>Ga0209233_1001078_pt1 | contig 11289 bp, 8 predicted proteins | sample AraplaCL_Cvi_mCL_FD_184269 | JGI IMG/M metagenome (GOLD analysis project Ga0209233, IMG submission 184269) | Arabidopsis root microbial communities from the University of North Carolina, USA - plate scrape CL_Cvi_mCL (SPAdes) (version 2) | ecosystem: Host-associated > Plants > Roots > Endosphere ... | reverse complement strand
TAGAGGTAGCGGCCGAAGGCGGCCCGCGACAGCAGCACCCAGGCGATCGAGGCGAGCACGGCCCAGATCAGCGCCACCACCGGCACGGGACCGAGCCTGCCGACGGCCAGAAACTGGATCAGCGGCGGGGCGGTCGGGGTGGGCGCGCCACCGGTATAGACCAGGATCAGGCCCTGCAGGATGACGTTGGTCGCGAGCGTCATGATGATGGGCGGGACGCCGAACACGGCGACGCCCACCCCGTTGAGCAGCCCGATCACGGCGCCGGCGGCGAGGAGGAGCGGCACCAGCCACAGCAGGGCGACGTCCTGCCCGCCGGCAAAGGCGGTCATCAGGATGGCGGCGCAGTTGAGCACCCAGGGCAGCGAGAGGTCGATGCCGCCGCCGATGATGACGAAGGTCTGGCCGAACGCGACGATGCCGACGAAGGCGGCCAGCACCACGACGCTGCGCAGATTGGACTCCGCCAGGAACCCGGGCGAGAACAGCGAGGTCACGAGGAGAAGCACGAGCATCGCCGCATAGGCGAGGACGATCAGCCGGTTGCGGGCCCAGAACGCGGTCATCGGTCTTGCCCTTGCGCCGCCTTTTCGGCGAGCGAACTGGCGAGCACGGCGATCAGCAGGATGGCGCCCTGCGCCACGGGCTGCCAGTAGCTCGAAACGTGGAGCACGAAGACCAGATTGCCGATGATGGTCAGGATGAACGCCCCGACCGCCGTCCCGGCGAGATTGCCGCGGCCGCCGAACAGACTGACACCGCCGATCACCGCTGCCGCGACGGAGGGCAGGATGTAGTCCTTGCCGATGGTGGGCGAGCCCGCGCCGGTCTGCGTCGTGAGGTAGAGCGCCGCCGCCGCCGCAAAGAGCCCCGATAGGCCATAGGTGACGAGGTTCATGCGGGTCAGCGACACGCCCGAGAGGAAGGCGGAGCGCTCGTTGGAGCCGGTTGCCTTGAGGGCGATGCCGAGGCGCGTACTGCGAAACCAGAACCAGAAGACAAGCAGCGCGAGCAGCATCCAGACCGGACTTGCAAGCCCGAGCCAGCTGGCGCTGCCGATCGCCTGCCACCAGGACGGCACCTGGCCGCCATCGGTGGGCAGCACCATCAGCGAGGCGCCCGACAGGATCGACCAGGTGGCGAGCGTGATCAGGAAGGGCTGCAGCCTCAGGGCCGAAATCAGCAGGCCGTTGAGCATCCCGACGCCGAAGCCGACCGCGAGGACGATCGCCGACCACAGCAGGACCGAGCCCGGGTCGTCGCCGAAGTGCGTGGCGGCGAGCACTGTGCCGAAGCTGATGACGCCGCCGATCGACAGGTCGATGCCGCCGCGCAGCAGCACGATGGTCTGCCCGGTGGCGGCGAGGAGCAGCGTCAGCGTCGCCGTGGTATCGAGGTTGAGCTCGTCGAGCGTGAAGACGCCGCTCTGCAGGCTGCCATAGAGCCCCACGATCACCACCAGCATCAGGCAGGCAACGAGGAACGGGGCGCGATCGAGGGCGTAGCCTCGGGCGTCGAACTGGCGGCGCGGCGCCGGCGGCGCATCGCCGTTGTTGGTCAATGGGCTGGCCGCGATGCCGCCGATGTTGCTGGCCGGCCGGTTCATGCCGCCTGCCGGTCGAACACGGAGGCGCGGAGGATGCCCTCCTCGGAATTCGCCGCGCCGGCGAGCGTCGCGGCGATCTCGCCGTTTCGCATCACGAGGACACGGTCGGCGACATGCACCAGTTCGGGGAGGTCGCTCGAATAGAACAGGATGGCGTACCCCTTTGCGGCAAGATCGCGCATCAGCTGGAAAATCTCCCCCTTGGTGCCCACGTCGACGCCGCGCGTCGGGTCGTAGAGCAGCAGGATACGCGCCTCGGTGAGCAGCATCTTGCCGAAGATCACCTTCTGCTGGTTGCCGCCCGAGAGCGTGCCGGCCGGTTGTTCGGGGGTCGAGGTCTTGATGCGGAGGAACTCCACCATCTCCCTGACCAGCGCCGCCTCTTTCGTCTCGCTGAGCAGGCCCCAGTCGGCGAAGCGGCGGATCACCGAGATGGTGAGGTTTTCCCGCACGCTCTTCGACAGCAGCAGCCCCTGCCCTCGCCGGTCCTCGGGCACCAGCGCCAGCCCGTCGCGGCCGACCAGCGCCTGGCGGGGCGAGCGGATGTTGGTGCGCCGCCCCCAGACTTCGATCGCCCCGGTCGAGCGCGTCGTGCCGAACAGCGCCTGGAACAGCTCGCGCTGGCCATGGCCCTGCAAGCCGCCCACCCCCAGCACCTCGCCTTCTTCGAGCTCGAAACTCACTCGCTTGACGTGCTTGCCGGCGTCGAGATCGTTGACACGGAGCGCCGGCACGCCCGTCGTCGTCGCGATGCGTTCGGGATAGAGGCGGTCGAGCTTGCGGCCGAGCATCTGGGCGACGATTTCGTCATCGCCGACGGCGGTGGCGGTGTGGGCGGCGACCGTCTGGCCGTTGCGGAAAATGGTCAGCCGGTCGGCGATGTGCCGCACCTCGTCCATGCGGTGCGAGATGAAGACGACAAGCTTGCCCTCGGCGGCCAGCTGGCGGGTCAGATCGAGCACCCATTGCGCCTCGCGGGCGGGAAGGGTCGAGGTCGCCTCGTCGAGGATCAGGACGCGCGGATCGCCGGCGAGACCCTTGGCGATCTCGACGATCTGCCGTTCCGCCAGAGTGAGCCGGCGCACCTCCTGGTCCGGCCGCAGGGTCGGAAAGCGATAGCGCTCGAACAGCGCCAGCGTCCGTTCCCGCATGGCGCGGCTGCGGACGGTGCCGAGCGGCGACAGCGGTTCGCGGCGAAACCAGATGTTCTGCTCGATGGTCAGGTCCGGCACCAGCGACAGCTCCTGGAACACCGCCGCAATGCCCCGGGCGCGCGCTTCGTCGGGGCTGCGGGGGGCATAGTCCGCCCCATCGAGGCGAATGCGGCCGCTATCGTAACGAACGGCCCCCGCGAGCACCTGGATGAGCGTCGACTTGCCGGCCCCGTTCTCGCCCAGCAGGGCATGCACCTCGCCGGCGCGGGCGGAAAAATTCACTCCGCCCAAAGCGACGATGCCGCCATAGCGCTTGGTGAGATCGGTGACGTCGAGCAGATCCATGGCGGGCCGAAAATGTTGAGCCTTCCGCCACCCGAGGGCGGCGGAAGGCGGGCCAAGCAATGGCTTACTTGCCGGCCGCTTCGGCAGCCGTGATCGTCATCCAGTCCGGCGTCACCGGCAGGGTCAGCCCCGGCGCCTGGTCGGGGAAGACGTTCTTGCCGATCTCGATCTTTTCCATCTTGGCCTCCGGGTAGAGCTTGGAGGTGATGGGATCGGAGGTGACGAAATCGGCGCGCACGACCTGCACGCGCTGGTCCGGCTTCTTACCCGTGTCGAGGATCGAGACCGCGAGCTTGATGGCTTCGGCCGAGAGCCAGGCCGGGTTGGCGCCGAGGATGCACTTGGACCCCGCCGTCTGCGCGCACGCCACCGCCGAGCCGTTGTACGAGAACGCGGTGAACGGCACGACGGGGCGGCCGGCGTCCTGCAGCGCCTTGAGGGCCCCGGTGCCATAGCCCTGGGTCAGGATACCGTCGATCTTGGGATTGGCGGCGAGGAGGCTGGCGACGCCCTGCTGTTCCGGCCCGAGCGCGTACTGGCCTTCAAAGAAGCCGACTTCCTTGATGTCCGGATACTGCTTGAGCACCTTCTCGTAGCCATCGAGGATCTGCTTGGAGATTGGTGCGCCGGCGAGGCCGCGATCGACGAGCACATTACCCTTGCCGCCCAGTTGCGTCGCCATCCATTCGGCGAGGACGCCCGGAATCATGTCCCAGTCCGACCCCATGGTATAGGCGCAGGGCTCGGTGACGGTCTGGTCGAAGCTGATGACCACGATGCCGGCGTCGCACGCCTTCTTGATGGTGGGGTTGAGCGCCGTGTCGGAGGCCGCGTCCACCAGGATGGCATCGGGCTTCTGCCGGATGATGTTGTTCAGCGAATTGATCTGCGCCTGGACCGTGTTGTCGGCGTTCTCGATGTGCAGGTCGACCTTGCCCTTGAACGGATCCTTGCCGGCGGCGACCTGCGCCACCTTCTCCATCTGCTGGCGCCAGTCGTTGCCGACGAAATTGTTGGACAGGTAGATGACGTAGGGCTTGCCGGCGGCCTGGCCGGGGGCAACCCCGAGCGGCATGCTGGCGACAACCAACGCAGCGGCCCAAAGCCACTTGCTAGAAAATCCCACTCTTTCCTCCTCTCGCGCGTCTGGGCGGCAGGCGGTTCATCCGTCGCTCGCTCATTCACTATTTGATGGTACCGGTATCACAACAGTCGGTCAATCAGCCTTGGTCCGGCGTTTCTCCTCTGCTCGGGGAAGAGCTCGTCTGTCCCGTTCGGAAAAGCTATTATAACTTTATAACTTTGTCGACGGGAAAGCGCGGATCGGCAGCGAGCTTTGCGAGCCTCGAACGATGGCCCTAGGTCAGGTCGTTGGGCGCGTCGTAGGTGATGCTGTAGCTGTCGGCCGGATGCCGGGCGACCGTGAATTCGATCTTCTTCTGGTCGCTCGACTGGTAGAGCATTTCGACCACCAGCACGGCGCTCCCCTCCGGACGATCGAGATCGGCGGCGACATCGGCGTCGGCCACCTCCGCCCGGAGCGTGACGTGCGCGACCTCGAGCCGGATGCCGAGATGCCGTTGCACCGAGCGGAAGATCAGCACGTCGTCGAAATCGGTCCTGCTCAGCCGTTTGCCGATCTCGGGCGGGAAATAGCTCGTGACCTGTGCCTTCTTCGTGCTGCCTTCGCGCAGCACGCCGCGCAACTTGTAGCCGGCCTCGCCATCGGTCAGTCCGAAGACGCGGCGAAAGACCGGCGAGGTTTCGCGCTTGTATGACTTGATGCTGAGTTCGGCGTCCTTGGCGAAGGCGGCGATGTCGGCGAAATTCTTGAAGCTGAGGCCGACCGGCGGATCTTTGGCCACCACGATCGCCGGCTTGGCGGAGCGCTTGCGAATGAGGCCGTCGGCTTCGAGGTCGCGCAGGGCCTGGCGGACGGTGATGAGGCTGACCCCGAAGCGTTCGCCGAGCTCGGCTTCCTTGGGCAGTTCGGCGCCGATCCCGAGGGCGCCGCTGGCGATCGGCTCGCGCAGCACGTCGGCGAGTTGCCGGTAGAGCGGCCCATTGGCCCGCAGCAGCGCCCGATTGGGCAGGACATCGAGGGTCGAAACGCGGTCATCCATGGCAGGGCTCCTGTCGTGGAGCTAGCACGGGCTAGTATAATATCACAAGCAGCGGTGCCGCCTCTGTGTTCTCGACCGGCCGGATGATCTCAGGCGAGGAGGCGCAGGGGGGTCTCGAGCCCGTCGCGCAGCCGCCCGAGCAACGCGGCCGCATCGTCCTCGTCGACCCGGCCGGCATCGAAACTCAAGAGCCCCTCGGCAACCCCGTCGCGATCGGCCGACAGCACGAAGCGGAGAGGCGTGCCGCCCCTGAGCGGCATGGCCAGCGCGCGAATGCCGCCCACATCGAACCGCCGGATGGAGAGGAGCACGTCGGCGCCCCCATCACCGGCCCCTGCGGCAAGCCGGGTCTGCAGCGCCGTCGCGAGCCCCAGCTGGGCGTCCCTGATCGCGATATCGGCCTCGCCTCTGCCGGACCGTTCGAGCGCGACAACGACTGCCGTCCGGTCCGGGACGATGCCGGGCAGCGCCTCGAGGGCTTGCGCGCCGGCGCGGACGAGCAGCGCATCGAGCGTCAAGGGATTGCCGGCCGCCGCGAGGTCGGAGAGCAGCTGGGTCAGCCGCCCGAGGTCGATGTCGACGCCGAAGGCCGAAATCTGCGCGACGGCCGCCGGCGACGTCGCCGCGCGCGCCACCTCGGCCGGCACGAACGCTTCGACGTCCGCGGCAACGATGCGGCCGCCCGGCCCGCTGCCGGTGATGCGTTCGAGCGCCAAGCCGCGCTCGCGCGCCAGGCGGCGCGCATAGGGCGAGGCCGGGCGGCGGGCAGACGCAATCGTGGCCGGCTCCTCGAACGAACGAGTTGGGGTGCCGGCCATCAGGAAGCCGGCTCGATGGCGCCGATCCGGCCGCCCATCGGGACGACCGCGCCGACCGGCTGCTCGATGGCGCTGATGCGTCCGGCGATCGGCGCCTCGATTTCCACGACCGACTTGTCGGTCTCGATCTCGGCGACGACATCGCCGGCCTTGACGGTATCGCCCACCGCCTTGAGCCAGTTGATGAGCTTGCCCTCCGACACGGTGAGATCACCGAACGGCATGGTTATGGGTTCGCCCGCTCCCGGGGTCGGCACTGTCGAGGCGGCAGAGACCGCGGCAGGTGGAGGCGTCGGCACGACCGGAGGCGTCGGGGCCGGTGCCGGTCTGTCGGCAGCGTCTGCGGCATCGAGCCCGCCGATGCCACCGGCGTACCAGTGGTCGGGGACCGGCGGGCGACCAGCAATGACATCGCGCACGGCATTGACGATGCGGGGTGTGTCGAGGAGCATCGCACGCTCGAGGACCGGCGCGAAGGGGTGCGAGGTCGGGGCCGTGTGCAACCGCCCCACCGGCGCGTCGAGGTCGTCATAGGCCAGTTCGTTGAGCGACTGGGCGATTTCGCCGCCGATGCCGCACATGGCCCAGGCTTCGTCGACGACCAGCGCCCGATGGGTCCGGCGCACGCTGCGCACGATGGTATCGATATCGAGCGGCATGATGGTCCTGAGGTCGATGACCTCGGCCTCGACGCCGGTCGCCGCGAGCAGGTCGGCCGCTTCGAGCGCCCCCGGCACCATCTGCCCGGCGGCGACGAGCGTGATGTCGCGGCCGGGGCGGGCGATGCGCGCCTTGCCGAAGGGCACGAAATGCTCGCCCACCGGCACCTCGCCTTTGCTCGCAAACAGCGCCTTTGGCTCGAGCATCATGACCGGATCGCCGGCGCGCAGGGCCGTCTTCATCAGCCCCTTGGCATCGGCCGGGTTGGACGGGACGCAGACGATGAGCCCGGGCATGTGCGCGAACATCGGGTGGTAGATGCCGCTATGGTGCGGCCCCGAACTGCGCAGCGCCCCGGCGCCGACGCGCACGACCATCGGGGCACTCATCTGCCCGTTGCTCATGTAGCGCAGCTTGGCCGCCTGGAGCAGGATCTGGCCCGCCGTCTCGAAGGCGAAGTCGGCGAACATCAGATCGGACACCGTCCGGGCGCCGGTCGCCGAGGCCCCCACCGCCGCCGCGGTGAAGCCCTGCTCGGAGATCGGCGTGTCGACCATGCGCTCCGGGCCGAACTCGGCCCACAGGCCCTTGGTGTGGGCGAAGCTGCCGCCGCGTTCGCCCGTTCCCTCGCCGAAATAGAGGATGTGCGGATTGGCCCGCATCTCCTCGGCGAGGCCATCGCGAACCGCCTCGAGCCAACCCTGCGTCCGGGTTTCGCCGACCGGCTGAGGCCGCGTCGCTTCGGGCGGATTGATCGGATTGGCATAGACGTGCTGGCGCACCGTCGATGGCGACGGCTCGGCCGAAGCGCGCGCGAATTCCAGCGCTTCCTGGATCTGCTTTTCGATCCGGGCATCGATCTCGGCCAGTTCGTCGGAACTGGCGGCGCCGAAATCCTCGAGCAGCCGGCGGCGCCACATGTCGACGGGATCGCGCTTCACCCATTCGTCGATTTCGGCCTGGGTGCGGTAGGTGCCCACTACCGGATCGCCCTCGTGATGGCCGACGACGCGGTAGGTCTTGCACTCGATCAGGGTCGGCCCGCCGCCGCTGCGGGCGCGTTCGGCCGCGTCCCGCATGGCAAGCCAGACGGCGAACACGTCGTTGCCGTCGACCGCCACGCCGGGCATGCCGTAGGCGGCGGCACGGCTGGCGATCTCCTCGTTGAGGGTGATGGTCCTGAGCGGCGTCGCGGTGGCGTAGAGGTTGTTCTCGCAGACGAAAACCACGGGCGCGTGCTGCACCGCGGCAAAATTCAGCACTTCGTGGAAGGCACCGTGATTGCTGGCGCCGTCGCCGAAGAAGGAGACGCCGATATCGTCGCGTCCCTGGATGTGGGCTGCCATGCCGGCCCCGGTCGCATGGCCGATGCCGGCGCCGACGATGCCGTTGGTGCCGAACAGGCCGATCGACTTGTCGTAGAGGTGCATCGTCCCGCCACGGCCGCCGCAGATGCCGTCCACCTTGCCGAAAAGCTCGGCCATGATCCGCTTCGGATCACCGCCCTTGGCGAGTGCGTGCCCGTGTCCGCGATGCGTCGAGGTGACCCAGTCGGCCTGGCGCAGATGCGCGCAGACGCCGACGGCGCAGGCCTCCTCGCCCAGATAGAGGTGGAGAAAGCCAGGCGTTTCGCCGCGCCGGCAGGCCATTTGCGCGACGCTCTCGAAGCGCCGCAGCAGCACGAGCTTTTCGAACAGCCCGAGCAGCACCTCGCGGTCCGGCAGGTTCTCCTGTCCGGCCCGGCGTCCAGCGCTTCGCAATGCTGATATGGCCACCGCGACTTTCCTCCCCAACCCGTCCCGCTCGAAAGTAGATAGATTATAATAGCATAATGTCCAGCGTTTTGGCGACGCCACCCGCATGCTGCTTTTGGCTGATGCGATGCCCCTCCGGAGGTCGTTGACAGCGCGCTGATGATACCGGTATCACAACATCGATATCGCAACGTTTGAATCTGACTGTGGGGGGCGCCGATGTCGGCTGTCGGCAGGAATCGCGTCATCGTAACCGGCGCGGCAGGCGGTCTCGGCCGCGAGATCGCCGTGCAATTGGCGGAGCGCGGCTGTGCCCTCGGCCTCGTCGATATCGACCCGGCGGGTACGGCGCGCGTGGCTGCCGAATGCCGCACTGCGGGGTCCGATGTCGAGGAGATCGTCGCCGACCTGACCGCGGAGGGCGCACCCGAGGCGACAGTCCAGCGGGTGGTGGCGCGGTTTGGCGGCCTCGACGCCCTCGTCAACAATGCCGGCTATGGTGCGATCGAGCCGTTCCTCGGCATGACGCAGCGGCTCTGGCAGAAGACGCTGAACCTCAATGTCATCGCCCTGGCGATGGCCTGTGCCGCCGCCGGCCGGGTCATGCAGGCGCAGGGAAAAGGCCGCATCGTCAACGTCACCTCGCCGGCGTCAAGGATGGCCCTGCCGGACTACCTCGCCTATGCGGCGAGCAAGGCCGGCGTCGATTCGATCACCCGCGCCGCTGCGGTTTCGCTCGCCCCGTTCGGCGTGCTGGTCAACAGCCTCGCGCCGGGCATGATGGATACCGAGATGCAGCGCTCGACGGAAAAGGACCTCGCCCGGCTCAACCGGCGCGACGACCTGCAGGTGTTCCTCGACGAACGCACGGCGCGCGTGCCGCTCGGCCGGCGCGCCGAGATCGCCGAAATCGCCGCCGCCGCCGTGTGGTTGTGCCTCGACGCCCCGCCCTACATGACGGCCGAACGCCTCAACATGTCGGGCGGCATGGACAGGGATTGAACGATGCTTGCCAACCAGCGGCCGCAATCGGCCGATATCGCCGCCCTCGAACGGCGGGCCACGAGCCTTCGGCGCCACATGCTGTCCATGGCCCGCGGCCAGGGGCAGGGCTATATCGGCCAGGGGCTCGGCATCGCCGACGTCCTGGCGGCGCTCTATTTCCACGAGCTGCGCTATGATCCGCTGGATTTGAGCTGGCCTGAGCGCGACCGGTTCCTGCTCTCGACCGGCCACTATTCGATAGCGTTGTGGGCGGCGCTGGCCGAGGCCGGCATCATTCCGGTCGAGGAACTGTCGACCTATGGCGCCGACGGCAGCCGGCTCGAGATGTCGACGCTCGACACGACGCCCGGGGTGGAGGTCATCGGCGGCTCGCTCGGCCACGGGCTGGGACAGGCGGTCGGTCAGGCGCTCGGGCTGCGCCTGTCGGGGTCGCGGGCCCGGGTCTTCGTCGAGCTGTCGGACGGCGAGATGGAGGAGGGCTCCACCTGGGAGGCCGCCATGTCGGCCGGCCATTTCGGTCTCGACGGGCTCGTGGCGCTCATCGATTGCAACGGCATCCAGGCGGATGGGCCGATCGTCATCGACATCGAACCGGTGGCCGACAAATGGCGCGCCTTCGGCTGGGATACGGTCGAAATCGACGGCAACGACATGTCGGCGATCGTCGGCGCCCTGCTGCTGGGGCGGGCCGAAAACGGCAGGCCCAAGGCCATCGTGCTGCGGACCCTGCCCGGCAAGGGCGTACCGCGCATCGAAGCGAGCGAAAAGGCGCACTTCTTCCGCGTCGACATCGCTCAATGGGACTCGATCATCGCCGAGTTCGAACAGGGCCTGGAGACCGAAGCATGAGTGGGGCGATGGAAGCCGGTCGGACGCTCGCCATGGGCCAGGACGAGGCGCGCGCCGACAGCCGCGCCGAAATCGAGGCGCCGTTCGGGCAGGCGCTGGCGGCGCTGGGTCGCGAACGGGCCGATATCGTGGGGCTGACCGCGGACCTCGGCAAGTACACCGACATCCTGCCGTTCCGCGACGCCTTCCCCGAGCGCTTCTTCAATGTCGGCATGGCGGAGCAGAACCTCATCGCCGTCGCCGCCGGCCTGGCGCGGACCGGCAAGACGCCGTTTGCTACGACCTATGGGGTGTTTGCGACGCGCCGCGCCTTCGATTTCGTCGCCATCGCCCTCGCCCACAGCCGGCTCAACGTCAAGGTGATCGCCGGCCTTCCCGGCCTCACCACGGGGTATGGCGGGACGCACCAGGCGATCGAAGATCTCGCCCTGATGCGGATGGTGCCGGGTCTCGTCGTCATCGACCCCTGCGACGCGAGCGAAATAGCCGCGGCGACCCGCGCGATCGCCGCCTATGACGGGCCGGTCTACATGCGGCTGCTGCGCGGCAAGGTGCCCGTCGTCCTGCCGGCCGACATGCCGTTCGAGATCGGCAAGGCGCGGCGCCTCAGGGCCGGGAACGAGCTCGGCATCATTTCGACCGGCTTCATGACCGAGCGGGCCCTCGATGCGGCCGCCGAACTCGAAAGGCGCGGCATGTCGGTCGGCGTGCTGCACGTGCCGACGATCAAGCCGTTCGATGTGTCGGCAGTCGTCGATTTCGCCCGTTCGGTGCCGCAGCTGGTGTCGGCGGAAAACCATGTTGTCGTCGGCGGCCTCGGCAGCCTCGTCGCGGAAGCCCTGTTCGATGCCGGCGTGTCGCGGCGCTTGACCCGCATCGGCATCCCCGACCGCTATATCGAGTGCGGCTCGGTACCGGTGCTGCAGGAAACCTACGGCCTCACCACCCGCCGCGTCACCGCCACGGTCGCCGGCC
>Ga0209233_1001077_pt1 | contig 11302 bp, 10 predicted proteins | sample AraplaCL_Cvi_mCL_FD_184269 | JGI IMG/M metagenome (GOLD analysis project Ga0209233, IMG submission 184269) | Arabidopsis root microbial communities from the University of North Carolina, USA - plate scrape CL_Cvi_mCL (SPAdes) (version 2) | ecosystem: Host-associated > Plants > Roots > Endosphere... | reverse complement strand
CATGATCGGAAGACGTCTGCCGATGCTGCGGACGTCCGCGGGCCGCGCCTATCTCGCCGCCTGCCCCGCGCGCGAACGCGATCTCATCGTCAATCACCTCCGCCGCATCGACGAGGCCGACGACCGCCCCTTCCTCGATGCTGACCGGCTCGATCGCATGATCGCGGAGACGCAAGCCCGCGGCTACGCGATCCGCAGCGAAGGCGAATACAATCCGAAGACCGCCTCGGTCGCCGTGCCGATCGTCCGAAGCGGCACCGTATACGGCTGCATCTCGATCATCTGGATCCGCTCGGCGCTGGGGATCGAAGAGGCGGTGGCGCAGTTTGGCGGCCATCTTCAGGAGACGGCCGCAGCGATCCCGGTCGAGGTCTAGGAGCCCGTCCGCTGGGCGGACACTTGGCGCAGCGGCATTGATGCTGCGGCGCGGCTTGGGGAAGAGATAGCCCCATGCAAGATAAATCCACCCCTGAAGAATTCGATGTCGTGATCGTCGGCCGCGGCCCGGTCGGCGCCACGCTCGCCAATCTGCTCGGCCTGTGCGGCCTGCGGACACTCGTGCTGGAGCGCGAAGCGCGGACTTATCATTTGCCGCGGGCGGTGCACTTCGACGACGAATGCATGCGGGTGTTCCAGACCATCGGCCTCGCCGATGCGATCGTGCCGCAAACCATCCTCAGCCCCGGCATGCTGTTCCTCGATGCGAACGGCAGGATGCTGCTGGACTGGTCGCGGCCGCAGACGCTGACGCCGATGGGCTGGAATCTCAGTTACCGCTTCCACCAGCCCGATCTGGAGGATGTGCTGATCGCCGGCCTCTCGCGCTGGCCGCACGCGACCTTGCGCAGCCGCTGCGACGTGTTCGCGCTCGATCAGGACGAGACCGGCGTGCGCGTCCGCTATGAGGACCTGTCCAGCGGCAAGCTGACCGAGGTCCGCGCCGCCTATGTCATCGGCTGCGACGGCGCGCGTTCGCTGGTTCGCCGCTTCATGGGCTCCGGCATGGACGATCTCGGCTTCCACGAGCGCTGGCTGGTGATCGACGTGCTGCTCAAGCGCGACCGCGATGATCTTGGCGACTACAGCCTCCAGCATTGCGATCCCGGGCGGCCCGCAACTTACGTGCGCGGCACCGGCACGCGGCGGCGCTGGGAGATCACGGTTCTGCCGGACGAGGATTCTCAGGAGATTGCGCAGCCGGCAAAGGTCTGGGAGCTGCTGTCGCGCTGGATCACGCCTAAGGATGCCGAACTCGAGCGCGCGGCGGTCTACACTTTTCATTCCGTCATCGCACAGCAATGGCGCAACGATCGGCTGCTGCTTGCGGGTGATTCCGCACACCAGACCCCGCCCTTCCTCGGCCAGGGCATGTGCGCCGGCATCCGCGATGCCGCCAATCTCGCCTGGAAGCTCGGCGCGATTATCCGCGACGGCGCGGACGCGAGCCTCCTCGACACCTATCAGAGCGAGCGCCAGCCGCATGTGCGCGAGTTCATCGAGCTCGCCATTCGCTTGGGCGGTATCATCAACACCAAGGCGATCGAGGCCGGCCTTGCCGCAGGCCAAGCGCGCGAGAATGCGCCGGTCAAGCTGGAGGTGAAAAAGCCCCTGCTCGGTCCAGGCCTTACGCTCGGCGACCTGCCGCTGGCCGGTCATCTCGCACCGCAGTTCATGCTGAACGACGGCAGCCGCAGCGACGACCGGATTGGCTACAGCCATGTCCTGCTCGTCGAGAGCGCGGCCGCGCTCTCCTCCCGCCCGGCTCATTTGCAGCCAGGCATCAAAATCCTGACCAGCGACGACGCCGAGGGTCTCGGGCCATGGCTGCGCGAGCACGGCATCACGGCCGCGCTCGTTCGTCCCGATCGCTACGTCCGCGGCGCCGCCCGCAACGATGCCGAGCTCGACCGACTCATCGCCGCCATCACGCCTCCATTCCATGTGCCGTCTGCGGCCTGACCGACCCCCTCGAGGACATCCCATGAATCTGCTCTCTTTCATTGCCAACGGCCGCGCCTCCTTTGGGGCCGTCAAGGACAACGGCGTCGTCGATCTCGGCACGCGGATGGCGCCCTGCACCACGCTGCGGCAATTGCTCGAAGCGGATCGCATGGCCGAGGCGGCAAAGCTGGTCGCCTCCGCGGCGCCCGATCATTCGCTCGACCAGATCAGCTTCGCGCCCGTCATCCCCGATCCCGGCAAGATCATCTGCGTCGGCCTCAACTATCGCGACCACGTCGCCGAGACCGGACGTACCGTCACCGAGAAGCCAGCGCTGTTCGTGCGCTTCCCCTGTAGCCAAGTCGGTCATCTCCAGCCGATGGTGAAGCCGAAAGTCAGCGATGATTTCGACTATGAAGGCGAGCTCGCACTCGTCATCGGCAAGGAGGGCCGCCACATTCCCGCGCACCGCGCGCTCGACCATGTCGCAGGCTATTCCTGCTACAACGAAGGCAGCATTCGCGACTGGCAGCGCCACACCAGCCAGTTTCTCTCCGGCAAGACGTTTGCGCAGAGCGGCAGCTTCGGTCCGTGGCTGGTGACCGCGGACGAGATTCCCGATCCGTCGAAGCTGACATTGCAGACGCGGCTGAACGACGCCGTTGTGCAGAACACGACGACGGATCTCCTGATCACCGCAATCCCCGAGCTGATCGCCTACATCTCGACGATTTGCCCGCTCGTCCCCGGCGACGTCATCGTCACGGGCACGCCGGGCGGCGTCGGCGCCAAGCGCACACCGCCGCTGTGGATGCGCCCCGGCGACACCGTCGAGGTCGAAATCTCCGGCATCGGCACTTTGCGCAACAAGGTCATCGCCGAACCAGCCTGACTGCCGACGCCAATCAAATCAACGATAAAATCGGGAAACGCCATGATCACTCTGCGCACGACATCCACCGCCATGCTGCTCATCGCGCTGACGATCGCCGGTCCGACCGTGCGCGCCGAGATCAAGGGCGACGCCATCCGCATCGGCGTGCTCACCGACATGAACGGCATATTCGCAACCGCGATGGGCCCGGGCTCGGTCGAGGCGGCACGGATGGCGGCAGAGGAGTTCGGCGGCAAGATCAACGGCAAGCCGATCGAGATCCTGCAGGCCGATCATCAAAACAAGCCGGACCTTGCGGCCTCGCTCGCGCGAAAATGGTTCAGCGACGGCGTGCAGGCGATCGCGGATGGCGGCAGCTCCGGCGCGGCGCTCGCGGTGCAGGAACTGGTGCGCGGCAACGGCAAGATCTTTCTCGTCTCCGGCGCCGGTGCCAACCAGCTCACCGACGAGGCCTGCGCGCCGACCAGCGTGCAGTGGACCCAGGATGCGTATTCGACCGCGACCGCAGTCGTCTCCGGCATCATGCAGACCAGCAAGGAGCCGTGGTTCTTCATCACCGGGGACTACGCTTTCGGCCATTCGATCGAGGCGACGGCACGCGCCCGCATCGCCGAGCTCGGCGGCACGGTCGCAGGCAGCGTCAAGGCACAGCTCGGCACGCCCGACTACTCGTCGTTCCTGCTCCAGGCGCAGTCCTCGGGTGCAAAGATCCTCGCGATCAATGTCGCCGGCGACAACGCCACCGCGATCAAGCAGGCGGAGGAATTCGGCCTTGCCGGCCAAGGCATGAAGATCGTGCCGATGTCGTTCCAGAACGTCGACATCGAGGCAGTCGGCCTGAAGGCAACACGCGGCGACCTCATCGTCACCTCGTTCTTCGAAGACGTCTCACCGGCCGCCCGAAAGTTCTCGGATGCATTCTATGCGCGCCGCAAGGCCATGCCGTCGCAGATCCAGGCCGGCGTCTATTCCGCGGTGCGTCACTATCTGCAAGCGGTGAAGGACACCGATTCCGACGACAGCGCTGCCGTGATGGCGAAGATGAAGGCGACGCCGGTCTCGGATGCCTACACGCCCAACGGCCGCATCCGCGAGGACCAGCGCATGGTGCACGACCTCTATCTGGTGCAGGTCAAGACGCCCGAGGAATCCAGGGGACCGTGGGACTTCGTCAAGCTGGTCGCGACCATTCCGCCCGACCAGGCTTTCCGCCCGCTCGACCGCAGCAAGTGCGGCTTGGTCGGCAAATAACCGCTCAGGCCAGATAGCGCGTGAGATAGCCTTCCATCGCATAGAGCGCGCAGAGCGCCAGGCTCGACCAAACCGCGGCGCTGAAATACAGGAACATCCAGGTCAGCTCGCCCTTCCAGTGCGCGATGTCGTGGGTCACCACCCAGCGCGTCGAGACGTCGTGCAGGCCTTCGAGGAAGCCGAGGAACCTGTTGCCCTCTTCATGCCCTGCCCGCCAGCGGCTGAGATACATCGGCACGTCGACGGTGACGAGGAAGGCGAGGAAGCAGGCGATGCCGACGACGCCTGACAGCATTGCCCAGCGCACCGGTCCCTGGAATTCCGGCACCAGGCGGCACAGCGCGATGCCGGCGAGGAAGAAGGTCACCGCCCACAGCGAGTTCTCGATCGCGTTGAACAGGAAGTTGGTCGTCACCACCGCGTACCAGGAGAAGCACTCCGCGATGATGATGATCGGCACGATCACGAGCGCGATGTTCACCGCGGTTTCCGCGCCCGTCATGCGACCCAGCTGATGCAGGATGATCGCCCATTGCGCGGCGAAGCAGACTTCGGCCACGGTCGCTACGGTGCGGCCGACGAAGACGCTGGAAAGCCAGGTGTCGAACAGGCAGATGCGCTGCACGTCCGCGCGCGGCAGCACCGAGCGGAAGGCGCAGCCGAACACATAGGCCGCGCAAAGCAGGAACATCAGACCGATATCAGTACCGCCGCCGATGCTGCCCGCCACGCTCGGATAGAACTCGCGGTACAGCATGAACCAGACGAGAATGTTGGCCGCACTGACAAGCGTCAGAGACCCCCACCACCACGCGAGGGGATTTGACCGTGCCTGCCACTGCAACATGAATCGCTCCGCCGTATTCGATATGACATCTAGTCGTAATAATCCTGTCACAACAAGCCATGGAATCACGACAAAAATCTGTGTGCCGGATGTGCCCGCCGCGCATCTTTTTGCCTTGGCCGAAGCCACCCGCTTCGTCCGCATAATGGACAGATAACGAGCTATCCTTGAATCTAATGGACAAGTTGCGTCGCCGGGTTCATTAAACCCGCATGACTCAAGCCGCGTCCAAACCGCCCCACGCCTCGTCGTCCGCTGCCGCCGTGCTGGCTTCGAGCGCTGATGACGCCGCATTTGCGACCACGCTGGCCAAAGGCCTCGTGGTGCTCGAAGCCTTCAAGGCCGGCACGACGCTGCTGGGCAACATGGAACTGTCGACGCTGACGGGGATTCCACGGCCGACCGTGGCGCGGCTGACGCACACGCTCGCCGAGCTCGGCTACCTCCGCTACGATTCCGAACGCGCCAAATATCGCGTCGGCGCCCGCGCCCTTCGCATGGCGCATCCGCTGCTCGCCGACATGCAGTTCCGCCAGGTTGTGCGCCCCTTGATGCAGGAGCTGGCGCAGAGCGTGCGCGGCACGGTCTCGATCGGCCTGCTCGATGCGACCTCCATGATCTATGTCGAGACCGCGCGCTCCGGCGACGTCGGCCCGCACGTCCCTGATATCGGCATGCCCATTCCGGTGGTCATGACGGCGATGGGCCGCGCCGCCGCGGCGACGTTGCCGGCGGCCGATGCCGCCCTGCTCCAAGACCGCATCGCGAGCGAGGATGCCGAGTTGTGGTCGGCCTTCCGCGACAGATATCGCGCCGGCGTTGGGCAATGCGCCAGCCGCGGCTTCTGCACCTGCTGGGGCGAGTATATCGCATCGATCCATGCCGTGGCTGCGCCGCTGTTTCATGCAAGCGATACCAGGCAGTCGTTCTCGATCAATTGCGGCATCCCCGCGTTCCGGCTCCAGCCGGGCCAGCTGGAGGGCGAGATCGGCCCGCGCATCGCCGCGCTCGCCGACAGCATCCGGGCCATCGTTGGCGCGACAGGGCCGGCAGCCGAAATACAAAAGCAAAACAAGAAGAGGGCCAGGAAATGAACGAGAACACTGGCACTCCACCACCGGGAGGCCACCATGACGATCACACGCCGAACATTGCTGGGCACGCTCGCCCTTTCACTGCCGGCACTTCCATTCTCCGCGCGCGCTGAGGAGTCCTGGCCGTCACGCATCGTGCGGCTGATCTCGCCTTACGGGCCGGGCGGCTCCAACGACATCTCGCTGCGCCTGCTGGCCGATGAGTTCGGCCGCAGCCTCCATCAGCAATTCATCGTCGAGAACAAGCCGGGTGCCGGTACCCGCATCGCCAACGACACCGTCGCGCATGCGCCGGGCGACGGCTACACCCTGCTCTATGTCGCAGCTCCCTATGCCACCGCCGAGGCGCTGTTCGGCAAGCTGACCTACGATCGCAAGGATCTACAGCCCGTGGCCATGGCGGTGATTGCGCCGCTGTTCCTGATCATCAGCGCGGACGCGCCGTTCAAGACGTTGCCGGAGCTGATCGCCTACGGCAAATCGAAACCGGACGGATTGACCTTCGCCTCGCCCGGCGCCGGCTCGCAGCCGCATCTCGCCGGCGAACTCCTGTTCCGGGACGCCGGTGTCAAGGGGCTCAACATCCCATTCCGTGGCGACGCAGCTTCATACACCGAGCTGCTCGCCGGCCGCGTCGATGCCACGCTGACCGCGCTGCCGACGGCACTGCCCTACATCCAGAGCGGCAAATTCATCGTGCTCGGTGTCGCCTCGGCCGAGCGCAGCACGCTCTATCCGAAGGCCCCGACCTTGCGCGAACAGGGTTTTCCCAACGTGGCCGCCGCCGGCTGGTACGGCTTCATGGCGCCCGCCACCACGCCGTCCGCAATCGTCGAAAAGCTTCAGGCCGAGATTCTGCGTGCGCTCGCCGTACCCGAGATCAAGGAGAAACTGACGGCCCAGGGCCTGGAGGTGCACGCCGGCACGGCCGCCGAATTCGGCCAGTTCATCGACAGCGAAACCAGGAAATGGACCGCACTCATCGCTGCGGCCGGCCTCAAGGGCGAGTGACCGACACGGACAGGAATGCACAATGAAAACCTCGTTTCTCCAGCATATCGCGGCGGCCACCCTCTTTCTCGCGCTGTCGATCCCGGCGGTTCGAGCGCAGAAGAAGTACGATCCCGGCGCCTCCGACTCCGAGATCAAAGTTGGTCAGACCGTCCCACTGAGCGGTCCCGCCTCGGCCTATGCGGTGATCGGAAAGACCCAAGCCGCCTATATGGCCATGATCAACGATCAGGGCGGCGTGAACGGCCGCAAGATCAAGCTGATCCAGTATGACGACGCCTACTCGCCGCCGAAAACGGTTGAGCAGACCCGCAAGCTGGTCGAAAGCGACGAAGTGCTGCTGACGTTCCAGATCATCGGCACCGCGCCGAACGTCGCCGTGCAGAAATACCTCAACGCCAAGAAAGTCCCGCAACTCTTCGCCGCCACTGGCGCGGCGCGCTTCACCGACCCGAAGAACTTCCCCTGGACCATGGGGTTTAACCCCTCTTATCTCGTCGAGGGCCGAATCTACGCGCAATATCTCCTGAAGAACCATCCGAATGCGAAGATCGGCGTGCTTTACCAGAACGACGATCTCGGCAAGGACTATTTGGCGGGTCTCAAGGCCGGCCTCGGCGACAAAGCGAAGATGATCGTTGCCGAAACGTCCTACGAGATCACCGAGCCAACCATCGACTCCCAGATCTTGCGATTGAAGGACGCCGGCGCCGACGTGCTGTTCAGTGCGACCACGCCCAAACAGGCCGCACAGGCCATCAAGAAAGTCGCTGAAATCGGCTGGAAGCCGCTGCACATCATCGACATCAACGCCTCCTCGGTCAGCGCGGTGCTGAAGCCCGCGGGGCTCGACAATGCCAAGGGCGTCGTGAGCGTCGGCTATGTCAAGGATTCCGCCGATCCCGAGTGGAAGGACGATCCCGGCATGAAGCGCTATCTCGCCTTCATGGCGAAGTATTATCCTGACGGCGACAAGGATTCGAACCTGAACGTCTACGGCTACATCACCGCCCAGCTTTTAGTGCAGGTGCTGAAGCAATGCGGCGACGACCTCACCCGTGAGAACGTGATGCGCCAGGCTGCCAGCCTCAAGAACATCGAACTTGACCTGACGCTGCCGGGCATCTCGGTGACGACGACGCCGACGGACTATCGCGTCAACAAACAGTTCCAGATGGTCCAGTTTGACGGTCAGCGCTGGCAGAAGCTCGGCGGCATCATCACGGACGAGGCGAAGGAGTGAGGGCCGCGCGTGCGGCGTGGCCCCCGTCTCCTCCGTCATCGCCGGATTTGACGATCGGGACGAAGGGTCACCTCTTCATGCCGGTTACGTACGCGGCCAGCTTGTCCAGCGTCTGGTAGCCGTATTCGACGGCGCCGAAGCCGATCATGCCGTCGCGCTGCTCGGTGCTCGAGGCCAGCTGCCGCATCATCAGCACGGTCTTGCCGTTGGCCTGCTCGGCAAAGGTGACGGTGAAGCGAAACATGCCGGGATCCTCGTCCTGGTCGGCGCCGTGGTCCATCTCCATCAGCGAGGGGCGCTCGATGCGGCGGAACCGCATGCGGTTCGGATAGACCGTGCCGTCCGGACCGATCATGTTGAAGCGCCAGACGCCGCCGACCCGCACGTCGATCTCGAAGGTCTCGACCTTGAAGCCCTTCGGCCCGAACCATTGCGGCAAATGCTTCGGGTCGGACCATGCCTCGAACACCAGATCGCGCGGCGCGTCGATCACGCGCGACATCACGATCTCGCGGTCGAGCGACCATTGCGACAGAGCGGGATTGGCAGAACTCGTCATTGTCAGGAACCTTTCCGTTTGGTTGTCTTGTCGGTTTTCTTGTCCGTTTTCTTCTCGGTTTTCTTGGACGGCCGCTCGGCGGCCGCCCTCTCCTGCTTGAGCTTCATCACATAGGCTTCGAAGCGATCGAGCCGCGCCTCCCAGATCGCGCGCTGCTGCTGGAACCAGTCTTCCGCGCGGAGCAGCGCGTCCGGGCTGAGGCGGCAGGTGCGCACGCGGCCGGATTTTTCGGACAGAACGAGCCCGCTCGTCTCCAGCACATGGATGTGTTTCATGAAGCTCGGCAGCGCCATGTCGAAGGGATCGGCGAGCTCGCCGACCGAGGCCTCGCCGGCGCAAAGCCGCATCACGATCGCCCGCCGCGTGGGATCGGCAAGCGCCGCGAAGATCTGGTCGAGGTGGGATAATTGGTTAGCCATGAAGCTAACTATAGGACCGGCATCCCCTCTCGTCAATGATTGTTAGCCGATTAGCTAAGTTTAATTGGCGACGCCTCCGGATGGAGCGCAGCGCAATCCGGGTTCGCGCCACAAGCAACGGCGCCCCGGATTACGCTGCGCTCCATCCGGGCTACGAAACCGGAACCCACAACGCGCAATCGTGATTTGGCCATCGCGCCCTCCCCGCTAAAGATGACCCAGGGGGCGCACAAGCATGATTCATCAGGGCACGTGCCGCCTGTTGTCACCTCATCCCCGATCACCCGGCGAACCCTCGCCCGGGCCGCGCTCATTCCGCTTGCGGTCGCACTCGCGCCACGGCGCGCATCCGCGGATTCCGACATGATCGCGCAGATGCGCGACATCGTCGCCACCGAGCTCGCGCCGACCATGACGCCGGACCAGCCGGGCGGCCTCGCCGCCGCGCTCCATGCCGGCCGCCATGTCGAGTTCTTCAACTACGGCTTTGCCGACGACACCACGCGGCGGCCGGTCACATCGGACGCTGTTCAACCTCGGCTCGCTGCGCAAGCCGTTCGAGGCGACGCTGGTCGCACTCGGCGTGCTCCGCGGCGAATTGCGGCTCGACGATCCCGTGCAAAAATATCTGCCCGAGCTCACCGGCGACTATGTCCGCCGCGTCACCGTGGGCGAGCTCGCCACGCACACCTCGGGACTGCTGCTGCCAACCGACCATCCGCCCTGGCCGAACGAGCAGTTTTCGCGCGCGCAGTTCATCGACATGCTCAACGGCTGGAAGCCCGAGGCCGGCGAGGTGCCCGGCAAGCAGCGCCTCTACAGCCATGCGGGCTACGTGCTGCTCCAGCTCGTGCTCGAGCGTTGCTACGGCACCCCGATCGCAACGCTGTTCGAACAGCGCATCCTCAAACCGCTCGGCATGACCGCGACTTGCGTGCCTGAGCGCGGCGAAGACAACCGCGCCGTCATGGACGCAGCCTGGATGCAGCGTGTCGCGCAGGGCTATTCGGACCAGGGCATGGCGATCGGCCCGATCGGCAACCAGCAGAGCTATTTCGACTTCCCCGGCACCGGCCAGATGTTCTCGTCGGCGCGGGATCTCTCGACCTTCGTTACGGCCTGTGTCGACGGCCGGTCGGTGGACCCGCATCTGCGCGAGGCGCTGCGGATGACGCAGCACGAGGCCTTCCGCGTCGACGCAAAATTCGGGCAAGGCATGGCCTGGGAGACGGTGCATCTTCCCGACGCCGCCATCGTCGACAAGCCGGGCGGCCTCAACAATGCCTCCGGCTATCTCGGCCTCGTGCCGGCGCGGCGGATCGGCATCGTGCTGCTGGCCAATCGCGGCGAATACCCGCATGAGATCGCCCGCTACAAGATCCTGCCCGCGCTGGCCCGGCTCGTGGCCTCGCGCTGAACTGGTCCCGACAACAGAAAAGCCCCGGCCAGGCCGGGGCTTTCCACACCAGATCAGGAACGGGATGAAGCTCAGTATCTGGCGACGACCGGTCCGCCGAACTTGTAGTTCACGCCGACGCGTACGATGTTCGACTTGAGGTCGACCGAGTGGGTGTAGACGTTGCCTGGATACGGCGTCGTGCCGGCAAAGCCGACCAGATTGGTGCTGGTCGCGGTGCTGCGGCCAAGATCGACGTAGAGATATTCGGCCTTGAGCGACCAGCCGCCGCCGAAGGCGTATTCGGTGCCGACGCCCGCAGTCCAGCCGACCCGCGTGTCGCGGATCGCAGCCGATTCCGTTGCCGCCGAAAAGGTGTCGGTGAAGTTGAAATTGCCCTTCACCTCCGCGATTGCCGGGCCGCCCGTGGCGTACAGCAACCAGGTCGGAGCGGCCAGGAAGCCGATGCGGCCGCGGATGGTGGCAAGCCAGTCGGCCGAGACGGACGACGACACCGTAAAGGCGGTCGGGGCGCAGCAGGGATAGACCGCCGAGCCGGTCGCGCTGCCCTTGAAGCCGAAATAGTTGATGTCGCCTTCGAGGCCGAGCACGGCGTGGTTGACCTGCCAGTTGTAGCCGGCGGTGA
>Ga0209233_1001076_pt1 | contig 11308 bp, 8 predicted proteins | sample AraplaCL_Cvi_mCL_FD_184269 | JGI IMG/M metagenome (GOLD analysis project Ga0209233, IMG submission 184269) | Arabidopsis root microbial communities from the University of North Carolina, USA - plate scrape CL_Cvi_mCL (SPAdes) (version 2) | ecosystem: Host-associated > Plants > Roots > Endosphere ... | reverse complement strand
ACTTCATGCTGGTCGACAATTTCTCCATCCTCGAAAACGTCGTGCTCGGCGCCGAGGACAGCGCCATGCTGGCGCCGACCCTCAGCCGGGCCCGCAAGGAATTGAAGCGGCTCGAGGAGGAATACAATCTCGAGGTCGATCCCGACGCCATCGTCGAGGACGTGTCGGTGGGCCAGCAGCAGCGCGTCGAAATCCTCAAGGCGCTCTATCGCGGCGCCGATATCCTCATCCTCGACGAGCCAACGGGCGTGCTGACCCCGTCTGAGGCCGACGACCTGTTCCGCGTGCTCCATACGCTGCGCGACCAGGGCAAGACGGTGATCCTCATCACCCACAAGCTGCGTGAGATCATGGCCATCACCGATACGGTATCAGTGATGCGGCAGGGCCAGATGGTTGCGACCCTCGCCACCGCCCAAACCTCGCCCGAGCAGCTCGCGGAACTGATGGTCGGCCGGCGAGTGCTGCTGCGGGTCGAAAAGGGCGATGCCCATCCGGCGCAGAACATGCTCGAAGTCGAGGGGCTGACGGTCGCCGACGATTTCGGCATCCCGCGCGTCAAGCAGGTGAGCTTTACGGTTCGGGCCGGCGAGATCGTCGGTATCGCAGGCGTCGCCGGCAACGGCCAGTCCGAACTGCTCGAGGCGATCTCGGGCATGCGCGCGCCGACCGGCGGCACGGTCAAGGTCGGCGGCAATCAGGTGTCGTTCCACGGCGACGACGGCGCGTCGCGCCTCCGTCAGGCCGGTCTCGCGCACGTGCCCGAAGATCGCCAGCGCATGGGCCTCGTGACGCAGTTCGAGGAATGGGAAAACGCCATCCTCGGCTATCAGGACGAGGCTCGGTACGGTCGGGGCGTCTTCCTGTCGCAGCGGCTCGCCCGCGACAAGGCGCGCGCCGACATCGAAAAGTTCGATATCAGGCCGACCAATCCACGCCTCAAGACCGCCAATTTCTCCGGCGGCAACCAGCAGAAGATCGTTTTGGCGCGCGAGATGGAGCGCAATCCGGATGTGCTTGTGGTGGGCCAGCCGACGCGCGGCGTCGACATCGGCGCCATCGAATTCATCCACAACCAGATCATCAAGATGCGCGATGCCGGCAAGGCGATCCTGTTGATCTCGGTCGAGCTCGACGAAATCCGCTCGCTGTCGGATCGAATCCTGGTGATGTTCGATGGCCAGATCGTCGGCGAGGCCGACCCGGCAGTCGCCACCGAGGGTGAACTGGGGCTGATGATGGCCGGCATCGCCGGCAAGGGAGCCTCGAAATGAGCGTCCGCCGTCCGTTGCCGCGCTGGGCCGATATCGCGCTACTGCCCTTCCTGAACCTGGCTCTCGCGATGCTAGTCTCGGGCATTCTGGTGACAATCATCGGGCAGAACCCGTTCGATGCGCTGAAGATCATCGTCTACGGCGCCTTCGGCTATGGCGAGGGCCTCGGCTATACGCTGCACTTCGCCACCGACTTCATCTTCACCGGCCTCGCCGTGGCGGTCGCCGCCCACGCCGGGCTGTTCAACATCGGTGGCGAGGGCCAGGCTTATGTGGCCGGGCTTGGGGCGATCGCGGCAGGCCTTCTGCTCGACCAGACCAGCTGGCTGCTGGTGCTGCCGGTCGCCATCATCTTCTCCGCCGCCATCGGGGCAGCCTGGGCCTTCATCCCCGGCTATCTGCAGGCCAAGCGCGGCAGCCACGTCGTCATCACGACCATCATGTTCAACTTCATCGCTTCGGCGCTGATGGTCTACCTGCTCAACTACGTGCTGAAGCCCAAGGGGGCGATGGAGCCGTCGAGCGTCGCCGTGCACGGGGCCGGCGCCATCCCGCAACTCAGGGCGTTCTTTCCGGCCCTCGGCTATGCCCCGCTCAACGTCACCATCATCTTCGCCGTCCTGGCGCTGATCTTCTGCTACGTGCTGATCTGGCACACCAAGCTCGGCTACGCCATGCGCACCATGGGCCACAACGCCGTGGCGTCGCGCTATGCCGGCATTTCCAACGGCCGGCTGATCATGATCGTGATGGCGATCTCGGGGGCGCTGGCCGGCATGACGGCGGTCAACGAGGTGCTGGGCCAGCAGGAAAAGCTCGTGCTCGACATCACGAGCGGCTACGGCTTCGTCGGTATCGCGGTGGCCCTGATGGGCCGCAACCACCCGGTCGGCATCGCCCTCGCCGCGATCCTCTTCGGCGCGCTCTACCAGGGCGGGCTCGAGTTGCAATTCGCCATGCCGGCGATCACGCGCGACATGATCGTGGTCATCCAGGCCTTGGTGATCCTCTTTACCGGCGCCATGGAGGGCCTGCTGCGGCCCGGCCTCGAATCGGCCTTCATGGTCTTCGGACCACGGCAGCGCGAGGAAGCCGTCGCCCGCGAAACCGCGACGACGGAAGGCTGAGCCGGCATGAGCTACGACATCTTCATTTCGATGCTCGCGGCGACGCTGCGGCTGACGACGCCGCTGCTGCTCGCCTGCCTCGCCGGGCTCTATTCCGAACGCTCGGGCATCTTCGACATCGGCCTAGAAGGCAAGATGCTGGCGGCGGCGTTCGGCGCCGCGGCCATCTCGGCGGTCACCGGCAATGTCTGGCTTGGCCTGCTTGCCGGCATCCTGGTGTCGATCGGCATGGCGATGCTGCACGGCATCGCCTCGATCACCCTCAAGGGCAACCAGATCATTTCGGGCGTCGCCATCAACTTCCTGGCGCAGGGACTGACGGCGGTGCTGGGTCTCGCCTGGTTCCACCAGGGCGGCCGCACGCCGCCGCCGCCCGCCGGTGGCCGCTTCCAATCGCTGATCCTGCCGTTTGCGGACCAGGTCGGCGGCGTCCCCATCGTCGGCCCGATCTATTCCGCGCTGATTTCGGGCCAGAACCTCTTGGTCTACCTCGCCTTCCTTGCCGTCCCGATCACCTATTGGGTGCTCTACCGCACCCGCTTCGGGCTCAGGCTGCGTGCCGTGGGCGAAAACCCCAAGGCCGTCGACACGGCGGGCATTTCCGTGGTGCGCATGCGCTATTCGGCGCTGGTCATCACCGGCTTCCTGTGCGGTATCGCGGGCTCCTATTTCTCGATCGCCCAGGGCGCCGGCTTCGTCAACAACATGACGGCGGGCGCCGGCTACATCGCGCTCGCGGCGCTGATCTTCGCCAAATGGCGGCCGGTGCCGGCGATGTTCGCGACGCTCCTCTTCGGCTTCCTCGACGCACTGCAAATCCGCCTGCAGGGCGCGATCCTCCCCGGCACGCATTGGCAGATCCCGGTGCAGTTCATCCAGGCGCTGCCCTATGTGCTGACGGTGATCCTGCTCGCCGGGTTCATCGGCCGGGCCGTCGGGCCCAAGGCCGGCGGCGTGCCGTACACGAAGGAGCGGTGAGGATGACCCCCACCGACCAGGCCCTGTTCGAGGCCGCGGAAGCCGCGCGGGCGAAGGCCTACGCGCCCTATTCGAAATTCACCGTCGGGGCGGCGATCCTCGCCGATGACGGCAATATCTACGCCGGCTGCAATATCGAGAACGCCGCCTATCCGATCGGCAACTGCGCCGAAGCCTCGGCGATAGCCGCGATGATCATGGGCGGCGGCAAGCGCATCACCCGGATCTTCGTCACCGGTCCAGGCACCATGCCGGTGACGCCCTGCGGCGGCTGCCGGCAGCGCATCCGCGAATTCGCCGACCTGACGACGCCGGTCATCGCGCTCGGCGTCGAAGGCGAGCCGCTCGTCACCACGCTCGAAGCGCTGCTGCCGCATTCGTTCGGCCCCGAGTTCTTGGGTAATTAGGCGGCGCAAAGCGTCAGGACTGGGGCCTCAGGTCTTCCTTTGCCTTGTGGAGGAGGCAGGAGATGGGCAGTGGTTTGCAACAACTGACTGCAAAAGCGCCCGGTGAAGGCGTAGAACGGGGTCGACGGACCCTGAGGAGGTTTCGATGAACCTGCGCGTAGTGGATCATCCCGCGGTCGCGGCGACCGCCGCCCGCAATCCGGGCTTCCCGCTCGATCTCGACTGGGTCGAGCGCGTGCGCATGAACCGTTCGGCGCTGGAGCGACGGGCCGGTTCGATCGGCGGGCGGCGCAGCGTCAAGAAGGACTGGCAGGTCGCCTGGCTGCTCAAGGCGATCACCCTCATCGACCTGACGACGCTCAATTCCGATGACACGGCGGGGCGCGTCGAGCGGCTCTGCGCCAAGGCGCGGCATCCGGTGCGTTCCGACATCCTGGAAGGCCTCGGCGTCACCGAACTCGACATCAAGCCGGGCGCCGTGTGCGTCTACCATACCTTCGTGCCGACGGCGGTCGCCGCGCTCGAGGGCACCGGCATTCCGGTCGCTGCGGTCTCCACGGCGTTCCCGCACGGCCTCGCGCCGCTCGAAACCCGCCTCGCCGAGATCGAGGCGTCCGTCGCGGCGGGGGCAGGGGAGATCGACATCGTCATCAACCGCCACGAGGTGCTGACCGGCGACTGGCAGGGCCTCTACGACGAGGTGAAGGCCATGCGCCGCGCCTGCGGCGACGCCCACCTCAAGACCATTTTGGGCACCGGCGACCTGGCAACGCTCAACCAGGTGGGAAAGGCCTCGCTCGTCTGCATGCTGGCCGGCGCCGATTTCATCAAGACCTCGACCGGCAAGGAAAAGGTCAACGCCACATTGCCCGTATCGCTCGCCATGGTGCGGATGATCCGCTGGTTCGCCGAAGAGACCGGCATCGAGATCGGCTACAAGCCGGCCGGCGGCATCTCTTCCGCCAAGACGGCGCTCGACTACATGGCGCTGATGAAGGAAGAACTCGGCGTGCACTGGCTGCAGCCACACCTTTTCCGCTTCGGTGCGAGCTCGCTGCTGACCGACATCGAGCGGCAGCTGGAGCACGGGCTGACCGGGCATTATTCGGCCGACTATCGCCAGCCGATGGTGTGAGGAGTGACGGCCAACGGCCGGCAAAACAGTCCGGTGGACTGTTTTGAACGACGAACGCCCTGAGAGCTAAGCTCGAAGGGCGCGAAGGTGCCGCAAACCGGGGCTCCTGTGCCCGCCCTCATGGTTCGACAGGCTCACCATGAGGACGTAGGAGGGCCTCTCTGAGGACCTCATGGTGAGCCTGTCGAACCATGGGGTCCAGCCCCAACGGCTGCGGGAAGACGATGAACAAGATCACGCAAATCTTCGAGACGCTCGACTACGGCCCGGCGCCCGAGAGCGCGCAGCCGGCGATGGATTGGCTCGCGAGCCACGGCGGCAAGTTCGGGCACTATATCGACGGCAAATGGACCGCCCCCGGGGAGGTATTCGCCTCCACCAACCCCGCCACCAACAAGCCGCTGGCCGAGATTACCCGCGGCACCGCGGAGGACGTCGATGCCGCCGTGAAGGCGGCCCGCGCCGCCTTCAAAGGCTGGTCCGGGCTCACCGGTTATGAGCGCGGGAAGTATCTCTACGCCATCGCGCGCGAGGTGCAGAAGCACGCGCGGCTGTTCGCCGTGCTCGAAAGCCTCGACAACGGCAAGCCGATCCGCGAGAGCCGCGACGTCGATATCCCGCTGGTGGCGCGGCATTTCTATCACCACGCCGGCTGGGCGCAGCACCTCTCCCGCGAGTTCCCGGGCATGGCGCCCTATGGCGTCTGCGGGCAGATCATACCGTGGAATTTCCCGCTCCTGATGCTGGCCTGGAAGATCGCCCCGGCGCTGGCTGCCGGTAATACGGTGATCCTCAAGCCGGCCGAGTTCACCTCGCTGACGGCGCTGCTATTCGCCGAAATCTGCGACCGCATCGGGCTGCCGAAAGGCGTCGTCAACATCGTTACCGGCGAAGGCGAAACCGGGCAGGCGATCGTGGCGCATCCCGGCATCGACAAGATCGCCTTCACCGGCTCGACCGAAGTCGGCAAGCTGATCCGCGCCGCGACGGCCGGCACGGGCAAGGGGCTCAGCCTCGAGCTCGGCGGCAAGTCACCTTACATCGTCTTCGACGACGCCGACCTCGACAGCGCCATCGAAGGGCTGGTGGATGCCATCTGGTTCAACCAGGGGCAGGTCTGCTGCGCCGGCTCGCGGCTTCTCGTGCAGGAATCGATCGAAGAGCGCTTCCTGATGAAGCTGAAGAAGCGGATGGCGACGCTCAGGGTCGGCGATCCGCTCGACAAGGCGATCGACATCGGCGCGCTCGTCGCCCCTGTGCAGGTCGAGCGCGTGCGCGATCTGGTGAAAAAGGGCGTTGCCGAGGGCGGCACGCTCTACGAGCCCGATATCGCCCTGCCGAGCGGCGGCTGCTTCCTGCGCCCGGCGCTGATCACCGATATCTCGCCGGCCAACACCGTCGCGACGGAGGAGATTTTCGGGCCGGTGCTGGTCGAGATGAGCTTCCGCACCCCCGACGAGGCGGTGGCATTGGCCAACAACACCAAATACGGGCTCGCCGCGACGCTGTGGACGGAAAACGTCAACCTCGCGCTCGACATCGCGCCGCGCCTCAAGGCTGGCGTGGTGTGGATCAACGGCACCAACCAGTTCGACGCCGCCGTCGGCTTCGGCGGCTACCGGGAATCCGGGTTCGGCCGCGAGGGCGGCAAGGAAGGCATGGCGGCTTACCTCAAGCCCGCGTGGGAGAAGGCGCTGAAGCCGGCGAGTGCCCGGACCTCGTCCTTCGACAAGCTCAGGATGAGGTCCTCTGACGGCAGTAGCCCTCATGGTGAGCCTGTCGAGCCACGAGGGCGTGGCAATCCGCTCGATGCCGTCGACCAGACGGCCAAGATGTATGTCGGCGGCAAGCAGGCGCGCCCCGACAGCGGCTATTCACGGCCAGTCTACGGCCCCAAGGGCGAACTCGTCGGCGAAGTCGGCGACGGCAACCGCAAGGACATCCGCAACGCCGTCGAGGCGGCGCGAGCGGCGCTCGGCTGGGCTACCGCGTCGGCGCACAACCGGGCGCAGATTCTCTATTTCCTCGGCGAAAACCTCGATTATCGGCGCAAGGAATTCGCCGAACGCATCCGGGCGCAGACCGGCGAATCCGCCGCCAGCGCCGACAAGGAAGTGGCGCTCTCGGTGGAGCGGCTTTTCGCCTTCGCCGGCTGGGCCGACAAATACGACGGCGCCGTCCACAATCCGCCGGCCCGCGCCATCGCCGTGGCGATGGTCGAGCCGCTCGGCGTCATGGGCATCGTCGCCCCGCCGAGTCGGCCGCTGCTCGGCTCGGTCGCTTTGTTCGCACCCGCCGTCGCCATGGGCAACACCGTCGTGCTGGTGCCATCGGAGTCGAGCCCGCTCTCGATCACCGATCTCTACCAGGTCATCGAGACCTCCGACGTGCCGTCGGGTGTCATCAACATCGTCACCGGCGAGAGCGCGGTGTTGGCCAAGACACTGGCCGAGCACGACGGCGTCGACGGCATCTGGTTTGCCGGGCCGCTCGAGGGCTCGACGATGGTCGAGAAGGCCTCGGTGGGCAATCTCAAGCAGACCTGGACCAGCCGCGGCCTCTACTACGACCTGGCCGACCCGCTGTTCGAGGGCGACTACTTCCTCAAGCGCGCCACGCAGGTGAAGAACGTCTGGGTGCCATATGGAGCGTAGCGGCCCCCGGGGCGTTCGTCGCGCAGCCGTCACGCGCGGCCTCTAGCGTCTCGGGCCTCCGTGGCAAAGGAAGGCCCATGCAGGTTCGTCTCCTCGAGCCGGCCGACGAGGCACAGTGGCGCCCGCTCTGGATCGCCTATCTCGCCTCGGTCGGCCGCGAATTGCCGGCCGACACGACACGGTCGACGTGGAACCGGTTCCAGGATCCGGCCGAGCCGATGGATGCGCTCGGCGCCTTCGACGACGCCGGCACCATGCTCGGCTTCGTCCACCTCGTCTTTCATCGGTCGGCCTGGCTTGAAAGCGCGACCTGCTACTTGGAGGACCTTTTCGTTGATCCTGCGTGTCGCGGCCGCGGCATCGGAGGCGCCCTTCTCGATGCGACCGTCTCCCACGCGAAAGCACGCCATGCTGCGCGCCTCTACTGGATCACGCACGAAGATAATGCTGCCGCGCGGCGCGTCTACGACCGGGTCGTGCCGCGCTCGGGCTTCATCCACTACCGCATGCGGCTGACCGACTAGGGCGTCTCAGGTCTCGATGGGAGTCGAAACCTCGTCTCCAGGTCCTTGGGTTGCCGCCGTTCCGAACCGCGGCGACTACAGCAGCCCCCGCCATCTCATCCAGTGTTCGAGCAGCCCGGTCCAGGCGTCGGCGAGGTAGCCGTCCTTGGCCATCCCCCAGCCGTGCCCGCCATCGCCGAAGACGTGCAGTTCGGCCGTGCCGCCGGCCTTGTGCCAGGCTTCGTAGAGGTGGGTCGAGGAGGCCGAAGGCACCGATGGGTCGTCGTCCGATATCGCCAGGAAAAGCGGTGGCGGGTTGAGCGGCACGACGAGGTCGGCGCGCCAGGCGGCATAGATGCCGACCGCGAAATCGGGCCGGCTCTCCGCATCATGTTCCATGGCCGCGCCGAGCGCCACGCCGCCACCGGCGGAATAGCCGGCAATGCCGATCCGATTCGGATCGATCCCCCATTCGGCGGCGTGGCGACGGGCGAAGCGGATCGCCTGCCGGCCGTCGTCCTCGCCCATGTGCCGGATCGGCTGCAGCGGCGATGTCGGCCGCGGCCCGTCCTCGCGCCGGCTCTCCGCCAGGCGCCGCTGCAACTCATCGCGAAAGGCCAGGACCTCGTCGTCGGCATCGGGAGTGCGGGCAACGCGATATTTCAGCACCGCGACCGTCACGCCGAGGCCCGTGAGCCAGCGCGCCATGTCATGGCCCTCGAAATCGATCATCAGGAAGTGGAAGGCGCCGCCCGGCGCGACGATGAGCAGCGACCCGTTGGCGGTGCCCGCCGGCGGACGATGCAGGGTGAGGCTCGGGATGACGACGTTGCGGCTGTAGCGGCGTGGCCGGGTGGCCCAGGGAATTTGCGCCGTGCGCTCCTGCCAGTCCCAGCCTTCGCTGCCGGGGGCCACGCCTTCGTCCGGCCAGATGGCGAAAACCCCCGATGCCTCCGGGGCTTCGGCCTCGAGTGCAGCTTTGAGCCGCGTCCAGTTTTCGCGCGCCATGCGTCCCTCCTCGATTGCAGGCCGCCGCCGAGCCTCGCGAGCCGCGGCGCGTAGGATGATCCCCGCTGCCGTGCTTGCCTTCCGGCGCCGGCCAGCGCAAGAAAGCGGCATGTCTTTCCTCCCCCAAGAAACCATCATCCGCAAGCGGGATGGTGCGCCTCTCGACGCCGGTGAAATCAAGACCTTCATCGGCGGGCTGGTCGATGGCTCGGTCAGCGAGGCGCAGGCAGCCGCCTTCGCCATGGCGATCTACTTCCGCGACATGCCCATCAGCGAACGCGTGGCGCTGACCGAAGCGATGCGCGATTCCGGCACCGTGCTCGATTGGTCGGACATGCCCGGACCAGTGATCGACAAGCACTCGACCGGCGGCGTCGGAGACAATGTCTCGCTGATGCTGGCGCCGATCCTTGCCGCCTGCGGCGCCTATGTGCCGATGATCTCGGGCCGCGGCCTCGGCCATACCGGGGGCACGCTCGACAAGCTCGATGCCATCCCCGGCTATCTGAGCCAGCCGGACAACGCGCTGTTTCGCCGCGTGGTGCAAACGGCGGGCTGCGCCATCATCGGGCAGACGGCCGACCTCGCGCCGGCCGACAAGCGGCTCTATGCCATCCGCGACGTGACGGGCACGGTCGAATCCATCCCGCTGATCACTGCCTCGATCCTCTCCAAGAAGCTGGCGGCTGGGCTTCAGGCGCTGGTGCTCGACGTCAAGACGGGTTCGGGCGCGTTCATGCCCACCCTCGAGCAGTCGCGGTACCTGGCCGAGGCGCTGGTCGCGGTGGCAAATGGCGCCGGCCTCAGGACTGCGGCGCTGATCACCGACATGAACGAGCCGCTGGCGAGCGCTGCCGGCAATGCGCTGGAGGTGCGCAACGCGGTCGATTTCCTGACCGGCGCCCACCAGGACGAACGGCTCCGCTATGTCACGGTGAACCTCGGCAGGGAAGCGCTCCGGCAGGGTGGCTTCGTCGGCGACCCGCTGCAGGCGATCGAGACCGCCCTCGACAGCGGCGCGGCGCTGGAGCGGTTTTCCCGCATGGTGGCGATGCTGGGCGGTCCGGCCGACTTCGTCGAGCGCGTCGACGCTTATCTTCCGGCCGCGCCGATCGTGCGCGACATCGTTGCGGATCGGACGGGCGTCGTCTCCGCCATCGACACGCGCGGCATCGGCATGGGGGTGGTGGCGCTGGGCGGTGGCCGGCGGCTGCCGACCGACAGCATCGACTTCGCCGTCGGTTTCGACCGGCTGGCCGGGTTGGGCGCCAGCGTCGCGCCGGGCACACCGCTGGTGCGGCTCCATGCCCGCAACGAGGCAACGGCAGCCGAGGCGACACGGCGGCTGCTGGCCGCCTATACGATCGGCGACACCGCGCAGCGCGGCGACGCCATCCTCGACCGGCTGGTGGGGCCGGGTGGGGATCGCTGAGATGGGGCGCGTCGTCCTCTGCGTGCTCGACAGTTTCGGCATCGGCGGTGCGCCCGATGCGGCAGCCTATGGCGATGTCGGTGCCAATACGCTGCTGCACATCGCCGAGGCCTGCGAACGGGGTGACGGCGATCGCGCCGGCTTGAGAGCGGGACGGCTGGACCTGCCCAACTTGAGTGCCCTTGGCCTCGGGGCCGCAGGGCAGCTTGCCGCGGGCTCGCTGGCGCCGGGCCTGGCCGCCGAGTCCAGGGCCGGTCGCTGGGGCGTCGGCCGCGAGGTGAGCCGGGGCAAGGATACCCCATCGGGCCACTGGGAGATCGCCGGCGTGCCGGTGCCGTTCGACTGGGGCTATTTCCCGGCCACCGAGCCCGCCTTTCCGGCCGACCTCATCGCGACGATCATGGCCGAAGCCGGTCTCCCGGGCATCCTGGGCGACAGGCACGCCTCGGGCACCACCATCATCGCCGAACTGGGCGAGGAGAGCATCCGGACCGGCAAGCCCATCTGCTACACCTCCGCCGATTCGGTGTTCCAGATCGCCGCGCACGAAAGCCATTTCGGCCTCGACCGGCTGTACCGGCTCTGCCAGATCGTCTTCAGCCACACGGCACCGATGCGCATCGGCCGGGTCATTGCCCGACCCTTCGTCGGCGAGACCGCGGCGACCTTCAAGCGCACGGGCAATCGTCGCGACTTCGCCATCGCGCCCCCCGAGCCCACCTTGCTGGATCGCGCCAAAGCCGCAGGGCGCCAGGTTTTCGCCATCGGCAAGATTTCCGATATCTACGCG
>Ga0209233_1001075_pt1 | contig 11308 bp, 7 predicted proteins | sample AraplaCL_Cvi_mCL_FD_184269 | JGI IMG/M metagenome (GOLD analysis project Ga0209233, IMG submission 184269) | Arabidopsis root microbial communities from the University of North Carolina, USA - plate scrape CL_Cvi_mCL (SPAdes) (version 2) | ecosystem: Host-associated > Plants > Roots > Endosphere ... | reverse complement strand
ATGGGCTCGAACCTCACCGCCCAGGTGCGCAACATCGCCGAAGTGGCGACCGCCATCGCCGGCGGCGACCTGTCGAAAAAGATCACCGTCAATGTCTCGGGCGAAATCCTGCAGCTGAAGGAGACCGTCAACACGATGGTGGACCAGCTCAATGCCTTTGCCTCGGAAGTGACACGCGTGGCGCGCGAAGTGGGTACCGAAGGGCGCCTCGGCGGCCAGGCCAACGTGCTTGGCGTCGCCGGCACCTGGAAGGATTTGACCGACAGCGTGAACTCGATGGCGTCGAACCTGACCGCCCAGGTGCGAAACATCGCCGAAGTGTCGACCGCTATCGCCAATGGTGACCTGTCCAAGAAGATCACGGTGGACGTGAAGGGCGAAATCCTGCAGCTGAAGGAGACCATCAATACCACGGTCGACCAGCTTAACGCCTTTGCCTCGGAAGTGACGCGCGTGGCGCGCGAAGTGGGCACCGAAGGCAAGCTGGGCGGCCAGGCGGTGGTGCGCGGCGTGGCCGGTACCTGGAACGATTTGACCGACTCGGTGAACTCGATGGCCTCGAACCTCACCGCCCAGGTGCGCAACATCGCCGAAGTGGCGACCGCGGTGGCCAATGGCGACTTGTCGAAAAAGATCACCGTCAATGTGTCGGGCGAAATCCTGCAGCTGAAACAGACCATCAACACCATGGTCGATCAGTTGAACTCTTTTGCCTCGGAAGTGACGCGCGTGGCCCGCGAAGTGGGTACCGACGGCAAGCTGGGCGGTCAGGCCGAAGTGCCCGGCGTGGCCGGCACCTGGAAAGACTTGACCGACAGCGTGAACTCCATGGCCGGCAACTTGACCGCCCAGGTGCGCAACATCGCCGAAGTGGCGACGGCAATCGCCGGCGGCGACCTGTCGCGCAAGATCACCGTCGACGTGCGCGGCGAGATCCTGCAGCTGAAGGAAACCCTGAACACCATGGTCGACCAGCTCAACCGTTTCGCGGGCGAAGTGACCCGCGTGGCGCGCGAAGTGGGCACCGAAGGCCGATTGGGCGGCCAGGCCCAGGTGCCCGGCGTGGCCGGCACCTGGAAAGACCTGACCGACAATGTCAACCTGCTGGCGGCGAACCTGACGACCCAGGTGCGCAATATCGCCGAGGTCACCACCGCGGTGGCGCGCGGCGACCTGTCGCGCAAGATCACCGTCGACGTGAAGGGCGAAATCCTGGACTTGAAAACCACCATCAACACCATGGTGGACCAGCTCAATGCCTTCGCCGCTGAAGTGACGCGCGTCGCCCGCGAAGTGGGCACCGAAGGCAAGCTGGGCGGCCAGGCCCAGGTGCCCGGCGTGGCCGGCACCTGGAAAGACCTGACCGACAATGTCAACTTCATGGCGTCGAACCTGACGGCGCAGGTGCGAAACATCGCCGAAGTGGCGACCGCAATCGCCGGCGGCGACCTGTCGAAAAAGATCACGGTCGACGTGCGCGGCGAAATCCTGCTCCTGAAAGATACGCTCAACACCATGGTGGAGCAGTTGCGCTCCTTTGCCGCCGAAGTGACGCGCGTGGCGCGCGAAGTCGGTACCGACGGACGTCTGGGCGGCCAGGCCGTGGTCCCGGGTGTGGACGGCACCTGGAAAGACTTGACCGACTCGGTGAATTCGATGGCCTCGAACCTGACCGGGCAGGTGCGCAATATCGCCGAAGTCACCACCGCGGTGGCGCGCGGCGACCTGTCGCGCAAGATCACCGTCGACGTGAAGGGCGAAATCCTGGAGTTGAAGAACACCATCAACACCATGGTGGACCAGCTGAACTCCTTTGCCTCGGAAGTGACGCGCGTGGCGCGGGAAGTGGGCACCGAGGGCCGGCTTGGCGGCCAGGCGCAGGTGCCCGGCGTGGCCGGCACCTGGAAAGACCTGACCGATACCGTCAACGTGATGGCGGCCAACCTGACCGAACAGGTGCGCGGTATCGTGAAAGTCGTGACCGCGGTGGCCGACGGCGACCTGAAACAGAACCTGACCGTCAAATCCAAGGGTGAGGTGGCGGCGCTCGCCGAAACCATCAACAACATGACCGCGACGCTTGCGACCTTCGCCGACCAGGTGACCACCGTGGCGCGCGAAGTGGGCGTGGAAGGCCGGTTGGGCGGTCAGGCCAATGTGCCGGGCGCCGCCGGTACCTGGAAAGATCTGACCGGCAACGTCAACCTTCTGGCGGCCAACCTCACCACCCAGGTGCGCGCCATCGCCGAGGTGGCAACCGCGGTGACCAAGGGCGACCTGACGCGATCCATTCAGGTCGATGCGCGCGGCGAAGTGGCCGAACTCAAGGACAATATCAATACCATGATCGGCAATCTGCGCCTGACCACCGAGCGCAATACCGAACAGGACTGGCTGAAGACCAATCTGGCCAAATTCACCAACATGCTGCAGGGCCAGCGCGACCTGGGCGCGGTGGGCAAGATGCTGCTGGATGAACTGGCCCCGCTGGTGAACGCCCAGATGGGCGTGATCTATCAGATGGAGGAAGGCGAACAGCCCATGCTGCGGCTGTTGTCGGCCTATGCCAGCCAGGGCGACGGCTATCCGACAGCCTTCAGGGTCGGCGAGGGGCTGGTGGGCCAATGCGCCGCCGATGCGCGCGCCAAGCTGATCACCAGCGTGCGCAGCGCCACCCCGATCAGCTCGGCGCTGCTCCAGATCACGCCCAAAAGCATCATCGTGCTGCCGGTGCTGTTTGAAAGCCAGGTCAAGGCGGTAATCGAGCTGTCGTCGCTGTCGGATTTCACGCCGCTGGAAATCGCCTTCCTGGAACAGCTGACTGCCAGCATCGGCATCGTGCTGAATTCGATCGAGGCGACGATGCAGACCGAGGGCCTGTTGAAACAGTCCCAGCAGCTGGCCGGCGAGTTGCAGGCCCAGCAGAAGGAACTGCAGCAGACCAACGACCAGCTGGAGCAGAAGGCGCATGAGCTGGCCGAACAGAATGTCGAGGTCGAGCGCAAGAATCAGGAAATCGAACAGGCCCGCCGCGCCCTGGAAGAAAAGGCCAGCGAGTTGGCGCTGACGTCCAAGTACAAATCGGAATTCCTGGCCAATATGAGCCATGAATTGCGCACGCCGCTGAATTCGATCCTGATCCTGGGCCAGCAGCTGGCCGACAATCCCGACCAGAATCTGACCGCCAAGCAGGTGGATTTTGCCCGCACCATCCATGGCGCCGGCACCGATCTCTTGAACCTGATCAGCGACATTCTGGATCTCAGCAAGATCGAATCCGGCACCGTCACGGTGGAGGCCGAGGAAGTCGGTTTCGCCAATGTGATCGAGGCGGTGGCGCGGCCGTTCCGGCACGAGGCCGATGCGCGACAGCTGAACTTCTCCGTCAGCCTGGACCCGGCGCTGGGCCGCAACATGCTGACCGACTCCAAGCGCCTGCAGCAGGTGCTCAAGAATCTGCTCTCCAACGCCTTCAAGTTCACCGCCCAGGGCCAGGTCAGCCTGAAGGTCAGCGCCGTCCGCGACGGCTGGAGCAGCGGCCATCCCCTGTTGAGCCAGGCCGCCAATGTGGTGGCGTTCGAGGTTTCCGATACCGGCATCGGCATTCCGGCGGAAAAACAGAAGCTGATCTTCGAAGCGTTCCAGCAGGCCGACGCCTCGACCAGCCGCAAATATGGCGGCACCGGCCTGGGCCTGGCCATCAGCCGTGAACTCTCGAACCTTCTCGGCGGCGAGATCCAGCTGCGCAGCACGCCCGGCACCGGCAGTACCTTCACGCTTTATCTGCCCGTTCGTTACGTCGGCGCCGCCACCGTGGCACGCCCGGCGCAGCCAGCGGTCGGCCCCGTCCTGTCGGACCGCGTGCCCGAACAGATCGCCGACGACCGCGCGATCTTGGCGGAAGGCGACACGGTGCTGCTGATCGTGGAGGACGATCCGCATTATGCCCGCATCTTGATGGATATCGCCCATGAGGAAGGCTTCAAGGTGATCACCGCCAGCCGCGGCGAGGATGCGCTGGAACTGGCGGAGGAGTATTTGCCGGTGGCCGTGTCACTGGATATCTTCCTGCCCGACATGCTGGGCTGGACGGTAATGAGTCAGCTGAAGCAGAACCCCAAGACGCGCCACATCCCGGTCCAGATCATCACACTCGATGAAGACAAGCAGCATGCCCTGGCGCGGGGAGCTTTCTCCTTTGTGCCCAAGCCGACCTCGGCGGAAGGCGTGCGGCTGGCGCTGGCCAAGATCAAGGCCTATGTGCAGCCCCGGCGCAAACGCCTGCTGGTGGTGGAAGACAATCCGGCGGAGCAGCTCAGCATTTCCGCGCTGCTGGAGCATCACGACATCGAAATCGTCTCCGCCGATACCGGCGCGGGCGCGCTGAACATGCTGCAGGAAAGTCCTCCCGACTGCGTGGTGCTGGACCTGCGGCTGCCGGATATCTCCGGTTTCGAGCTGCTGGAGAAATTGAACGCCGATCCGGCGCTGGCCGATCTGCCGGTGATCGTGTTCACGGGGCGCGAATTGTCGGCCGAGGAAGAGGCCAAGCTTCATGCCGTGGCCCGCAGTATCGTGGTCAAGGGCGTGGAATCGCCCGAGCGCCTTCTCGATGAAACCGCGCTGTTCCTGCACCGCAATGTCACCGACCTGCCGCGCGAAAAACAGCAGATGCTGGAAAGGCTGACCAGTTCCGACGAAGACCTGGTGGGCAAGACCGTGCTCCTGGTCGATGACGACGCCCGCAACATCTTCGCGCTGTCCAGCGCCCTGGAACGGCGCGGCATGCGGGTCTTGACCGCCACGACCGGCATGGAGGCGATCAGTCTGGTGCATTCCACCCCGGAACTGGCGATCGTGTTGATGGACATCATGATGCCGGAAATGGACGGCTATCAGACCATCGGCCGCATCCGCGAGGAGCCGGAATATCGCCGGCTGCCCATCATCGCGCTCACCGCCAAGGCGATGAAGGGCGACCGCGAGAAATGCCTCGAGGCCGGCGCCTCCGACTATCTGGCCAAGCCGGTCAATACCGAACAGCTATTGTCGGCCTTGCGCATGTGGTTGCACCGTTGAGCGCGCTCCCGGAAAATCGCGAGCCGGTCAATGTCCTGCTGGTCGACGATCAGCCGGGCAAGCTGCTCAGCTATGAGGTGATGCTGGCGGAGCTGGATGAAAATCTGGTCGCGGTGTCGTCGGCCCGCGAGGCCCTGGCCTATCTGCTGAAGTCCGAGGTCGCGGTCATTCTTGTCGATGTCTGCATGCCGGAGCTGGACGGCTTCGAGCTGGCCAAGATGATCCGCGAGCATCCGCGCTTTCAGAAGACCGCGATCATCTTCATCTCCGCCATTCATATGGCGGAAAGCGACTATCTCAAAGGCTATCAGGCCGGCGCGGTCGATTACATCTCCGTGCCGGTGGTGCCCGACCTGTTGCGCGCCAAGGTCCGGGTCTTCGCCGAGCTGTTCCGCAAGACCCGCGATTTGCAGAAACTCAATGACGATCTCGAGCGCCGGGTCGAGGAACGCACCCAGGCGCTGGCGCTGTCCACCGACCGCTTGCGCAAAAGCGAGCAGGGCCGCGGCCTGGCGCTGGTGGCCGGCAACATGGGCTCTTGGGATTATGACCTGATTTCCAAGTCCTGGTTCTGGGACGAAGGCCAGAGCCGGATCTTCGGTGTCGATCACAAAAGCTTCGTGCCGTCGCTGGAAAACATCACCAAGGGCATTCATCCCGAGGATGTGGACAGGCTTCGCCGCGCCTTTTTCGGCCTGTCGGCGCAAAAGCCCAGCTGCGAGGTGGAGTTTCGCATCATCCGGCCGAACGGCGATGTGCGCTGGTGCACGGCGGCGGCGGCAGTTGCGTTCGATGCGGCCAACATGCTGGTGCGTTACAGCGGCGTCACCACCGACATCACCGACCGCAAGGAGGCGGAAAACCGCCAGACCCTGTTGACGCGGGAGGTCGACCACCGCGCCAAGAACACGCTTGCCGTGGTGCAGGCGATCATCCGCATGGCCAAGCGCGATACGGTGGAGAATTACGCCAGGGCGGTGGAAGGGCGCATCGGCGCGCTGGCCCAGACCCACGAATTGCTGTCGCAATCGCGTTGGGAAGGCGCCGATGTGCTGCGCCTGATCCTGGATGAGCTGGCGCCCTATCATGGCGATGGCCAGCAGCGCGTCACCGCGATGGGCCCGTCCTTGGTGCTGGTGCCTGAACAGGCCCAACTGGTCGCCATGGCGGTGCATGAGCTTGCCACCAACGCCGCCAAATATGGTTCGCTGTCGGTCGAAACCGGCCGTGTCGATGTCAGCTGGTCCGCCGCCGACGGCATGCTGTCGCTGATCTGGCGGGAATCGCAGGGCCCCAAGGTCGCGCCGCCCAAGCGGACCGGCTTCGGTACCCGCATTATCACCAGCCTAGGCAATGGCCGCAGGGGACGCACCCAATTCGACTGGCGGCCGCAGGGGCTGACCTTCACGCTGGAAATGCAGCTCAACAACCAGGTGGTGGATTCGGTCGCGGTGAAAGCCGCCGGCGAGGCGCCGCGGCTGCTTCTGGTCGAGGACGAGCAGGTGGTCGGCATGTTCATGCAGGAAGTGCTGCAGGCCATCGGCTACCGGCCGACCAGTCCGGTGGCAAGGCTGTCGGAAGCCATCGCCGCCGCCCGTGCCGAACGTTTCCTGGGCGCGGTCCTGGACATGAATTTGAACGGGGAAATCGTCTATCCGCTGGCCGAGCTTTTGACCGCGCAAAGCGTGCCGTTCCTGTTCGTGACCGGCTATGCGCCTCACACCATCGACCCGCGCTTTTCTTCGGTGCCTATCCTGCAGAAACCGGTGCTGGAAGAGCAGCTGGCCGCCACCCTGAAAAAAGTGCTGGGCCGCCAGCACGCCGCCGAGGAGCGCAATCTGGCCGTGGGCTGAAGGTTGGGGCTTAGGCGGAAGGCTGGACCAAAGTCGGGAAGTATGCTCACTCGCGTCTGACGCGGTCCGCCGACGGGCGCGACGGGGGTAGAGATGATCGACAGGATGTTTGGGCGCGCGGCTTTGGTTGCGCTGGGGCTCGTGCTGGTGCCGGCCATGGGTCAGGCCCATTTCCGGCTTCTGGCGCCCGCCTCCTGGATCGAGGAAAATCAGTTGGGCGATCCGCAAAAGGCCGCGCCTTGCGGCGGCACCAACAGCGACTTTGGCAAGCCGACCTATGCCGTGACCGAGGTCAAGGGCGGCGCGCTCCTGCATGTTAAAGTACAGGAGACGGTCTATCATCCCGGCCATTACCGCATCGCCCTGGCGGTCAATTCGCCCACCGAATTGCCGGTCGATCCCAAGGCCGAGACCATGACCAACGACAAGGGACAGGTGATGTCGGTGTCGGGCGCGGTGATGAGCCCGCCTCAGCCGCCAGTTCTGGCCGACGGCCTGTTTGTGCATTCGGCCAAGACCGCCGACCCGTTCGAGACCGATGTGATGATCCCCAATATCAACTGCAAGCATTGCACCCTGCAGGTGATGCAGTTCATGGAGATGCATCCCGTGAACAATCCCGGCCAGTTCAGCTATCACCACTGCGCCGTACTGCACATCACCGCCGATCCATCCAAGCCGGTGGATGCGGCCTGGGCCAAGGACCGCGACTGAAGCCGGAGCGATTTTCGCATCTGGGGCCCAGGGCGCCGCGCCGGGTGCTTGATTAAAAAGCGAGCACTTTCCCCAACCTGGGTAAGGTAGGTGTTTGTACGGATTGAAGGCCATATCCCGCCGGGCCACGTTGTGTTCAGAGGCAGGGGGCGTTCAGTATCTCCATACTGCCCAGCTTCGAAGGCCCGGTCCGATTACCCTCGCGCCGGGCCTTTTTCTTTGTCTAACTGTTCGCCAGTTGCCGGCCAGCGCCGATCCAGGCCTCAACCCCGCCCAGAAGGGGACGGATCTTCTTGAAACCGGCGCGTTTCAGATGCCGCGCGGCGATCGCCGCGGATGCTTCATTGGGACAGGCGCAATAGACCACGATCTCGCTGTCGGGTGAAATCTGCTGGAGCAGCGGATGGATATCTTCCGGATGGGCAGCCAGCGCGCCGGGAATGATGCCGCCCTGGCTGCGCGCGTCCGGCGAGCGCACGTCCAGGATGATGGGTGCGCGGCCGGCTTCGATCAATCCGATCAGTTCTTCGATCGTGATGCGGTCCATCCGCAACTGCCGAATGAATGTGACCCGTTCCCACCAGCGGAACAGGATATAAAGGATAAAGGCGGCGATCAGCGCCGCCAGACTGACGGTGCCGAAAGTTTCCATCGTGTGCAGCACGTCGTCGATCGCGCGATGGAACAAGGCGCCCAGCAACGCCGCCAGACCGTAATAAAGAAGGCTGCCCGCCAGGTTGAGGCCCAGGAAAAACGTCAGTCTGAGCCGCATGATGGCCGCCATCGCCACGGCGATATTGGAGAAAGCAGGAACATAGCGGGCGAACAGCAGCGACCAGGGCCCGACGCGATGAAACAGGTTTTCCGTTTGGCGCACGCAGGAATCCGGCGCGAGCGAAATCCGGCACAAGGTCGTCAAGACGCGCCGGCCGAAGTGCCGGCTTGCCCAATACCACGCGATATCCGCCAGAAGAGCCCCCGCCATGGCTGCACCAATGACCGCGGGCAGGGAAAAATGGCCGTTGCTTGCCAAGGCGCCGGCCACGATCAAGACCGGCAGAGACGGAACCGGCAGACCGATCTCATCCAGCAGAACCGCGCCGAAAATCAGCAGCAATCCATAGACCTCGATCAAGTGTGTGAGTTCGTGCATCCCGTGCGCATGTTAGCAGGCGCAAGGCCCTAATGTCCCATTTCCTCATTCCTGCGCCAGACCCGGCCATCGGGCTCGTCCGACACATTGGGGCAGTGACGCACCGTACAGGCGACGCCATCCTGCACATTGCGGACTTCAAAGAATTTCTCCGGCCGTGCGATCATCAGCACCAAAGTAATGATAACGGCGCAAAGGATCCAGGCCCCGGTCCCGGGGCGGTAGCGGCGGCGCGGGCGTTCGCCAGGCTTTTCCTCGGACATGAGGCAGTAACGCCGGAACCCGGTGCCTGTTTCGCGCAACAGACGCGCATCTGTTTTGCGCCGCAGCGAGGGCGCGGTTTACACCGTTGCTGGTGGAGCGATAGATAAGAGAAGGCGCGGAACGGCCCGCCCGCAAGGATCAGCATCCGCTGCCATGATACCGCTGTCCATTCTTGACCTGACGCCAATCAAGCAGGGGGGCAGCGCGGCCCAAAGTTTCCGCGAGACGATGGAGCTGGCGCAAGCCGCGGAGAGGCTGGGCTTCAAACGCTATTGGCTGGTGGAGCATCACAATACCCGCAGCGTAGCGGGCGCGGCGACCGCGGTGCTAATGGCCCATCTCGCCGCCCACACCAAGACCATCCGTATCGGCGCCGGCGGGATCATGCTGCCCAATCATGCGCCGCTGATGGTGGCCGAACAGTTCGGCACTTTGGCCGCGCTTCACCCGGGCCGCATCGATTTGGGGTTGGGGCGCGGCGTGCCATGCGATCCGGCCACCTTGCAGGCCCTCAGACGCACGCCCAACGATGCGGGCGAATTTCCCCGCGATGTGCAGGAGTTGTTGTTTTTCCTGCAGCCATCCACGCCAGGCCAGCGCGTGCGCGCGGTGCCAGGCGAGGGCGCGAATGTGCCGGTATGGCTGTTGGGCTCCAGCCTCGCCGGCGCCCAACTGGCGGCCGGTCTGGGGTTGCCGTTCGCCTATGCCTCGCACTTTGCGCCGGACCAATTGGATGTTGCGCTGGCCACCTATCGTTCGCGCTTCGTGCCATCGGCCTGGGCCGACAAGCCGCAAACCATGCTGTCGCTGACGGTGGTGGCCGCCGATAGCGACGAAGAGGCGCGGCTGCTGTTCTCCAGCGCCCAGCAGGTAACCGATGCGCCGCTGCCGCCACCGGTTCCCGACTATGAAAAGACGCTTGATCCCCAGCGCCTGGCGCTGATCAAGAACGCTTTGCGCCATTCCGTGGTGGGCGGGCCCGCGACTGTCGCCAAAGGCGTGGCCGATTTCGTCGCCCGCTACCGTCCGGACGAAGTGATCGTGACGGCGCAGATCTATGATCACGCCGCGCGGCTGCGTTCCTTCGAAATCCTCAGTGCGGCATGCGGCCTGACCGCATCGGCATAGGCGCGGGCGCGCCTTGCGTCGAAAGGCCCATGGCCGGGGTCGATGACGGCGCGATCGCGGCGTTGCCGATATCCATGTCGGCGAAGGTGGGCGCCCTGGCATAGGGATCATACGCGACGGTGCCCAGCATCTGCGGCGCGACCGCGATCTGGCCGCCCGGATCGGTGGCATAAGGTTGGCCGTTCGGATTGCCCTGCGGACCCATGCAGCCCGCCAGCGCCATGGCCGCCAGCAAGGCGGCGCCGATCTCAAATTTCATTCTTTTTATCCCATTCACTATCGCGAAGTGGAAAGCATCGCATAGCCATTCGGGTTCCGGCTAGCCTTCTTGCTTGCGGCGCCGCAGCGCGACGCGCCGTCCGATTGGGGAATATTACGGACTGGTCCCCGGCGGCAGCACGGGCGGCGGCGTCGCGATGGGCGCCAAACCATTGGCCGACATGGGCTGCTGCCGCGGCGGCTGGTTGTTGTTGCGTGGCAGGTTCAAGATGTTGGCCAATCCCTGCACGGGATTGACCACCGGAAAGGGCACCTGCGTGCTGCCAGGCGGGCAATTCTGGTTGGTGCCGCAGGCGGGCGCCACCTGCGCCATGGCGGGCACCGCGGCGGCAAACAGTGCGGCCGGCAGAAAAGCGTGAAGAATGATCGGCAATCTCATATCGAAGTAACGTTCAATCCAGGTCAACGTTCAGTGAAGTGGAACTGCGCGCCGGAGCGGATGCCGGCGGGCCAGCGCGACGTCACAGTTTTCAATCTTGTATAGAAGTGTACGCCTTCCGGCCCATAGACGCCATGGGATCCGAAAATCGAGGATTTCCAGCCGCCGAAGGAATGGTACCCAACTGGAACGGGTACCGGAACGTTGATGCCCACCATGCCGACCTGGATGCGGTTGGCGAAGTCGCGTGCCGCATCGCCGTCGCGGGTGAAGAGCGCGGTGCCGTTGGCGAAGGGATTGGCGTTGATCAGGTTGACGGCGTCTTCGTAATTGTCGCTGCGCACGACGGACAAGACGGGTCCGAAGATTTCGTCCTTATAGACGCTCATTTGGGGCGTGACCTTGTCGAGCAGGGTGCCGCCCAGCCAGAAGCCTTTCTCATAGCCTTGCAGTTTCAGC
>Ga0209233_1001074_pt1 | contig 11311 bp, 10 predicted proteins | sample AraplaCL_Cvi_mCL_FD_184269 | JGI IMG/M metagenome (GOLD analysis project Ga0209233, IMG submission 184269) | Arabidopsis root microbial communities from the University of North Carolina, USA - plate scrape CL_Cvi_mCL (SPAdes) (version 2) | ecosystem: Host-associated > Plants > Roots > Endosphere... | reverse complement strand
CGATCCCAATCTTCACGTCGCGCCGCAATCCAGCCGTTGGAGACCATATAGTGAATGCTAACTGGAGAGTCTGCCTCTGTGAGCATGTTTTCGCAACCGCCTGCCATTTTTGACGATCACGCAATCGACACGCCAGAACAGGTTGCGCTGTACTTTCCGCTGGCTGGTTTGGGAAGCCGGTTTCTCGGGGTAGCGTTGGATATTGCAATTCAGGCGGCAGTCACGCTGTTACTGATTCTTATTGCAGCAGTCGTTTTCAGCGCAATCGGTACGAGCAAGCTGGACAACATGTCCAACACTGCAGCTAAGTGGTTCGTGGCGCTTCTCATCCTTGGATATTTCACTCTCATCTGGGGTTACTACGCTCTCTTCGAAGCATTCCGCAACGGACAGACGCCAGGGAAGCGCGTGCTGAAAATCCGCGTAATCAAAGACAGTGGACGACAGATCACGTTGTTTGAGGCATTAGCGCGCAATTTGTTGCGTGTGATTGATAACTTGCCGGGGGCCTATCTCACAGGCGTGATCTCCATTCTTGTGACAAAGCAGAATAAGCGACTGGGTGATCTCATAGCAGGTACCATTGTCGTGCACGAACGTACAGATGAGTTTGGCGGCTATTTGTCTGCACCCGTAAGTCGTAGTTTTACTTCCAACATTTTTGAAGTTCCTGCGACTCCACCTCCAGCGTTGTCGGAGATTCCTGCAGATCGTGTTGCACGTCTCACACACAGCGATCTTCATCTGATCGACAGCTTTCTTGCCCGTGCCATTTCGTTGCCAATGGAGGCACGCGCTCAGCTTGGATCGCGCCTCCTGGATAAGCTGTGCATGAAGATGGAGGTGGCTGTGCCGACCGATGTGCCACCTGAACGGACACTCGAAGCACTAGCGTATACCCTCCGTGGTGCGGGAAGATTGTGATGTCAGCCGCGTATACTTTGCGTTGCAGATAGCTTTTATCGGTGGAGAGTAAGTGCATGGCATTTCCGCAGTCCTACGTTGCCAACCCTGATCGATACAACAGTGCGCAGTTCCGCCGTTGTGGCAAGAGCGGCATTCAGTTGCCTTTGATTACGCTGGGGCTGTGGCAGAACTTTGGTGGCGATGACGTCTTTGAGACAGGCCGAGCCATGTTGCGACGCGCATTCGATCGCGGTGTTACGCACTTCGATCTGGCGAATAACTATGGTCCGCCCTATGGTTCTGCGGAAGAAAACTTCGGCAAGGTGCTGCGCACAGACTTCGCGGCGCATCGCGATGAACTCATCATTTCATCCAAGGCTGGCTGGGATATGTGGCCTGGGCCATATGGCATTGGCGGATCGAAGAAGTATCTTATCGCTTCGCTGGATCAATCACTGAAGCGTATGGGGTTGGAGTATGTCGATATCTTCTACACCCATCGCCCCGATTTCGATACTCCGATTGAAGAGACGGTAAGTGCTCTTGCGCAGATTGTCCGTCAGGGTAAGGCGCTCTATGTGGGCATCTCTTCCTACTCTCCTGAGCGTACGAAGATCGCTTATGAATTGCTGGCAAAGGAAGGAATTCGCCTGCTGATTCATCAGCCGTCGTATTCCATGTTGAATCGCTTTTTGGAGCAGGGACTGTTGAACACGTTGGATGAACTTGGCGTGGGGTGCATCGCATTTTCCCCGCTTGCACAGGGACTGCTAACGAACAAGTATCTGAAGGGCGATGCGACACAAAACACACGCGCAAGTGCTGGCGACAGCAGCTTCAGCAAAGATTTGCTGAAGCCGGAAACTCTTGAGCGCGTACGAGCACTGAATGCAATTGCAGAAAAGCGCGGACAGTCGCTGGCGCAGATGTCCATTGCATGGACGCTGCGTGATCCTCGTGTTACTTCGTCGCTCATTGGCGCTCGCAACGTTGCCCAGTTGGATGATTCGCTGAACTCACTGAACAACCTCGCCTTCAGTGAAGAAGAGTTGAAGCAGATTGATCAGTACGCTGTGGATACGCCGGAGATTGATCTGTGGCGTCCGGTGAACAGCCGCTAACTTAGCGTCCGAAAGAAGAGGCGCGGAGGCGTGTGATTACTTTCACACCTTCGCGCCATTTTTCATTCAGGCCAAGCACTGTCCACTCGACCTCTGGTTTGAGATAACGCAGAACTATTTCTGTTACGGGATGAATGCGCAATGACGGCGCAACCAGATACAGTCGCGGTGGCAATGCGCTCAGGCGCAGCGTAGGGAAGTACCCATGTTGTTGCAACGCACCAAGTCCTGAAGAAGCATCAATGGTTTGCGTGTGATGCCAACGAACACGAAGCCAGTAATCAAGCCCCTGCAAAGCAAAGTGCATATCTTCATTTGCTTTCAGTTCCAGCACTGCAAGACGGCCATCGCGTGTGACTGTGAGCAGATCCAGCATGCCGCGATCGCCCGCCTGAAATGCGGGAACCTGCGCATAGACATGCTCCGGATCAAACTGCGACAGGCTACTTTGTCCGTCAGTCAATGAACCGATATTGGCGCGTAAAGATGACTCAAGCCATGCTTCCGGCGCCATACGAAACAGGGGATCCTTCTGCGAGCCTGCAGCGTGACGTCGTTCGAAGAGCCGTTGCACAAAGTCTCGGAGCATCGGCTCCGTATCTGGTTCTAATGGTGTTTCCTGTGCACCGCTCCCAAACGTAATCTCTGTTGTGCGGTCAAATGAATTTGCGGATGCACCATGGCGAATTCGCGCAAACTCCAGGCCATGCAGCAACAACGCCAGTTCCGTGGAGGAGCGTGGGCGCAGTTCCACGCGATCGCGCATAGTTTCGGGGATGATTGAAAGAGCTTGCTCGATCGAAGAAGTAAAGCGCTCCGTCATGCGTCGTTGATCCGTGGCATGAATCAACCGCGTTGCAAGATTGCCGGTATCGGCCAGATCGCACTCTTCCAGCGCTTCTGTGCCCTCATCCAGTTCGTATAGTTCCCACTGCGCAGCGTCGGGGCGAAGCCATCCCATACGCGAGAGTGTCGTGAGCGATGTTCTCTTTGGTAGAACAACACGTAATCCGCGGAACAGTCTCTTGCCACCTGCATGATCCCGGCAGTGTTGCAGCCACAAAATGCCAACGGTCAGAATGCCGTCAATAGTGCTCTGCGACTCCTCTGCATTCACACCGACGACAGCCCATGCATCTTGCCCACGCATCTGTATGCCACGTGCGTATGCAGGGCCGAAGGATTTCTCCAGGTCCATCGCAGAACGAAAGGCATCGCACTTCCAATCAGGAAATTGGCGCTGGAGTACACGTTCGAGACGTGCAACATATTGTCTTCGCATTGTGTCGCGTTCCGTTGGTGTGCGACGATCAGGGCGCGATACAAACTCCAGCGTCTGCGGTTTACTTTGCCCAAAGCGCATACTGGCGAGTCGCAGCGTGTCCTTGCGCAATGCGGAACCGGTGATTCGCCGCACCATGTTGCGCTCTTCGCTCCACAGATGTAGTGTGCAACGGCCACGATCTTGTTGTATGGAATAGCGTGCGGAACGCATGTCGAAGATTATGCGTCCTTCTTCCAACACAAGAGCTGCGGAGTAGTCCGCTAGAAAGTCTTCCAGCGCGCGCGCAACTACTTCCGGCGACTGCTCTTCCACTGTGCGCGATGATGCCAATGCTTACCAGCCCTTGGCTTGCCGCAACGAAGTGATGTGTGCCAGGTGATGACGGCTGTGCCAGTCGTACATAAGCAGCCCCGTCTGGAGAGTGACTGGACCATGTTCGGGATGTACAAACGTGCGCTGCCATTGTTCGACGTTCAAGGAACGTAACAGCATCACCCACCGTGAATGCAGTGCCTCAAGGAGTTGCAACGACCATTCCACGGGCGCGTTCCTGCCATCGGACAACTCTGCCCAGAGCGCCTCTTCGTACGTCCTGATTAGGGGTGCATCTTCCGTCAGTGCGAGCTTCATACGGATGTAGGCGTTCATGTGCGAGTCGGCTACGTGATGCACCGTTTGCCGCAAAGTCCATCCACCTTCACGATACGGTGTGGCGAGTTGCGCATCGTTCAGATCCGCGACTGCGTTCCGAAGCTGCCGGGGCAGTTCTTGCAGCGTCTTCAAGCCGGCTTCAATAGCGGCGGTGTCGATGGTGGGTGGTTTGTGGAAGCGGCCCACCGGGTAGCGTGGATCGCTGGACGGCTGCGTTTGGGCGTCGGTTGTCATCCTCATGAACCTAGCACATAGAGGCGTAGAATCAGGACAGAATGAGTAGCCTGGCCGCCACGCCTTCCGCATCGACTTCTCCCAACTATTTCCAGGAACGCTTCGGCGTCGACCATGCGCTTGTCACACGATGCCTTTCCGCTGCGTTGAGTGCCGGTGGCGACTTTGCCGAGCTGTACTTTGAGTCGGTCACTTCGTCCTCCATTGGGATTGATGAGGGGATCGTGAAGTCTGCCAGCCAGGGCCACAGCCTGGGTTGCGGTGTGCGCGTGCTCAGCGGCGAACGAACCGGTTACAGCTATACCGACTCGCTGGAGGAAGATCGGCTGGTCCATGCGGCGAAGACGGCTGCGCTGATTGCCAGCGGGCCCGCGAAGCAGCAGGTTGTGCCGTTTGTGGAGACGCAGGTGCATGATCTGTATCCAGTCATTGGACTGGATGCGGAGATCCGCGAGAAGCTGGCACTGGTGCAGCGTGCGGATAAAGCGGCTCGTGCGTACGATTCGCGCATCACGCAGGTTCGTGCGGGATTCAACGATGAGCTTCGTCACATCCTGATTGCGGCCAGCGATGGAACGTGGGCTGCGGACACGCAACCGTTGAGCCGGTTCAGTGTTTTTGTGATTGCGAGGGGGGCGGATGGGGTCACCACACGCGGGTCTGGCGGAGGGGGTGGCCGTGTCAAGCTGGACTACTACGCTACGGAGCGTACCCCGGAGCACTTTGCCCAGGCGGCTGCACGGCAGGCCATCCTGCAACTGGATGCGGTAGCTGCGCCGGCGGGTGAGATGGAAGTGGTGCTGGGGCCGGGATGGCCGGGTGTGCTGATCCATGAGGCTGTGGGACACGGGTTGGAGGCAGACTTCAACCGGAAGAAGCAGTCGGCGTTTGCCGGGTTGATGGGCGAGCGTGTAGCTACGGACAAGGTCACCGTCGTGGATAACGGCACCATCGCCAACCGTCGCGGGTCACTGAATGTGGATGACGAAGGCACGCCCACACGCAACAACGTCCTGATCGAGAAGGGCATCCTTCGGCAGTACATGAGCGACAAGCTGTCGGCGAAGGTGCTGGGCTTGCCGTCGACGGGTAGCGGGCGGCGTGAGAGCTATGCCTGTGTGCCGATGCCACGTATGACCAACACCTACATGCTGGCGGGCGAGGATGATCCCGCGGACATCCTGCGGAGTGTGAAGCGTGGGTTGTATGCGGTGAACTTCTCCGGTGGTTCCGTGGATATTACCAACGGCAAGTTCGTATTCGCCGCCAGCGAAGCCTACCTCATCGAGGACGGCAAGGTGACAGCGCCGGTGAAGGGCGCGATGCTGATCGGCGATGGTGCTACGGCGCTGAAGCACGTGAGCATGGTGGGCCATGACCTGGCGCTGGATGAGGGCATTGGTACTTGCGGCAAGCGTGGGCAGGGTGTGCCTGTTGGTGTCGGTATGCCGACGGTGAAGCTGGACAAGATGACGGTCGGCGGGACTGGTCACGGAGCAGGGAACTAAGCATGGCGACGACGAAGCGGGTGAAGTTGGCTCTGGTGCAGGAGATTGTGGAGCGCGCGTTGCGGGCGGGTGCTACGGATGCTGAGGCGGTGGTGGTGGAGGGGGATGAGTTCTCTACTAAGGTACGGCTGGGGCAGGTGGAGACGCTGACAGAGTCGACCTCGCGGGCGATTGGGTTGCGGGTGTTTCATGGGCTGCGTACCGCGAGCACCTCTACCAATGACCTGAGTGAGGAGAGCCTCAAGCGGCTGGTGCGTGGTGCGGTGGAGTTGGCGCGCATTACCGAGGAAGACCCGTTTGCCGGGTTGCCGGATGTTGATGCGTACTCGAGTGTGCGTGATGCGCAGGGATTGCACATCTACTTCGAGGATGTGTACAGGCTGCCTGCTGCTGAGCGCATCGAGATGGCTCGTGCGACTGAGGCTGCGGCAATGGCGGTGGATGTGCGCATCCAGAACAGTGATGGTGGTACGTTCTCTGCGGCGACTTCGTATAAGGCGATGGCCAACTCGCGTGGGTTTGCGGGTGAGTATCGCAAGAGCTACTGCAGCATTGGCGTGACGGCGATTGCACAGGATGCTTCCGGGATGCAGCGCGATGGATGGAGCAGCGGCGCGCGGACGTTGGCTAAGCTGGAATCGCCCGAGGACGTTGGTCGAGAGGCTGCGAAGCGTGCGGTGCGCAGGCTTGGTTCGCGGCGGGTGAAGACGCAGAAGGCTTCCGTGGTGTTCTCGCGGGAGATTGCCCGCGGGATCATCGGGAATATCTTCGACGCGGTGAATGGTGATGCAATCTATCGTCATGCATCGATGTTCGAGGACAAGCTGGGCGAGCAGATTGCCAGTCCGCTGGTGACTGTTGTGGATGATGGCACGATGATGCTGGAGCCGGGGCTTGGCGGGTTTGGCACGCTGCCGTTCGATGGCGATGGTTTGCCGATGCAGCGCAAGGTGATTGTGGACAAGGGCGTGTTGCAGACGTACGTGACGAACACGTACACGGCGCGCAAGCTGGGCGTGAAGAGTACGGGCAATGCTTCGCGCGGGCTGGCTGGAGCGCCAGGAATTGGCGCGGGTAACTTCTACATGGAAGCCGGAACGCAGACACCGCGGGAGATCCTTGCCGAGGTGCAGAACGGGCTTTATGTCACCGAGGTTCTGGGCAGCGGTGTGAACCTTGTGACGGGCGACTATTCGCAAGGCGCCGCAGGTTTGTGGATTGAGAATGGTGAGTTCACTGGCGCTGTGGAAGAGATCACGATTGCAGGCAATCTGAAGGATATGTATCGCAATATTGTTGCGGTTGGAAACGACCTGATCTTTCGCGGTGCTTCGGCTTCTCCGTGCTTCCGGGTTGAAGGGATGACGATCGCCGGAGCATAGGGCAACTTCGTGCTGTTCTCGGTGCCTTCGGCGTGTTGTCCGCCCTTAGGTGTGGGTGGGGCATCCCCCTCCCCCCTGTTTTTCTAAAATCCTCTTTCTAAAGGGGTTAGCTGTGGGGCCTCAGCTCTTAGCTTTTCCCCTTGTTTCTATTTTAGTGGTTTGGCAGAAATACCATGCCAACCCTATTTCTTTTGGTTTGTTGGGGTTGAGTGGTTTGGGGGCTTGACAGGATTTCGTGCCGTTCTCGACGCCTTCGGGTGTTCGCGCTTTGCGCGAATACCCGCGTCTCAGAAGCGAGATGTGGGGTACCCTTTCGCGAACTTGGGCATCCGGTTTTGCCTGTTGATGTCTCAGGTTTCCTGAGGCGTGTAGTGGGTTGAGAAGAATGCAGGTCCTCGGCTTCACTTCGTTTCGCTCAGGATGACGGTCTTTGACCGTACGAGCTTCGCTAGTCGGCAGCTTGCGCGTTCTAACTTTGCTTCTGCAGGCTGGTTGGTTGTTGTGAGCAACAAGATAGAGCGGGTCTTTGGCCCTGCAAATGGGTATGGGACCTAGGGCTTCGCCTTAGGCTAATATGTCGGCGCACCTTTGGCGCTTGCTTTGCTGGTTAGGACGCATGGCGTGTTTTGCTAGTAGCGATTCGTGGCGCGTTGCCGCTTGTTTCGCTGGAGAGAATGTAACGCCGCGTTGGAGTTGGCTTCGCTGGTATAGCGATGCGCGGTATGTTGGAGTTTTCCTCGTACCCAGGTTAGCTTCGCGAAATTCCCTCCGATTTTGTAGCTATTGATGTATTTTGGACCCTGGTTCAATGTCGTGTCGATTGCGCAGCGAACTCTGAGGGTGAGGGTAGGTGTTGTGGTGGTGTTCGCGGATACCAATAGGCGGCATGGCAGGCTTCGCAGGCAGCATCCAGTTCTGCGCCTGCGGTGAGGACACCGGCAGCGTTGTGTGTCCTGCTGGCGGTAAGCGCATGATTTGCGGCTTCTTCCAGGCGGATTGCTGCGGCCCGGAATTTGGCGGGGTTTGCGTCAATGTCTGTCCTGATCTGCGCAGCGGTGCGTGTGCCTGGGGTATCAGCGTCTGCAAGTTTACTGTGTCCATTTGCGCCTACGGGAAGGCCCGGTGTTTGCAGGCGTCTTGCTCCGAGCACGAGAGCTTGTGCGTGTTCTGCGACTTTCTTCCACTCTGCTTCTGTGCGAGGTTGTTTCTCTCGCGTTCCATGAGCGGTTTCTTCTGTACCTACGGATTCCCAGAGAGAATCGGCTGCAGGATCGATGAGGAGATCCATTGTTTGCTGGATGCTGGCTGGAACAGGCTTTGCCGGTGCGTTGTTTGAGTTCTGCGCAATGCCGGCGAGCGCGAGCGTGCCGCCGCAGAGAAGACCTGCAATCCATAGAGTGCACAACGTGGACCATTGAGATTTCATTCGGTTCCCCAGAATGCTTACAACAGGCCGATGGCGCGGCCTGCTACACCAACACCGAGCCACAGCGTGAGCGATACAGCGCCCGCCAAACGTGACCACAGATTTGCCTGGTACTTATCGGTTCGCAGAAGTGCTGCACGGTGAAAGGTAAAGTAGAACAGCAGTGCCGCGGCGAGGAGCAACATCTTCCAGCGGAATGCGGGGCTGTGATAGCACTTGAGCGCTTCCTCTGAAGTGAGTGCGATGCCAGTCAGCAACATGATGGCGAGACTTGCTAAGAGCGTGCGGCTTAGTCCATGTGCGATGTTGCGTGCGGATTCTGTTTTGAGAATCAGGCCGAGTAAACGGAGATCAACAATTAAGACAACGCCACCTAACACTGCGAGGCCAAGCAGGTGAACTGCTTCCACAACTGCAAAGCCCCAACGTGACTGCTGCATGTATTGGCTGAGCCATGAGTGCGATAGTGCGACGAACCACGAAAGCATTGGCTCTCCTTTAGAAATAAGCGATCATGCGGCCGGCAACGATGATGCCGCTCCACAGGGAAAGCGAGGCGATGGCTGCGGCGCGTGCACGCCACGGAGATAACTCAAGCAACTCCCACTCATGCACGCGTTGATAGATGGTGGTGTGAAAGATGAGCGGGTTTAGTCCTACCAGTAAGAGCAGCACAAGCTTGATGCGAAATGCGGGATTGCCATAGTTCTTTGCTGCTTCCGCCCAGAACAGCAGGAACCCGGAGACGAACATGATTGCGAAGCCGGACCACGTGAGCGGGAAGACTGTGCGTGCGATGCGTGTAACGGATACTCCGCGCAGAACAACGCCGAGCATGCGCAGATCGAGCAGCGCGATGGTTCCAACGAGCAACGTGATGGCAAGCACGTGGATCGACTCAATGATGGAGAAGGCGTAATCCGATTCGCGGATGTATGTGCCGAATTGCGAGTCGTAAAGCAACTGGCATATGTGTTGGATGAAATGCGACAAGCCGTGCCTCTTCAAGAGTTGGCGTGTTCCGGGAGATTCTGCCGTCTCCCGGGACACGTGTGGTGGAACAACTTATTCCGGGATGTTTGTTACTGCTGGATGATCCTTGTCTGGCGGCGGCGGGAGCGGAGCTAGCTTGCCATAGCCACGTTGCCCGTCGGGGCCGATGGGGCCAGGGCCGGGGCCGATGTGTGGTGCGTCTACGTTGTCTTCTGCGCAGGAGTATTCGCGAATGATCTGGCCTGGCTTACCGGCAAACCATGTGCGTTGATAGTGCAACGGCTCCTTGTAAAACTTTGGATCTTCCACAACGAGTTCAAGATGAAGATGCGAAACATCAGGCCGTGTCCAACGTTCAATAGTGTGCTGCTGATCGCTGTGCGGATTTGCGTTTTCATCAATCCATGTGCGCTCTTCTTTGAACGAAGTGGAGTCAATGACGAAGGTGTCGCCTTCCCACCATCCAATCTCATCGCCAAAGAAGGATGGGTCTGGATCGGTATCGTGTTTCTTCACATCGAACGGAATCAGGCGATAGGTGGTGTACCAGTACAGAAAAGCTACCTGAGAGCGGCCCTGAAGAAGTTGGAATGGAAGTCCGCTGGCATCGTGCCGAGGAATGCCACCGACGATGCAGAGCGCTTCCGGGTCAACGGTGTGTTCTACGTTGTGTTTGAGTGCCGCTTCGCCTGCCGGTGTGAAGGGTAACTTGTACCCCGGATAATCCTTGCCGATGTTGCCGCCCGGTTTGTCTTTTCTGTTGGGTACCCAATAGCCGGATAAGTCTGGATGGCCGTCGAGTCGCGGTGCGGGACCTTTGGGTAAGTCTGCTTCGTTGACGGCATTCGGAGACGGTCGTCCTGTTCCTGATTGCGCCGTGATGGGCGCACTTACAGAAAGCAAAGCGAGAAGCAGACTGAACGCAGGTAGCGTTCGTTTGGCGTGGCTGAACACAGGGATCTCCTTGCGACGAAGGGTATGTGCGACTCCGCAGTTACACAGGAAGCGCACAGCCGCGTTCCGCATAACAAGCGGACCCGCAAAGGATGTTGAGAAAAGGAATGAGCGCAGAAACTCAGATTAGAGAACGCGCACGATCGCTCCGCGGATCAGCAGATGTGGCCGGCGGCAACAATTCGCGATCGGGAGTAGATGCATGAACCAAAACATAAGTTACATTGTGCGAGGCGTCAAGCAATTCCGTTGACACAACGATAAGTTGCGCATACATTCAAGCCCATGCACGCAAGTTTGCAGGCGCGTTGTTGTAACAACGTCACCCCTTGTTGGTGTTGCGCCCACTTGTGTCGATAGAGTTCCGTTCTTAACTCGTAGTCACGTGTCAGGCTCGCACCAGCGAGTCTTTCGTGCGTCTGCGCCTTTGTTTCTCTCACATAACAACTAAGGAGACCTTTGCCATGAAGGCAAAAGTGTTTGCAGCTACGTCTGCGCTTGTGCTGCTTGCTGCAGTGCCGGCGTTTGCACATCATTCCTTTGCCGCGGAGTTTGATGGATCAAAACCAGTTCGGCTTGTGGGTAAGTTGTCACGCGTGGAGTGGACGAATCCACATTCTTACTTCTACGTGGACGTTGTGGACGCGAAGGGTAATGTCACGACGTGGGGTTGTGAAGGCGCAGGGCCGGGTGCGCTGTCGCGTCGAGGTTTGAAGAAGGGCGATATCAAGATTGGCGACACACTTGTTGTGGATGGCTATCGCGCGAAGGATGGCTCGCACCTGATTGATGGCCGTCGCGTTACGTTGCCGGATGGTCGCTCGATTTATGGCGGAACGCCGGGTGATGGT
>Ga0209233_1001071_pt1 | contig 11343 bp, 13 predicted proteins | sample AraplaCL_Cvi_mCL_FD_184269 | JGI IMG/M metagenome (GOLD analysis project Ga0209233, IMG submission 184269) | Arabidopsis root microbial communities from the University of North Carolina, USA - plate scrape CL_Cvi_mCL (SPAdes) (version 2) | ecosystem: Host-associated > Plants > Roots > Endosphere... | reverse complement strand
CCCCATGGCGGCTCGCTGGTGACCTTGTCTTATCTGGGCGCCCAGCGCGTGATGCCCAATTACAATGTGATGGGCGTGGCCAAGGCGGCGCTGGAAGCAAGCGTGCGCTATCTCGCCGCTGATCTGGGCAAGGACGCGATCCGGGTGAACGCCATTTCGGCTGGCCCGATGCGCACGCTTGCGGGTGCCGCGGTGGGCGATGCCCGCATGGTGTTCAAATGGAACAAGAGCCATTCCCCGCTCAAGAAGACCGTCGATCTTAACCATGTCGGCGGAGCGGCACTCTATTTGCTTAGTGACCTGGCAGGTGGCGTTACCGGCGAAGTGCACTTCGTCGACGCCGGCTTCAACGTGATCGGCATGCCGCCGACCGCGGATCTGAAGGGGTGGACGCCGCAGGAGAACGGTCATGAGCAATCCGGGGCGGACACTTAAGATTGCATTGGCGCTGGCGCTTTCGCTGGCAGCCACCCCCGCATTTGCCGGCTGGCGCGACGAAGCGTCCCCTGCCGATACCCAACGAATCGAACAGCTTCCCCAGATCCGCCAGGCCGCGATCGAAGATGCCCAGCATGGCCAGGGCCAGGGCGACTGGCGCGCCATTCCCCGTGTGATGCAGCCGGAAGGCCGTGGCGTTCCGGCTCAGGCGCTGGTGGGCAACTGGCATTGCCGCCAGATGAAGCTGGGCGGCATGACGTCTTACATGGTCTATGACCGCTGGTTCACCTGCAATGTGCGCCCGTTCCGTGGCGGCTTGCTGCTGCAGAAGATGAATGGCAGCCAGCGTTTTGTCGGTTTCCTGTTTCCGGAGAATGGCGCCTGGGTTTATCTGGGCGCCTCCAGCGCACGCGGCGAGCCCTGGCACAATTATTCCGGCGCTTCGCCTGCTTTGGGCGCGCAGGTGACGCCTGACGACCAGATCGGATTGCTGACCGGCATTGGCGACAATCATCTGCGGCTGGAAATTCCGGCGATCCAGGAATCCTGCTTGGACGTGGTGGAGTTTGCGCGCTAGGCCCGCTTGCGTGCGGCTTCCGCGAAACGCTCGAACAGATAATGACTGTCCATCGGGCCCGGCGAGGCTTCGGGATGATACTGGACGCCGAACACGTCCTTACCCTTGAGCGCGATGCCGCAATTGGTGTCGTCGAACAGCGAGACATGGGTCTCGGTGACATTGTCGGGCAGGCTGTCGCGGTCGACCGTGAAGCCGTGATTCATCGACACGATCTCGACCTTGCCGGTGGTCAGATCCTTGACCGGATGATTGGCGCCATGATGGCCCTGGGCCATCTTCTTGGTCTTGGCGCCAAGCGCCAGGCCCAGCATCTGATGGCCCAGGCAGATGCCGAACACCGGCGTTCCGGTATCGATCACGCCCTTGATGGTCGGGATGGCATATTCGCCCGTCGCCGCCGGATCGCCGGGGCCGTTGGACAGCAGCACGCCATGCGGCTTGTGGCGCATCACCTCTTCGGTGGTGGCGCTGGCGGGAACCACCGTGATGTCGGCGCCCATGCCGGCGAGAAGCCGCAGGATGTTGCGCTTGACGCCATAGTCGATGACGGTGACGCGGAACGCCGGTTTGCCTTCCTTGCCGTAACCCTCGTTCCACACCCAGGGCGTCTCATCCCATTTGTAGGTCTGGCGTGACGTGACCTCCTTGGCGAGGTCGAGGCCTTCAAGCCCCGTAAAGGATTTGGCCTGCTTGATCAGCGCGTCGCGGTCGAGTTCGCCGCCGCCCAGATTGACCACCACGCCATGCGGCATGCCCTTTTCCCGGATCAGCGCAGTCAAGGCGCGGGTGTCCAGCCCTGCCACGGCGGGGATGTTGTGCTTCTTCAGCCAGCCATCCAGCGCCAGAAGGTTGCGATAGTTGGACGGATGCTCGGCGTCGGCGCGCACCACCAGCCCGCGCACCACCGGGGTGGTGGTTTCCAGGTCTTCGCTGTTGGTGCCGACAATGCCGATATGGGGAAAGGTGAAGGCCACGATCTGGCCGGCGTAAGACGGATCGCTGAGAATCTCCTGATAGCCGGTCATGGCGGTGTTGAAGCAGACCTCACCGATCGCCGAACCGGGTGCGCCGAAGCCGGTGCCTTCGAAAAAGGTGCCGTCGGCCAGCATCAGACCGCCACGCGAAAAGACAGACCCCGCGCTGGCAGGGTGGGCAGAAGATGGATCGCTCATGGGAGGCCTCGAATTTGCGCGAAAATAGGTATGCGGGCCCTGCACGTCAACCAGAACTTATCGTGAGAATTCAACGGGTTGGAAATCGTCCCCAATTACCGCTAGGTTCCGGGCACGAAAAAGGAAAACGACTCATGTCCCTGCGCGCCCAGCTCAATGACGCCATGAAAGAGGCGATGAAGACCAAGGATGCCAAGCGGCTGGCCACCGTGCGCCTGGTGCTCGCGGCCTTGAAGGACAAGGACATCGCCGCGCGCAGCGAAACCAGCCGCGATCTGTTGGGCGATGACGAAATCCTGGGGCTGATGGCCAAGATGATCAAGCAGCGCGAGGAATCCGCCGCGGTCTATCGCCAGGGTGGCCGTCCCGAGTTGGCCGAGAATGAAGAGGTCGAGATTGCCATCATCCGCGGCTTCATGCCGGCGCAGATGGACGATGCCGCGATGAAGGATGCGGTGGGCAACACGATCGCCGAGGTCGGCGCGTCTTCCATCAAGGACATGGGCAAGGTGATGGCTGTGCTGAAAGAACGCTATGCCGGCCAAATGGATTTTTCGAAGGCCAGCGCCGCCACCAAAGATGCCCTGAGCGGGAAATAGGCGCGATCCTTTTGCGTCGTGCGTTCGTCGCGCCTTCGCTCATGTACTTCTCGTACACATCGCTCGGCGCTCCTGCTCACGCCGCAAAATTCTTCGCGCCAGCGATGTAATTCTTTCTTATGCCGCGGCGCGCGTGCGCTGGAAAGCGTCGCCCACCATTGCTGCGATAGTCTCGATCAAGGCGACTTCATCGTTGCCGATCATTGGCTTTTCCCGCCAATAAACGCCAATCGCGGCCACCGGCACATCCAGCCCTACCGGCGTCATCACCAGGCTTTTGACGAAGGTCTGGCGATAGACGTCATGGGGAATGCGCGCGTCGGCGAAGATGTCGGGGATCACCGCGGTCTGGCCGTTCATCATCGCCCAGCCGGAAATGCAGCTGGTCATGGGGAACTTCCGACCCTTCCAAAGAGGACGGATCGCATCCTCCTCGACATAGTGGCAATAGCCATTGTCATTCAGCACGAAGGTGACCCCATCGGCTTCGGTCAAGGCCCGCACCATGCTGCGCACCACCGCGATGATTTCCTCAAGATTTCGGGCGGCTGCCAGCCGGGCATGGGCCGCCGCCAAAAGCTTGGGACGCAGGCTGCTCTGGGGCGCGGCTCGGTCGATCATGACCTTCGAGAATAGGTCGCCAGGGTTAGAAAATGATGCACAGGCGTGGCGCCCTTTTTGTACGGAAGGGGCCTGAATCTGCCCCAAAAAGACAGATTTGCCGGTAAACTGGTCCCATGCGCTATGGCGAAGGATTGCTGGAGGAAATCCGGCGGCGGACCGATCTGGTCCAGCTGGTGGGTCGGCGCGTCAAGCTCACCCGCAAGGGCCGGGACATGTGGGGATGCTGCCCCTTCCATCAGGAAAAGTCGGCCAGCTTCAAGGTTTCCAATGAACGGCGGCTGTACAAATGCTTTGGCTGCGGCAAGGGCGGAGACGCCTTTCGCTGGCTGATCGAGACCGAAGGCCTGAACTTCCGCGAGGCGGTGGAAAAGCTGGCCGGCGAAGCCGGCGTGGAACTTCCCAAATGGTCGCCCGAGGACGAAGAGCGCGAGCAGAAGAAAAAATCCCTCTACGACATCGTGGAGCTGGCGGCGAAATTCTACGAGGCCCAGCTGTTCGAGCCTCAGGGCCGCGAGGCGCGGGAATATCTGAAAGGCCGTGGGCTGGATGGCGCCGCTGCCAAACAATTCCGCCTGGGCTATGCGCCATCCGGCAACGGCCTGATCGCGCATCTGACCGGCCATAATGTCACCCAGGACGACATGATCGCCGCCGGCCTGGCGCGCCCGGCCGAAGACGGAAGGCCGATGCGGGACTTCTTCTTCAACCGGGTGATGTTTCCCATTGGCGACGGGCGCGGCCGCATCATCGCCTTTGGCGCGCGTGCGCTGGAGGCCGATGCCAAGCCCAAATACATCAATACGGGCGAAACCCCGCTCTTTTCTAAGGGCACCCAGCTCTACAATTTCGCTACCGCCCGCGCCGCCGCCATCAAGGCCGGCACCATCATCCTGGCCGAAGGTTATATGGATGTGATCGCGCTGGTGCGCGCGGGCTTTGCCCATAGCGTGGCGCCCTTGGGCACGGCGCTGACCGAAGACCAGCTGCATCTGTTGTGGCGCACCGCACCGGAACCCATCCTGGCCTTCGACGGCGACACCGCCGGATTGAGGGCCGCGCACCGCGCCGCCCATCTGGCCTTGCCGCATCTGAAGCCGGACCATTCACTGCGCTTTGCTTTCCTGCCCACGGGCGAGGACCCGGACAGTTTCATTGCCGCCAATGGCGCGGGCGCGATGTCGGTGCTGCTGGAAAACGCGCTGCCTTTGTCCCAGCTGTTGTGGCGGGCCGAGACCGAGGGCAAGGATTTCTCCACGCCCGAGCGCCGGGCCGGGCTGGAACATTCCCTGAAAGAGATCACCGACCGCATCACCGACGCCAAGATCGCCGATTATTACCGGCGCGGCTTCGACCAGCTGGTGTTTGAAAGTTTCAAGCGACGGTCGCCTCAGCCAAGGGGCGACCGCGCGCCCACCCGTCCCGCCCCCGGCCGGGATGGTAAATTCCGCGGCCCCTTCAAGCCCCGCCCCCTGCCGGGAACCCCGGAAGCGGTCTCGGCCAGTGTCCAGGGGTCGGCCCTGGTCCGCTCCGGCCAGGCCGGAGCCCGCCATGCCAAGGAGCTGGAACTGGGCCGGTTGCTGCTGGAGGCCCCCGAAATCGCCCTGGCGGAGGCAGAATCGCTGGCGGTGCTGGATCTGGCCGACCCTTCGCTTGACAGGCTGCGCCACGAGCTTTTAAACCTCGCCGCCTCCGGCTCCAGCCTTGAAAAAGCTGGGGTTCAAACCCATTTGTCGCGTAAGGGAATGGCCGATTTGCTGGCACGTTTTGCCGGTCCTGCGGCCCCAGACCCGCTCTCCAGCTTTCAGCGCGCCGTCCAGGATCTGCGCGAACTGGCTGGGCAGCAGACCGATGCGCGGCGCCTGTTGGAGCGTCGCAAACAGCGCTTCGACCGGCCCACTGATGGGCGCGGGTCATAGTTAGGGTAGATCACGCGTGACGAAAGCCTCTTCCAAGAAACCGGCAAAGCCCAGCAAGAGTGCGCCGGCCAGCAAGCCGCGTACCGCCGCGAAAGCGGCTGCGTCCAAGTCGGTGCCCGCCAAGAAGGCTCCCGCGAAATCCGTCAAGGCGCCGGCCAGGCCGGTGAAGGTTGCCGCCAAGGCGGCGGCCAAGCCTGCCGCGAAGGCCGAAGCCAAGAAGGCCAAGCCCGAAAAGCTGACCAAGGCACAGGCCGCGCAGATCGCCAAGGAAGAAAAGGCCAAAGCCAAGGCTGCCGCCAAGGCCGCCAAGACCGATGCCAAGGCCTCGCCCTTGGTGCCGCAGCCCAAGCCGGGCGCCAAGCCGCTGGCCAAGAAGCCGGGCGAGAACGAGACCCCGGGTGATGCGGATTCGCCCCTGCTGGATATGTCGGACGTCGGCGTCCGCAAGATGATCGCCAAGGCGAAAGCCCGCGGCTATGTCACCTATGACGAGCTGAACAAGGTGCTGCCGTCGGACAAGACCTCGTCCGAGCAGATCGAAGACACGATGGCGATGCTCAACGAAATGGGCATCAATGTCATCGAAAGCGAAGAAGCCGAAGAAGGCGAGGAAGGCGGCGCGCTGGTCGCCGAAGGCGCCAGCAAGGCGCTGGCCACCACGGCCAAATCCGGTGAGCAGTATGACCGCACCGACGATCCGGTGCGCATGTATCTGCGCGAGATGGGCTCGGTCGAGCTTCTGTCGCGCGAAGGCGAAATCGCCATCGCCAAGCGCATCGAGGCCGGCCGCGAGCTGATGATCGGGGCTCTGTGCGAAAGCCCGCTGACCTTTGAAGCCTTGACGGTTTGGCGCGACGAGCTGAACGAAGGCAAGGTGCTGCTGCGCGACATCATCGACCTGGAAGCCATGTATGGCGCCGGTCCCGATGGCCAGCCCAATGTGCCGCCGCCGGTGGGCCCCGACGGCCAGCCGCTGAACAATCCGGTTACTGGCGCCAATGGTGCCGTGCCCGCGCCGGTCGAATTCAAGAAGCCCGCGCCGCCTCCGCCGCCCGCGCCCAAGCCGGCGCCCGCGCCGAAGGCCGAAGGCGAGGAAGGTGGCGAAGGCGAGGCCGCCGCCGCCGCCGACGGTCAGGAAGAAGATTTCGACGACGAAGGCAATCTGCCGCTGTCGGCGATGGAAGCAGCCCTCAAACCGCAGGTGCTCGCGGCGCTGGATGCGATTGCCGGCCTCTACAAGAAGCTGGGCAAGCTGCAGGACGCCAGCGTCGAGGCCGCACTGGCCAGCGACGAACTTTCTACCGGCCAGGAACGCCGCTTCAAGAAGCTGCGCAACGAGACCATGGACCTGGTCAAGTCGCTCAAGCTCAACAACAACCGTATCGAAGCCCTGGTCGACCAGATGTACGGCATCAATCGCCGCCTGGTCGGGTTGGAAGGCAAGCTGTTGCGCCTGGCCGAAAGCCATGGCGTCGACCGCGCCGAATTCCTCAAGCAGTATTTCGGCAACGAGCTCGATCCCAACTGGGCGCGCCGCGTCGGCCGCCTGACCGGCATCGGCTGGCATGATTTCGTCACTGACGAGCGCGACAAGATCAAGCTCATCCGCGACGAGATCCAGCAGCTGGCCCAGGAAACCCGCCAGTCGGTTTCCGAATTCCGCCGCAATGTGCAGACGGTGCAGAAGGGCGAACGCGAATCCGGCGTGGCGAAAAAGGAAATGATCGAGGCCAATCTCAGGCTGGTCATCTCCATCGCCAAGAAATACACCAATCGCGGTCTGCAATTCCTGGATCTGATCCAGGAAGGCAATATCGGGCTGATGAAGGCGGTCGATAAATTCGAATACCGCCGCGGTTACAAATTCTCCACTTATGCGACTTGGTGGATCCGCCAGGCCATCACCCGCTCGATCGCCGACCAGGCGCGCACCATCCGCATCCCGGTCCATATGATCGAGACCATCAACAAGCTGGTGCGCACCTCGCGCCAGATGCTGCATGAGATCGGCCGCGAGCCGACCCCGGAAGAGCTGGCCGAACGCCTGGCCATGCCGCTGGAAAAGGTGCGCAAGGTCCTCAAGATCGCCAAGGAGCCGATCAGCCTCGAAACGCCAATCGGCGATGAGGAAGACAGCCATCTGGGCGATTTCATCCAGGACCCCAATGTGGTCCTGCCCATCGACGCCGCGATCCAGGCGAACCTGCGCGAGACCACCACAAGGGTGCTGGCCACGCTCACCCCGCGCGAGGAGCGCGTGCTGCGCATGCGCTTCGGCATCGGCATGAATACCGACCATACGCTGGAGGAAGTCGGCCAGCAATTCAGCGTGACCCGCGAGCGCATCCGCCAGATCGAGGCCAAGGCGCTGAGGAAGCTCAAGCATCCCAGCCGTTCGCGCAAGCTCAGAAGCTTTTTGGACAATTGATGCAGCTCACCTTGCTCAAGGGTAAGATCCACCGGGCCACCGTCACCCAGTGCGACCTCAATTATGAAGGTTCCATCTCGGTGGATGCGAATCTGTTGGAGCGTTCCGGCATTCTGCCCCACGAACAGGTCGATGTGCTCAACATCAACAATGGCGAGCGCTTTACGACCTATGCGATCCCGGCGCCGGCCGGGTCCGGCACCATCGGCATCAACGGCGCCGCCGCCCGCCTGGCGAGTGCGGGCGATCTTGTCATCATCGTTGCCTATGCTCGGATGGAGGAGGCGGAAGCTAAGTCTTTCCAGCCGCGCGTGGTGCTGGTGGATGGGGCCAACCGCCCGCTGCCGCCGGCCTTGCGCGTTCTTGAAACCTGAAAACCGTATTTAGAGAAACATGCCGCGCCAAGACGACGAAAAATTTTCCAACCGCCTCGATACCGCCGCCAAGGCGCGCGCCGAAATGCTGGCCAAGGCCAAGGCTCGCGCCGAAGCCGCCAAGGCGACCGCCGATGAACGCGCCAAGGAGCGGCTCGCCATCGCCCAGGCTCGCGAGGAACGCCTGGCCGCCCGCGCCGAGGAAAAGCGCTTGGCTGCCGAGGCGCTTGAACGCGCCGCCCGCGAAGCGGAAGAACGCAAGCGCCGCGAAGAGGAAGAGGCCAAGGCCGCCGCCGAGGCCAAGAAGCGCGAAGAAGCCGAGAAGCTGGTTCAGCTGCTGGCCGAGCAGAAGGCCGCGCGCGATGCGCGCTATGCTGCCCGCAAGGACCGCCAGAAAAAGGGTAAGCGCTGATCTTTTGCGCTGTGAGTTCGTCGCGCCATCGCTCGTGTACGTCTCGTACACGTCGCTCGACGCTCCCATCCTCGCTGCGCTCGGCTAGTGCCAGCTTTTCTAGGCTCGCGATGCTCGCCAAGAAAAGCTAGGCATGCTCACGCCGCAAAACTCCTCGCGCTGATCCAATTTCTTCTGCTGGAACTTTAGGTTCCCGCAGAATTTCTGTTCTCAAATCGGGCGAATCTGATCTAGGCTTTTGCGTGGATTGAGCTTTGCTCTCCCGCGTTTTCGCCGCCGTCGCGCTGAAGTTCCCCCTTCACCCCGGCTTCATCTCCAACCAGACAGCAAAAGGGCACGCATGCCGTTCGTGGAAGACAAGCAATTCAAATATCCCGCCGAGGATGAATGTCTGGTGCGCCGGCTGGGCGCGGCGGTCATCGCGGCCTGGCCGCATCTGCCGCGCGATGTGCAGGAAAGGATTTTCGAGGAAGCCAAGATCGTCTGGGACCGCGAGCATTTCGTCTCCAAACTGCCGTCCAAGCTGGACAGCATCATCCGCCGCAGGCACGGCTAGGCGACTGAGATTTCGTTCACTTGGCAGGGAACCTGACCTGGCCCATGATGCCTGCTCACCATTCGGGGTCACGCATGCACAAATCTGTCATGACTGGGGTTGCGTTGGCGGTTCTGGCGGCGATTGCCGGCGGACCAGCTCTGGCTCAGGGCCAGGGCGGCTACGCCCCGGGATGTCCCGGCGCGGAAACGGTGCGCATGTCGCCCGATGAACGCGCGCAGGCCCGCGCCATGCATCAGACCAACGACACCAATGGTGGCCGCTCGTCCATCGACAAATCCTGCAAGACCTGGGAAGGCGGCGGCACCATCGAAGGCCCGCAGCCGGGCGCCATCGACTGGGGCCGTGGCGGCGCGCATACGCGCTTTTAGCGCCTAAGCGCCGCCCTTCGCGTGCGGGCAATAGCCTAAGCCAGCGCGCCCAGCAGCACCATGACCAGGCCGGCGAAGGATGCTCCCCAGATCAGGGTGCGGGCGAACGGAATGCCGGCGGCATAGACCGGCACATAGATCAGCCGCGCCCAGAAATAGAGCTGCGCGCCCAGCGCGGTCGAGGCATTGGTCTTGTTCAGGAGGGTGACGACCAATACCGCCACGGCGAAATAGACAAAGGTTTCGCGGAAATTGTGGAAGGCGCGCAAAAAGCGGCTGGTGATCAGGGCCAATCGCGGTGGTGGGGTGTCGCGCGGCCCGGTGGCGTAGGGAAGGCCCATGTCCAGCACCGCCAGGGTGGTGGCAATCACCAGCTGGAGCAAGCCCAGGGCCGCGCTCCAGCACAGCATCTGGATTTCAACTGAACCAGTGAAGACGTGCATAATGCCCCCGCTTCTTTTGCGACGATTATAGCGCGAAAAAGGTTCGGCGTCAGGCTTGCCGATAATTGAAGCTCACCGAGACGCGCGGCCCCTTCGCGCCATTGGCTTCCACGCCATGGCGCAGCCAGCTTTCCCACAAGAGCAAGGTGCCGTTTTTGGGCTGAACATCCACAAATTGCCGGTTCTCGGGCCGTGCCTTGGCCTTTCTGGGCGGCGCGGCCATCATCATCGAAAGACGCGGGTCCTCGAAGCGGATGGCGCCCGATCTGGGCGGCACGCTGACATAATAGGTACCGCTGATCGCGGAATGAGGATGGATATGCGGCGCGTGGATCGCGCTTTTGTTCATGACGTTGACCCAGAGACTGTCCAGCACCAGCTTGCGGCCGCCCAGGTCGAACTGCAGCTCGCGCGCGAAGATTTTCACATGGGCGGCGATCTTCTTCTCCAGCTCGTCGAACAGGCTGGCGCGGCGCGGCAAGTCGTTCAGCGAGGCATAAGAGGTATAGCCGCCATAGCCATGTTCGCGCGACCAGCGCTGGCCGGCCACATCTTCGGCGGCAATCGCCAGGCAAGTTTTGCCCAGCGATGCGGAAGCGGTAATGTGCGCCTTGTAGAGCCGGGTGGCGAAGAGGATTTCCGACATGCGCTCCATCATGGTTAGCGATCTTTTGACCATTGGGCGGTTAACCTTGCGCCGTGTCAATCAAGGCTTTGTCATGGACAGCTTCACGCGCGTACCGGTCACTCTTGCCGCCATCGGCGCGATGACCCTGTTCCTGTCGGGCTGCATTGCCGTCGACGCCGCGACTTCGGTTGCCGGCACCGCGGTGGATGCGGGCACTTCGGTGGTTTCGACCGCCGGCGATATCGTCACGTCGCCATTTGACGGCGACGATTCGGATAACGCCAAGAAGAAGTAATACTGATGTCATGGCCCGCAAATGCGGGCCATCCAGATGACGCCAGCACTTAACCTTCAAAATGGTCACGAACCCAGCTGGATGGCCCACACTCTGGTGGGCCATGACATTTGGGCCTAGAATTTATCTTTCCGCGCCCTGATCTCGCCGAAGGCGGCGACGGTGCCGGACTTCTCCATGCCCAGGCTTTTGCGGATTTCCGCATTGTCGGGTCTGAGGAACGGATTGGTCTTTTTTTCCACGCCAAGCGTCGCGGGCACGGTCGGCTGGCCCTTGGCGCGGGCCGCCTTCACCTCCGCCATGCGCGCCTGAAGCGCCGGATTGCCGGGCTCAAGCGTCAGGGCGAAGCGGCCATTGCTTTCGGTATATTCATGGCCGCAATAGATCCTGGTGTCGTCCGGCAGGGTCATCAGCTTGCCGAGGCTGGTCCACATCATCTCAGGATCGCCCTCGAACAACCGCCCGCAACCCATCAGGAACAAGGTGTCGCCGGTAAAGGCATTGCCG
>Ga0209233_1001070_pt1 | contig 11346 bp, 9 predicted proteins | sample AraplaCL_Cvi_mCL_FD_184269 | JGI IMG/M metagenome (GOLD analysis project Ga0209233, IMG submission 184269) | Arabidopsis root microbial communities from the University of North Carolina, USA - plate scrape CL_Cvi_mCL (SPAdes) (version 2) | ecosystem: Host-associated > Plants > Roots > Endosphere ... | reverse complement strand
GAGCCCCCGGCGGGAGTCGACGGCCGCGACTATGCGCTCAATTTCCCGGCGCGATGAGATGAGCCTCGCTGAACCCGCGGCTCTCCCGGTCGCGACTTCGGCGGCACCGCGCCTGCACGTCCTGAAGCGGTTCTCCACCCGCTTCAAAGCCTCGCTGCCCGCCTATCTCTTGCTGCTGCCCTCGCTGATTTTCCTCGCGCTGTTCACCTATGGCGCGATGGGGCGCGTCTTCATCGACGCGCTCTATCAGCGCGCCACGCCCAAGGCGCCGGTCCGCTTCGTCGGTCTCGACAATATCAACGCGGTGCTGGCCGACCCCGCCTTCACCGGCGCCGTCGTCAACAATTTGATCTACGCAATCGGCACCGCGATCCCGAGCATCGGCCTCGCGCTGCTGTTCGCGCTCGCGCTGGCGCGCACCAGCGCCGTCAACAGCGCGCTGCGCGCCGCGTTGTTCCTGCCGGTGCTGATCCCGATGGTCGCGGCGTCCGCGCTGTTCCTCTTCATCTTCCTGCCCAATGTCGGCCTGCTCGACTATTACATCGGCCGCCTGCTTCCGGTGCTGCCGAACTGGCTCGGCGACCCCGACATCGCGCTCGCCGCGATCATGGTCATCACGATCTGGAAGAACGCCGGCTATTACATGCTGTTCTTCCTGGCCGGCCTCCAGGCGGTGCCCGAGGACGTGATGGAGGCCGCCCATCTCGACGGTGCCGGGCCGTATCGGCGGTTTCGCCACATCATCCTGCCCGAGCTGAAACCCACTTTCCTGTTCGTCATCGTGATCGCCACGCTCAACGCAGTGACGCAGGTCGACCACGTCTTCGTCATGACCAAGGGCGGGCCGTCCAATTCGACCAATCTGGTGCTGTTCTACATCTACCAGCAGGCGGTCGAGCATTACGACATCGGCAAGGCATCGGCAGCAACGCTGCTGACGCTCGCCGCGTTGATGGGCCTCACCGCGCTCTCCTTCCGCACCATGGCGAACCGGGAGGGCGGGCGATGACGCTGATCGACTGGCTGCTTAGGGACGCCCCGCTCGCCACCCGCCGCGAGATCACGCCCAAGCTCGGCTTCTTGCTGACCGTGCTGCTCGCGATCGTCTGGCTGATCCCGTTCCTGTGGATGGGCGTTGCGACGTTGCGCCCTGCCTCCGACGGCATCAACCTCATGGCCGAGCTGATGCCGAGCCTGAAGCCGACGCTCGCCAATGTCAGGGACGCCTGGGAGATCGGCGATTTCCCGCGCTACACCCTCAATACCACCATCATCTGCGCCGGCATCCTGCTGGTGCAGTTCTTCACGATCACGCTGGCGGGCTTTGCCTTCGCGCGGCTCGACTTCGCCGGGAAGTCACTGATCTTCTATCTCTTCCTCATGCAGCTCATGCTGGTGCCGGTGCTGCTGATCGTCCCGAACCTGCGCATCATCGCACAGTTCGGCCTCTACGATACGCTGGCCGGCGTGATGATGCCGTTCTTCGCCTCCGCCTTCGGCACCTTCCTGATGCGCCAGGCGTTCGAGGCGATTCCGACCGAGCTCGAAGACGCAGCGCTGATCGACGGCGCAGGCCTGTTCCAGCGCATCCGTCACATCTACGTGCCACTGTCGATGCCGAGCTTCTCGGCGTTCGCGATCATCTCCGTCACCAGCCATTGGAACGACTTCCTGTGGCCGCTGATGGTGATCAATTCGCCGGACAAGCGGCCGCTCACCGTTGGTCTCTCTGTCTTCACCGCAACCGCCGAAGGCACGCAGGCCTGGGGCACCATCGCCGCCGGCACGCTGATGGTGATCGCGCCGCTGCTGATCACCTTCCTGATCTTCCAGAAACGCTTCATCAGCTCTTTCGTCACCTCAGGCATCAAATAGGAGATTTTTCGATGCTGTTTTCCCGCAGGCTCATGGTTGGCCTCGCCATGGCAGGCTCACTAGCCGGCGCCCTCGCCTTCCCCGCGATGGCCGAAGGTCCGACCGAGATCGATTTGTTCTTCCCCGTCCCCGTCGACGGCAAGCTCGCCCGCGACATGGGCACCTTGATCAAGGAGTTCAACGACGGTCACCCCAATATCAAGGCGACCGCCGTCTACACCGGCTCCTATGACGACACCCTGATCAAGACGCGCGCCTCGATCAAGGCCGGAAAGCCGCCCGCCGCCGTGATCATGTCGGCGAACTTCCTGCTCGACATGCAGATCGAGAACGAGCTCACCAATCTCGATCCCCTGATCGCCGCCGACGGCACCACCAAGGACCAGTTCCTGGGCCAGTTCTTCCCGGCGCTGCAAGGCAATGCGGTGATCAACCGCTCGGTCTACGGCGTGCCCTTCCACAATTCGACGCCGCTGCTCTACATCAACGCCGACAAGGCCAAGGAAGCCGGCCTCGATCCGAGCAAGCCGCCGCAGAGCTGGGCCGAGCTCACCGACTGGGCCAAGAAGCTCACCAAGCGCGAGGGCGACAAGGTGACCCAATGGGGCATCGCGATCCCCTGCGCCTATGATTATTGCGGCTGGATGATGGAAACGCTCACCATGAGCAATGGCGGGCGCTACTACAACGAGGAGTTCGGTGGCGAGGTCTATTATGACACGCCCTCGATGCTGGGCGCGCTGACCTGGTGGAACGACCTCGTGTACAAGCACAAGGTCCACGCCCCCGGCGCCACGCCGGGCCCGGCCGTCAGCACCTCCTTCATCTCCGGCAATGCCGCGATGATGATGCTCTCGACGGGCTCGCTGACTTACGTACGCGACAACGCCAAGTTCAACTACAAGGTCGCCTTCATCCCGCGTAACGTCCGTAACGCCGTGCCGATCGGCGGCGCCTCGCTGATCATTCCGGCTGGTCTCGAAGCCGACAAGCAGAAGGCCGCCTGGACGCTGATCAAGTGGATGACCTCGCCCGAGAAGAGCGCCTGGTGGAGCCGTGCCACCGGCTATTTCGCGCCCAACATGGCGGCGTACAAGACGCCCGACATGGTGGACTTCCTCAACAAGAACCCGGACGCCAAGACCGCCGTCGAGCAGCTCGACGTCGCCAAGCCCTGGTTCGCGACCTACAAGACCGTGCCGGTCCGCAAGACCCTCGAGGACGAGGTCATGCTGGTCCTCAACGGCAAGAAGCAGCCGAAGGAAGCGCTGGTGGCCGCCCAGAAGGCCGCCGACGAGACGCTGAAGCCCTACAATGCTGAGACGTCGCTGAAGCTGCCGTAAGGCTGGCTTCAACGACAAACGAACATCGGCGCTCCGTCATGCGGGGCGCCGAATTCGTTTTGGAGAGTCTATATCGTCACCACGATCTTCCCGAACTGCGTATTCGACTCCAGGAAGCGATGCGCCTCGACGATCTCGTCGAACCGGAATGTCCTGGCGATGATCGGCTTCAAGGTGCCGTCCGATAGCCCGTCGAGAATGAACGCCTTGGCTCCCGCGAGGCGCACCGGATCGCGGATGATCTCGTGGACAAGGTAGCCGCGCAGAACAAGGCTCTTGGTCAACACATTGACCAGCGGGAACGGCGTCGGCTCCGGGCTGAGCCCACCATACTCGATCAGAATGCCGCCCGGCGACATCGCCGCAGTCAGCGGCTCGAATGCGGGACCGCCGACGGCGTCGAACACCACGCGGACACCATTTGAGCCGGCGATCTGCGCGAGCCGTGCGCCGATACCCTCCTCGTCCGATGCAATCACGTGGGCGGCGCCGGCCTCGCGCAAGGCGCGCCGCTTGGTCGAGGTCCGCGTCAGCGCAACCGGGACAGCGCCGATCCGGTTCGCGATCTGGATGGCGGCAAGCCCGACGCTGCTTGATGCGGCAGTGACGACGACAACGTCTCCTCGCCCAAGCCCGGCGATATCGACCAATGCGCCGTAGGCCGTCAGATACTGCATCCAGACCGCGGCCGCGGTCTCGAAGCCCAGCTCGGGCGGATGCTTCACGACGATCTCGGCCGGAAACGTCGCGCGTTCGGCATAGGCCGGCCATCGCAGCATCGACAGCGGCGGCACGATGCTCACGGCATCGCCTGCCACAAAGTCGGCGACGCCGTCACCGACCGCCTCGACGAGGCCTGCCGCCTCCAGACCAAGGCCGGACGGAAATGTCGCAGTCTCGATATAGGTGCCCCTCCGCAACAGGGCTTCCGCGCGGTTGAGGCCGAGCGCCTTGACGCGGATCTGCACCTCACCCCTTCCCGGCTTCGCGATATCCGCGGTTTCGATGCGCAACACCTCGGGACCGCCATGGCTGTGAAAGCGAACGACGCGGGTCATGGACGCACTCCAAAGCAGTGAACTGAATGAAGCTATGCCGATCTAGCGGAAGCGGATAAATCGCCCAAATAGGCGAACAGTCGAAACCCGGAGTTTTCAATCATGGACCGCCTGACCAGCATGGCCGTGTTCGTCCGGGCCGTCGATCTCGGCTCGTTCGCGGCGGCGGCCGACGCCCTGGAGATGTCCGGGCCGATGGTCGGCAAGCATGTGCGCTTCCTCGAAGAGCGCCTCGGCGTCCGCCTCCTCAACCGCACCACAAGGCGCCAGAGCCTGACCGAGGCTGGCCAGGCCTATTACGAGCGCTGCCACGCGGTCCTCGCTGAAGCGGATGCCGCCGACGCCGTCGTTGCCGACGAGCTTTCCGAGTTGCGCGGCAGGCTGCGCGTGACCATGCCGGCGCTGCTGGGACGGCACTGCATCGCGCCCTTGCTGATGAAGCTCGCGCGGAAATATCCGCATCTCGAGCTCGACCTCGCCTTCGGCGACCCGATCGCCGACATCATCGAGGCTGGCTACGATCTTGCGATCCGGACCGGCGATCTCGACGACCGGTCCGGCCTGATCGCGCGGCGCATCGCAAGCCAGCGCATGGTGGTGTGCGGCGCGCGCTCGTATCTGCGCGCCCACGGCAAGCCGAAATCGCTCGACGATCTCGCCGCGCATCAGGCCATCATCTATCGCCGCTCCGGGCGTGTCCGGCCGTGGCTGTTTCCGCAGGCAGACCTCCCTCCACGCGAGATCATGCCGGCGGGCAGGCTGAGGCTCGACGATCTCGAAGCGATCGCGGATGCCGCTACGCAGGGCATGGGGCTCGCCTGGCTGCCCTATTGGCTGGTCCGTGAGCGCCTCGACAGCGGCGCGCTGGTCGGTTTTTTCGGAGGCCAGTCCGAATTCCTCTACGACTGCCACGCGCTGTGGCCTCGTTCGCCCCGCACACCGCCAAAGGTCCGGGCCGCCGTGGACATCCTCGCCGCCGGGCTGCCGAAGCTGATGACCTGATGTGGGGCGCCGCTCGTTAACCCCCCGTCCACCATCCGGCCTACCCCGCCCCCGGTAACCACGAGAATTAACAGACCGTCAACGCACCCCAGACAAGTCTAGCAATGCTTCCTGAGGGGTTTTGCCGTGGATCTGTTGGTTTTCGAGTTCCTGGGACTGGCGCTGGTCGCCATGTGCGTGCTGGTGGTGGCGCTGCCCTGCGCCCGCAAATCCTCGCAGCGGGTCCGCTACGAATAGGAATTTCGTCGGAAACAGGCGATTCCGCCCCGATGCAAGCCTCGAATTCGCTTAGAGCCCCTTGACATCACAGCGCTTTCGGCAGAACGGCTGATGTACTTGTCATGGGCCGTTCATGGATTTGATTACCACCACCGCTGACCTCGCGGCTGCCTGCAGCCGGCTGGCCAAGCACCCCGTCATCACCGTCGATACCGAGTTCCTGCGCGAGACCACCTATTACCCGCTGCTGTGCGTGGTGCAGATGGCCAGCCCCGAGGAAGCGATCGTCATCGACACCCTGGCCGCGGGTATCGACCTCAAACCGTTCTTCGAGCTGATGGGCAACGAGAACGTGCTGAAGGTGTTTCACGCCGCCCGCCAGGACATCGAGATCATCTGGCATCAGGCCAATATCATCCCGCACCCGGTGTTCGACACCCAGGTCGCGGCCATGGTGCTCGGCTATGGCGACAGCATCGCCTATGACGCCCTGGTCGAGAAGGTCACCGGCCACCGGCCGGACAAGACCCACCGCTTCACCGACTGGTCGCGCCGGCCGCTGACCAAGGAGCAGATGCACTACGCGGTGTCCGACGTCACGCATCTGCGCGACGTCTTCGCGGCGCTCGATGCCGACCTCAAGAAGCGCCGGCGCAGCGAATGGGTCTCCATCGAGATGGAGGTCCTGACCTCGCCCAAGACCTACGACTTCCACCCCGAGCGCGCCTGGGAGCGGCTCAAGACGCGCGTGCGCAAGCCGAAGGACCTCGCGGTTCTGATGGAGGTCGCGGCCTGGCGCGAGCAGGAGGCGCAGAGCCGCGACGTGCCACGCGGCCGCGTGCTGCGCGACGAGGCCGTCAGCGACATCGCCACCCACGCGCCGAACACGCTGGAGAAGCTCGCGAACCTGCGCTCGGTGCCGAAGGGGTTTGAGAAATCCAAATGGGGCGCGGACATCGTCGCCGCGGTCGAGCGGGGGCTGGCGCGGGATTTTGCGACGCTGCCGAAGCTGGAGAAGCCGCGCAACAACAACAATGGCGCGGCGATCGTCGAGCTGTTGAAGGTGCTGCTGCGCATGACCGCGGAGCGCCATGCCGTCGCCAGCAAGGTGATTGCGACCGTCGACGATCTCGAGGAGATCGCAGCCAGCGACGAGGCCGACGTGCCCGCCTTGCGCGGCTGGCGCCGCGAGCTGTTCGGCGATGCCGCGCTGAAGCTGAAGCACGGCGAGCTGGCGCTGGCGGTCGAGAAAGGCCGCGTGATCGGGGTTCAGCGGGCGTAGGTGTCCGCTCCGCTCTCTCGATCATCATTGCGAGGAGCTCTTGCGACGAAGCAATCCAGACTGTTTCCCAGGAGGGATTCTGGACTGCTTCGCTACGCTCGCAATGACGGAGTCTGACGCCCCAGCCTGCCTTACGCCGGCGTCAGCTTCGCGACTTCCGGCTTCATGTCGTTCAGCACGCCTGATATCGCGGCAACCAGCTCGTCGATCTGGGCCCTGGTGACGATCAGCGGCGGGCAGATGGCGATGGCGTCGAGCATGTTGCGGGAAATCACGCCGCGCTCCTGGAGCATGCGGCTGGCCATGCCGCCGACCGCACCGGGCGTCGCTGCTGCCGTCTTGCGGCCCTTGTCGAGCACGAGCTCGATCGCCGCGATCATGCCGACGCCGCGGACCTCGCCGACCAGCGGATGGCTGGTGAGTTCGCGCAAGCGGCCCTGCATGTAGGCGCCGAGCTCGGCGGCATGCGCGACCAGGCCGCGCTCCTCGATGATCTTGAGGTTTTCCAGCGCAATGGCCGAGCCGACCGGATGGCCGCCCGCGGTGAAGCCGTGGCCGAGCACGCCGATCCTGTTGCTCTCGTCGGCGATCGGCTCGAACATCTTGTCGTTCATGATGATCGCCGAGAACGGGAAATAGCTCGAGGTGATCTGCTTGGAGACCACGAGCACATCAGGCTTGATGCCATAGGTCTCGCAGCCGAACATCTTGCCGGTGCGGCCGAAGCCGCAGATGACCTCGTCGGCGACCAGCAGGATGTCGTACTTCTTCAAGACCGCCTGGATCTTGTCCCAATAGGTCGCCGGCGGCACGATGACGCCGCCCGCCCCCATCACCGGCTCGCCGAAGAAGGCCGCGATCGTCTCCGGCCCCTCCTTCTGGATCAGCGCGTCGAGCTCCTCCGCCCGGCGCGTCGCAAAAGCTTCCTCGCTCTCACCGGGGGCGCCGTCCTTGTAGAAATGCGGCGAGCCCGTGTGCAGGATGTTCGGCAGCGGCAGGTCGAACGAGCGATGATTGTTCGGAAGGCCCGTGAGGCTGGCCGACGCAATGGTGACGCCGTGATAGGCGCGCATCCGGCTGATGATCTTCTTGCGCTGGGGCTGGCCGAGCGCGTTGGAGCGGTAGGCGATCAGCTTCAGGACGGTGTCGTTGGCCTCCGAGCCGGAATTGGTGAAGAACACCTTGCTCATCGGCACGGGCGCGAGCGACACCAGCTTCTCGGCCAGATCGATGGAGGGCCCGTGCGATTTCGCGGAGAACGTGTGATAGAACGGCAGCGCCAGCATCTGCTTGTGCGCGGCCTCCACCAGCCGCTTCTCGTTGAAGCCGAGCCCGACGCTCCACAGGCCGGCCATCGCCTCGAAATAGCGCTTGCCCGCCGCGTCGAACACGTAGGGGCCCTCGCCGCGCTCGATCACGAGCGGACCGGCCTGCTGATGCGCACGCGCGTTGGTATAGGAATGGAGCTGGTAGGCCACATCGCGGGCTTCTTGCGAATTGGGCAGCATGGACATTTGCGGGGATCCCTTAAGTCGTCGCGTCGCCGGCGCGGCTCACGTCATCACTTGATGACCGCGTTACTGGCTATTGCCATGAGACAGAACTTGCAACGCCAATTCGTCGGCAGCGAGCGCTCAGCAGCGTTGCACAAAGCCGCACACGGGACAGCCTTCACGCCGCGCTGTCATCATCGCCGTCGTTGGCAGCGCGCGCGGCTTCCCGCACCTCCACCAGCGCCATCGAGAGCAGATAGACGGTCGTGGGCAAGCCAACGCGGCGCGCCGTCTCGGCGGCACGCGACAGCTCGCTCGCCAGCTCCTTGAGCTCGTCTCCCCGTGACACTCTCCGACCCCATCCGCCGATCGCGGCCGCCTATACCGCAACGGCGCCGCTGGTTCTGATCAGTTCGGCGCTGGGCTGGACTGTAGCAAAATTGCCGAGGACATTCACCACCGCGTTTTTGTAGGCGGCCGCCTCGCCTGTTCCCGGCTGCCGGCAGGCCACGGCATCGGTAACGACCTGATAGCGATGGCTGCGGTGAAACCCGTCCACGGCGGTGGCCAGGATGGTCTCGTCCAGGGAAAAGCCGATCATCACGCAGCGCACGTGGCGGATATTGGACATGTAGTCCACAAACCGCGCGGAGCTGTAGGCCGACGGCAGCGGGTGGTCGAACGTCATCTCGCCCGGCCTTGGCTTCGCCTCGGGAATCCAATCGGTCAGCCTGGATGCCGGATTGAACCAGGCCGCCTGGGCGATGCGCTTCAGATGCATCACCGGCCAGAGATTGCTGCGCCACAGTGCCAGGAGTTCCAGGCAACACGCGGTGGCGGCCTCGCCATCGCGGATGACGTGGCGACGGCCGGGGGTCAGATATTCGACCTGGAGATCCGCACAGACCAGGATCGGCGGGTCGTCGGTGATGGAAGCCGGCATTGTCTTGCGCAGAGCTGCACCAGTTTCAGCGGTCGGCGAGTGCGAGGTCCCGCAGCGGCGACGTCACTGCCCGCCCTGCGGAGGCATCAAGCACGCCGGGCCGGTCCCAATCGCCCTCGGGACGGATGATGACGTAGGGATCGCTGTCCAGCGTGATGGCGTCCGGCCCCGGCTCGATCTCCAGCAGCATCTCCGTGTAGGAGAAATCCGAGAAGGTGACCTTGCGGTTGTGGCCGAGCGGCTTGGCGCCGAAATGCGCCCAGAAATCGACCAGCCGGTCCTGCGCCTGGCCATAGATCTTGCGAAAGCCCTTGCGCTTGACGTAGTCGACGCTGGCCTGCACCAGCTTGAACGAGACGCGCGAGCGCCGGTACTGGTGCCGCACCGCGAGCCGCTCGACCTTGGCGAAGTCGCCGAAGAAGCGCACCCGCAGGCAGCCCGCAGGCTCGTTGCCGACATAGCCGATGAAATGCGCAGCAACCATGTCGTTGCCGTCGAACTCCTCGTCGAACGGGCAATCCTGCTCGGCCAGATAGACCGCCGAGCGAATGGCCGTGACCAGCATGAGATCGCTGGGGTCGCGCGCGAGGCGGATGGTGATGGCGCGGGAGTCGGGCTTGGCGAGGGGAATCCTAGTGCCGTGCATCTGCATAACTCCTTGCTTGAATGATCGCGCCCGGCATGCGCACCGGCTGGCGGTGCCAGGGGCGCTCGTAACACCAGAGGTCGGGCTGGAAGCTCGGGACGGGCGCAAAGCCGGTCGCTCTCATGATCTCGCGTCCGGCCACCGTTGACGGCTGCGCATAGCAATCGGCGCCGCGAAATCTTAGCTGTCGCAGATGAGCCGCGGCCTTGCCGAGACCGGCGATGCCGCGCCCAGTCGCCGCGATCGCCCAGATATAGATCGCAGCAACGTCTTGCTGCGGGGACGCAAGATAGTGCATCTCAGGCGCGGTGAGGCAAATCTCATCGAGCAGCAGCGCATCATGGCCGCGGTCGTTGAGAAACAGGAACGCCATGCCGCCGACGAGATGGCCCTTCCGGCTGAAGGTCAGGATGCTCTGGGGATCGAATGTGAAGTACCTGGCGAGTCCGGCTGCGCCGATCTGTATGCCCGGCACCAACCGCTGCGCCATTTCGGCCAGCGCCGCGATCTCGGAAAATTGCGCGCAGTGGACGTCGACGTCCGGATTGAGCGGCAGCGCGTCGAAATCATGCCTTGCGGCAAACGAGCCCCTTTCCATACTACCTTCGCCCCTCTATCGTTTGCGGCTTTCGTACCCCGCTATGAGGATGAGCTTAGCGGCTGGGGATCTGGCGTATGCAGCAGTTATTGCACCGGGGTGCTGCGATGATGCAGCACCGTGAAGAAGCCCTGGACGCGTCCTGGGACGATTTGAAACTGTTTTTAGCGTGCGCAAAATATAAAAGTTTCCGCAACGCCGCCGAAGAGCTCGCGCTCACCTCCACCACCTTGATGCGCCGGATCGACCGGCTCGAGGAGAGTATCGGCTGCAAGCTGTTCCTGCGCGACCAGAGCGGGCTCACGCTGAGCGATGAAGGCAGCGCGATGATCGCCGACGTCGCGCATATGGAGCGTCATGCCTTCAACGTGTTCCGCCGCGCCTCGCGCGCGTCGAACGACACCTCGGGCACGGTGCGCGTCGCGGTGACCGAAGGCCCCGGCAATTTCTGGATCCTGCCGCGGCTGATCGACTTCCAGAAGACCTATCGCAAGATCACGGTCGATCTGCGCTGCGCGATGGAGCAGGCCGATGTCGCACGGCTGGAGTCCGACATCGCGATCCAGCTCGAGCCGCCGACCAATCCCGATCTGATCGTCGCCAAGCTCGGCCGCCTGCACATCTACCCGTTCGTCTCCAAGGAGTACGAGGACCTCTACGGCCTGCCGTCAACGCTCGCCGAGCTGAAGAACCACCGCATCATCAAGCAGAGCGCGCCGCAGGTCGACGACGGCGCCTATGCCCGCGTGCTCGGGCTGAAATCGCTCGAGGGCATCGTCGGGATCAAGACCAACTCCTCGGTCGGCGTGCTCTATGCGGTGGAGCGCGGCGCCGGCATCGGCTTCCTGCCGACCGTCTCGACCGCGCTCGGCGCGCCGCTCGTTGCC
>Ga0209233_1001068_pt1 | contig 11354 bp, 10 predicted proteins | sample AraplaCL_Cvi_mCL_FD_184269 | JGI IMG/M metagenome (GOLD analysis project Ga0209233, IMG submission 184269) | Arabidopsis root microbial communities from the University of North Carolina, USA - plate scrape CL_Cvi_mCL (SPAdes) (version 2) | ecosystem: Host-associated > Plants > Roots > Endosphere... | reverse complement strand
GGTCTTTGCGCCGAAGATAAACCACGATGAATACCTTACACGTTACCGGCACGCGGACCTGTTCCTCGACACGAATCCCTACAACGCGCACACGACTGCCTCGGACGCGCTCTACGTCGGCTGCCCTGTGCTCACGCGCCCGGGTGACACCTTCGCCTCGCGCGTGGCTGCGAGCCTGAGCCATCGGATCGGCCTCGACGATCTCATCGTCGCCGACGATGAGGCCTACATTACTGCCGCCGTCGAATTCGCGCGACAGCCCGAGCGTCTCGATGCGCTGCGCACGCGCCTGCGCGATCCGGCGACGCGCGCGCAACTGTTCGACATGCAAGCCTACGCCGACGATTTCGCCGCCCTGCTCACACGCATGGCCGAACGCGGACGTTCCGGCCAGCCGCCAGAAGATATTTCGCTGTAGGATGACCACATGACCGCCGCCAAAGAATTCGCCGCGCTCAACCTCTGCGTGCTGACCGTCTCCGATACGCGCACCGCCGAGAACGATACGTCGGGCGACTATCTCGTCGCCGCGCTCACCGACGCGGGCCACAGCTTGTACGCGCGTGCCATCAGCCGCGACGACAAATACCGCCTGCGCGCAATCGTCTCCACGTGGATCGCCGAAGCCGGCGTGCACGGCATTTTAGTTACCGGCGGCACCGGCTTCACCGGCCGCGATTCAACGCCTGAAGCGCTGCGTCCCTTGCTCGACAAGGAAATGCCGGGTTTCGGCGAAATGTTCCGTGTGCTTTCGTTCGAAGAAATCGGCACCTCGACGCTGCAGTCGCGTGCATTCGCCGGCCTTGCCAACGACAAGTTCGTCTTCTGCCTGCCCGGCTCGACCTCGGCCTGCCGCACCGCCTGGGAAAAACTCATCCGCGCGCAGCTCGACGCGCGCACCGCGCCGTGCAATCTCGCCAACCTGCGTCCGCGCCTACGCGAGTCCTGAACCTGTAAGTCGCGCACAAGGAGCACGTGATGAAAAAGAAGAAATACGAGCACAGCCTGAAGGAACTCGCGGTCGAGCTGGTCGAATTCCAGCGCTGGCTGATCCACACGGGCAAGCGGGTGGTCGTGCTCTTCGAAGGCCGCGACGCGGCCGGCAAGGGCGGCACGATCAAGGCGATCACCGAGTACCTCGACACGCGCCACTACCGCATCGTGGCGCTGTCGAAGCCGAACGAGCGCGAACGCACGCAGTGGTACTACCAACGCTACATCGAGCACCTGCCGGCGGGCGGCGAGATCGTGCTGTTCGACCGCAGCTGGTACAACCGTGCCGGCGTGGAGAAGGTCATGGGCTATTGCAGCTACGAGGAATACAAGCGCTTCCTCGCCGAATGCCCGGTGTTCGAGCGCGGCCTCGTCAACGACGGGATACTGCTGTTCAAGTATTGGCTCGCGGTCGACCAGGCCGAGCAGGAAGAGCGTTTCGCCGAGCGGGCGGAGAATCCGCTCAAGCGCTTCAAGATCTCGCCGGTCGACATCGCCGCACGCAACAAGTACCACGAGTACGGCGAGGCGCGCGATGCGATGATCGCGGCGACGAGCACCGACTTCGCCCCGTGGCACGTCGTCGACTTCAACGATCAGCCGCGCGGCCGCCTAAACCTGATCCGGCATCTGCTCGATCATTTGCCGGACCGCAAGATTCCGGTCAAACCCCTCAAGCTGCCCAAGCTCAAGGGCGATCTCGCAACCGAGGAACTGAGCGACAGCGCTCTGTGGGTGAAAAACGTGTACTGAAGGCGCGCGCGTTCGAGGCACTCGCGGCCGTCACGAAACTGTCATGAAAACGGCGGTTGTTTATACGTGTAAATCTTTGCAATTTCTTTACATCTCCGGTAAAAAAAGCGTTGTGGGAGTCCCGCTGGCGGCAGGCGTCGTGGTTTAAACCGCGCGTCGCGACGCCGCACACCGACAAGCTTCGCATCGACCGGGCGCGGTGGCTTGGGATTGGGGACGAAACGTTCACACCATCTCGCCCGTTAACTGGAGACCCGATCATGTCATCGCACCGTATCGCCCACGCCTCGCGCGTGCCGCGTCGCTACACCCTGAGCCTTGCCATCGCCTGCGCGCTCGCCGGCAACGTCGCCGTCGCGGCCGACGAGGCCGAAGCACCGAAGCAGCTTGCCGACATTACGGTCACGGCGGAAAAACGCAGCGAGAACATCCAGAAAGTGCCCGAGTCGATCACCGCGATCGATACCGAAAAGCTCGACATCCTCAAGTCCGGCGGCGACGACGTGCGCTTTCTTTCCGGCCGCGTGCCGAGCCTGTTGATCGAATCCTCGTTCGGCCGCACGTTCCCGCGTTTCTACATCCGCGGTCTCGGCAACACCGACTTCGATCTCAACGCCTCGCAGCCGGTATCGTTCGTGTACGACGACGTCGTCCTCGAAAATCCGATCCTGAAGGGCTTCCCCGTCTTCGACATCGACCAGGTCGAAGTGCTGCGCGGCCCGCAGGGCACGCTGTTCGGCCGCAACACGCCCGCGGGCGTGGTCAAGCTCGACTCGAAGAAGCCGACGCAGGAGCCGGACGGCTACGTCGACGTCAGCTACGGCCGCTACGGCAACACCAATGTCGAAGCGGCGTTCGGCGCCGGCCTCAATTCCGACTGGGCGTTTCGCGTGTCCTTCCTCGATCAGCATCGCGATGATTGGGTGAAGAACACTGCGCCGGGCAAGAGCAACGAACTCGGCGGCTACGACACGCAGGCGCTGCGCTTGCAGCTCGAATACAAACCGTCCGACACGTTCAGCGCGCTGCTCAACGTGCACGGTATGAACATCAACGGCTCGGCGATCCTGTTCCGCGCCAACATCATCCAGCCGGGCACCAACAACTTCGTGCCGGGCTTCCAGCGCGACCAGATTTCGATCGACGGGCAGAATTTCCAGAACGTCACCTCAAGCGGCGCGAGCCTGCGCCTGAAGTGGGATTTCGAAAGCATGGAGCTGAACTCCATCACCAGCTTCGATCGCGTGCAAACACTCAGCCACGGCGACATCGACGGCGGCTACGGCGCCGCGTTCGCCCCGCCGTCCGGCCCCGGCCTGATCCCGTTCCCGTCCGAATCCGCCGACGGCCTGCCGTTCCACCGTCAGATCACCCAGGAAATCCGCCTGTCTTCGAAGGACAGCACCTCGCCGCTCGACTGGATCGTCGGCGCGTACTACTTCAACGAGAACATCACCGTCGACAGCTTCGACTACAGCACGCTCGGCGGCAGCGTCGAGGACGGCTATGCGCAGCAGAAGCAGAAGGACACGAGTTCGGCCGTGTTCGGGTCGCTCGGCTACCAGATCAACGACGCGTTCAAGATCAAGGCCGGCCTGCGCTATTCGCACGACGAGAAGAACTGGACCGCTACGCGCTACCTGTCGCCGATCGGCGCCGGCCCGATCGGGCCGCTGTTCCTGGACCCGAGCACGTCGCGCACGACAGGAGACCTGTCGGCGACCTACAGCCTCGACAAGGACACCACGCTCTACGCACGCGCCGCCACCGGCTATCGCGCACCGAGCATCCAGGGGCGCCTGCTGTTCGGTGACACGCCGTCGGTCGGCAAGACCGAGACGATCACCTCGGGCGAGGCCGGCATCAAGTCGGACCTGTTCGACCACCGCGCAACGATCAGCGCCGATGTCTACACCTACGAGATCAAGAACCAGCAGCTCACTGCGGTCGGCGGCGGCGCCAACTTCGCCACGCTCGTCAATGCGAAGAAGACCGAAGGCCGTGGCTTCGAACTCGACGCACGCGCCTACGTCACTGACAACCTAATGGTGACCGCCGGCGGAAGCTACAACTACACCAAGATCAAGGATCCGAACCTCACCATTCCACCCTGCGGATCGACGGCTTTCGGCGGGCAACCATTCTGCACCGTGCTCGATCCCACCATCGACCTGGGCGGCGTTACCGGCCAACCGTATTTAGTCGCACGAATCGACGGCAATCCGCTGCCGCAGGCGCCGAAGTGGATCGCCAACGTAACCGCGCGCTACGCGATTCCGTTCAAGGACGGCGAGTTGTTCGCGTACACCGACTGGGCGTATCGCAGCAAGGTTTCGTACTTCCTCTACCAGTCGATCGAGTTCACCGGCAAAGCCTGGGTCGAAGGCGGCCTGCGCGTCGGCTACGCCTGGGACGAAGGCAAGCGCGAGGTGTCGTTGTTCGGTCGCAACATTCTCGACAAGAAAGCGATTACCGGCGGCATCGACTTCAACAACCTGACCGGCTACGTCAATGAGCCGCGCATCTGGGGCGTGCAGTTCCGCGGCGAGCTCTGATCGGCCAGGCGCCGCGTATGTATCCGCGGCGCCATTCCAGAAACCAAGTGCAAGGAGGCACAACGCATGACATCGAACAACAGTCTCGTACAGGCCGCGCGGATCGAGTCACGCATCCTGCTGATCCGAGATCAGCGCGTTCTGATCGACACCGATCTCGCCGAACTCTACGGCGTCACGACCAAGCGTCTCAATGAGCAGGTCAAACGCAACAAGGATCGTTTCCCGGCCGACTTCATGTTCACCCTCACGGCAGATGAGAAGACCGAGGTAGTCGCAAATTGCGACCACCTCGCCAAACTCAAGTTTTCGGCGAAAAGGCCGGCTGCCTTCACCGAGCACGGTGCCATCATGGCCGCCACCGTACTCAACTCGCCACAGGCCGTCGAAGTCAGCCTTTACGTCGTGCGTGCCTTCGTGCGACTACGCGAATGGTTTGCCTCGAACAAAGAACTTGCCGCCATGCTGCGCGATCTCGAACGTAAGGTCAGCAGCCATGATCAGACCCTTGTCGGCATCTTGAAGGCAATTCGCGAACTGACCGCTCCGCCACCTGCGCTATCCAAACGACCGATCGGATTCGTCATCCCGAAGTAGCAACAGCGGCCAGCTCTCGCTAGTCTCCTCTCACAACTTCCGAAATCGGGCTATATCTGGATTTCAGTGCGCTGCTGCTGGCGCAACATGGTTACGACCAGCGTGCCGAACAGCAGGACCGAGGCGACGACGAAGATCGTGATGCCGAGGCTTTCACCGTGCAGGCCGCTCGTCACATCGTTGGCGCCCTGCGCCACCGGCACGAAGCCTGCTGCCGCCATCGCCGTGTAATGCATGCCACACACCGCGACGCCCATGACCAGGGCGGCACCGAGCAGTTGCATCCAGCCGCGCAGATTGAAAGCGAGCCACAGCGCTGCGATCGAAGCGACGATGGCGATCGCGATCGACAAGGCGACGATCGTGGGATCGTAGACGATCTGCGCCGGCATCAGCATCGCCGCCATGCCCGTGTAATGCATGCCGGCCACGCCGAGACCCATCAGCACGCCGGCGAGCGCGAGCCTAACCCAGGAAAACACGCCACTACTCGCAACCGCGAGACCCAACGTACAGGCCGCAATACCGATCAGTGCCGACAGCGCAGTCAGCGGCAGATCGTAGGTGACCGGAATTTCCATCTGGCAGGCCAGCATCGCGATGAAATGCATCGCCCAGATGCCGCCGCCGCCGACGGCCGCGCCCGAACCGAGCAGCGCCTGCCAGCGTTCCCTCGCGTTCTTCGCGGCGGGAATGCCGATCGCAAGCTGCAGCGCGGTGTACGAACCGAGCACCGATACCAAATAGGACAACAAGACGAGAACGGTGTTGTGATGGCAATGTATCGCATTCATGACTTGTCCCCTTGAAGATTGGTCCGAAACGAATCCATCCGTGGTCGGTGAAAATGCCGAATTAGCAGAGTGGATCGCTAAAATCCCATTGCATTATTCATTGAATGTAAATACGCAATAGCTCGCCCCCGAATTGCGGCAATGCGCTTCCTCGACATTCGCCGGCTGGTCGGCGCGCGAGGTATTCAATAATCCTTCGAAAAATCCGCGGAAAAAATGGCAGGTGCGTCCATGCTCGCCGTTGCCGCAGAACGGGCTGGCCTTGATCCGCAAGCCCTCGTCATCGATGTCGGCCGGCAGCAATTGCCGCACCGCCGGCAAGGCGATATGACGCACGGCGTCGTGCAGACCGAGTCGCGCGCCGAGCGAAAAATCGCGTTTGTACACCCAGGTGCCGACGCGATTGCCGACATAGCGCAGCACGCTGTCGTGTTCGTCGGGCGGAACTTCCTGTTCGAGCAGCACGAGGCGCGGCAATATCTGCGGATAGTCTGCGGCAAGCTTGGGCAGCAGAATCTCCAGACGCGAGCGGTCGTAGCTGGGCCTTGGCGCAGCGTTGCGCGCGTTGAATTCGGCCGTGCGTCCGTTCAACGGCATCTCGTGCGGCGCCGCGCGCCCCATGGTCGGCGACGGTGCGTAGTTCGGCGTCTGACCGTAGCCTGTCGCGGCGCGCGGAGCCTGGGCCATCCTCGGCGGTGCCGACGGCGCCACTTCGTGCATCATTGATTCGTAGGTACGCACGCGCCGATGCGTGGCCAGGCGATCCTCAAGTTCGAGCACGCTCGCTTCGGGCCCACGTACAGCGAAATTGAGTGAAACCCCTTCGTTGCTTTCGGCCATGCGCTGGCGGACCATGGAAAAGCCGCACGCTAAAACGATCTGCCCGAGCTCGAATACCAAGCCTTCCTTGTGATCCGCGACGACGCGGACCTGCACTTCCACGTACCGCGTGTTTAGCTCGTTCAAAATGCCCCCTGAGCGCAATTGCGGCGCGAGCGAAACCGCACTGTCCGACATATTGCGGCAGCCGTCATTGGTAAGTTACTGCGGTGAGATTTGTAACAATTTTTTCCCAAAAAAAATGAGAATTGCTGCTTATTCTTCCGAGCAATTCTTAAAATAGGAATGAGCTTTATTGGGAAATAGCGGAGCAGTTCGCAATCCGTGTTATTTCGCACCGATCGAAAACCCATTCGGCCGCGGCGTTCTGGGTTGTTCCATGGTTCCGGGATTCTCCGGATCGGCCATATCGGTGCGGCGGACTTCATCGACCCGAGCCAAGGGCGGCCCACGTCGGAGCCAAATTTCGAACGCGCTCAACGCATCCGCATCGCCCCAGGCTAACACTTCGACGCGGCCATCAGGCAAGTTGTTCGCGTGTCCGGAAATACCGAGCGCCAACGCTTCGCTGCGCGCCGAAGCGCGAAAGAACACACCCTGCACTTTTCCGCTGACGAGAAATTTCGCGCAGGGCATGGGCGATGTTTACGGCTTGATGATCGCGTCGAGATCTTTCATCTGGATCGGGCCGAGGAACGCCTTGGCGACGCTGCCGTCGGGTGCGATCAGGTACGTGTTCGGCAAGCCTTTCGGCGTGTCGAAGTCCTTCGGCGGATCCATCACGTCGAGCTGTGCGACCGGATAGCTCAGCGGATGCGCCTTGAGGAATTTTTCGATGTCGGCCTTGTCGCTGTCCTCGAAGGCGAGGCCGATCGCGGCGACCTTGTCCTTGTGCTGATCGACGTAGGCCGAAATATCGGGCAGTTCCTTGATGCACGGCGAGCACCAGGTCGCCCAGAAATTCACGATGACCCATTTGCCGCTCTGCGCGGAAAGATCGAACGCTTTGCCGTCGAGCGTCGTCACCTTCAGCGTCGGTTTCGGCGCGGTGGCAGCGCAGGCGGCGCCGGCCATCAGCAGGCTCGCGCCCAAGGCGATAAGAAATCGTTTCATGTTCTTCCTTCGTGTGTAGTTCGCTACGCCTTTGACCGCGCAACCGGTGGAAAAATTTCGGCAAGCGGCGCGTTCAGTTGCGTGCGCAATTCATTCGCGGCCTCATCGAGCTTCTGGGTCGCCGCGGCATCGAGCGCCGCATCGCCCGCGACAGGCAGCGGGTCGTGCAGCGGAATGCGATAGCCGGTCGCTGCATAAAGATCGTACAGACTCATCGAAGTGAGGTCGCGCGCGAGGATGAAATCGCCGCGCTCGCTGCGCCGGATCAGCCCGGCCTTGTCGAGATCGCCCAGATATTGCTGGGTCAGCGTATCGCTCAGGAACGGCTCGCGCCGGCGCAACTCGTCCGCGGTCAAACCTTCGCCCGCCCGTTGCGCGGCAACGAAATGCGCGAGCACGCGCACGAGGCCGCGGAACTCGTCGCCCGCCGGCAGCTTGGGCGCATCGGGCCGGTAGTCGAACGCGGCCAGTGTCGATGCGATCGAAGCGCCGACGAGCACGATGATCCACGACAGATAAATCCACACGATGAACATCGGAATGATCGCGAGCGCACCGTAAACCTGGTTGTAGCTCTTGCCCACATACGTGGTGAAGCCGCGCTTGGCCGCCTCGGAAGCGATCGCCGCGATGAAGGCACCGACGACCGCGTGGCGCACGCGCACGCGGCAGTTCGGCACGACCACATAGACCGCGGTCAGCGCGAACCATTGGATCAGAAACGGCAGAAACCCCAGCAGGCGCGCTTTGACCTGGAACGATTCGCCGGCCTGCACGAGCAGCGGCAGCGCGAACACATAGGACGAAATCGCCAGCCCGCCGACCATGAGAATCGGCCCGGCGGTCAGCACGGCCCAGTACATCAGCAGGCGCGAGCCCAGCGGCCGCCCGGTCGGCACGCGCCAGATGCGGTTGAACGCATCCTCGATGCTCATCATCAGCGAAACCGCGCTGAACAGCAGAACGAGAATGCCGATTGCCGTCGCCTTGCCCGCGTTCGCAGTGAACTGGGTGAAGTAGTCGCGGATCGTGTCGCCGGCCGACGGCACGAAGTTGTCGAACATGAACTGCGTGATCTTGTCCTGCCACTCGGCGAACGCCGGGAACGCGCTAAGGATGCCAAGAATCGCCGCGATCAGCGGCACGAGCGCGAACAGCGTCGTATAGGCCAGCGCGCCCGCAGCCTGTGGGCAGCGGTCGTCGAGAAAGCGCCCAAACATGAAGCGGCCGAAGCTGGAGACGCGGTTGCGATCGAGTTTCATGGCATTCAAGGCTCAGGACCGAAGACGAGCATAAAAGCATCGTCATTCCGGCGAAAGCCGGAATCCATTTTTCTTTTGTCATTGAAGAGCTGGATCAAGATGGATTCCGGCTTGACTCGCGCTACGCGCTCGCCCTTCGGGTCAGCTTCGCTGTTCACGCTTCGCATGTCGCGGGAATGACGACTTATACTTCCGCGATCCGCAGTCATGCCCGTATTTCTGCAATGAGCGACATCTTGATCGTCTACTACAGCCGCACCGGCAACGTCGCCCAGCTCGCGCGGCTCGTCGCGCGCGGCGTCGAGGAAGTGCCCGGCATGCGCGCGCGCCTGCGCAGTGTGCCGCCGGTCGCGCCAGTGACCGAAATCGCCGCGCCGCCGGTGCCCGACGAGGGCGCGCCGTACGCGACGCCCGCCGATCTGCGCGAGTGCGCGGGCCTGATCCTCGGCAGCCCGACGCGCTTCGGCAACATGGCCGCGCCGCTCAAGCATTTCATCGACACGACCGGCGCGGAATGGGCCTCCGGCGCGCTCGTCGGCAAACCTGCGGCCGCGTTCACCTCGACCGGCACCACGCACGGCGGCCAGGAATCGACCCTGGTGTCGATGCTGTTGCCGCTGCTGCATCATGGCGCTCTGATCGTCGGCCTGCCCTACACCGAAGCCGCGCTCAATGCGACACGCGCCGGCGGTACGCCGTATGGCGCCAGTCACGTCGCCGGGCTCAACGCCGATCGCGCGATCGGCGACGACGCGAAAATCCTCGCGCGCGCACTCGGCCGCCGCGTCGCCGCGATCGCCGCGAAGCTCGGCACATGAGTTCCGCCCTGCGCACCGCCGTCGTCGCGCTGATTGCGCTGCTGGTCCTGCAGTTGGCCTGGCACGTATGGCTTGCACCGCCGAAGCCGGGCTTGCTCGCACCGACGCTCGTGCTCGCGATCGCACCGTTGCTGTTCAGCCTGTGGGTCGCAGCCAGGTCGCTGCGCCGCGGCGTGCTGATCGGCGGCATGCTCTGCCTGTTCTATTTTTCGCACGGCATCAGCGAGCTATGGAGCGGCGCGATGCCGCGCTGGCCCGCCGCGATCGAAATCGTGCTCGCCTTGCTCGTCGTGTTCGCGCTAGGCTGGGAGGTACGCGCCAGCAAGCGCTCATCGTAGGAGGTCGTCATGTCCTTCGTGCAAGCCGCACCGCTGCTCGGCAACCAGTATCGCGACGATGCGCTGTTGCGCTCGTATCTGCGCCGTGTGCTATCCACCGAGACCCTGGCCGCGATCGAACCCGATCTCGACGCGCTTGGCCAATACGCCGCCGAGGCCTGGGCCGCCGCGCGTGCGCACGTCGACGAAAAACCTCGGCTGACGCACTGGGATGCCTGGGGCAACCGCGTCGATCATCTGAAACTGACCCGCGCCTGGCACGCCGCCGCGCCGCTCGCCGCACGCTACGGGCTTGTCGCGGCTGGGCACGAAACCACGCATGGCGCTGCGGCACGCGTGCATCAATTTTCACTTTTATACTTGTACCACTGTGCGAGCGAGTTCTACTCCTGCCCGCTCGCGATGAGCGACGGCGCGGCGACGGCGATCCAGGCCTCGGGCAATGCCGAACTCGCCGCGCGCGCACTGCCGCATCTCCTGAGCCGCGACCCCGCCGAGCATTGGATCAGCGGGCAGTGGATGACCGAAACCGCGGGCGGCTCGGACGTGTCGAACAGTGAAACCACCGCACGTCTCGTCGACGGGCAATGGCGGCTGCACGGCCGCAAGTGGTTCACCTCCGCGATCAACGCGCAAATGGCTCTCGCGCTCGCGCGGCCCGAGGGCGCGTCGGACGGCGCCGACGGCCTCGCCCTGTTCTATCTCGAGCCGCGCGATGCACAGGGCCGCTGGCAGAATATCCGCCTCGATCGGCTCAAGCACAAACTCGGCACACGTGAACTGCCGACCGCGGAAATCCATCTCGACGGCGCACCCGCACGTCTGGTCGCCGGCACCGATCACGGCGTGCGCGCGATCGCGCCGATGCTCAACGTCACGCGTACCTGGAACGCAATCTGCGCGACGGCAACGATGCGCCGCGCGCTTGCGCTCGCCGAGGATTACGCGCAGCGCCGCCGCGTTTTTGGCAAGCCGCTTAGCGAGCAGCCGCTGCATCGCGCCACGCTCGCGAACCTGCGCGCACAGTTCGAAGCGGCCTTCCAGCTGAGCTTTCACGTCGCTGAACTGCTCGGCATCGTGCAGACGGGAGAAGCGAGCGAGGCGCAGCGCAACCGCCTGCGCTTGCTGACACCCCTCGCCAAGTTGTGGACTGGCAAGCTCGCCGTCGCGATCGCGTCCGAGGCCTGCGAATGCTTCGGCGGCGCCGGCTATCTCGAGGACACGGGCGTGCCGCGGTTGCTGCGCGATGCGCAGGTATTTTCGATCTGGGAAGGCACGACCAATGTGCTCG
>Ga0209233_1001066_pt1 | contig 11357 bp, 8 predicted proteins | sample AraplaCL_Cvi_mCL_FD_184269 | JGI IMG/M metagenome (GOLD analysis project Ga0209233, IMG submission 184269) | Arabidopsis root microbial communities from the University of North Carolina, USA - plate scrape CL_Cvi_mCL (SPAdes) (version 2) | ecosystem: Host-associated > Plants > Roots > Endosphere ... | reverse complement strand
GATCTTGTAGAGCAGCGGCGTCCTGAACGATGGGCTGGGCAACGCGGCGCCACGCCACGCAAAGACAGCCTGGCGCAACCCAAACAGATCGAAATGATCGATCATGTGGGTCGAGGCGAATGCGATCAGCCAGCCGAGCCAATGCACAGAAGTCAGCAACCAGAACGCAGGCCCGTCCGTCTGCCAGATCACGGTCGGGATCGGCCGCCACTGCCAGAACAGCAGCAGGAGGATCAGGCTGGAGAGCAGCACATAGGTGCTGCGCTGGCAGGCCGCAGGAAGGCGTGTTGTCATCCACCTTTTGAAGGATGGCCGCGCCATGATGCTGTGCTGGACGGCGAACAGGCTCATCAGCAGCAGGTTGACGGCGATGGCCTCGCTCACGTTCGACTGGCCACCGACGTCGATCGATTTGGGCACGACATAATTGCCGACGAAACCCAGCGCATAGAGAAAAGAAACCGTGAATATTCCATAGCTCACGAGAGCGTAGAGCAGGATTGCGAGGCGCGCGAACATGGTTTTTCCTATTGTGCCTGATACGACGGTGCCGCATGCAGGAGCCTGAGCCACTCGCCAGCGGGCGGGCTCGATCTGGCCCGACCGTACCAGCCGGACCGTCCCCTGCGCGTCCCCCGGGGACGCCGCGCGCGCAGGGAGGAATGTGATGACGGCTTTCGCGCTGGGGGCGTTCGGGTTCCCTGAGATCCACGCCGGCGACCGTCCGATCAAGCTGGCCCTGCGCAAGGGGCTTGCGCTGCTGGTCTATCTCGCCGAGGCCAAAGGCGCTGTCGCGCGCGACGTCATGGCCACGCTACTGTGGCCGGAAGCGGCCAGAGAGACTGGGCTGGCGCGGTTGCGGCGGCTGCTTCACCGCATCGAACTCGCGCTGGGCGAGCCTGTTTTCGAGACCGACCGCACCAGCGTGCGATGGTCGCCGGAGGTCGAGCTGAGCATCGACACCCACCTGTTCGAGCGCGCCTGCGACCGCGGCGCGTTCGAAGAGGCCTGCCGGATCTATCGGGGCGACTTCCTCGCGGGCTTCTCACCGGACGACTCCTCCGAATTCGACGATTGGGCGTTCTTTCGCCGCGAGGCGCTACGGGGACGGCTCGTGCATGCGCTGGAGCGTCTGGTGCAGGACAAGAATGCCGCGGGCGATTATTTTGCCGCGGCCACGCATGCGGGCCGTCTGGTCGAGCTCGATCCGCTCAGCGAGGTCTATGGCCGGCATCTGATCCGCAGCCTGCTGCTGGCAGGCGACCGCAGCGCGGCGGAGCGGCATCACGCGGCGCTGACACAGCGGCTGCGCGACGAGCTTGGCGTCGCGCCGGAAGCCGAGACCGAGGTGCTGATGTCCCCTGCGGCGCCGGCACCACAGGCCACGCCGACGACGCGCTATGTGAAGGGCGCCGGCGTGCATCTGGCGTATCAGGCTTACGGCAGCGGCGCGCTCGACATTCTGGTCATGCCCGGCTTCGTCTCGCATGTGGAGCGCGCCTGGGAGCATCCGGCGAGCCGGACCTTTCTGGCGTCATTGATGAAGCTCGGGCGACTGATCGTGTTCGATCGTCGCGGCATCGGACTATCCGACCGGGTCGGATCGGCGCCCGGCATCGACGTCACTGCGGACGATATCGGCACAGTGTTGCGCGCCGCGGACTCGCGCCGCGTCGTGCTGTTTGGCGCCTCCGAATGCGGGCCGGCCTGCGTCAAGTTTGCGGTCGATGAGCCGCGCCGCGTTGCCGGGCTCATTCTGTTCGGCGCACTGGCAAAAGGCTGCTGGTCGGAGGACTTTCCGCACGCCCTGCGTGCCAGCCAGTATGACGCCTGGAGCAGGCATCTCGTCGCGCAATGGGGCGGCCCGGTCGGGATCGAGGCTTTTGCGCCGAGCCTTGCCAATGATCCGCAGGCGCGCGCCTGGTGGGCGGGGCTGCTGCGCGCGGCCTCCAGTCCCGGCGGCATCTCGGCCGTGCTCCAGGCGTTTCGCGACGCCGACGTGCGGGCGTTGCTGCCGCAGGTTTCCGTGCCGACCTTGGTGCTGCACCGGCGGGGCGACAAGGCCGTGCGGATCGCGGCGGGGAGGGATATTGCGAGCCGGATCAAAGGTGCGGAGTTCGTCGAGCTCGACGGCAGCGACCACTGGTTTTTTGCCGGTGACCAGCAGCCGGTGCTTGCAGCGATGAGGCGGTTTATCGAGGGAGTGGCGAAGCGATAGCGCTCGGTCCCGTAGGGTGGGCAAAGCGACTTGTCCGCCGCAGCTCGGAGAGCGAAGGCGGAAGCATGCCCACGATGTCGCTCAACGATGTCGAGATCGTGGGCACGGCGCTGTGCGCCTTTGCGCACGCTACGAGATCAGCGCAAGATCAAACCGCTTCCAACTGATCCGCACGCTTCTTCTTCGCCCTGGACTGGCCGAGCAGGGGCCCCGCCGTCAGCGCTGCTGTATCGGCCACGCCCGGATCGCGCGAGATCATCGCCGCGACGATGGCGCCGTCGATCAACAGCCCGAGCTGATGCGCCAGCACCGCGGGCTCGCTGGAGCCAAGCTCGCCGGCGAGCTTCTCGATATGGCCGAGCACGATCTTCTTGTGTTTCAGCGCGATGTTGCGGAATTGCTTGGCGTCCTTGTCGTGCTCGCCGACCGCGTTGATGAAGGGACAGCCGTAGAAGCGCTCTTCCGCAAACCAGCTCTTCAGCGCCGGGAAGATCCGCGTCAGCTTCGCCTGCGCATCGCCGCCGCCTTGCTCCATCGCGCCGATGAACCATTCGCGCCACTGCTTGCCTTCGCTCTCCAGCACCGCGTTGACGAGATTGGTCTTGGAGCCGAACAATTTATAGAGCGTCGTCTTGGCGGTGCCGGCCTCCTCGATGATCGCATCGATGCCGGTGGCGTTGATGCCGTTCTTGCAGAACAGATGCGTCGCGGCGCTGAGAAGGCGACCGCGCGCGGACTCGTCTTCGCCGGCGGCGTGGGGGGAGTTCGAGTTCTTCTTCGATGAAGCCTTTGCCATGAGTCCAAACTTACCCGCAGCCGCGCCGCATCAGCAAGCCGCATCTGTTCCGCGCTGAAAAGATTCGCAGAGCGCAGCCCGCCTGCATCGGCTTTGAGCAGGCGGCCGCTGATCAATCCGCAGGCAGCGACGCTTAAGCGGCTCCAATGCTTTGCCTTTTGTTTTTGGCCGCCTCTGGCACGCTCCATGCAGGGAAACAGACCGTTCGGTATCCTGCCGGATTCCACGGCTGCCAGGGAGAAGATGATGACTGCCGTCGTTCAAAAGACCGTACTGACGGGTTGCCTCGCGCCCATCGACAAGAATGGCCTCGAGCAACTGATCGCGAGCGGCAAGGCCAATCCGAAGGTCATCAAGACCTTGAAATGCAAGACGGTCGCGGAAGGAAAATTCCGCCACGCCAACTACATCCGCAATCTGCCGCCCTACATCGTCGACGAGCCGCCGGGCCTTCTGGGCGACGACACCGCGCCGAACCCGTCGGAAGCCTCGCTCGCCGCGCTCGGCTCCTGCCTTGCGGTCGGCCTGCATGCCAACGCCGTGCATCGCGGCTGGATCGTCAACAAGCTCGAGCTCGAGCTCGAAGGCGACCTCAACATCACCGCGGTCTGGGGTACCGGCGACATGTCGGACAAGCCGGTCGGCTTCACCGACGTCCGCGTCAAGGTCGACATGGAATGCGAGGGCGTCTCAACGGACGAGATCAACGCGCTGGTCGCCCATGTGAAGAAATGGTCGCCGGTCGCCAACACGTTCACCCGCCCGGTCAATCTCGAGGTCGGCATCTAGCTGACGGCAACTAGGACAAGGTGCGGGAGACGATCATGGGTTCACTGGCTTTATCACGGGCCGACGTTTTGGATCAGCCCGCACCCTCCATTGCCGGCGAGGTGGCGCGGATTGCGAAGGAGCAACTCGCGCCGCTCGCCGCCGGCATCGATGACGGCACGGTCTATCCGGCCGAGGTGTTGCGGGCGTTCGGCGCGGTTGGCGCATGGGGCAGCCACGTGCCGCACGAAGGGCCCGCAGACCTGCGTTGTGCCATCGAGGCAATGGCGGTGATCGGCGAGGTCTGCGGGGCGACGGCCTTCATGGCGTGGTGCCAGAACACGCTGGTCTGGTACGCCGCCAACTCGACCAACATGAAGCTGGCCAAGCGTTTTGGCGATGCCTTCTCGACCGGCCGGGTGCTCGGCGGCACCGGGCTCTCCAATCCCATGAAGAGCTTTTTCGGCATCGAGAAGCTCAAGTTGAAAGGGCGCAAGGTCGACGGCGGCTACATCGTCCGCGGCGCGCTGCCCTGGGTTTCCAATCTCGGCCCCGATCACTACTTCGGCACGATCTTCGAGCGTGAGGACGACCGGGGCACAGTGATGTTCCTGGCCGACTGCTCGGACCCCGCGATCACGCTGACGCCATGCAAGCCGTTCCTCGCGATGGACGGCACCGGCACCTATGGGGTGCAGTTCCGAGACGTGTTCGTGCCGGATGAGCTGATCCTGGCCGATCCCGCCGGGCCCTTCGTCAAGAAGATCCGCGCCGGCTTCATCCTGCTCCAGGCCGGCATGGCGCTCGGCGTCATCAGAGACTGCATCAACATCATGGACGAGGTGGACAATCCGCTCGGCCACATCAACCGCTATCTGCCGCAGCAGCCGGTGCATTTCCGCGAACTCGCCGCCGAGCTCACGGCCGAGACGATGGCGCTGGCGCGCGATCCCTACAACGAGGAGGAGACCTACTGGCGCAAGGTGATTGCGCTCAGGCTTCGCGCCGGCGAAGCCAGCGTCGCGGCGGCGCATGCAGCGATGCTGCATTGTGGCGCGCGCGGCTACCTCAAGAGCCACCGCGCGCAGCGGCGCCTGCGCGAGGCCTATTTCGTCGCGATCGTCACGCCGGCCACCAAGCAGCTGCGCAAGATGCTCGCGGATTCCTGAGTTCTACGAGTCCACCCGAAGACCCCCCAACCTCAACGGAGAGGCTGCCATGACTGACGTCCTGATCACTGCCGTCGAACTTGCCGATCTCTTGAAGAGCGAGCCGTGTGTCGTCATCGACACCCGCAATCCCGACGCCTACGCCGCCGGGCATTTGCCCAATGCGGTGAACGTGCATGAGATCTTCACGTTCCTCGCGACCTCGACGCCCGAAGGCATGGCCGAGCTGAAGACGAAATTTGCCGACGCCTTCGGCGCCGCCGGCCTCTCCGGCAAGGAGACGGCTGTCATCTACGAGCAGTCGATGAACTCGGGCTTCGGCCAGTCCTGCCGCGGCTATTACCTCCTCACCATGCTCGGCTATCCCAAGGTGAAGGTGCTGCATGGCGGCTTCGAGGCCTGGTCGGCCGCGGGCTTCCCGGTGACGACGGATGTTCCGGCGCCGGCGAAGGCCTCATTCTCGATCGTGCCTGAAGCCGGCGAGATCCTGATCGACGCCAAGACGATGCTCGCCGCCGTCGGCAAGCCCGGCATCGCCATCCTCGACGTGCGCGATGTCGACGAGTGGATCGGCGACAGCTCGTCTCCGTATGGCAAAGATTTTTGCCCGCGCAAGGGCCGCATCCCCGGTGCGGTCTGGCTCGAATGGTATCGCATGATGAAGCCGACCGCCGAGGGACCGCGCTTCAAGTCCAAGGACGAGATTTTGGCAGAATGCGCCACCGTCGGCATCTCGACGACCACACCGGTCTATCTCTACTGCTTCAAGGGCGCGCGGGCCTCGAACACCTTCCTGGCGCTGAAGAATGCCGGCGTGAAGGATGTGCGGATGTATTTCGGCTCCTGGAACGAATGGTCGCGCGATCCCTCGCTGCCGATCGAGCAGGGACTGCCGATTGCCGCGGAGGTCACGACCAAGGCGGCGTGAGTGCGCGCCTCGTCCTTCGAGACGACCGCTTCGCGGTCTCCTCAGGATGAGGCTAAGCGGCACCGGTGTCGATTGATTCCGTTGCCGCACACTCCGCCCTCATCCTGAGGAGCCCGCCCAAGGCGGGCGTCTCGAAGGATGGGCCGCATGCGACGGACGAGGCGCAATCCCCAGCGCCTTGATCCGCGAGGCCAGCGTGGTCGGCTTGATGCCGAGCATTTCGGCCGCGCCGCCGGGGCCGAACACTTTTCCGGCACAGGCCTCCAGCGCGGCCAGGATGTTGGCGCGCTCGTGGTCGCGCATTTCTGATGACGTCATGATCGCCGGGCGCGTATCGGCTTTCTGACGCGTGGCGCCGGTCGGAGCTTGCGCGCCTGATACATCGGGTAGGTCGATGCGCAGGCGACCATTCTGCGACAGGATCGCGGCGCGCTCGATCACGTTCTGCAATTCGCGGACATTGCCGGGCCAGTCGTAGCGGGTCAGCCGCCGCGCATCGCCTTCCGACAGGCGCAGATTCGATTTCAGCGCCTTGCTCTCGCGCGTCAGGAAATGCTGGGCGAGAAGGGGAATGTCCTCGCGCCGTTCGCGCAAGGGCACTGTCTCGATCGGGAATACGTTGAGGCGGAAATAGAGATCCTCGCGAAAGCGGCCGCGCTGCACCTCCTGCTTGAGATCGCGATTGGTCGCGGCGATGACGCGGACGTCGACGGTGCGGGTGCGTGCATCGCCGACGCGCTCGAAATTGCCTTCCTGCAACACGCGCAAGAGCTTGCCCTGGAGTTCGAGCGGGATCTCGCCGACCTCGTCGAGGAACAGGGTGCCGCCGTCGGCGAGCTCGAAGCGGCCGATGCGGTCGCGCGTGGCGCCGGTGAAGGCGCCGCGGACATGGCCGAAGAACTCGCTCTCGAACAATTCGCGCGGGATCGCGGCGCAGTTGACGCGGATCAGCGGCCGATCGCTGCGGGCGGAATCCTCGTGGATGGCGCGGGCGATCAGCTCCTTGCCGGTGCCGGATTCGCCGGTGATCATGACGGCGGCCGTGGTCGGCGCCACCAGCTTGACCTGGCGCAGCGTTGTCTGGATCGCCTCGCTGCCGCCGATGATGCCGCGCGGATTGGTCTCGATGCGGATTTCCTCCTGGAGATAGGCGTTCTCCAGCTCCAGCCGCTCACGCAGGCGGTCGACCTCGGTGAGCGCGGCGTGCAGCTTCTCGTCGGCCTCACGCCGCTGGCTGACATCGCGAAACACCACGACCGCGCCGACCACCACGCCGCGGTCGCGGATCGGGGTCGAGGTGTATTCGACCCAGGCGGGCGAGCCGTCCTTGCGCCAGAACACCTCGCCGTCGACCTGGTGCACGGCGCCGTCGCGGAACGCCGCATAGATCGGGCAATCGTGGTTGGGATAGTGCCGGCCATCATGATGGGTGTGATGCATGATGGGGTGGATTTCCTTGCCGACCAGCTCTTCGGCGGTCCAGCCCAGCATGCGCTCGGCCGCGGGGTTCACGAACGTGGTCTTGCCCTCGGCGTTCACGCCATAGATGCCTTCGCCGGCGGCGCGCAGGATCAGCTGGTTCTCGCGCTCAATGTCCTGGAAGACGCGCTCAACTCGCTGCCAGGTCGAGATGCCGCTGCGCATGTGGTCTTCGGCGGCGGCATCGACATTGCGGCGGCGGCGCGCTTCGAGATCGGTGAGGGTGAACTGCACCAGCGTGCGCCCGTCATGGGGCAGCACGCAGCCGGCATATTCCAGCCTGAGAGTTTGGCCGGTGGCATGGCGGGGGGTGAGCGCCGTGGTCCAGTAGGCGCCCTTGTGCAGCACCGCCTGGGTGAAGACGGTGAGAGCCGGAAGCTCGCCGGTGTGGAGCGTGCTCGCCCTGGTTTGCCGCAGCAGCGCGCGGTCGTAGCCCAGCAGGGTGCAGGCGGCCGGATTGGCGTCGATGATCTCGTCGGAAAAGGGATCGACCAGCAACGTGGCCTCGACCGAGGATTCGAACGCGGCGACGCGGGGATCGATGGGTTCGGCGGGAGCGGCAGGCTCAAGCATCGGCGTCGTTGGCATCACGAAATCTCGTAATTGGACTACGAGATGTCGTTTATCACGAGTTTTCGTAATGACCAAGTGAGGCCGAAAGTGCTGCGTCATCAAGGCACTGGCCGGCCGAAAGGGGGTGGCATGCTCCTTGCGTAATTCTTTCTCGCAATGACGCGCAGGAGGTCCGATGTCCACGTTCGACAATCCGTTTGATCCCAATCGCAACCTCCGCGACGGCTGTGCCTGCGGCCAGCACCAATCCGCGGCGGATCATGAGCAGGCCACGGCGCTGCGTTGTGATCCCGTCGAGAGCGAGGAGAAGCGTTACGAGGGCGTGGTGGCCTCTGCCGTCATGCGCGCGATGTTTCCGCAGGACATGGCGCGGCGCGCCTTCCTGAAGTCGGTCGGTGCGTCCACGGCGCTCGCAGCGCTCTCGCAGTTCTTCCCGCTGAAGACCGCGACCGAGGTGTTTGCGCAAACGGGCACGCCCGAGAAGAAGGACCTCAAGGTCGGCTTCATCCCGATCACCTGCGCGACGCCGATCATCATGGCGGCTCCGCTCGGCTTCTATTCCAAGCACGGCCTCAATGTCGAAGTCGTCAAGACCGCCGGCTGGGCCGTCATCCGCGACAAGACCATCAACAAGGAATACGACGCGGCGCATATGCTGGCGCCGATGCCGATCGCGATCTCGCTCGGCCTCGGGGCCAATGCCATTCCCTTCGCCGTGCCCGCGATCGAGAACATCAACGGGCAGGGCATCGTGCTCGCGACCAAGCACAAGGACAAGCGCGACCCGAAGGATTGGAAGGGGATGAAGTTCGCCATCCCCTTCGACTATTCCATGCACAATTACCTGCTGCGCTATTATCTCGCCGAGCACGGGATCGATCCGGACACCGACGTGCAGCTGCGCTCGGTGCCGCCGCCGGAGATGGTGGCGAATTTGCGCGCCGACAACATCGACGGCTTCCTCGCGCCCGACAATATCTGCCAGCGCGCGATCTATGACGGCGTCGGCTTCATGCATCTGCTGTCGAAGGAGATCTGGGATGGCCATCCCTGCTGTAGCTTCGCTGCCAGCCGCGAGTTCATCACGACCGCGCCGAACAGCTTTGCCGCGCTGACGCGCGCGATCGTCGATGCCACCGCCTATGCGTCGAAGGCGGAGAACCGCAAGCAGATCGCGGAAGCGATCGCGCCGGCCAATTATATCAACGCGCCTGTTACGGTGCTTGAGCAGGTGTTGACCGGCACCTATGCCGACGGCCTTGGCGGGGTGAAGACCGATGCGAAGCGCGTCGATTTCGATCCGTTCCCCTGGCAGTCGTTTGCGGTGTGGATGCTGACGCAGATGAAGCGCTGGGGCCAGATCAAGGGCGATGTCGACTACAAGGCGGTCGCCGAGCAGGTGTATCTGGCGACGGATACGAAGAAGCTGATGACCGAGATGGGCCTGTCGCCGCCGGCAAGTGCCTACAAATCGTTCGCGGTGATGGGCAAGAATTTCGATCCGGCCAAGCCCGAGGATTATGTCGCGAGCTTCAAGATCAGGAAGGCGTCGTGAGGATCTCCACTCTCGTGTCCCGGACGCGGTGCAGCACGCAGTGCTGCTTCACAGAGCCGGGACCCAGTGGGGCCGTATGGGTCCCGGTTCTGCGCCGCACCGCTTCGCGCTGCGCCGCCGCCGGGACACGAGGAGGCGCGCGATGACATCCTCCCTTCGTCTCCGTGCAGCGATCGTCTCGATCGCGCTGCTGGCTGCGTTCCTCGGCATCTGGCATCTGGCCACGCGCTCGACTGCGCCTGTCGCCACGATGAGCCCGGAATACGCCAAGCTGATGGGCCTCACGGCGACGCAAGGCAAATCCGCAATGCCCGGGCCGCTCGATGTCGGCGCCAAGCTCTGGGAGCATGTGAGGCGGCCGTTCTATGACAACGGGCCGAACGACAAGGGGCTCGGCATTCAGCTCGGCTATTCGATCGCGCGCGTCGGCACCGGCTATCTGCTCGCCGTGCTGGTCGCCATTCCGCTCGGCTTCCTGATCGGCATGTCGCCCCTGCTCAGCAAGGCGCTCGATCCCTTCATCCAGGTGCTGAAGCCGATCTCGCCGCTGGCCTGGATGCCGCTGGCGCTCTACACCATCAAGGATTCCTCGATCTCGGCGATCTTCGTCATCTTCATCTGCTCGATCTGGCCGATGCTGCTCAACACCGTGTTTGGTGTCGCGAGCGTGCGCAAGGAGTGGATCAACGTCGCGCGGACGCTGGAGGTCGGCACGCTCAGGCGCGCCTTCACCGTGATCCTGCCGGCGGCGGCGCCGACGATTTTGACCGGCATGCGCATCTCCATCGGCATTGCCTGGCTCGTGATCGTCGCGGCCGAAATGCTGGTCGGTGGCACCGGCATCGGTTACTTCGTCTGGAACGAGTGGAATAACCTCTCGATCACCAACGTCATCATCGCGATTCTGCTGATCGGGATCGTCGGCATGCTGCTCGACCAGATCCTCGCGCGCTTCACGCGCATGGTCACGTTTCCGGAGTAGGGGCGATGGCGACGACACAGATTCAGCCGCGTCCCGGACGCACTGCGGCGCGAAGTGCCGCTGTGCAGAGCCGGGACCCATTGCGGCAACATGGGTCCCGGTTCTGCGGCGCACCACTGCGTGGCGCACCGCGCCCGGGACACGAGATTTGGACATGACCGATAAATTCATCTCCATCGAAGGCATCGCAAAGCGCTATCCGGGCGCGAATGGCGCCACGACCACCGTGTTCGAAAATCTGTGGCTGTCGATGGCGCGCGGCGAGTTCTGCTGCGTGATCGGCCATTCCGGCTGCGGCAAGACCACGGTGCTCAACATCCTTGCCGGCCTCGATGCGCCGAGCGAGGGCGCCGTCATCGTGGACGGTCAGGCGATCTCGGGAACCAGCCTCGACCGCGCTGTGATCTTCCAGAGCCACGCGCTGTTGCCCTGGCGCACCGTGCTCGGCAATGTCGCTTATGCCGTGAGCTCGAAATGGCGGAAGTGGGATCGCGCCAAGGTCAAGGCGCACGCTCAGACCTTCATCGATCTCGTCGGTCTCTCCGGCTCCGAGCACAAGCGGCCTTCCGAACTCTCGGGCGGCATGAAGCAGCGCGTCGGCATCGCGCGGGCTCTCTCGATCACGCCGAAGATGATGCTGATGGACGAGCCGTTCTCGGCGCTGGACGCACTAACGCGCGGGACGCTCCAGGACGAGGTGCGCCGCATCTGTCTGGAGACGGGACAGACCGCATTCATGATCACGCATGACGTCGACGAGGCGATTTATCTCGCCGACAAGATTTTTCTGATGACCAACGGTCCCGGCGCGGTGCTGGCCGAGGTCGTCGAGAACCCGCTGCCCAGGGACCGCGGCCGCACCGATCTGCACCGTCATCCGCTGTACTAC
>Ga0209233_1001065_pt1 | contig 11363 bp, 8 predicted proteins | sample AraplaCL_Cvi_mCL_FD_184269 | JGI IMG/M metagenome (GOLD analysis project Ga0209233, IMG submission 184269) | Arabidopsis root microbial communities from the University of North Carolina, USA - plate scrape CL_Cvi_mCL (SPAdes) (version 2) | ecosystem: Host-associated > Plants > Roots > Endosphere ... | reverse complement strand
GCGGGCTCGCCTTCCGCAAGGTGGTCGCGCCGCAGGCGCTCCGCACCATCCTGCCGCCGCTCGGCAATGATTTCGTCTCGATGATCAAGGATTCGGCGCTGGTCTCGGCGCTCGGCGTCCAGGACATTACGCAACTCGGCAAGGTCTATTCTTCCGGCACCTTCAAGTTCTTCGAGACCTACAATGTCGTCGCCTTCCTCTATCTGGTGATGACGATCAGCCTGTCGCTGCTGGTCCGCCTGCTGGAGTTCCGACTGAAGCGCGGCCGGCAGGAGCAGTGACGGGCGAGGCGGAAATCGCCCGGCTCACGGCGCCGTGATCTTGTGCCGCCCCGGCACGGCCCCCACATGCGGCTCGATCGATGCTGTCATCCCGGGAAACGGACACGCCCCATGTTCAAGCGCACCGCCCTCGTCGCCCTTTCCGCCCTGCTGCTGACCGGGCTCGCCGCCTGCGGCAAGAACGACGCCAAGCAGGTCGCCAACGTCGGCGTCGACTGGACCGGCAACGACATCACCATCGAAGCGGTGGCCGATCCCGACGTGAAGGGCGTGGTCTGCCACCTAGCCTATTTCAACCGGTCGGTCGTCGACAAGCTGCAGCAGGGCAACTGGTTCGAGGACCCGTCCTATTCGGCCATCGACTGCAACAAGGAAGGGCCGGTCACCATCGGCCACATTTCGCTCGCCTCGGGCGGCGAGGAGATCTTCAAGGAGCAGCGCAGCCTGGTCTGGAAGAGCCTCAGGGTGAACCGCGTCTACGACAAGGACAACAACTCGCTCATCTATCTGGCGCACGCCCGCGAAGTGCAGCAGGGCTCGGGCAAGATGTCGCTCTCCGTCGTCCCGCTCAATGGCAGCGACGTGACCTGGACCAACGGCGCGCCAGCCAACTGATCGGCGGATACTCATCCGAAAAGTCAATATTGCTGCCCGATCTGGCCCGCCGCACCAGCCCTGCCCGGCGGCATGCGGACGGCCGCGCGGTACCTTCCGGTACGGCGTAGCCATTGCCGCTTGCGCTCGCCAACGCGCGGGTGCTTGCGGGTTGCCGCCAAATTTGATCTTCTGGAAAGGCCCCGGAAGCGACGATCCGCTCTCGGGTGCGGGCCGGCAGGCACGGCTTCGGCCGCAGGGTCGGTCGCGCATTGTACCTGAAAATCCGGTACATATCATCCAGCTTGATCTATAACAATTTCTTAGTCTATTGTCCCGGGGCGTCAGGCGGCCGCGGGGAGGAAACTTGCGGCCGGTGAGAGGGGCCCGCCGTCGGGAGAACGGCTCGGCGTGCGCGCTCGCGCGAAGAATTCCTTTGGGAGGACAACGAATGAAGAAGTTTATCAAGGCGGCGCTTGCCGCCACGGCGCTGGTGACGGTCACCGCGTTCGCGGCCGGCGTGCAGGCCAAGGACACCATCGTGTGGTGGGACTTCCTGGGCGGCGGCGACGGCGTGCGCATGAAGTCGCTGATCGACGAGTTCAACAAGGAACACGCCGATACGGTCGAAATCCAGGCGACGACGCTGGATTGGGGCACCCCTTTCTACACCAAGGTGCAGACCTCGGCCGCCGTCGGGCAGGGCCCCGACATCATGACCTATCATGAATCGCGCATTCCGCTCGGCATCTCGACCGGTTCGCTCAGCGTCATCACGCCCGAGGAACTCGCCGCGTCCGGCATCAAGGCCGACGATTTCGAGCCCGCCAACTGGAAGGCGGCCCAGGGCGCCGACGGCAAGCAGTACGCCGTGCCGCTCGATATCCATTCGATCATTCTCTACTACAACAAGACGCTGCTGAAGAACGCCGGCCTGCTCGGCGACGACGGCAAGCCCAAGGGCCTCGACGGCGTGGCCAACTGGGATGCAGCGCTGGCCAAGCTGACCGCCAACGGCGTCGTCGGCCTGTCGGTGCCGACCGCTGACGGCGGCACCATGTGGCGCATCTTCTACACCCTGCTGAACCAGCAGGATGGCGTCTTCCTCAAGGACAACAAGTTCCTCGACGGCGACAATCTCGACAAGGCGGCCACTGCCCTCACCGAAATGAACAAGTGGGTGAAGTCCGGCTGGACGCCCAAGCAGACCGAATATGCCGCGTCCATCGCGCTGTTCACTTCGGGCAAGGCGGCGTTCCACATCAATGGCGTGTGGGAAGTGCCGACCATGGTCGACCTGCAGAAGAAGGGCCAGCTCTTCGATTGGGGTGCGATCCAGATCCCGGCGCTCTACGCCCACCCCGCTACCTGGGCTGACTCGCACTCGTTCGCCATCCCGAACCGCGTCGGCAACCCGGTTGATGCCGCCAAGCGCAAGCTCGTGCTCGACACCGTCCATTGGTTCAACCAGCATTCCCTGGAATGGGCAGGCGGCGGTCACCTGCCGGCCTTCTCGCCGGTTCGCTCCAGCGACGACTTCAAGAACCTGAAGCCGAATTCGGACTACTCCTCGCTCGCCGCCACCGCCGTGTTCGACCCCGTGTCGACCTTGGCCGGCGTTGCTTCGCCCGTCTATGACGCGGCCGGCAACTATGTGCTCCCCGCCATGAACGGCGACCTCGACCCCAAGGATGCCGCGTCACAGATGCGCGATGACCTGCAGGGCCAGGTGAAGTAAGGCCATAGGGCCGATATAGTGAAGCCGACCGGAGCAGCTCGTTTGCTTCGGCCGGCTTCTCTCTTTTGCCGCTGAGGGGAGGATCTCGTGGCGATAATGAAGAGCAAGCGCGCCGAGTTGGCGACCGCCGCCGTGCTGATGGCGCCATTCATCATCATTTACGGGGTGCTGTTCATCTACCCCACGATCAAGATGGTGCAGGTGAGCTTCACCGACGCGCCCTTGATCGGCGATGGCCAGTTCAACGGCATCGATAATTTCGTGCGGCTGTGGAAAGACCGGCTGTTTTCGACCTCGGTCTGGAACACGCTCTACTTCGTCTTGCTCTCGGTGATCCCGAGCACCATCATCGCGCTGTTCCTCGCCATGGGCGTCAACCGGCTCAAGGGCTGGCTGCAGAGCATCGTGCTCGCCTGCTTCTTCCTGCCCTACATCCTGCCGGTCTCGGTGGTCTACCGCATCTGGGCCTGGATCCTCGACAAGGACTTCGGCATAGCGCAGGTCCTGCTGGCGCCCTTCAACGGCGGGACGAACATCAACGTCTTCCGCGACCTGCCATTGTTCATGCCCGCCGCCGCGCTGCTCACAGTGTGGTGGCTGATCGGCTTCAACATGCTGCTCTACATCGCCGGGCTGCGGAACATCTCGACCGAAATCTACGAGGCCGCATCGCTCGATGGCGCCGGCCGCTGGACGCAGTTCTGGAACATCACCTGGCCGCTGATCTGGCCGGTCACAGTCCTGGTGCTGACCATCCAGCTCATCCTGCAGCTCAAGATCTTCGACCAGGTCTACCTGTTCTCACGCGGCGGCCGGGTGGATGCCACCTCCACCATGGTGCAGTACATCTACAAGCAGGCGTTCCAGCTCAACCATGGCGGCGTCGGCGCCGCTGCGTCGCTGGTCCTCTTCCTCGTCATCGTGATTTTTTCCGTCCTGCAGTTCCAGCTGCTCAGGACCCGGGGAGGTGAAAAATGAGCGCGACTTCCACCGCAACAGTGCCGGCGCGCCTCGACGACGCCGCGATCGCCCGCCGCCAGCGGCGCGTCCGCACCATCGACAAGGTCGGCCTCGTCTTCACCGTGCTCATCGTCGTGGGCGCCATTCTCTGGGCGTTTCCGCTCTATTGGGGCGTCGTCACTTCGCTCAAGCCCGAATCCGACGTGGTCAAGGCGGGCTCGGCCCTCTATCCCGAGCACCTGACCTTCGATGCCTATACCTACGCCCTGTTCGGCACCAAGCTCGGGCTCTGGTACATCAACTCGCTGGCGACCTCGATCGCGACGACGGTGATCGTGGTGGCGATGTCGGCAGGTGCCGGCTACGCCATCTCGCAGCTCGATTTCCCGGGCCGGAGAATCCTCTGGTGGATGATCCTGGCCAGCTTCATGGTGCCCATCCAGGCGCTGATCGTGAACCACTACGTGCTGTTCAACCAGTTCAAGGCGATCCCCGTCATCGGGCCGTGGATGACCATCAACACGCTGACCGCCGTCGTCGGCCCGCAACTGCTCGCCCCGGTTACGGTGATGATCTACAAGCAGTTTTTCGACTCGGTGCCGCGCGAGATGAAGGAAGCAGCGGTGGTCGACGGGGCCAACGACTTCCAGCTGCTGTTCGGCATCTACCTGCCGATGAACTGGGGCATCACCACCGCGCTCGCCATCATCACCTTCATCGCCGCCTGGAACAACTTCCTCTGGCCGTTCCTCGCCATCAGCGACGAAGACAAGATGAACATCACCGTCGGCATCACCCAGGTGTCGGATGCCTTCGGCGTCAAGTACGCCCGCGACTTGGCGACGGCGATCCTCGCCGGCCTGCCGGTCGCGGTAATTTACCTCATCTTCCAGCGCCGCGTGACGCAGGCAATCATGCTCTCCGCCGGCATCAAGGGGTGAGGTGCGGTTAAGGCGAAGTGCCGGTGGCACTTCGCGCGCGCCGAACGCCCGGAGAGCTACGCTCGGAGGGCCGGACCAAGACCGGCCGCCTTCTTGGCGGCGAAATCGCTCCGGTGGAGCGATTTCAGGTCCGAACGCCCGAGCGCAAGCGAGGGCCGGACGAGGCGGGGTTAAGGCCAAGTGCCGGTGGCACTTTGCGCGCCTAACGCCCGAAAGCTAACTCGTACGGGCGGCTAAACGGCCCCGAGGGAACCCTCGCGGCCCTTCGCACATTGCCCGAAGCGAAGAGCGGTACCAATGCCGCTCCCTTCGGGAGAAGATAAATGCTGAATGCTATCAAGGCGGGCGCCGCGGTGCTCGCGGTTGCGGGGTTTGGGCTGCTGGCGGCGGCGCCGGCGGAAGCCGCCACCGTCTATCATGCGCCGGGCGTCACCGTACGCGTCGGCCAGCCGATGCACCATCACATGCACAAGGTCCGGGTGCTCAAGTGCCATTACGTCTGGCGGCATCACCACCGCGTGCAGATCTGCACGCCAAGCTGGGTGTGGAAGCGCTGGTAAGCCGCTACCGCCAAGCTTGGCGGTGAAGCAAAAAACGGGGCGCATCGGTGAGGATGCGCCCCAGGCGGGAGGAGACGGTAGAGCCGGAGCGCTTCGCTGGAAACGCCCCGGTCGAAGCGATCAGGCCTGGAGCCGGATCATCTGGTAGGAATAGGGCGGCAGCGTCACGGCGAGGGTTTCGCCCGACACGCTGGCGCCCGAGCCGTTGCTGGGGACCACTTCGCCGGGGTTGCCCGCGGTGTTGGTGGCTTCGAGGTCGGCGTGCGTCATCACCTTGTGCTCGACGACGCGCAGGCCGCCGAAACGCTGCAGCGACACTTCGAGGTCGATGCTCTCGGTTCCGTGCCGGTTGACGGCGAAGAGGGTGACCGAGCCGTCATCGGCCGCAACGCCCGCTACGTCGGCATAGGCGACGCCCTTGGCCGCCTCGACGTCGTAAGTGGGCGAGGTGACCTTGATGTCGAGCGCGGTGCCGCGGCCGAAGCGCGAGGCGAAGTAATAGGGATAGAAGATCGTCTGCCGCCAGGCGTCGCCACCCGGCGTCGTCATGATCGGCGCGATCACGTTGACCAGCTGGGCGATGCAGGCGATCTTCACCACGTCCGAGCGACGGATGAAGGTGTTGAGGATGAGGCCGACCATCAGCACATCCTCGAAGTTATAGGCGTCCTCGAGCAGCGCCGGCGCGTGCGGCCAGCCCGAATTCCCATCGAGGATGGCCCGGTCCTGCTGGTTGGAATGGTACCAGACGTTCCACTCGTCGAACGAGATATAGACGTTGCGCTTGCTGCGGCGCTTGGCCTTCACGAAGTCGATGACGCCCGCCACGGTGCCGATATAGGTATCGAGCTTGTGGCTGAGGGCCAGGAATTCGGCCGTGTTCTTCTGGTGGTTGGCGAAGTACATGTGCAGCGACACATAGTCGATGTAGTCGTAGGTGTGATCGAGCACCGTCGCTTCCCACTGCGGGTAAGTGGGCATGTTCGAGTGCGACGAACCGCAGACCACCAGCTCGAGCGAGCTGTCGAAGGCGCGAATGGCCTTGGCCGTCTCGGCGGCGAGCTTGCCGTACTCCTCGGCGTCCTTGTGGCCGACCTGCCAGGGGCCGTCCATTTCGTTGCCGAGGCACCAGAGCTTGACATTCCAGGGCTCGGCGCGGCCATTGGCCTTGCGCAGGTCGCTCCAGTAGGAGCCGCCAGGATGATTGACGTATTCGACGAAGTTGCGCGCCGCATCGAGCCCGCGCGAGCCGAGGTTGACGGCCAGCATCATGTCGGTCTCGGCCGCTTCCGCCCAATCGGCGAATTCGTGCACGCCCACCTGGTTGCTCTCGGACGTATGCCAGGCGAGATCGAGCCGCACCGGGCGATCTTCCTTGGGGCCGATGCCGTCTTCCCAGTTGTAGGCCGAGACGAAATTGCCGCCCGGATAGCGGACCATCGGCACGTCGAGCTCCTTGACCAGGTCGATCACGTCGCGGCGCATGCCGTTTTCGTCGGCGGTCTTGTGGCCGGGTTCGTAAATGCCGGTATAGATCGCCCGGCCCAGATGCTCGAGGAAGGCGCCGTAGACGCGGTCGTCGATCTTGGAAATGACAAAGTCTTTGTGCGCCGTCGCGGTGGCCTTCATGCGCTCCCCCCGTATGAACCTGTTTTTCTGATGTGTATCGTGAAGACAGGTAGATAAGACCGATCCACCCCGCCGGCGTCAAGCGAGATTTGGTCGCACCAGCCGAAAAAGCCGGCCGCCGTGCAGGGCTGCAACAGGCGCCGTCGCGGGGAAGTTGACGCTATCGCCGGGTGTGCAGGCGCAGCACGATGTCCTGGTCGTAATTGCCGAAGCCGCGGCCAAAAATGTTGACGCCGCCCGGGTGCTTGGCGTCCTTCTTGACCCCGATCCTGAGCCGGATCGAGCGATGCGCCTCGACGGCGAGTTGGCTCAGCGTCACGTCGGAAATGCGGACGCCGTCGACATAGGTGCCGTTGTCGTTGACCCGCCAGGTCTTGAGCTTGCCGTACTGGCTGCCCTTGAGTTTCCACCAGTCGGGGGTATAGACGCCGCGCTGGTCGCCGAAATCGCCCGGCGAGGTCCAGGTGCCCAGTTCCACCCCGTTGACGGTGAAGGTGATGTCGGACGGCCAGTCGGACGAGGTGCCGGGCGCTTCCGAACTCACCTCGAGGCTGAACTCGATCGAGTCGACCTCGTTCTTGGCGAGGCGGGCATTGTTGGGGAACTGGTACTCGACATAGCCCGAGGTGAACCAGATCAGCCCCGCCTTCATCCGGTCGGGATCGAGGAAGGTGTCGGGCACGTCGAGCAGCCCGATGATCGAGTCGGTGGAGCACAGCCCGCACGGCGCCGATACGTCGCAGCTGGTATAGAGCCCGAGCGGCATGGCGACTTCGATCTCGTTCGCCTTGATCGGCCGGATGTCTTCCTTGAACATCACCAGCACTTCGTCGAAGGTCGAGTGGCAGATCTTCTGGTTGCCCTTGCGCGCCTTCTGCGTCTCGGTGCGGATGAGCCCCGCTTCCTCGAGAATCTGCACGTTCGACGACACCGTCGATTGCGGCAGCTCGAGCCGCGCCGCGATGTCGTTGACGTTGAGCGCTCCTTCGACATGCAGCAGCTTGAGGATGCGGACGCGCACCGCCGAGGCCAAGCCTCGGAGTACGTCCAGTCCCTCTTCGGGATCGACCACCAGGAAGTTGCGGCTCATGGGCTGATTATGACGTTGGCCAGGTTGGCGAAGAGGCGGGAAAGAGCGGCGTAATCTCCCATCTGTATCAGAAACCCTGATCCGATCAACGGGGCATTCCCCGTGCCCGCGGCGCTGCCCGAGAGGCCGCCTGCAACGCCGTGTTGCGCCCGCTTCCGCTTGCTTGGAATGGCTTGGTGGCGGCCCGCCGGACAAGACAAAAAGGTTTCGCTTTGGCCGCGTGCGCATGCAATCGTCCGCGCCGATAATACGAGGGAAGAGAGGCGTTCCGCGCCTCCACGGACTGGAAAGGAATGACCATGGCAGTTCTTATCGGCGACGCTGCGCCGGACTTCGAGGCGGAGACCACCGAGGGCCACATCCACTTCTACGACTATATCGATGGCCACTGGGCGGTGCTGTTCTCGCATCCCAAGAACTTCACCCCGATCTGCACCACCGAGCTCGGCTATACCGCCAAGCTGAAGCCCGAATTCGACAAGCGCGACGTCAAGGTGCTGGGGCTGTCGGTCGACAAGCTCGAAAACCACGCCGGCTGGGCCGCCGACATCAAGGAAACGCAGGGCACCGCCCTCAACTTCCCGCTGATCGCCGATACCGCCGGCGAAGTGGCGCGCAAATACGAAATGATCCACCCCAATGCCGACAACACGCTGACCGTGCGCTCGGTGTTCGTCATCGGGCCGGACAAGAAGGTAAAGCTCAAGATCGAATACCCCGCTTCGACCGGCCGCAACTTCGACGAGATCCTGCGCGCCATCGACTCGCTGCAGCTGACCGCCAAATATTCTGTCGCCACCCCGGTGAACTGGCAGAACGGCGAGGACGTGATCATCGCCTCCTCGGTCAACGACGAGCAGGCCAAGGCCAAGTTCCCCAACGGCTGGAAGGCGCCAAAACCCTACATCCGCATCGTCCCCCAGCCCGGGCTGTAACGCGACCACGCCAAGCTCGACGCGGCGCCCCTTCCCAGCCCTCCCCAGCAAGGGGAGGGTATTGGAGCGCGCAGCCCGTGCTCTCCCTTCTCCCCTGGCGGGAGAAGGTGCCCGGTAGCGGCGGATCAGGGGGAGGCCGCAGCTACCGCTGTCCTGCAGTGGCGGCACGCGCCGCGTATGCCGCTCCCCCTCATCCCCCGCCGGACCTTCTCCCGCCAGGGGAGAAGGAAGCTGGCCGCGCGATCGACGCTTATATCGGCCGCCGCCGTTCCCCTTGCTGCAACGGGGGCGGGCAATCGCATGTGCTGGCCCGAAGACCCCCTCGCCAACCCTCCCCACTGAGGGGGAGGGTGTCCGACTGAGTTTCAGGGCACGGCCCTGGCCCCGTACACAGCCAAGCACCCTCCCCCACTGTGGAGAGGGTGCTCGCGAGGCAAAGCCCCGCCTTCCCTTCTCCCCTGGCGGGAGAAGGTGGCGCGATAGCGCCGGATGAGGGGGAGGCCGCAGCTACCGCTGTCCTGCAGTGGCGGCACGCGCCGCGTACGCCGCTCCCCCCTCATCCCCCGCCGGACCTTCTCCCGCCAGGGGAGAAGGAAGCTGGCAGCCCGATCGACGCTCATATCGGCCGCCGTCGTTCCCCTTGCTGCAACGGGCGGGCAATCGCATTTGCTGGCCCGAAGACCCCCTCCCCAACCCTCCCCACAGAGGGGGAGGGTGTCCGACTGAGTTTCAGGGCACGGCCCTGGCCCGTACACAGCCAAGCACCCCTCCCCCACTGTGGAGAGGGTGCTCGCGAGGCAAAGCCCTGGCTTCCCTTCTCCCCTGGCGGGAGAAGGTGCCCCGGTAGGGGCGGATGAGGGGGAGGCCGTGGCGTATGCTGCTCCCCCCTCATTCCCTGCCGGACCTTCTCCCGCCAGGGGAGAAGGAAGCTGGCCGCGCGATCGACGCTCATATCGGCCGCCGCCGTTGCCCTTGCTGCAACGGGGCGGGCAATCGCATGTGCTGGCCCGAAGACCCCCTCCCCACAGAGGGGGAGGGTGCAGGCGGAGTTATTTGGCACTGCTCTGCCACAACCCCAGCGCGGCACCCTCCCCCTCTGTGGGGAGGGCTGGGGAGGGGGGCTTTCCAAACTCAGGCCTGTCAGTACCGGCGCCCACTAGTCGCGGCTTTGGTCGCGGCAGTCCGCGGGGATTATGTCAAAGACATAGTGCCCCAGTCCGCGCGAGAACATAATAAGAACAACTGTCTATCGCCCATTTGCCGGCATGCGGCATGGCCGCGCAACTCTCGAGCGTAGCCCATCGCTTTGAGCCGAAATTAACGCCGCCTCCGCTACACCCTCGATCGAGATGGCGGGGCGTACCGTGATGAGCGCAATCAGCGACAGGCAGTCGAGCGAGGCGTTGGCCGGGCCCGCGGCGCGGGAGGCGGAGGGCTTCAATTGGCCGCTCGTCGTCATCGGGTTCCTTGCGGTGGCGGCGATCGCCGTGGCCAAGGCGCTGCTGACGGCCAAGACGGTGCCGCTGGTCAACGACACCGATGACGCCATGCGGCTCGTGACGGTGCACGACCTCATCGCCGGGCAGGGCTGGTGGGACCACCTGCAGCACCGGCTGAACACGCCGTTCGGAGCCGAAATCCACTGGGCGCACGAGATCGATGCCGCCATCGCGGCGATCATGCTCATGGTGCGGCCGTTTGCCGGCGCCGCGACCGACACGATCACCGTTTTCATCTATCCGCTGCTGCTGCTGTTCGCGCTCGAGGTGCTGTGCGCGCGGCTCGCCTATACGCTGCTCGGGCGAGCCGGCATTTTGCCCGCCGTCGTGCTGCCGCTGGTTTCGCCGGCGCTGCTGACCGAGTTTTCGCCCGGCCGCGTCGATCACCATTCGATCCAGATCCTGCTGACCCTACTGATGGCGTGGGGGGCGATCGAAACCATCGGACGGCCGCGTTTCGCAGCGCTTACCGGGGTCGCGGCGGCCGCCTCGCTGGCGGTCGGCATCGAGGGCTTGCCGAGCATCGTTTCGGCGGTGATCGCCATTGCCATCACCTGGGTGCTGCGGCCCGAGCGCGCCCCGGCGCTGCGCTATTTCGGCCTGCCGTTCGGGCTCGGCACCATCGCAGTCGCCGTCAGCCACTACCCGCCCAGCCGCTGGTTCGAGCCTGCCTGCGACGAAATCTCCTTCGTCTACGTCGCCTTCGCCGTCGGGGTGGGCGCGGCGCTGACGCTGCTCTCGGTGCTGCCGCTGAGCGGCCGCCCGGCCTGGCTGCGGCTGGTGGTGGGCGGGGCGCTCGGCGGGGTGCTCGCGCTGGCGCTCGCCAAGGCGTTTCCGCTCTGCCTCGGCGGCCCCTATGCGGCGCTCGACCCCTGGCTGGTGCACAACTGGCTCGACCGCATCGCCGAGGCCAAGCCGATCTGGGAAAGCGTGCAGGGGTTCGATGCCTTCACCATCGGCGCCACCCTGCCGCCGATCCTCGGCGTGGTGGTGATCGCCATCCGGCTCTGGCGCGAGCCGGCCGATCGCGGCCAATGGCTCGTGCTCGAACTGTTCCTCGTCATCGCCGTGCTGGTGATGTGCGCGCAGGTGCGCGGCGCCCGCCTCGCCGCGCCGCTGGCGTTTCCCGCCGCCGG
>Ga0209233_1001064_pt1 | contig 11365 bp, 9 predicted proteins | sample AraplaCL_Cvi_mCL_FD_184269 | JGI IMG/M metagenome (GOLD analysis project Ga0209233, IMG submission 184269) | Arabidopsis root microbial communities from the University of North Carolina, USA - plate scrape CL_Cvi_mCL (SPAdes) (version 2) | ecosystem: Host-associated > Plants > Roots > Endosphere ... | reverse complement strand
TGCCAACAACGTTTGCCGACTCGTACTCGTGAACATGCGTAATCACATGCGCCTTCAACCGCACCGGCAACGGCTTCGCTACAAACCCGCGCTTACCCGCAGCGGTGACCGCTTCATCCGCAGTCATGCCCACCGTCGCAAACAACTTGTCCGCAACGTCGTGGGTAATCCAGCTTGCCGCCTTCAGCTTCGTATCCGGATCATCACGCAGATAGCTGTGTTCGCCGCTCCACGAGTTCTGCACCACCTGCCAGCCATAGCTCGCCAGGTCCGTACGATGCACAATCAGGCAAGCCACCGCGCCATGCCGTCCGGCCTCTTCAAACTTGTATGTCCAACGGCCGTAGTAGGTCATGCTCTTGCCGTTGAAAAACTTTGGATCGTCGCTGGTGGGCTCGTTCACAATCACCACCGCAACCTTGCCCTTCACATCCACGCCCTTGTAGTCGTCCCAGCCATACTCGGGCGCCACAATGCCATGCCCCACAAACACCAGCGGAGCATCAATCTCTGTAATCGGCGTATGCGTCTGGTTGTTCGCGACATAGTCCGTACCAAAGGTCAGCTTCAGCGGCTCACCCTGGGCTGGAACCAACGCAAACGTGGTCGAAGGATCGGTCTTCACACCCACCATCGGCACCTGCTGGAAGTACGTGCCATGATCACCCGCGGGCTCTAGCCCCGCCGCCTTGAACTGATCCGCAATGTACCGCGCAGCCTTCTCACCGCCCGGCTGCCCCGGCGCACGCCCCTCGAACTCATCGCTGGCCAGCGTCTTCACATGCTGCCGCAACCGCTCCGGGTCAATCCCCTTTTCCTCTTGCTGCGCAGCATCCGGCAAGGTCAGATTCACCTGCGCCACTACGGAAGGGACCACCAATAACGACGCAAAGACCACCGCAGAAGCAAAACGCATCGGCACAGAAACTCCAAGGGAAAGTGAAAGGAATGATGACAAACGAAATCAGTGTATGCCAATCACAACCCGTGCGGATGGCGTTTCTTTCGAGCAACCAGCGAATGCCTGGCCCACGTGGAACGCTTCGGCGAAACACTGGAAGGCCTGTTCAACAGAACTCCAACGACCAAAGACCGACATTCCAAATGCACAAGGCTCCAATAGCCGAAAGACATCAGTCAGTGAAACTCATACGGTCGCAGACCGTCATTCTGAGCGAAGCGAAGAATCCCTGCTCATTTCAAGCCGCCGAAACCCTCAATCTTTCCAGCCACAACTCCAGCCCCAGCTTCGCTTCGCGAAGCTCATACGACCAAAGGTCGTCATCCTGAGCGAAACGAAGTGAGCCGAAGGACCTGCATTCCTCTCCCCACTACAACGCCTCGGGAAGCCAAAACCAGATACCTCAGCTCAAGCGAAGCTCCATCACGCCAAGCGCGACCTCTTTGGGAAGGGAAGGCTTCAGTCTGTCACAAACGTCTCTCAAGATTCGGCTTTAGCCCAAGAGGGGACACCTGTCAAGCCCTGATCCCCATAAACCCAACAATCCAAACCACTTCCCATTGCCGATAATTTCCCCAAAAACCGCTACAATAGAGGGTGACCATACAGGAGCAGGCACAAGCCTTGGCGGGCGGCTGCTAACTCTAGCAGAATGACGATTTTGCGTGTAACCCCAATCGTATGACGATTTTAGGGGGTACCCTGACGATAAGTCCTTCCGCATGACGATTTAGAAATTTAAGGGGGGAGGGGGGTACCCCACCACTCACCCCGGCAGGGACACTCGCGTGCCAACCATCACCGAAGCAGAAATCAAAACGAACCTCAGCACCGACAGCATCGAACGCCCCAAGATCGGCTTCGTCTCGCTCGGCTGCCCCAAGAACCTCGTCGACTCCGAGGTCATGATGGGCATGGTTCACCACGCAGGCGCGCAACTCACACCCGCCGCAGAAGACGCCGACATCATCGTCGTCAACACCTGCTCCTTCATCGACTCCGCCAAGCAGGAGAGCGTCAACACCATCCTCGAGATGGTGCAGCACAAGACAGAAGGCCGCGCGAAGCGCCTTATCGTCACCGGCTGCTTAGTCGAGCGTTACCGCGACGAGATCCAGAAGAACATCCCTGAGGTCGACGCAGTCCTCGGCACAGGCGAACTGGACGACATCCTCGCCGCAGCAGGCCTGCAGCCGAAGCCAGTCCCAAACAACAGCCCCTTCAACATCCTCACCTCCGCAAACACGCCGGTTCACACGCACGCACACACCGAACTCGGCGGAGCAGCAGCACTAGAGGTGGAAGTTGCCGAAGGCAATCTCTCGCCCGCAACCATCGCGGAGAGCAGCCTCATCGACCGCGCATCCAGCGCCGTCCGCAAGCACAGCCAGCTCGAAGTCCCCGAACAGACCTCGCGCCCCGAAGGCGACCTCCGCGAGAAGCAGGGCCGCTTCGCCCGCACCGACTGGGACGGCGCAACCGCCGAACTCCCCAGCTATCTCTACTCCGACGAGACACCGCGCATCCTCAGCACGCCGCGCGCCTCGGCCTACATCAAGATCGCCGAAGGCTGCGATCATCCCTGCGGCTTCTGCATCATCCCGCAGCTTCGTGGCAAGTTCCGCTCGCGCCGCATCTCCTCCATCCTCAACGAGGCGGAGAACCTGGTGAAGCAGGGCGTCCGCGAGATCACCCTCATCGGCCAGGACACCACCTGCTACGGCGAAGACCTCGGTATGAAGGACGGCCTCGCCATGCTGCTCGAAGCCCTCGCTACGTTAGAGGTGGAAGGCATCGGCCGCATCAAGTGGCTCCGCTTCCTCTACGCGTACCCGAACAAGGTGACGACGAAGCTCCTCGAGACCATCGCGGCGCACGACAACATCGCCAGGTACCTTGACGTGCCTCTGCAGCACGCTTCGCCGATCGTCCTGAAGCGGATGAAGCGAGGTGGCAGCGGCGACATCTTCCTCCGCATGCTCGACAAGGCCCGCACCATCGTCCCGGACATCGCCATCCGCACCAGCTTCATCGTCGGCTTCCCTGGCGAAACGGACGAGGAGTTCGCCGAACTGGAGTCCTTCATCAAGGCCGCTAAGATCGACTGGCTCGGCGTATTCTCCTACTCCGACGAGGAAGGTTCACCCGCCTTCGACCTCGGCGACAAGGTGCCCAAGCGCACCATCGAGGCCCGCCGTCGCCGCCTGATGCGTACCCAGCTGAAGCTCAGCGCCAAGGCCCGTGCCGCACAGGTAGGCAAGATAGTGGAAGTCCTCGTAGAAGGCCCCTCCGAAGAGACGGACCTCCTATGGCAGGCCCGCACCCTCCAGCAGGCCCCGGAGATCGACGGCCACGTCCTGCTCAACGACTTCGGCCCGCACGAATCCCTCGTTCCAGGAACCTTCTACAAGGCCGAGATCACCGAAGCCCACGACTACGACGTGGTCGCAAGGATCGTAGATTAGGAAAGGGGCAAAGGCCCGAGCTATCTTAGCCTAGGGCGAAGCCCTAGGTTCACGACCTATCACGATCACCAAGGGCTGAAAGCCCGCACGATAAGGAAGCACCCACAATGGCAACACCTGCAGATGCAGACATCGTCCTCAAGCTCTACGACCTCCGCCGCGAAGAGGTTATGCGCAAGGCCCGCAACTACGTTGGTATGGAGTTCTGGCCCGCGAACGTGGACGAGTTCAAGCAGATCCATAACCCGACGAACCCCAACAACGTTTACTGGCGTCAGGTGATCAGCTTCTACGAGATGATTGCGCAGCTGCCGCTGCATGGCGCAGTCGATACTGACCTCTTCCTCGCCACGCAGGGCGAAGGCATCTTTCTCCGCGCTAAGTTCGCCGAGATATCCGAAGAGGCAACCGGAAACACCTTCATGCCTAACACCAAGAAGCTGGTTGACGGCAGCGAGAAGGCACAGGCGCAGTTTGAGGCCGTGAAGAAGCAACTCGCCGCACGCCGCGCGCAGGTCGTCGCAGCCAAGGCATAACCCAAAGCATCCAATAACTGTTATGGCTACCAAAGTACTCCGCTGTCCCACCTGCCGAACGTTGATCACCGAGAAGGGCGATGACTTCCCTTTCTGCAGTGATCGCTGCCGCCGCATCGACCTCGGTAAGTGGGCCAGCGGAGACTACAAGATCACCTCGCCCATCCTGGATCCAGACCTACTGGAAGACCTGGAACGTGAGCAGCAACGCAACAACAAGTACGAGAACTAAGCGTGGCTGAGATTCCCGACGCACAACACGACACCGTCACCCGCGATGAGGTGCTTCCCGCCGAACACCTGCCTGGTGTGAAGCGCACCCGCTGGGCATGGATCGTAGGCACATTCTTCGGCGCCGGCTTCCTCAAGCCCGGCCCGGGAACTTACGGTTCGGTCGCTGCTGTTATTGTGTGGTTCGTAGTAGCTCGCCATGTGCCATTCCACTGGCTGCCGCTCATCACACTGGCAATGGCCGCCGCAGCGACCGCTATCGGCATCCCCGCAGCCACCCGCGTAGCCCGCGAGAGTGGCCGCAAAGACCCGCAGATCGTGGTCATCGACGAGGTTGCAGGCCAATGGCTCACACTGGTCTTCTGCCTGCCGTCCATGCCCTTCGCTCTGCTGGGGCTACTCTGCTTCCGGGTATTCGACATCCTGAAGCCACCGCCAGTACGCCGCCTGGAACGCCTCCCCGAAGGCACGGGCATTGTGGTGGACGATCTTGCCGCAGGCGTCTACGGTCTCATCGTACAGACGCTCCTGCAGCAGGGCTTCATCATCTACCACCTCATCCAGAGCGCACCGAAGCACTAGCTACGTTGCAAGCGCCACCTATCGAGGCATACCCTCAAAGGTGATGACGCTGCTCTCCCATCTCCGCGGCCACGCCGACCCCAACGCACCACACCTTGACCGGATTACCCCCTCCGCAGCCATGCCGGACGGCGTTGTGGACATCTACGGCCTGCACCTTGCCGATGCCGTCCGCCCAAGTATCACCGTAGGGGATAGTCCCGCTGCGCTTACCTATACGTCCCCATCGCGTGTAAGCTTCCGCGTCCCCGACGGCTCTATCTCGGGCGATGTCGTCGTGCGCATCCACGATCACCACAGCAATGCGCTGCCGCTGAATGTGGCGGTGCCGATCGCAGATAACCTGCACCCCATCGCCAGCCCCGCAGTAGACAGCGAAGGCAACATCTTCGCCACCTTCTCCGGCACACGTGGGCAGGACGTACCGGTGTCCATCTTCCGCATTGACCGCGACTACCAGATGCGGCCGTTTGTGCGCGGTCTGCAGAACGCCAGCGCACTCGCATTCGGTCCCAACGGCCACCTGTACTGCTCCTCACGTTCGGAGGGCACGGTCTACCGCATCAACCCTGATGGTGCGTCGGTACAGTTCGCCGAGGGTATGGGCATCGCCACCGGACTGGCCTTCGACGATAGCGGCAACCTCTACGTGGGCGATCGCAGCGGCACCATCTTCAAGCTGGACACTCAGGGGAATGTCTTCGTGTTCGCCACGCTGGAACCCTCTGTTTCGGCCTATCATCTGGCCTTCCTTGGCAATGGCACGCTGTTGGTCACCGGGCCAACGACCAGCAGCAACGAGGCCATCCACGCCATCACACCCGATGGTGAGGTGAGCGTGTGGTATCGCGGCCTGGGACGTCCACAGGGCATGGCCATCGACGCACAGGACAATGTCTACGTCGCTGCATCACTGCATGGCGAACGCGGCATTATCCGCATCACGGCGGAGAAGGAAGCATCGCTTGTACTCAGTGGTGCAGGGCTGGTTGGATTGGCCTTCACCGAGGCAGGCGAAGCAGTACTGGCCACCAATAGCTCTCTGTACAGTGTGGTTCTTGGCGTGGAAGGACGGTTGAACCGCTGATGGAGAACGGCCCGACAACACCCAGCATGATTGCAGAGATTATTGCTGTGGGCAGCGAGATGCTCACGCCTTACCGACAGGACACCAACTCCCTTGCTCTTACAGCGGAGCTGAACAAGCTTGGCGTTACTGTCGCCTTCAAGACCATTCTTGGCGACACCTTCCAGCATCTTGTCGATGCGGCGAAGATCGCGCTTACGCGCGCGGACATTGTGCTGTTCTCCGGTGGTCTTGGGCCGACGGAAGATGATCTGACTCGCGAAGCTGTTGCGTCTGCACTTGGTGTTGGCATGACGCGCAACGACACCGTTGTGGAAGCGTTGAGACAGCGATTTGCCAAACGCGGCCTTGCGATTCAGGAGATCAACTTTAAGCAAGCCGATGTAATCGACGGCGCGAAGTTGTTGCCGAATGCCAATGGCACTGCACCGGGTCAGTGGGGGGCTACGGAGTATCAGGGTAAGCCGCGGTACATTGCGTTGCTGCCGGGGCCGCCGAAGGAACTGCTGCCCATGTTTGTGGAGCAGGTGCGTCCGCGGCTGCAGCAGGTGATTCCGCGGTTGCACATTGCGTATCGCTGGTTGCGCATGGCCGTGGTGCCGGAGAGTGAAGTGGATGCACGCACTTCGCCCATCTACCTTTCCTATCCCGATGTCAGTACCACCATCCTGAGCACAGGTGGCGAGATACAACTGCACTTCCAATGCGCCAAGCCTACGCTGGAAGAGGCGCAGGAACGCGTGGATGAAGTGCTATCCCGCTGCGAGCACGAGATGATGGACTACGTCTTCTCTGCCGATGGGGAATCGCTGGAGCAGGTGGTGCTGCTGATGCTGGGCATGCGCAACCTTACGCTGTCCGCGGCGGAGAGCTGCACTGGCGGTCTGATTGCGGAGCGACTCACTGCTATCTCAGGATCGTCGCGCTCGTTCCTTGGCGGAGCGGTTGTGTATTCCGACGAGTTGAAGACTCTCTTTGCCGATGTGCCTAAGGAAATGATCCAGCAGCATGGTGCGGTAAGCGATCCCGTTGCGAGAGCGATGGCAGAAGGTATTCGCGCGCGCATTGGATCGGATCTGGCGATTGGTGTGACTGGTATTGCGGGACCGGGTGGAGCGACGCTGAACAAGCCTGTGGGCCGCGTTTATATTGCTCTGGCGGATGCTGACGGAACGCAGGTACGTGAACTTAACCTGAGCGGTGACCGCGAACGCGTTCGCTGGTTTGCCTCGCAATATGCGCTGGTGATGCTGCGGCAAAAACTGGTTTAGCCAAGGGGTACCCCCCTCCCCCCCGTTTTTCTAAAATCCTCTTTCTATTGAGGTTACGGCTTTAGTGTCGCTAAAATCGTCTGCCCATTGGGGTTAGGGGCAAAATCGTCTTTCTAAAGGGTTTAGCTGTGGATACCTAGCCCTTAGCTTTTCCCTTGTTTCTATTTTAGAGGTTTCGCAGTAATAACATGCCAACTCTATTTCTTTTGGTTTCTTACATTTGAGTGGAACAGGGGCTTGACATGGTTTTCGACGCTTTTGGCGTGGTGCCAGCCATGGTCGTCTCATACACGCGCGGGATTTAGGTGATGCTCCTGTTTGTCTTCTTGACCGCGCGGTTTTGTTTGCGGTTTTTACGGCAGGGCTTAAGCCCTGCCCTTCCGAAAGCAGTCGCGCTTTTGGCGCGATGCCCAGGTTAGCTTTGCGAACCTGGGGCACCCGGTTTGTGGCTATCCGATGCGCATGGGGCTTTTGGGAAGCGTTGTAGGAGGGCTGAGAGGAATGCAGGTCCTTCAGCTCCGCTTCGCTTCGTTCAGGATGACGAACTTCGTTCGTATGAGCTTCGCAAGCGAAGCTGGTTTGGGGTTTGTGGCTGGAAACTTCCAAAGGCCTTGGCAGGATGAGAGGTCGTCGGGATTCTTCGCTGCGCTCAGAATGACGGTCTTTGACCGTATGAGCTTTGCTGGTTCGACTTTGTGCGATGGAGTGACTTTGTCGCTCAGCCCAGATTACCGGTTTTGTTCTGCGGGGGTTGGGACTTGCTACACTCTACCGAGTCATGACCCCGACCGTACTTTGGATCGTTACGTTACTGGTTGCCTATCTGTTGGGGTCCATCCCAACGGGCTATCTGCTTGTTCGCTTTTTTCGACACGAGGATGTACGCGCCACCGGTTCCGGCAACATTGGCGCAACCAATGTGGCGCGCTCCGGCGGCAAGGGACTTGGTATTGCAACGCTGGTGCTGGATGCATTGAAGGGTGCCGTCGCGGTTTCATTCGCTTGGCACATGGCGCAGCGCCTGGGCTTTCCGAGCGGTTATGACCTGGAAGCGATGGCTGGCCTGTTCGCCGTGCTTGGTCACATGTACACGGTGTGGCTTGGCTTTCGCGGCGGCAAAGGTGTTGCAACGGCGTTGGGTGTGTTCCTGTACCTGATGCCGCTCACCACACTGTTTGCGGTGCTGATCTTCGCCATCGTCTTCGCACTTACGAAGTATGTATCTCTGGCGTCCATCATCTCCGCTGCAGCGCTTGCAGTACTTTGCATCTTCTTCGATCGACGGCACCAGTTGATTGTGGACCTTGTCTATATCGCGATTCCGCTGTTGGTCATTGTGAAACATCACGCGAATATCTCGCGTTTGCTGAACCGCACCGAGCCCAAGTTCGGCGCAAAGAAAAAGGAAGCATGAGCAGGATTGCAGTTCTTGGAGCGGGCGCGTGGGGTACTGCGCTGGCCCTGTCGTTGGCACGCCAGAAGAAGCATGAACTGACGCTGTGGGCACATACGCCTGCACACGCGGATGCGATGATTGCAACGCGCGAGAACACACAGTTTCTTCCCGGCTACGCGCTGCCGGAAGACCTTCGCATCTCCAATGATCTGCTGCAGACTGCGCAGGAGCATGACATTCTGCTCTGCGTTACACCGTCGGAATTTGTTGGTGATACCGCACGTTTCATTGCGCCTGTGCTGCGCGAAGATCAGATTTTCGTCTCCGCATCGAAGGGTTTGGAGAACGAGACGTTTCGTCGCATGAGTGAAGTTGTGGCAGCGGCATCGCCTGTGCGTTTTGCCACTCTCGGCGGACCTTCCTTTGCAAAAGAAGTTGCGGCAGCGTTGCCCACGGCAATCGTGCTGGCATCAAAAGATGCTGAAGCCGCACAACAGTTGCAACGCGATTTCTCTTCTGACTCGCTGCGCGTTTACGTGAACGATGATGTCACCGGTGTTGAACTTGGCGGCGCATTGAAGAACGTCATTGCGCTTGCTGCAGGCGTGGTTGCAGGTCTTGAGCTGGGCAGCAATGCAGCCGCTGCCCTGATTACACGCGGCATGGCAGAGATGACACGACTCGCTGTTGCTTCTGGAGCTAAGCCGGAAACGATGGCAGGCCTTGCAGGATATGGCGATCTTGTTCTTACCTGCACTGGTTCACTTTCCAGAAACCGCACGGTGGGTGTAGAGCTAGGCCGCGGAAGAAAACTCCCCGAGATCATTGCAGGATTGAATGGCAAGGTTGCGGAAGGTGTTCGCTGCACTGGCTCTGCACTTGGATTGGCTGCGAAGTTAGAGATCGAGATGCCGATCACGCGACAGATGTACGCCGTTCTGTATGAAGACAGATCGCCACTGGAAGCCATTCGTATGCTGATGACACGGCCGGGACGCAGCGAGTAAGTTACTTGCTGCTGTAACTCCGTGCTATTTAACAGCGACTTATTGCGTCACGGGCAACCTTTATAAGTACGAAATTCTGCGCAAGAAACAATCTTTTTTGCGGACTACTTAGCTCGTTTTCATAGCATCTCTTTTTTAGTTGGAAATCTGTCGGTTGCTGAACATACGTGATAGCGACAGGAAATCCATGAGGAGAGTCATGAAACACGACGGAAAACGTTCCTTTCGGTTCGGTGCAACGGCGGTACTTTCCGGCATTCTTGCTTGCACCGTTGGCATTCACGCGCAGGAATTGAACCCCACGGCCGATCCACAGACATCGCGCACTGGCATTCAGAATGGTGGGCGCCCGGTGGGTGAACTGAATGGGCAGCCCCTGTATCGCGTGAATGTTGTCCGCCGCAATCTGGATGCAGTGAATTACCTGCATCGCAGCGGTGATACGAAGCTGGATATGACTGGCACTGTTCTGCTGCCGAATGCGAAGGGCAATGCGAAGGTAAGCAGCGGCAAGGGACGCATTACCGTTGACCTGGATGTCGATCGGCTTCCGCCTGCGAATGGTTTCGGTCAGGAGTATCTGACTTATGTTCTGTGGGCCATTACTCCCGATGGCTCCCCTGCAAACCTGGGCGAGGTTCTACCCACGGGTGGCAAGCAGCGTGTGCAAATGCAGGTAACGGTGCCGTTGCAATCGTTTGGGCTAATCATCACTGCCGAGCCTTACTTCGCGGTTAAGGTTCCGAGCGATGTTGTGGTGATGGAAAACCACGTGGTAGAAGGCAAGACCAACGGCGTGATTGAGCATGTGAACGCTCATTACACGCTGCTGCCCAAAGGTATCTATGCGCAGACCGACGGGGCGAAGACCGTGTACCGTCCCATTACTCGCGATGAACACAGTCCACTTGAGTTATACGAAGCGCATAACGCGTATCAGATTGCACTGCTTGCGGGTGCAGATAAATATGCTCCGGACATCATTGCAAGAGTGAAGCAGAACCTGGACAGTGCGGATGCGATGGATCAAGCCAAGAAGCGTGACGAGAAAATGCTGATCACGCTGGCACGTGAGGCAGTGCAGCGCGCTGAAGATGCTCGCATCGTAACGCTGCGCAAGCGTGAGCAAGAGCGGCAGCTTGCGGAAGTGAACGCACGCAAGGATGCACAGGTGGCGGCTGCGGCATCAGCATTGGCGGCACAACAGCAGGCCATGAACGCAGAGCGTGCGCGTGCTGCTGCTGATCGTGAAGCAGCCGAACGGGCGCGAGCAGAGGCCGATGCAGCCGCGGCAAATGCAGCCGCAGCAGCCGCGCAGCAAGACGTGATTGCCATGCGTCGCAAGCTGCGTGCACAACTGAATGCGGTGCTTGCAACGCAGGAGACTCCGCGCGGGTTGATCGTAACTTTGGGTGATGTCCTTTTCGATACGGCGAAGAGCACACTCAAACAGGATGCCCAGATATCGCTGGCCAAGGTATCCGTCATTCTTCAGCAATACCCTGACTTGAAGCTGCAGATTGAGGGTTATACCGATTCTGTTGGCAGCGATAACTACAACCTGAAGTTGAGCGAGGATCGTGCTGAGTCGACGAAGGCGTTTCTCATCAACAATGGCGTGCATCCTGAAAATGTTTCTTCGCTCGGGTTCGGCAAGGCAAACCCGGTTGCGGATAACTCTACTGCTGCGGGAAGAGCGCAGAATCGCCGCGTGGAGATGGTAGTTTCCGGTCCATCGATTGGTGTAAAGACTCAGGCTGAGCCAGCCCCTACCAATTAACAAGAAGTACATGCTGCATTCGCAAAACGAGCCGCCTCCGGGCGGTTCG
>Ga0209233_1001063_pt1 | contig 11367 bp, 10 predicted proteins | sample AraplaCL_Cvi_mCL_FD_184269 | JGI IMG/M metagenome (GOLD analysis project Ga0209233, IMG submission 184269) | Arabidopsis root microbial communities from the University of North Carolina, USA - plate scrape CL_Cvi_mCL (SPAdes) (version 2) | ecosystem: Host-associated > Plants > Roots > Endosphere... | reverse complement strand
CGGCTAATGATATCCCGGGTATTATCGAACGTTTGGGTAGTCATATCCATTTTTTCCATTTGCGCAACGTAAGGCGCGAGGCCGATGGCAGCTTTTACGAAGCAGAGCATCTGGCGGGCAGTACAGATATGTTTGAGGTGATGAAAAGTATTGTGGCAGAACAGCAAAAGCGCAGCCTTGCCGGTCGCGACGATATAGCAGTACCTATGCGTCCGGATCATGGGCATAAAATATTGGATGATTTTAATTACGAGACCTATCCGGGATATTCTGCCATTGGCCGTCTGAAGGGTCTGGCCGAACTGCGGGGATTGGAAATGGGTGTAAAACGCATGCTGAATCTGTAACGTCGTTTCAAATAAAAAGGAATTTTAACCTAACAATAAATCAAAATGATGAAGAACTTATTTTTGACAGCTGCGGGCCTGGTACTGGCCTCGACCATATCTGTCGCGCAAACCAAGCCGCATTATTTGTCTAAACCGTTGATTACTAATTTATACACTGCCGATCCGTCAGCGCATGTATTCAATGGTAAGATTTATATCTATCCATCGCATGATATAGATGCCGGCATCCCTGAAAATGATAATGGCGACCATTTTGCTATGCGCGATTACCATATTTTTTCTATGAACAGCATTGATGGCCCGGTAACCGACCACGGTGTAGCATTGGACATTAAACAAATTCCCTGGGCTGGCCGCCAATTATGGGCACCAGATGCAGCTTATAAAAACGGTACTTATTACCTGTATTTCCCCGTTAAGGATAAAAGCGATGTTTTTCATATCGGCGTAGCCACTTCAAAAAAACCGGAGGGTCCTTTTAAAGCTGAGCCTCAACCTATACCGGGTAGCTTTAGTATTGACCCGGCGGTTTTTACTGACGATGACGGTAAATCATACATGTATTTCGGTGGTATATGGGGCGGCCAGTTGCAACGCTGGGCAGACGGAAAATACGATGCAAACGGCTCAAAAACCGACTTGCAAAAAGACAATCAACCCGCATTAAGCTGTAAGGTGGCCCTGCTTAACCCTAATATGAAGGAATTTGCCGGCAAGGTGCGCGACGCTGTTATTTTAGACGAAAAAACCGGAAAGCCTTTGTTGGGTAAGGATCATAACCGCCGCTTTTTTGAGGGCTCATGGATGCATAAATACAATGGTAAATATTATTTAACCTATTCAACCGGCGATACCCATTTTTTAGCCTATGCTATCGGCAGCAGCCCGCTTGGTCCGTTTGTTTATAAAGGTACCTTCATGGAGCCTGTACAAGGCTGGACCACCCATCACTCTATCGTGAAATTTAAAGGTAAATGGTATATCTTTTATCACGATACCGAGCTTTCAGGTAAAACTCATTTAAGAAACATAAAAGTAACCGAGCTGTACCACAATCCGGACGGCACCATCAGAATGATCAGGCCGATGAGCGTTAAATAATAAAAAGAGCTATTCAGTAACCTTAGGCGTGATAAAAACGAGAAAGCTGGCTCAATTTATCACGAATAAACAAAAGGGGCATTCTCACGTGCCCTTTTTTTGTTTTTTGGCTAAGCCAGATCGCCCATGCTGGAAATATCGGTAAGTAACAAATTTGAAAAAAACCTTAATAAAAGCAGGACATCGACAGCATATCATTATCTTGTTCTATGCAAAAGCCAATTTCCCTGATTTTTACTGTTTTATTTAGCCTTTTTTGCACCGCCGGGTATGCCCAGTCGGCCAAAAAACCGAATATCATTATTATCCTTGCCGATGATCTGGGCTGGGGCGATGTCGGTTATCACGGCAGTGATATTCGTACCCCGAATATCGACGGCCTGGCCAAAGAGGGCCTTATACTAAATCGCTATTATACCGCGCCCATCTGCTCGCCAACACGAGTAGGGTTACTGACCGGGCGCTATCCTAACCGGGTAGGCATCCGTCAGGCAACCATACCGCCTTGGAGCGATTTTGGCCTGGATACATCAGAGGTTTTATTGCCGCAGATGCTGGCCAGGGCTGGTTATCAGAACCGCGCAATCATCGGCAAATGGCACCTGGGGCATGCTACTTTACAATACCACCCCATGAACAGGGGCTTTACGCATTTTTACGGGCATTTAAACGGGGCGATCGATTATTTCAGCCATAAGCGCGAGGGCGAACCTGACTGGCAGAATGACTTTGGTACTTCCAAAGATCAGGGTTATTCCACCGACTTGTTGACAGCCGAGGCGGTTAAATGCATAGGCAGCTATGCTAAGCAATCTCCATTTTTTATGTATGTAGCCTTTAATGCGCCGCATGGACCTTTCCAGGCTAAGGACGAGGACCTAAAACTCTACGGATTTGATCCGGCCAAACCTCGCTATGCCAGTCAGGGGGGGGGCGGCGATGAAGGTGCCGAAGAGGCGGGCAATACTGTGGGACACGGCAATACCATCCATCAAACTTATAAAGCGATGGTGACCTGTCTTGATCGCGGTATCGGCGAAATATTACAGGCTATAAAAAAAGCCGGGATTGAAGATAATACCATCGTCATGTTTATGAGCGATAACGGTGCGCCGGGCGGTCAGGCGGGCTCTAATGGAGAGCTGCGCGGCGTGAAGTTTAATGAGTGGGAGGGTGGTGTACGAGTGCCGGCTATTATCAAATGGCCAAAAATGATCAAGGGGGCTCGCCAATCAGAGCAATTGATAGGTTATGTGGATGTGATGCCTACCTTGCTGGATATTGCCGGTATCAAGTCGGCGCCAAAAAAACCTTTCGACGGTATCAGTATGTTACCGGTGCTAACCGCAAAAACGGCCGAAATTAAACGAGAGCTTTATCTGGGTCATGGCGCGTTGATTAATAACCAATGGAAACTAATCAAGGCGCATTCAGGTAACCCGGGAATGAGGCTGAAAGAAGATATGCTCTTTAAGATCCCCGCTGACTATAGCGAAACCAGCGATCAAAAGGCAGCGAACGCGACCGTTTACGAGCAGTTATTGAAAGCTGTGGCGCCATACGACTCAATCAGAGCAAAGCGGGAATTATTAGGCAAAGGCCCCAAAAATGGGTTCAAAGCACCGAAGGATTGGCTGATCAAAAAATAAGGTTGGCGAAAATAAACAAAAGCCGAAGATACTTTCTTCGGCTTTTGTTTTTTAAATCTTATTTGCGGGGTGAATGGGAATCTATTAGAAAACGTTGAGGGAATTTTAGAGGTTATAAAGGAAATAATTGATAACAACAGTGTATAAATGGACTTCCCGATCCTCAAATAAGCAATCCCTAATTGTATCTTCGGAATACGATTTTCTACCTAAGGTTACTGTGTGATTGCTTTCAGCGCATTGATGGAATCTTCATTTTTCGGATTAATTTCCAGTGATTTGCGGTACATCGCAATCGCCGCAGCCTTATCTCCGCTTTCCTTCAGGGCATCGCCATAGCTATTGTATACATTGTCGCTTTGCGGATAAAGTCTTGTGTTTAATTCAAGTGTGATCAAGGCTTGTGATAAATGCCCATGTTCCATGAATTCGTAGCCGAGGTTGTTCATATCGTTTTCGGCCAGGAAATAACCAGATGTATCCGCCTTGTGCGCGTTTATGAAATCTTCGGCTACAGTTTTACCATCCTTGTACAATACTTTAGCATAAGCTTTAGTCAGCGACAATTTGACAGGCAGCGGTTCTTTACCATTCAATATCCTCATCGCGTTCAGTCCCTTACGATATAGTTTCTCACTGTTAGTATTGTCGAATGCCACCACCAGTTGGTCTTTAGTGAGGTTACGAAAAAAAATGGTGGCGCAGCCTGGGGTGCCGCCTGTATGCCAAACAATCTTTCCCATAGATTCATCTTCGAAAATAAACCAGCCCATGCTGTCGAAGGCTTTGCCCATGCCGCCGATGTCGAGCCAGATTCGCACGGGTTCGCCATTAGCCAATTTGGCCGGGGTTGTTGCTGCTATCAGCGTTGATGGTTTTAACAAGACACCTGATTTTAGCGCACGGTCAAATTTCAGAAAATCACCTACAGTAGAAACGTTATTGCTGGCGCCTACGAGTACTGATTTGAAATAACCGCTTTTAGCTTCGGTTAGCCGGATACGCTGGTTTTCATAGGTCTGTGGATAATCGTAATTCTCAGCGTGACGAGGGTTCGGGCCATTGTTCAGAAGCATATTATGTGCATAGGTAGCGTGCATTCCTGCAGGTTCCCAGATATGCCTTTTAAGGTAAGTATTAAAGGGTTCGCCTGATACCTTTTCAACCAATAAGGCAAGTAAATCGTACCCCATATTGGAATACCACCATTTTTCCCCGGGTTGCAGTTCGAGCCTAATGTTAGCGTCAGCAATGGCCGGAATTTCATCGGCATTGGTCATAATCTCGATGTTATGTTTTTCCTGGTATATGCTATTGCATTGTTTAAGCTGCTGATCAGAAAGTCCTGATGAATGCGAAAGCAATTGCCGGATAGTGATGGCCGTGTACGGAAATGCCGGGAAGTAGGTGGTAAAGGTTTTATCAATATCGATCTTTCCTTGCTCCCAAAGTTGTGCGATCGCCAGGGCGGTAAAAGTTTTGGCGATGGAGGCAAGCTCAAATTGCGTAGCCTGCGTATTGGGCTTTCTATCCTCGAAGCGGGCATACCCGAAGGAACCCTGATAAATTACTTTTCCTTTTTCGGCAACCAGTACGTTGCCATTGAACGCGCCTTTGGTATGGTAATAAGTGTCGAGTTGCTTTTTGATATCTTGTGCGCGGACTTGAGCCATCAGTGTCAGTAACAACACTGCTAATATCATACTTTTATAAAAAATGCATTTTTTCATGCCGCTAAATAAGATAAAGCCGGCGGTTAAAAATAGAACAGATTTTGCCTATTACCATTTTTGGTAGGCCTTAGGCAAGAAATTGGTCAGTTCGCGGAAGTTTCGAATAAAATGGCTCTGATCAGCAAAGCCGCAAGTATGGGCCACCTCCGTCAGCGATAGTGTACCTGTAGGGATCAGACGCAAAGCATGCTGTATTTTAAGTTTTCGCATATATTCGCCGAGCGTACAGCCCATATATTTTGAAAAGTGCTTGGAAATAGTAATGGGACTAACATCGCAGAGATCGGCCAGTTCATTCAGCCCAGGGTGCCCTTGCCAGTTATCCTGTAAAAAATCAATGATCGTTTTTAGCCACAGCGGTGGTTGTTTTTTCTGTAGCTTTTTTGTACCAGCGATTAGTTCCAGCACCATCATTTGAATAGAAACCGTTGAAAAATGATCTGCCCGATCAGCTTCACGATACATTTTGAGCAGGTTAAAACCGGCATTGGGGTGCCCGGTTATGTTTTCTATTTCATTTTCCTGTATTTCGTATTGTTGCAAAAATGTCTCTGTGATTTCCAGATTAATGTTTTTGGAGGGATGGCTGGTATACAGGTTTCGGTGAAGCTCATCCCGATGATAAAAAAGAAGTGTACCTGGCAGGGCAGCCACACTCTTTTGCTTTCGTTCTTCCCGGTTACCTCCTTTAATAATCAAGCTGACATGAATATTTTCGTGAGCATGCCATCCTTCAAAAACCTTATTGTGGTATTCGGTTTCGGTTAGTATAATTCCTGCCGCGTCATAGCTCTGTTTATTGCTGCCCAAAAACTGTCCATTGCTTAAATTAATCATTTTTAAAACCCTTTCGGTAGTAAGACTTAAACGCGTTTATTTCGTGATCTAAAATTAAAGTAAAGAAACAGCTAAATTCATTGATAACGGATATTAATGTTTTTTATTCGACTTTAAAGGTAATTGGAAAATTTACATCAAAGCAAAGTGTATTTGCTTTTTGAATGTCGGTATAAAAGCCAAGTAAGAAGGTTCGTAAGTGCTTTGACATTTGCGAATGTTTGTAGGTGAATCGGAACCTATTGGAACACTTAGTACAAATAAAGTTCAGTAGTTTAGAGTGCTACTGAATTTTATGTCGGCGGGGTGAACGGGAATCTATTAGAACACCTCGACGGGATTTTGAAGATAATCAAAGAAATTATTGGCTCAAATGATTTATAATTTCCGATCGGTGATCTTCCTGCTTTATGTGACTAATCAAAGTTTCTTCATTTTTTCTGTTTCTTCCCCAGGAAACTACAGATGGTCGTTTCTTCGGATCACAAATGCTATTTACAAAAACATAATCTTGATAAAATAAAATTGTTATTTGTTCTCCCCAACTTCCTGAAAAGAAACTGGGATTTGTCTTAGCCACATACGCCTCTTTTGCCGATGATATAAATTCCCATTCAAGTTCTTCGGCAACATTTATAAGAATTTTTTTTAGTTGAATGTGATTTAATTTTGTTTGAATAATACGAAATCTTAACCTGCGTTTTTGAATCAGATAAACTACAATAGCTAAAATCGGTGGAATAATTATGATTGATAATTCCCCATCTTGGAATGAGGTTGGATTATTCTGAAAATAGTCTAATAGATGAAAAAATAAAACCATTGCAGGCATAAACATCAAAAAGCCTACAAGTCCAAAATGTGATAAACTTGGCCAAAAACCTACTAATTGTAATTCGTGTGTTTTAATCGACTTGTCATATATGTCTCTTTTCATTAGATATGAAATACCAATACAAGTATAATAAAAAAGCCTACGATCTTCGCAGGCTTAGTGTTCTAAATCTTGTATATGCGGAGAGGGAGGGATTCGAACCCTCGATACGCTTTTGACGTATACACACTTTCCAGGCGTGCTCTTTCGACCACTCAGACACCTCTCCGTTATATTATTTTGTTTTCTTTTAAATATTTATACCCCTCAATAGATTTATAAAACATTTCTCGCTGAAAAGCCAAGCTACGGTTTTCATGCTTTTCAATAAAATGTATTTCAAAAGGCGTTCGGGCTTTTGTTGATCTTACTTGTCCACTATTATGTTTTTGCAACCTTTTTTCAACATCAACTGTACTGCCATAATAATAACGCCCGTCTTTTAAACTTTTTAAGATGTAGCTATAATGCATATTTATCATCTTTAATCGGGATTTGAACCCTCGATACGCTTTTGACGTATACACACTTTCTCCGAAGGAGTCCTTTGGACCAGGCGTGCTCTTTCGACCACTCAGACACCTCTCCGTTTTAGCTTATTAGTTCGGTTGTATCTATCAAATTTGCTAATCTTCGACAACCAATCTTTAATCTTCAGCAATCAATTTTCAACACCGAGCCCACAAAAGTAAAATAATATCTCATGCCGGCGCATAAAAAAAGCGGGGCACTTTCCTGGGAGCCCCGCTTTTACAAAAAATAACCAAAAACTATAATACCACGCAATTACAGCTTTGCTGTAATATCCATGTATTTGTTAGAGTATTTTACTAAGGCTTGGTTTAATTTGAGGGCAAAATTTAATTGGGACAATGCAGATAATATTTTTTTGGCTTATGTTTGTGGCCGTTAGCCAGGCAGACAGTTTGGCTATAAAAAAGCCGTTGCAATTTTAATGCTGAGCATCAACGAGATCAAACAACCCATTGCTGCTGATATTGACGTTTTTGAAGAGCGCTTTAAAGCCTCTATGCGCAGCTCAGTACCTCTGCTTGACCGTATTACCCACTATATTGTAAAGCGCAAGGGTAAGCAAATCAGGCCCATGTTTGTGTTTTTTTCTGCCAGTCTTTGTGGCGGTATTAACGAAGCCACACATCGGGGAGCCGCTTTGGTCGAGCTGCTGCACACCGCCACCCTGGTACATGACGACGTTGTGGATAACTCTTACCAGCGCCGCGGATTTTTCTCGATAAACGCTTTATGGAAAAACAAGATCGCTGTTTTGGTGGGCGATTATTTGCTGTCGAAAGGTTTATTGCTGTCGATAGATAATGGTGACTTCACGCTGCTCAAGATTGTGTCAGAAGCTGTAAAGCAGATGAGCGAGGGAGAGTTGCTGCAAATGGAGAAAGCCCGCCGTCTGGATATTGGCGAGCCGGTATATTATGATGTCATCCGCCAAAAAACTGCTTCATTGATTGCCGCTTGTTGTGCCTGCGGAGCCGCCTCAGCAGGGGCTGACGAGGGTACTATCGAAAAAATGCGCATGTTTGGCGAAAAGATTGGCATCGCTTTTCAAATCAAAGATGATATGTTTGATTTTGGCACGGATGATGTAGGCAAGCCCCTGGGGATAGATATTAAAGAAAAGAAAGTAACATTACCGCTCATCTATGCTCTAAATAACTGCGCGGCCGACGAGAAAAAGCATATCATTAACCTGGTGAAGAATCATAACGATGATCTGGAGAAAATAGGAGTCATCATCAGTTTTGTGAACCGGGCAGGTGGCCTACAATATGCCGAAACCCAAATGAAAAAATACCGGGATGAGGCTTTTGAGATACTTAACACCTTCGCCGATGGCAGCGCACGACAGGGCCTTGAGCAACTGGTAAGATATACAACAGAACGCAACAAATAGTGAATAACGAACTTTTATTTATAGCCGGCTTCCTGGTCTTCATTTTCATTATGATGGCGGCAGATCTGGGTCTTTTCGGCAAATCTGATAAACCGGTGAGCCTGAAACAGGCAGGATTTATGAGCGCCGTTTGGGTAGCATTTGCGCTTGGTTTTTATGTGCTGATTTTAAACTATGGCGACCTGCTTCACCACGTTGACAGTTTTACTGCGTTGCAGGAGGTTAACGTCCGCAATTTTCATCAGCTTAAATTAAATCCGAATGATTTTCAAGGCAGCCTGGACATCTACCGTAAAAACCTCGGACTGGAATTTCTGACCGGTTATGTAGTGGAATATGCCCTGTCGGTCGACAATATTTTTGTAATGGTGCTGATTTTTACCGCCTTTGGGGTTGAGCCGCGCTATTACCATAAGGTTTTATTGTGGGGTATCATCGGTGCGGTGGTAATGCGTTTCCTGTTTATTTTTGTGGGCGCAGCGCTGATAGAGGAGTTTCATTGGGTGCTTTACCTGTTTGGCGCGTTCCTGGTTTATACAGGTGTTACTATGTTTATTAACCGCAATCAGGAAGAAAACATCGACCCCGAAAATCATAAAGTAGTAAAGCTGGCCTCCAAATATTTTTCGGTATCGCCAAAGTTTGCGGGTAACAAATTTTTTGTCAGGATTGATAAAAAGAAATTCATCACACCGCTGTTCCTGGTGCTGCTCATCATCGAGGTAACCGACCTGGTTTTTGCGGTCGACTCTATCCCCGCCATCTTTTCAGTAACCAAGGATCCATACATCGTTTTCTTTTCCAATATTTTTGCCATCATGGGGCTGCGCTCTATGTTCTTCCTGTTAGTTAACATTATCGACAAGTTCCATTATCTGAAAGTGGGTTTGGCCGTATTGCTGGCCTTTATTGGTTTGAAAATGTTGCTGGCTAATTATGTGGACGAAATTGGGCTCACTACCGGTCGGTCATTATTGGTTATCTTGGCGATATTGGTGATTAGCGTAGTAGCTTCGCTGATTTTCCCGAAGAAACCTGAAGCTCATAAAGCATAAGCATTATGGAAGATAATAAACCAGCTGTACCGACATTGTATGAATGGGCCGGTGGTATGCCTGCCTTCATTACACTTTTTGATAAGTTTTACGATAAAGTTTTGGCCGATGACGTGCTGGAGCCGGTATTCAAACACATGTCTCCGCAACATAGACTGCATGTGGCCCACTTCGTGGCCGAGGTTCTGGGCGGACCGAAAGTCTACAGTGAATCTGAAGGGAGCCATTTTGAGATGATCAGGAAGCATTTGTCCAAACATCTCACCCAAGAACATCGCAAACGCTGGATGGACCTGTTGTTGCAAACCGCCGACGAGCTGCAATTACCTGACGATCCTGAGTTTCGGTCAGCTTTTCTGGCTTATTTAGAGTGGGGTACCCGTATAGCTGTCATCAACTCTAATTTGGACGAAGTCAATGAATCGGCGGATGTGCCCATGCCAAAATGGAACTGGGGCGTACCCGGCGGACCGTATATCCCCTAAAATACCATTTGAGTGTAAAGAGACCGCCATCTCAAATCTCCTGTCTCAAATCTCACATCTAAACGCTAACTTAGTTGCATGCACGATTTAGATCTCAGTCATTTTCCGTTTACATGGGTTAGCGTATTGGATATATTGCTGGTTGCGTTCCTGATATACCAGTTGTATAACCAGATTCGCGGTACCATTGCCGTTAATATTTTGTTGGGAATGACTGTGATATATCTGGCGTATTTTGCAGTTAGCCAGACGCAAATGCGCCTGCTTACGGCAATACTGGGTTATTTCAGGGATGTTGCTGTGATTATCATTGTGGTAGTGTTCCAGCAGGAGATACGGCGCTTTTTGTTGCTGGTGGGCAAGAACGCTTCGCTGCAGCGCAACAAAGCCTGGTGGCAATATTTCTTTGGCAAGACACAAGCCGAAAAGAATAATTACGCCCGCATTAAACCTATTATTGATGCTTGTAAATCGCTTAAACAAACCCGTACCGGCGCCCTGATTGTATTTGCTAAATATTACGACGAACAGTTTTACCAAAACAGCTGCGAAGTGGTAGACGCTAAAATATCTAAGCGACTGTTGGAAAGTATCTTCCAAAAAACCAGTCCGCTGCATGATGGGGCGGTGGTGATAGCCGAGAATAAGATCAAGTCGGCGAGTTGTATCTTGCCGCTGACTGACAAAGTCGACCTGCCGCCGCAATTTGGTTTGCGCCACCGCGCGGGCATTGGCGTAACAGAAGCTAATGAGGCCACGGCCATTATCGTGTCCGAAGAAACAGGTGAAATATCATATGCCAAGCAGGGCAAGGTGAAAATGAACATCAGCTTTGCTGAACTGGAGAAATTGCTGAATAAGGATTTTTAAGGTTTTAATTAACAGAAACACCAACCCAAACCCGTCGCGTCATTGCGAGGAACGAAGCAATCTCTGCGCGACAGTTACACCGCGCTATTGATTAGCGAGTGTAGAGATTATTAATATTTTAATTGTTTTTTGAAGGTATTAATGAGCTCGCTACGCTCGGTTGTCTTCGTTCCTCGCAATGACGTGGTGGTGAGCGGCGGGAACATTTACAGATAAATAATAAACTAAACGATATGCCTTACAATTTCATAAAACCCATAAATAGCGTGCTCTTTAGCATTTTGACAGTTATTTTCCTCGCGTCATTCAGTTCGCCAGAGGCGGCTACCGTTGGGGCAGGACAACAGCCGCAGATTGGTATGGACGGTAGTGGTACTATCCGCGTAGTATTTGGTAGGAGCGACAGTATATTTTGCGCCACATCTGCCAATAAAGGTAAAACCTTTAGCAAGCCCGTTTTAGTTGGCGTGGTGAAAAAGATGCATT
>Ga0209233_1001062_pt1 | contig 11368 bp, 7 predicted proteins | sample AraplaCL_Cvi_mCL_FD_184269 | JGI IMG/M metagenome (GOLD analysis project Ga0209233, IMG submission 184269) | Arabidopsis root microbial communities from the University of North Carolina, USA - plate scrape CL_Cvi_mCL (SPAdes) (version 2) | ecosystem: Host-associated > Plants > Roots > Endosphere ... | reverse complement strand
TCGCGCATCCTCTCGCCTGCGCGGCCGCGCTCGCGGTGCAGGACGTCATTCGCGAGGACGGGCTGCTCGAACAGGTCAGGGAGCGTGGCCGGCAGCTCGAACAACGTCTCACAGAACGCTTTGGCAATCACCGCCATATCGGCGACATTCGCGGCCGCGGTTTATTCTGGGCCATCGAACTCGTCGTCGATCGGACAACGCGCACCCCGTTCGATCCGGCGCTCAAGCTGCACCAGAAGATCAAGGCGGAGGCGTTTGCCAACGGGCTCGGCTGCTATCCCGGCGGCGGCACCGTGGACGGCGTTCGCGGTGATCATGTGCTGCTGGCGCCGCCCTACATCGCCTCGACGCAGGAGATCGACCTGATCGTCGACAAGCTCGGCACGGCCGTCGACAACGTGCTGCGCAGTATCAATCACTGAGGGGAGAGAAACATGATGAGGGAAATGATCATCGCGGCCGGCCTGCTCGCGGCATCAACAGTGACGGCGTCGGCCACGACGCTCGATACAGTGAAGCAGCGCGGCACGCTGATCTGCGGCGTCAGCACCGGCTTTGCCGGCTTCTCGGCACCGGACTCGCAAGGAAATTTCAAGGGCCTCGACGTCGATTATTGCCGCGCGCTCGCGGCGGGTGTGCTCGGCGATCCCACCAAGGTGCGCTATGTCGCGCTCACTGCGCAGAACCGCTTCACCGCGTTGCAATCGGGCGAGATCGACGTGCTATATCGCAACTCGACGCAGACTTTTCTGCGCGGCGTCACGCTCGGCCTGCGGCAAGGTCCCATCAACTTCTACGACGGCCAGGGCTTTGTCGTGAAGAAGGATCTCGGCGTGAAGGAGCTGAAGGACCTCAAGGGCGCCACTGTCTGCGTGGCGCAGGGCACCACCCATGAGGTCACGCTCGGCGACTATGGCCGCGCCAACGGCATCGACTGGAAGCCGCTGGTGTTCGACCGCGTCGACACCATGTACCAGACCTTCTTCGGCGGCCGCTGCGATGCCATGACCCAGGACGCGTCCGCACTCGCTGGCGCGGTCACCACCGCGGCGCCGAATCCGGCTGACTACGTCGTGCTGCCGCAGACCATCAGCAAGGAGCCGCTCGGGCCCTTCACCCGCAACGGCGACGAGGTCTGGAGCGATATCATCACCTGGCTGCATTACGGGCTGGTCGAGGCCGAAGAGCTCGGTGTCACCCAGGCCAATGTCGAGGAGATGGCAAAGTCGAACACGCCCGCGGTGCAGCGGCTGCTCGGCACCTCCGGCGATCTCGGCTCGCGGCTCGGCCTCGACAACAAATGGCTGGTGGCGGCGGTCAAGGCCGGCGGCAATTACGGCGAGATTTTCGAGCGCAATGTCGGCAAGGCGAGCCCGCTGAAGCTCGAGCGCGGCCTCAACGGGCTCTGGAGCAAAGGCGGCCTGATGTACGCGGTTCCGTTCAAATAAGGCATCGCGGTCTGGCGGCTCAGCAGCGCCATGTCTCACATCGCGCTGCTGACGACATCTGGCAGTAGATCCCGCTTCAGCCGTGATAGGCAAACAGCTCGATCGGCTCGCTGAAGCCGCGCACGGAATGCTCGCCGACGCGCTCGAGTTCGAACGCGCCGGCGACATGGTCGGCGAAGGCGCGCGACAGCAGCACCGGCCGCCCCAGTTGCTTGGTGAGCGCTTCGAGCCGCGAGGCCATGTTGACGGCGGGACCGATGACGGTGAAATCGAGCCGCGCACGCGAGCCGATATTGCCGTACATGACATCTCCGACGTGAACGCCGATGCCGAAGTTCAGCGGCGCGCGGCCGGCTTCGCCGTTCTTGTCGTTCAGCGCTATCATGGCCTTGCGGGCATCCGTGACGGCATGCAGCAGGTTGGCGCAGGCCTGTGGCTCGCTAAGCGGGAAGATGGCGAGCAGGCCGTCGCCCATGAATTTCAGGATTTCCCCGCCGTGGCGCACAATCGGCTCAGAGACCGCATCGAAATAGCCGTTCAGGAGATCAATGACGTCATCGCGCGGCCAGTTGTCGGAGATCTTGGTGAAATCTCTGAGATCGCAGATCATGATGGCGGCGCGCACGGTGGTCCCGCTGCCGCGCCGGGTGGCGCCGGCCAGAATCAGCTCTCCGGCATGCGCCCCCACATAGGTTTCGAGCAGGGTCCGCGCCAGCCGGTTCTTCATGCGGATTTCACTAACCAGCGCCAGGACCGGCAACAGCTTCAGGAGGCCGGTGATATGCGCGTCATCGAAGCCTCCGCGCCGGTCGGTCGCGAAGGTCACGAGATGGCGCTTGCCGAGCGTATGGTACAACGGCCACGCGACATAGTCGGTCAGGCCTTGCGCGCGCATTTCGTCATAAACGGCGTGCCGGCGCTGGGGTGACGGATCGCGCTCGAGATTTTCGCGCACCTCCGCGGCACCGTCATGAATCTCGTTGGCGGGACTGCCGATATATTCGGATCGCTCCCTGACGTCGTAGTCGACGCGCCCAATATCGGCATCGCGCTTCCCGTCGGTCCACATGATCCGGGCGCCAAGCCACTGCGGATGATGGATCAGGAGGTGAAGCGATGCGCGCTTGATGGGAATGCCCGCGTGTTGGAGCCGGATGCACATCTGCGCAAAGATATTGTCGAGGAAGCGCTCGTCGCGCGTGTGGTTCGTCAGCCAGTCCACGACATCGGCGTCGGACTGCGTGGTGGCGGAATCGATATTGGCGTCGATCGTCAATGTACTCGGCTCGGCATCATGTGCATGTCTGGGCATCTTATCTGATCGCTGGACCACGTCCAGCTGAGCGGCGATCACGTGCTAACGATCACGTGTGTGCATCGGCAGAGGAGCTGTCGCAGGGATCAGCCCATGGACCTGTGGTCATCGAGGCGTGCAAGGCCTGACACCTCGAAGTGGTGATCCCCTATCCCAACGCCTAGATCGCTGCTGCCAGCATGGCCTGCACGACGTCTGCGCTGGCCGCGGCATCTCGGCCGGTGATGAGGCCGCCGTCCTGAACCATGGATGGCGCCCCGCCGGAACCCGTCACGCAGATCGCGCCGAGCTTCGCGAGTTCGCGCGTGAGCGACAGCGCATCATCCGGCAGGCCAATAGCGGCATTCTCGTCCCGGCCCGGTGCCGTCAGCCTGCGACCGGCGACGAGCGGCGTCGTACCAGGCTGGCAGACCTGTAGCAGCGCGGCCGTACCATGTCCGATCAAGGCGCAGGGCCGTCGCTGCTCATTGAGCTGACAGATCAGCGCCTGTGAGTCGCGATCGCATGACAGGTCCCAGAGCGCGCCAGCGCCATCGGGATAGTACACGGCCGAGAAATCGCTGGCACAGACCTGCGACAGCATCAATCCGTCCGAGAACTCCTCGCGCGCGGTCGGATCGCTGTAGAAGCGTTGCACGACATCGGACGCCATATCTCGATCGGAACAGGGCGCGATCGGCGCCGGCCCGCCGAGCGGCGAGCAAATCGTGACCTCGAGCCCCGCATCGACACACGCGTAGTATCCGAGCGCAAAGCTCTTGAGGCACACCCCGGTCCGGCGTCCCGAGGCCAGGCGGTCGTGTGATGTCAGCACCACGAGAATGCGCAACGGGCGATCCAGGCTTGACGAGCCGATCCGGCCCGCGAACAGGCCTCAAACTCCTCCGGTGGCGACGATCTGACTAGAAAATCCCGCGCGCGGCTTGCACAAAACGCGCGCGGCGGCGCCCGCAGCAGGCAAGGCCCGCATCAGCAAGCTGGCGGGTCGTCGGGCTTCCTACGTTCCCGCGCGGCCGGTTTTAACAAGACTTAACGGGCGGGCGGACGCGTTCCGGGGCAGGTTTGGCCGGCTTTCCATGCGGGATCAGCGCGAGATGCCGCTGGATGGCTGACGACATGGAGCCGAACGTGAACGCCCCTGCAAGACCGATGGACTGCGAAGCGGCCGCGCTTCAGACTGCTGGAGCGGCGACCGAACTGCGCGACGTGACGCAGGTCGTGATGGCGTTGCTGCAGAGCAGCTTGAAGCAGTTCGACAGCGACCGCGACGCCGCCGCGGAACTGATCGCGAAAGCCTGCACGCTGCTCGAGGGAACTGATCGCCGCTCCTCCGATCCGGAACAGGCCCAGCCGGTTCATGGCGGGCTGGCGGCCTGGCAGATCCGGCGCATCAGCACCTATGTCGATGCCAATCTCAACGGCCGCGTCCGGGTTGCCGAACTCGCCGCCATGGCGCGGCTTGGTGCGAGCCATTTCCGCCGCGCCTTCAAGAAGTGCTTCGGCGTCAGCCCTCACGCCTACCTGACCCAGCGCCGGATCAAGCGGGCACAGGACCTCATGATCACGACGGATGCTTCGATCTGCGAGATCGCGCTCGCCGTCGGATTCTCGGACCAGGCGCATCTGACGACCCGGTTCCACCGCACCGTCGGCACGACGCCGCACGCCTGGCGCCGTGAGCGCAATGGCGCCGCAACTGCAAGGCATCCGCGGATCGAACACATGTCGTCTTCCCGCGAGGGGTCCGCTGCCTCCGTCGCGCGCCGTAAGGCGCGCCCGCGCGACATCACTCAGGCAGCGCCGCGAGCATCGATCTCGCATCGCGGAGATCGGCGGTGACGTCGAAACCCTCCGTGAACTTGCGATACACCGGCAGCAGCAGATCGCGCGCGTCCGCCGGACGGTCCTGCGCGATCCGAAGGCGCGCCAGGCTCATGGCCCCTCTCAGCTCCCAGAACAGCGCGCCCTGGCGCCGGGCGAGATCAATCGCCTTGTCGAAACATTGCTCGGCCTCGGCGACATGCCGTCCGCCGTCGAGCTGCAGCAGGAGCTCGCCCCTGATCCGCTCGAGCTCGGCCCAATACCAGAAATCGTCGCGGCCCTCACAGCGAATCAGCGCGTTGTTGGCGATGGCCAGCCCTCGCGCAACATCCCCCGCCTTACCGAGGCAGGCGGCATATTCGCCGAGCGGCAGCAGGAAGCGCGGCAGGAACTGCGCATCGCCAGCCTTGTCGAGCGCAGCGCCGAGCGTGGCGAGACCGGCCGTTGTGCCGCCGCCTTTCGCCATTACCAAACCCTGAAAGCATTCCGCCCATAATTGCCACAGCCGGATCGGATGACGCCTGGTGTGATCCAGCAGTTCGGCGCAATAGGCGGCGGCCGTCGCGAGATCACCGGCGAGGAAAGCGATCGGGCCGGCGGCCTGCCCCAACACGCTGCACAGAGTGAGCGCATGACCACCATTTCGCCCCTCCAGCAGATTGCGCTCGACCACGCCCAATGCCTGCTCGGCTAGGCCCTGCAGCCAGAGAATCCGAGCCAGAAAATAGTGTGTAGAGATGCGCAGATCGAAGCGGAAGCGAATGAACCGGGGTTCGTGACCGAAGGTCTTGAGGCGGCTGACCACACGATCGATGTGGTTGCGCGCAAGATCCTGCTCGCCGAGATAATGCAGCGCCGTGGCGAGCAGGCGGTCGGTCATGATCAGCTCGATCGGGTCGTCGGAGCCGCCCGCCACTTCCCTGAAGCGATGCGCGAATTCGAGCGCGCGCCGAAACTGCCCATCATTGAGCTGATTGATCGACAAGCCCCAGAGCGCGCGCAGCAGATAATCGCGGTCGCCGAGACGCTCGGCGAGCTCGAGCGCGGTCGCCCAGGCCGGGCCTGCCTGGCTCGCGCGGCCGAAGCCGTACATCAGCGACCAGCCGAGCGCGGCCGACAATTGCATGCGCAGCCGCTCGGCGCCTGTGGCGCGATCGTCGAGCCGGTCGAGTGCCAGCTGCACACGATTGCGGCATTCGGCCAGCAGCGACAGCTGCACCCATAGCGGGACTGCGACCGCGACGAGTTCGATGCCAATCTGAGCGTCACCGTCAGGAGAAAACGCCCAATCGAGCGCGAGACGCACATTGTCGAGATGTTGGCCGTAGACGGCCAGCCACTCGGGCAGCGGCCTGGACTCGCTCTCGCGCTCGGCATTGGCGAAGTAGTTGCGAAAATATCTTGCGTGCCGATATGCGGCGTCCCGGTACTCGCCCTGCTTGCGCAGCTTCTCCAGCGCATAGACCCGCGTCGTGTCCAGCAGACGATATTTCGGGCTGTCGCCGGCGAGATCGACGGTCATCAGCGACTTCGCCACCAGATTGGCGATGCCGTCAGTGATCGGCGTCGTCTCCTCGTCCTCGATGGCCGTGGCGGCGGCGAGCGGAAACTCGCCGACGAACACCGCAAGATGGCGGAGCGTCCTCGCCTCCGATTCGGGCAGCAGCTCGTAGCTCCAGTCGAGCGCGGCGCGCAGCGTGCGGTGTCGCGGCAGCGCCGTGCGGCGGCCCGTGGTCAGCAGGTTGAAGCGGTCATCGAGCGATTCGGCGACCGCAGACGGCCCAAGCATGGCGGCACGCGCCGCGGCAAACTCGATTGCCAGCGGAATTCCATCGAGCCGCCGGCAGATCGCTCCGACCGCTCGTAGTGTCTCGCGGTCGGAGCCGAACTCGCGCCCTAGCGCCCTGGCCCTCGCCAGGAACAGCTCGGCCGCCGTGCCGCCCTGCACCGCCGCGCCTTCTGCCCAATCGCCGGACGGCAAATCCAGCGGCGGAACACGATAGACGTATTCCCCCTCGATCCGCAGCATTTCGCGGCTGGTCGCGAGCACATGGACGTTGGGGCAGCGGCTGACGAGGGCCTCCGAAAAGCTTGCGGCGGCGTCGACCACATGCTCGCAATTGTCGAGCACGAGCAGCAGTCTGCGCTGCGCGATGGCCCGCACCACGGCATCCTCGGCGTCCTCCTCGCCGACCAGCTTGAGGCCGAGCACCGTGGCGACGGTCGAGGACACGAGCCTGGGATCGGCGAGCGGCGCGAACTCGACGAGGAAGCCCACGCCTTGAAAATTGTGAAGAATGGAGCGCGCCAGATCCAGCGCCAGCACCGTCTTGCCGATGCCGCCGGGTCCCGTGAGCGTCACGACGCGATAGGCCGACAGCAATCCCTGAAGATATGGAAGGATCGCGGCGCGGCCGATCAGATTTGAGGTCGCGACCGGAATGTTGGTCCGCGGCAGATCGGTCTCGGAAGGTGATGCCGGCTTGCCGATTGGCGGCGCCTCGCTCTCCACGCGCGCGCGCCAGATTCCGCGCAGCCGATAGCCGCGGCCGATCGTCGTCTCCAAGAGCTCGCGGTCGTCGCCGAGCGCCTTGCGGATTGCAGCGATATGAACCCTCAGCGCGATCTCTTCGACGAACACGCCTGGCCAGACACGCTGCAGCAGATCGCTCTTGGTGATGAGCTCGCCGGCGGACTTCGCAAGCTCCGCCACGATCTCGAAGGCGCGACCGCCCAGCGGCACGGCAACTCCCTGATGCCGCAGCTCGCGACGGACGAGATCGACCTCCCATTCTCCACAGACATAGACCCGTGCTTGGGCTTGCTCAGCCATCCCGTCTACCACAAAACACGTCCATGTCCGGCCGCGCCGATCTCACATCATCTCGCATGGTTGAAGGCGACGGGCCTTCATCACCGTGGCCGCTTGCCGCAAGTCGCCTCGCGATCGCAGCCGGCCGCACCGCAGCTCGTTTAGCGGCAATTCATCATCGAAAGACGCGTTCGGCAAGTGAGTCGCGCGCATCGACTTTCGCGTCAATGCGCTGTGCGCTCGATTACGGATGCATCGCATTTTAGCGAAGGCGCTGTCCTTGGAAGCAGGCATGCCAACGACATCGCCGCGAATGCATGCATCCTCGACTTTCGGATGCGACAGCTTGTCACGGTCGCGCCCAACCGCGCTCTCGACGCGCAGGGGCGTTAATTGCCAAACAATGAGATTAAAGCATTACGATCAAATGAGTATTCGACGCGGCGGCAATGCCGCCGCAACACTGCGTTTTGCAATATCTAACACGCATTAAGCACCCATAACGAGCATTATGGGGTGAGAGGTCTATTCTTCACCGCATCGCTCATTGCATTCGCGGGTTCGCTCGCAGGCGGCGACGGCGCCGCGAGCGGCCCGGAAAGGATCAACGATGCTCACGCAGAGCTTGCCCTCACACATCCGCCTCCCCAGCATCGACTTTCCCGCTGCTCCGACGAGATCAGCCATAGAGTCCGGCACCGGGACGATTTGCCGGGAGCAGAAATGGCGCCAGCTCGATCACGCGGCCGGCAAGCCGCTCGGAGACATCGCGATCTCGCGCTGGACCGATCCGGAAGCGACCTCGCGACGCGAGGAGGCGACCGCCCCTGAGGATCGCTATATCATTGCCGTTGCGCTGAGAACCACCCGCCTCAGCCTCGCGAGGAGCGGACGGCCGATCTTCGATGGCATCATGCCGGCCGGTACGCTGCATGTCACCGGACCTTCCAGGCAGCTCAGCGCCTATTTCCGCGCGCCATACGACTTTCTTCATTTCCATGTCGCTGCCGATTATGTCCGGTCGCATCGCGCGAGCGGTCAGTCCGATGTCGGTATCGATGGCGCGAGCGATCTCATCCTGCTGCGCGATTCGCTCGCCGAGCAGCTCGCCAAGGCACTGGTCGGGCGCGGCGACGAAGATCATCTGTTCACGCTCTGCGTCGGGCAGACGCTGACGGCGCACATCACCCGCCGCGAGCTATCGCGGAGCAAGGTCAATGCGCTTGCCAAATGGCGACTGCGGCGCGTGGAGGACTATGTCAGCACGAATTTCCACCGCGGCATCGGCCTTTCGGACCTGGCCAAGGTCGCGGGACTATCGCGCATGCATTTCGCCGCTCAGTTTCGTGCGGCAACAGGATACCGGCCGCGCGAATATCTGCTGCATCAGCGCGTCGAGCAGGCGAAGTCGATCATGTCGAGCACCGACACGCCGCTTGCGGAAGTCGCGCTGACGGTGGGTTTCTCCACCCAGGCGCATTTTTCGACGGTGTTCAAGCGGATGACCGACGAAACCCCGGCGCGCTGGCGCTCGGCGCATCAGGGCTGAGCTTCAGACCGCGGCCGCGTTGTCACCGCGCGCGGCACATTGGCATCACGCCGACGGTCAGTTTGGCTTAAGCCCGACGGATCGGATGATCGGCGCCATACGCGCATACTCGTCTTCGACCAGCTTCTGAAACGCGTCAGGGCTGGAATCGGCATCGGGCTCCAGGCCCTGCGACCGATAGATTTCCTGCAAGGCAGGATCGGCCATCGCTTTGAGCGTGATCTGCGCAATCCGCGCAACGATTTCGTCGGCGGTGGCTCTGGCAACGAATAGACCAAACCATCCCTCATACCTGAGATCCGCCATGCCCTGCTCGATCGCGGTCGGCAGGTCCGGCTCGGCTGATAGCCGCCGCTCGGATGTCACCGCCAGGATTCGGATCTTGTCGGCGCGGGCAAGCTCCAGGAGCTGGCCCGAGATCACCGCGATCACCATGCCGATCTGGCCGCCGATCAGGTCATTGGTCGCCGGCCCCATGCCGCGATAAGGGACATGGACGAGATCGGGGATGCCGCCCTGCTGTTTGAACATTTCGCCGACCAGATGATTGCCGGTGCCGACGCCCGGCGTGCCATAGGAAAGCGTGCCGGGATGGGCCTTGGCATAGGCGATCAGCTCCGACAAGTTGCGGACCGGCAGCGACGGATGGACCGCAACAGCGAGCGCCGTGCTGATCAGGCGATAGACGGCGCGGAAATCGGCGATGGGATCGTAGGACGGGTGCGCCGAAGTCAAGGGCCCGATGACCTGCGTGCTGACATTGCCGAGCAGCAGGGAATAGCCATCCGCCGCCTCGTGGAGGACGGCGGCGCACCCGATCGCACCGCCGGCGCCGCCGATATTCTCGACGACAACAGGGCCAAGCAGCTCGTCGATCTTCTCGGCCCAGGGGCGGCCAATCTGGTCGCCCGAGCCTCCGGCCGCATAGGGGATCACCAGGCGGATGCGGCGCGACGGATAGTGATCGGCACTGGCATCACGCGCCGCCGCGCCCCACACGGCAGCGCCGGCAGCCTGCGCGAGCACGTGCCTGCGCGAGAACAGAGACATCTTTCATCCAGGATAGGACAGTGGGATGACTGTCGTGCGAAACGAGTACCGCGTCGGCGAAGGCGTTGACTAGGCACTGCGGCACACGGCCGTCATGCCCGAATGAGAGCTTACCCGCAACCACAGTCATTCCCCGCGCATGCGGGGAATCTCGTACGCCGCGGCTTCTCGATTCACCACGGCTGCCGCGGAGTGCTGGACCGTCCGCCGGAGCCTGTCATCCGGCCGGCCGGAGGCCGGACGACAGCGGACGATGACGGCGGAGTGAATGGATCCAGCGCAGTTCCTGCGACACCGCTCAGACCGGCCGCACGCGGACCTCACCCGTCGAGATCGAGCCGGTATCGACCAGAAGCCCGACTCCGCCGCCGCGCAGCCGCTCATCCATATCCTCGGTCTGAAACAGCAGCCGGTCGTCGACGAATGCCCGAAGCTTGTGTCCCTGCACGTCGAGCCGCAGCCGGTAGGGCCGGTCGAGCTCCCAGGAGAAGGGCTGGGCCGCGAGCTCCGTCTCCTGATGGCAACGCCGCACGAGGCTGACACGGCCGCCGTCGCGCGTTTCGAGCATCAGCGCGTAGTAACGCTCGCGGCCCTGCACCCGCGCGGCGAGGCCCCATCGCTTGGCCAGCAGCGGCGTGATCTCGGTCTCGACCAAGTAGTCGGTCCATTCGCGCGTACCTTGGGAGATCGATCCGAGACCGTCATTGTTGGTGATGCGCAGCCCCTCCCAACGGGTCTGGAAGTGGCTGACATTGTCGACCCAGGCGTGCTTCCACATCACGCTCTCGGTATCGGGCCGCCGCAAGGTCAGGTCGGGCGCGCCATCCCAACGCAGATAGTCCAGATAGATCGCGCCGTCGACACCGGCCATGTCGGAGGTCTCGATCTGCAGTCCGATGTCGTAGATCGGATAACTCCCGGTATCGGGAACGCGCCAGCGCATCACCGCGCCGTCATGCGGCGCTACATGCTGGGTGGGCCCGAACGTCGGCTTCAATTCGTCCCTCGCGTCGAACACGTTGGCAAAGAGCCGGACGGCAACGCTGCCGCTATTGGCTGCGCCGGCCGCAACGCCGCATTCGACGGTCTGGCCGGAATAGAGCGTCGGGCTCGCCAGCAGCCGATAGATCGGCATCTCGAACACCTCCTTGTCGAAGAAGACAGGCGAGCTCACGCGCGCCACGCGCCCGGGCGCCAGGCGGTCGAAGCGGATGGCGAGACTGCGCTGTCCAAGTCTTGAGTGATCGACATTCTTCAGTTCGACCGGATGCAGATGGGCCGGCGAGCCGGCTTCACAGCGAAAGCCCTGCAGGCTACCGGGAAATTCGAAGCCGAACCGCGCGCCGTGCTTGGAAGCGGCGGGCAGCGCGACG
>Ga0209233_1001061_pt1 | contig 11403 bp, 10 predicted proteins | sample AraplaCL_Cvi_mCL_FD_184269 | JGI IMG/M metagenome (GOLD analysis project Ga0209233, IMG submission 184269) | Arabidopsis root microbial communities from the University of North Carolina, USA - plate scrape CL_Cvi_mCL (SPAdes) (version 2) | ecosystem: Host-associated > Plants > Roots > Endosphere... | reverse complement strand
ACCGGCACGCCGATTGCGCTTCTGATCGAGAACACCGACCAGCGCTCGAAGGACTATTCCGAGATCAAGGACAAGTTCCGCCCCGGCCATGCCGACTTCACCTATGAGGCGAAATACGGTCTGCGCGACTATCGTGGCGGCGGCCGCTCCTCGGCGCGCGAAACCGCGACCCGCGTCGCCGCCGGCGCCATCGCCCGCAAGATCCTTGCGGATGTGAAGGTGCGCGGCGCGCTGGTGCAGATGGGCCCGCACAAGATCGACCGCGCCAACTGGGATTGGGACGAGGTCGCCAACAATCCGTTCTTCTGCCCGGACGAGGCCAAGGCGGCATTCTTCGAGGAGTATCTCGACGGCATCCGCAAGAGCGGCTCGTCGATCGGCGCGGTGATCGAGGTGGTTGCCGAGGGTGTGCCGGCGGGCCTTGGCGCGCCGCTCTATGCCAAGCTCGACGCCGATCTTGCCGCCGCGATGATGAGCATCAATGCGGTGAAGGGCGTCGAGATCGGCGCCGGCTTTGCCGCGGCCGAGCTCACAGGCGAAGAGAACGCCGACGAGATGCGCTCGGGCAATGACGGCACGCGTTTTCTCTCCAACAATGCCGGCGGCGTTCTCGGCGGCATCGCCACCGGCCAGCCGGTGGTGGTGCGTTTCGCTGTGAAGCCGACCTCCTCGATCCTGACGCCGCGACTCTCCGTCGACCGGCAGGGACATGAGACCGAGGTCATGACCAAGGGACGCCACGATCCCTGCGTCGGCATCCGTGCGGTGCCGGTCGGCGAGGCGATGATGGCCTGCGTGCTGGCCGATCATCTGCTGCGTCATCGTGGGCAGGTTGGGTAATCGCGAACGTCATTGCGAGGCGCGTCAGCGCCGAAGCAATCCAGATGTCCTTGGCCCTCTGGATTGCTTCGCTCGCAATGACGAGGCTTAGCTACTGGCGCTCGCCACCATAGACGTACGACATCTTCAGCCCGAAGGTCACGATTGACAGCGTGATCCACAGTCGCAGCATGGCGAATGAGAAGATGAAGACGAAGTAGACCAAGTTCTTGATGAACTGGCTCGCAGTCGATGTCTGCCAAAAATTCCAGATCGCGCCGCGCACGAGCTCCTGGCCGAAGCCGAGTATGATCGAGACGACGCCGAGCACCAGCACGGCGGTGCCGAGCCATAAGCTACGCCGCCCGAACTCCGCGATCGCCGGAAAGAATGCCACGCGGCCATTGTTCTCCGCGTCGACAATCATCAGCAGAACCAGCACGGCGATGACACCGCTCCAGAACCTGCCGAGATTAGTGAACTGGTCGAACGCCATCCCGTCGAGTCCGGCCATCAGATGCGGCGCGAGCTTCGCATAGGGCGTGAAGGCCAGCGCCAGCGAAGTTCCGATCAGTAGCAATGCGATCCGCCACAACACCGACAAGGACAGCTTGAGCTGATCGCTCAGACTGAACTCGCCGAGTCCGGTGCGGCCGCCGCTGGCCTCGATGCAGCGCTGTGCCGTGACGAGAAAGGCGACCAGCACTGCGATCGCGGCGACGATTTCGGCCGGAAGGCTAGCCGGCCCGCGGCCAAACGCGATCACGCGCATGGCGGCGGCCAGGATCAGCCAAGGCAGCGCGGGAAGCAGCCGCAGTGGTCCGAACGAGGTTTGCGGAGCGATTGCTGCCTGTTGCCGTCTTTGAAGTATGTCGCTCATGGGGGCAACATATACAGTGGCGCTGAACTGCCCGTCCTGAAACTCGTTAAAATTGCGAGGAGTGGCCTTCCCGCGTAGGGCCGTGCTGGCCGATCATCTGCTGCGCCATCGCGGCCAGATTGGAGAGCGTTGAATTTGCAAAAGCCCGGCGCGTTGCGCGATTCCATCGCCGCCGCTCCGGTGGCATAGTATGCACCATGGTGAACACTGCAAAAATGCGCGATCTTGCCGAATGGCTGGTCGACGGCGCGCGAACCGCGGCGACTCCGGCCGCAATGATGGCGCAAGCCTGCGAGCGGATGGTGGAGGCCGGCGTGCCGCTCTGGCGCGTCGGCGTTTTCGTTCGCACGCTGCACCCGGAAATTTTCGGCCGCAGTTTCGTCTGGCGGCCGGGGGCCGAGGTCGAGATGGGAACGGTCGGGTTCGACTTCATGGATTCGCCTCAGTTCACGCAAAGTCCGCTTGCGACGGTCGTGACCCACGGCGTCGAGGTGAGGGCCGATCCGTTCAGTGCCGCATCCGAGCCCTTTCCGATTCTGATGGATCTGCGGGCCGAGGGAGCGACCGATTACATTGCGATCCCGCTGACCTTCCTGGACCGCGAGATGCACGCCTCGAGTTGGACCACGAAGGCGCCCGGCGGCTTCACGGCTGACCATCTGCAGGCGATCCGGTCATTGATCCCCGCGTTGTCTCGCTACACCGAGATCATCGGCCTGCGCCGCACCGCCTCGATCCTGCTCGACACCTATGTCGGCAATCGTGCCGGCGAGCGCATTCTCGGCGGCCAGATCCGGCGCGGTCACACCGACACGATGCATGCGGCGATCTGGCTGTCGGATCTGCGCGGCTTCACGCAATTGTCGGATCGGCTGCCGGCCGAGACGGTGGTCGAGATCCTCAATCATTATTTCGATTGCCAGGTCGCAGCGATCAGGAATCACGGCGGCGAGGTGCTGAAATTCATGGGCGATGGCTTGCTCGCGGTGTTTCCGATCCCGGAGCAGGGGGGCGACCCCGCCGAGATCTGCGGGCGCGCGCTGGAGGCGGCGCGGCAATCGCGCGCCAGTGTCGATGCCTTCGAGTACGGCATCGGCAATACGATCGAGCGCTTCCGCTTCGGCGTGGCCCTGCATGTCGGGCAATTGCTCTATGGCAATATCGGCGGCGCCGACCGGCTCGACTTCACCTGCATCGGCCCTGCAGTCAATCTTGCCGCGCGGCTCGAAAAGATCGCAGGCCGCCTGAAGCGCACGGTGGTCGCATCCGAAGCGTTCGCACGTCTGTGCGCCGGCGCCTGGGCCGATCTCGGTGCCTTTCCAATCGCGGGCTTTGCCAGCGAGCAGCGGGTGTTCGGGCTGCGCGATGAGGCGGCGTTGGCGTAAAGCCTTTCGAGCGAAGTGACGATCATTCAAGCACGCGTCAGAACAGAGCCCACTACTCCTCCGGCTCGGTGGTGAACAGCAGCGGATATCCCTTGGCGCGGCCGGCATCGGTCGCCCGCGTCGCCTTGGTTTCGGCGACGTCGCGGGTGAACACGGCGACCACGCAGACGCCGCGCCGGTGCGCCGTGATCATCACCTTGTAGGCCTCATCCTCGGTCATCCGGAATTCCGCTTTCAAAATCATCACGACGAATTCGCGGGGCGTGTAGTCATCATTGATCAGGATCACCTTGTAGAGGCGGGGGCGCTCGACCTGTGTCTTGACCTTGGACCTGGTCTTTGTCGCGGGCTTGGTGACGGAGTCGTTCATGCGGCTCCTCCGATCGTGGTCCTGCACAAGCAATGAAGCCATATCAGGATACAGCGTCCCGTCGTGCTGGGAAACCGCATCGCCGCGGAACTTCAATCGTAGAGCAGCTGCCTGCTTTGTCGCCAGAGCGCAGAGGCACTAGGCGATGCTCGCGCCAGGCTAACCTGAATGTGAATGAGAGCGGCGCTTCCCGCTTTGCCTGCTGCGGATTGCATGTCACCATCGCGTCACACGATTGGAGGGCAGCTCATGCGCTGGTGGATCTCGATCGGAGCGGCGTGCCTGGCCGGTGTGATCGCCGGCGGCAATGCCGCTGGCGTGGCTGCGGCGCCCCCCGCCAGGGCAGCGGCGCAAATGAGCGAGAAGGAAGCTTCGCCATCGGTTGATGTCGAGCTGATCATTGCGGTCGACGTCTCCTACTCGATGGACCTGGACGAGCTTGCGATCCAGCGCGAAGGCTACGCACAGGCGATCGTCTCCAAGGAGTTCCTGCAGGCGCTGAAGAACGGTCCGAACGGTCGCATCGCCGTCACCTATTTCGAATGGGCCGCCTCCGGCGATCAGAAGATCATCATTCCCTGGCGCCTGATCGATGGCCCGGAAACAGCGGATGCCGTCTCGGCCGAAATCATGAGGACGCCGGTCCGCCGCGCCTCGCGCACGTCGATATCAGGCGCGATCTACTTTGCGATGCCGTTGTTCGACGACGATCCCTATCGCGGTCTGCGGCGCGTGATCGACATTTCCGGCGACGGTCCCAACAACAGCGGCTCTCCGGTCACGATAGCGCGCGACACGGCGCTTTCGAAAGGCATCACCATCAACGGCCTGCCGATCATGGTGAAGGAGCCGTCCTACTCGACGATGGATATCGAGAATCTCGATTGGTACTACGAAGATTGCGTGACCGGCGGCGCCGGCTCCTTCGTCATCTCGATCAAGGGGCGCGACGAGTTCAAGGAGGCGATCCGCACCAAGCTCCTGATGGAGGTGGCCGGCCGCACGCCGCCGCGCCACATCATGCCGGTCGCCGATGAAGCCAAGGAGCCGCGGGTCTCCTGCCTGGTCGGCGAGAAGATCTGGCAGGATCGCTGGGGGCGTTGATCCGATCCACGGCTGCGGCGGAGTAAGCCGCGCGGGTTTCCCTGATAACAGCCTTCAAACGCGGTGTCATCGCGACGCGCAGCTGTGGCGCCAAAACAACACTCAAAGCAAAACTAACGGTTGTGGCCAGCGTAAGTTCGCTCGCGCCACGGTTCTGCCGCCATTGCCCGGCGAGCTTGCCGCAGCTTGGGCGGAGGCGCACAGAACATGCGTTCCATCGGCTGTCTAGGTAAATCACCTCGCACGATCGGGCTCGATCAGCTGGCCCGTCGTCTTCCGGACGGCACCGCGTGTGCCCGTCGCAACCTTGTCCGAACCTCTGGACTGATCCTGATCGCAGCGTCGCTGGGCGCCTGCGCGCAGACCTCGGTGGTCTCGCAGCGCGCAGGCCACATCGCGCCGACCCGGGAGGCTGCGCCGGAGCCGCGGCAGGCGTTTCGGCCTGTTCATAGGCCAGTCTCGCTGGTCAGGCTGCGCGAGCCCGAGCGCAGCGAGCCGGCCAAGCGTGTGTCGGTCGCATCGACGGGAGGCTCGCGCGGGGTTGCGAGCTTCTACAGCGAGGGACAGGAGACGGCGAGCGGCGAGCGCTTCGATCCGCATGAGCTGACTGCGGCCCATCCGACGCTGCCCTTCGGCACGCGCCTTCAAGTGACCAACGTCGCGACGGGCAAGTCGGTGACGGTGCGGGTCAACGACCGCGGCCCGTTCGTCGGGGGGCGCGTGGTTGACGTGTCCTATTCTGCTGCCCAGGCGCTCGGCATGGTGCATTCCGGCGTCGCCAACGTGAAGGTGGATGTGGTGCGGTAGCAAGTCATCGAAACCACAATGGCTATCAGCCGTGATTTGCTTCGGCCATATCGAAAACAAGCCGGCGCTGACGGCTTGCCGCCGCATCGATCAGCATTTGTCCGGCCCACCAGTAGATGTTGCGTTCCCGAATCTGCCGCCGCATCAGGCGCATCCGCGCCTGTTGCTCGCCGGCGGGCATCCGAAGTGCAGTGACGATGGCCGACGACATGTCGAAGCTGTCATAGGGATTGACGATCAGCGCCTCCGACAGTTCGCGCGCGGCGCCGGTGAAGCTGGACAGCACGAGCACGCCGTTTTCGTCGTCGCGGGCTGCGACGAACTCCTTGGCGACCAGGTTCATTCCGTCATGCAGGCTGCTGACGATGCAGACGTCCGCAGCCCTGAACAGTTCGAACACCTCTGCTGCTTCGTGATGGCGGATGAGCAGCCGAACCGGTTGATATTCACTGTCGCCGTGACGGAGGTTGATGTCTGCGGCGAGGGCGACCGCCTCGCTCTGCAGGTTGCTGTAGCTTGTGAGCTTGCTTCGAGTGGGAGCCGCTACCTGGACAAAGATGAAGCGTCGCCGCCATGCTGGTTCGCGGCTCAGCAACTCATCAACAGCTTTCATCCGATCGAGGATACCCTTGGTATAGTCGAAGCGCTCAATGCCCACAGCCATCTTGCTGTCGAGAGCGATACCCATCGCTCGCCTGACCCGCATCCGGCACTGATCGATCGGAGGCTGGCCGGACAATGCCTTGGGCGGCCATTCGATCGAGACGGGATACGGCCTCACCAGCGTTTCGTGACCGCCCGACGCGACACCGGCACGTTCGCGATCAATCCGGCTTTCGATGAAGCGATCCACTGCCTCGAGGAAGTTGTTGCAGTGGAATTGGGTATGGAAGCCGAGAATGGTGCTTCCAAGGAGACCGTCGATGATGCGCTCCTTCCACGGACAGATGCTGAACGTCTCCGCATTCGGCCATGGAATGTGCCAGAACGTGACGATCGTCGCTTTCGGAAGCCGCTGCCTGATCATGCGGGGCGCAAGCGCGAAGTGATAGTCCTGCACCAGGACAATTGGGCTCTCGGTCTTCGCCTCCTGCGCGACGGCGTCCGCGAAGCGCGCGTTGATCTCCTCGTAGAGCCGCCAGTCGGCCTCTCGGAAGGTCGGTCTCACGAAAACGATATGGCACAGGGGCCAGAGCCCCTCGTTGGCAAGCCCATAATAATATCCGTCCTGCTCCTCCTCGGTGATCCAGATTCTCCGGAGCACGTAGGACGGATTCTCTGGGGGAACGGGGGTCTTGTCGTGGAGGTCCACCGTGTCCCTGTCGGCGCTGCCGCTGCCGTGAGCGATCCAAGTTCCGCCGCACGCGCGAATGACCGGCTCGAGCGCCGACACCAGCCCGCTCGCCGGCGTCTGAACGCGTATCTTGTCTCCTTCGAAATTGTGGATATAGGGCTCCCGGTTGGAGACCACGAGCACTTCAGCGCCGGGCAGCAGCTTGTATAACAACTGCTGGAGCGTGGCCGGCGACCAATCGATCGGTTCGGATCTGATCGTCTCCCGCCCGGTTTCGATTTCGCCAAGGAGCCTCTTGATCTGACTGTCGATTGAATTCCTGTCACGGGTCGGGACGGGTGAAGTCACGCCAGTTCGGACGTCGTCGATCGCCCGGCGCAAGGACCTCATCCAGCCTCGCAGAATCGTCACGATGATGATCGCAGCGACGCCGGTGATGGCGATGGCCACGGCTGCCAATGCAGCGATGATGAATGTCTCAGCTTCTCCGGAGCGCGCGTCGATGAAGCTCAGGTCGGTCAGAATGACCAGATAAGCTTTTTGACTTCGCTCGACGATGGGAAACGCACCAACCAGGATGCGCCGGCCATCGTTGACGATGGCCGCGAAACTCTCTGCCTCGGACCGCGCGACCTTTTCGCAGGAGAACGTACTGGGCATCAGCCTGGTCGGATGCTGCAGCCGGCCATTCTCGTCACACAAACCGACCGCCAGAATGCGCTCGTCCAGAGCGACATTCTCGAAGATCATCGAAAGGCGCGCATTGTCACCATCCGCGATGGCGCGCACAACCGGGCTGCGGATCGCGTTGTAGACCAGCCGCGACCGCGCCTCAACGTCGCTGCGCGACCACTGTTCGATCAGTCGATTCGAGAACGGAGCAATTGCTAGCCAGAAAATCACAACGACGACCAGCCCGGTTGCGAGATATTGGACGGGCCTTATGATCCTTAAAAACATCGGCATGATCCGCAATGACGGGAAACGACTCCATCATTGCGTCCCGCGACGGTTGCCGACGACGTCATGAGGGCATTGCGTACCGCACGCGATCTTCGGCAGAATGTATCATGGCTGGTCGATTGCAGGTGTTCGTTCCCGGCGACATGCAAGGCAGACAGCACGGGCCGATTGGCTGCCGTCTCTCGCAACCCGCTCATGGATGTGCGGCGTTCTCGTCTCGCAGTATGCGCAATGAGCCACCGGATGTGGCGGTTCTGAAACTCTCGAATTCTTCATTTATCCCCCCATGACAGCTCTCGCGGACGAAGAGCTCAGTTGACGCGTCGTCATTTACGCTGAGCCATACGAACTGAAGCGGTTTGATCGACGTCTTACGTTGCAATCCCAAGGCAAACCGAACCCGCGGCATCAGGTCTTGTCGTGCTTGCTATGAATAAGCTCCGTGAGAGGAATTAAATGGCGCGCATAGGCATCGGCCAGTGCATCGATTTGTGGCGCGGCCGGTTGATCGGATGCATAAATGTACGAGGTGCCTGCTCGCAGAACCAAGCCGTCTCTGCAGAGATCAGACAGGGCTGCCAACAATTGAGCATCGGGCGCGTAGAGTTGCCGCGCGATTGCCTGCAAATCCCAGGGTTCGGCCGGTCGTTCACGCAGAAACAACAGAGCCTCGAGCTGGATGACCGAATCGATGTGGCGCATCACCAGATCTTGCACGGCGCGAGTCAGTATCATCTCGATCGTTCGGTGAGCGCGAAGATATGGCAAGAAAGACCATTCAAGCCGGAGTGCGGCGGCTGCCAACGCAGGCGCCGGGTCCCGTTGTCGATTTGATGTTGTCGTTTGCGGCTACGATACCCGATCGACCGATCGATTTGAGACGGTACATTGCCATCGCAACGGAAGGAGCGCAGAGGATGAACTGAAGCATCGTAAGCAATTCATCCTGATTACGTCGCGGACCGCCGCCGTCATAAAGGGAAATGATGCGCCGCGCTTCCTCGACCGCAGCGATCAATGCGTCGCAATCCGACATGCCCCCACCTCACCAGCCTCAGCATTCACCAGCCTTGGAATCGGCACGTACGATAATATTGTCGCCACGATCGGTCGAGCGGGACGGTACGGTAGCGTACCCGGGAACGGCACCACTTTTGCGGAATGTATCCGGTTGGAAGGCTGCGACAATCTGCCGCCAAGCAAGGCAGCGCGAGAACGTGTTTGGTTCTCACGAAAGCCACGGATTGTCCTGGCCGCGGGACCGGCATCGATTAGAAGCGATGGTACTTGAAATCCGAAACAAGCTGCTGCGTTTGATTCCAGTCAAAGAACGGCTTCGTATTCTGAGGAGCGCCGAACTAATCGAGTTGCGGCCACGGCAGGTTCTGCACCATTACAGGCTGCCGATGGAGCACGTCTATTTTCTGGAAAGCGGACTGATCTCAGTGGCGGCCAAAGTCAGCCGCAACAGGTTCGTCGAAGTGTGGCTCACGGGGCAGGAGGGGCTGCTGGGGGCGCCGGTCGTGCTCGCCGAGGACAATGTCCCCCTGCACCGGCGAACAGTGCAGGTTCCGGGCGAAGCGTACCGGCTCAGAACCGCCGAGTTCTGCGAGGTATTGAAGGAGCTGACGTGCCTGCGCGAAGTGATCGATCGATATTTGGCCGTCGTGCTCGCCCAGACATCGCAGTCCGGTGCATGTAACTCCTATCATACGCTCAGGCAGCGGCTTGCGCGATGGCTGCTTGTCGCGCGCAACGCGCTGGGCAGCGATGAAATACCTCTGACCCATGGCGTGCTCGCGGATCTATTGGGCGTTCGCCGGGCCAGCGTGACGCAATGCGTCGAGGTCTTTCAAAAACATCGCGCCATTTCGGCCAGGAGGGGACTGATCAGGATCGAGAAGCCGGTAGAACTCGGCAAGGCCTGTTGCGGTTGTTTCAAGCTCATCGAGCGGGAATATCAGCGACATCTCGTGCAAACGCAGGACAAGGTCGTGCGCCCGCAGCGAAACATCGACACTTCGAATCTTCACTAACCCGATCGGCGTGATAAGGTGCGTCACCGCACCAGCCTTGCCACCAACTCCACATGCGGCGTGTGCCTGAACTGATCGACCGGCACCACCGTATCGAGCTTGTAGCCGCCATCGATCAGCATTCTTATGTCGCGAGCGAAGGTAGTGACGTTGCAGGAAACTGCAACCACGATCGGCACCGTGCTCGCCGCAAGCTGCTTGACTTGCGCCTGCGCGCCCTGGCGCGGCGGATCGAACACCACGGCGTCGAAGTCGCGCATCTCCTGCGGCATCAGTGGCCGGCGGAACAGGTCGCGCATCTCGGCCTTGACCGGCTTCAGGCCCGTGGTGATGGCGGCCGCCTTCCGCAGCGCTGCGATGGCGCCGGCATCGCTGTCGAGCGCGGTGATGCGCGCGCGTGATGCCAGCCGCAGCGCAAACGGGCCGACGCCGCAGAATAGGTCGGCGACGTGCTTCCCCTTACTGGTCCGCTCGCTCACCAGCGTCGCCAGCGTTTCCTCGCCGGCGACGGTCGCCTGCAGGAAGGAGCCGGGTGGCAGGACCACGCGCGCGGTGCCGATACCGATCTCGGGTGCGCTCCGCATCAAGACCAACTCGCCATGGCGCGTCAGCCGCGCCAGCCGGTGCTGCTCGGCGATGACAGACAGCGCGGCGATGCGCGGCGGCGGCAGCGGACCGGAGCCGCGGATGTCGATATCGAGGCCGTTGTTGGTCGCGGTCGCCTGGATGTCGAGCGGCTTGCCGGTGGGCTTGAGCGCTTCCGCCACCGCCCAGGCCGCCTCCAGCGCACCCTTGAGACCGGGATCGAGGATCGGGCAGCGGTCGATCGGAATGATGTCGTGACTGGCCGCCGCGCTGAATCCCACTTTCAGGATCTCGCGCGTGCCCATGCGCGCATGGAAGGTGGCGCGGCGGCGGCCGGCGCCATGCGCATCGATCAGCGGCGCGACCTCGCACTCGATCTTGGCAGCTTGAAGCGTCTCGACGACGATGTTGCGCTTCCAGGCCTGATAGCCCTCCTGCTGCCAATGCTGGATCGCGCAGCCGCCGCAGACACCGAAATGCGGACAGAACGGCGCGATGCGCTCCGGGCTCGGCGTGCCGATCGCAAGCAGCTTGCGGCGGTCGGGATGGCCCGGCACGGCCGCCGCCTCGATGGTCTCGCCACCGAGCGTGTAGGGCACGTAGCGCGCCTCGCCCGCGGTGAACGAGACGCCGTCGCCGCGATGGCCGACGTGATCAATCAGGAGACGCTCAACCATTGCGGCGGGCTCCGAGGAAGAACTCGGCATTGCCGTCGCCGCCTTTGATCGCGGACGGAAACACCTTGATCTCGGTGCAGCCGAGCGAGTCCGCGAAGGCTGCGATCTCGTCGCAAACCTGCTGGTGCACGGCGGCGTCCTTGATGATGCCGCCCTTGCCATGCGCACCTTGCGCTTCGAATTGCGGCTTGATCAGCGCGAGCAGGCTCATCGGTGAGGCGGCCAACGACAGCGCCACCGGCAGCACGGCCTTCAGCGAGATGAAGCTGACATCGATCACGACCACGTCGGGCCGCTGCGGCAGGCGCTTACCCTCATAGGAGCGGATGTCGGTCTGCTCCATGGAGATGATCCGGGAATGGCCATGCAGGGACGGGTGCAACTGATCACGGCCGACATCGACGGCAAACACCAGCGCCGCGCCACTTGCGAGCAGCACCTCGGTGAAGCCGCCGGTGGAGGCGCCGACATCGAGGCAGACAT
>Ga0209233_1001060_pt1 | contig 11404 bp, 7 predicted proteins | sample AraplaCL_Cvi_mCL_FD_184269 | JGI IMG/M metagenome (GOLD analysis project Ga0209233, IMG submission 184269) | Arabidopsis root microbial communities from the University of North Carolina, USA - plate scrape CL_Cvi_mCL (SPAdes) (version 2) | ecosystem: Host-associated > Plants > Roots > Endosphere ... | reverse complement strand
CGGTGTGGTGGAAGACGCGACCGACATCATCCTGAACCTGAAGCAGATCCCGTTCAAGCTGAACGGCGACGGCCCGAAGGCTCTGTACCTGCGTGCAGACCAGCCCGGTGTTGTCACCAGCGGCATGATCGAAGCAGACGGCGACGTAGAGATCCTGGACAAGGACATCTATATCGCAACCGTGTCTGAAGGCGGCAAGCTGGACATGGAAATGCGCTTGAAGCGTGGCCGTGGCTACGTTTCGGCAGACAAGAATTTCGATCCGGATCTCGGCATCGGCTTCATTCCGGTGGATTCGGTTCACTCGCCTGTACGTAAGGTGAACTACGCAGTAGAGGCAGCACGTCTCGGACAGATCACTGACTATGACAAGCTGACCATCGAAATCTGGACGAACGGCACGGTGCTTCCGGCGGATGCGCTCGGTCTCTCGGCAAAGCTGATGAAGGATCACATGACGATCTTCATCAACTTCGAAGAAGAGCTGGAGAGCGGCCTGGATGGATCGCACGACGGTCCGGCTCTGCGTAATGACAACCTGAACCGTTCGGTTGAGGAACTGGAGCTGTCGGTTCGCAGCTACAACTGCCTGAAGAACGCCAACATCGCGACGATCGGTGAACTGATTCAGAAGACCGAAGCCGAGATGCTGAAGACGAAGAATTTCGGCCGCAAGAGCCTGAACGAGATCAAGGAAATCCTTGCTCAGATGGGCCTCTCGCTCGGCATGAAGATCGACGATCAGGGCAACCCGGTTCCGGGACCGACCTCGGTTCTGCCTGCGGCAACGCTGGCCGCCTCCTTCGGCAACTTCGATGATGAAGAAGACGAAGATGAGGACGACCTCGTAATGCCGGAGACGGAAAACTTTTAAGCTCTTAGCTGTTGGCTCTTAGCTTTTAGCCATTTCATTGGCGAAGCTGAGAGCTGACAGCGGAGCGAAAGCACTTAGTTTTCTTCTGGGTATTTTCCAGGAGCTAGAAGCTAAGAGCTAAAGGCTGAAAGCTAAGTGTTAGCGATGCGCTCGGTGCGAGCCGTCGAATTTGAAATTGGAAGGTAAGTACTATGCGTCATCGCAAAGCTGGAAACAAACTTGGACGGAATACGAGCCACCGCCGCGCACTTCTGCGCAACCTGGTTACCTCGATTCTGGTAGAAGACCGTGTGGAGACGACCTTGGCGAAGGCCAAGGCTGTTCGTCCGCTGGTCGAGAAGATGATCACCTTGGGTAAGAAGGGTGATGTTCACTCGCGCCGTCAGGCACTCGCGTTCCTGATGACGGACGACTCCGTGACGCGTCTGTTCGCGACGGTTGCTCCTCGCTACGGCGATCGCCAGGGCGGCTACCTGCGCATCGTGAAGGCTGGCTTCCGTCAGGGCGATGGCGGCGAAAAGGCCATCATCGAACTGCTGGGTGCTGAGAAGGAACTGGGCGCGAAGCAGCAGAAGCGTGAAGACCTGAAGGCCAAGAAGCGCGAAGAGCTGCAGAAGCAGCTTGCCGAGCAGGGCGGCGACGAGAATAGCGAAGCAGCGTAAGCCGCATTCGAATCAAGCATGACAGTGAAGGGCCCATGGATTTCCATGCGGCCCTTCGCTCTATGCGCAGGAATTTCTACCCATGATGAATATTTCGATCCCAGAGCAGGAGATGCGATGAGTCGGCCTGTATTACTCGGTGGGCGTCAGGCTCCCATTGCAGCAACCTTTACAAGTTGGCTGTCGCTTACCTGGCTACCGGTGATGGTCATGCTGGTGGCCATTGCGATTGAGTCGACGCACGCCTTCTCTTCAGATCACACCTCAGGATGGCTACGTGACCTCTATCAGGCAATCGCAGGGCAGGTATCCGATACGCGATGGTTGGAGATTCACCATTACATCCGTAAGACTGGGCACTTCACCGGCTACGGTCTGCTTGGGCTGGCATGGTTGCGAGCATGGCTGCTCTTTTGGCTAATTCCGATGAAGCATCGTTCTGAAGGCGTATGGCGTAGCTACGCAATGGTAATGGCGGTCGCCTGCACTAGTCTGGTGGCATCGCTGGACGAACTGCACCAAAGTTTTATGGCAGACCGCACCGGGGTGGTATCCGATGTGTGGCTGGATACCACCGGCGCAGTCTGTCTTATTCTTCTGTCGTTTTTGATAGGAAAATTGTTGCGCCCTGCCAGCGAGTAAAGATCGGCTTCCGAAGAGAAGGAGCAGGCCAACCCTGGGTGTTGCGAACACCGCGACGGATACCAGCAATTCCTTTTGCGGAGCGAGCCCGTAGTACGCGCACGTCGTGCGTGTTTGCAAACTGCTCAGGCAGCTGTGCGAAGGACAGTCCCAGCGTAATGAATTGAGTCTGCGGATGCAGTAGGGCATTGCGCCGCGCCGCCAAAAATGCCAGAAACAGCGTATTCAGCACCACGGCTCCGCTTGTATCCAGCAGCACGTCCCATACGGAAGCACCGCGTGTTGGCAGGAAGATCTGATGAATCTCGTCGGCAGATGCGATAACGGCCGTCGATAGGATTCCAAATAACGCCGCCCGCATCCGGAGCGTGCTCCAGCTGGCAGCCACACGGCGCCGGAGGACGGAGTACCATCCCCGCGCGAAGAAGATTCCCAGAAGACCATAGCCTGTGAAGTGGCCAGACTTCCGCAGAAGATGATTGATCAGGGCGACAAGGCCATCCGAGTGGCCAGACCAGGCGGCGAGCTGAGACAGCCAGATGCTTGTATGGACAGCGCCCATGGTGTTCGTGGATTCACCGCAAATAACGGCAATACCGAAAAGCACAGGAAGCCAAGCAGCCTGTTTACGGACAGATGTGGGAGCAGTCGCCGCGATAGCCATAACTACAGTCCCTCCGGGGGAAGTAAATTGCGGGAGGCGGTGGTCCGCCTCGCTTCTGCATTGGAATAGAGCAAGCAGCGTGCCATTCCCTTTATGCGCTCTAAATATCCTGTTATGTGTTACATGCGCTCTGCTGGCGGTGTTTGACGTTGTGGAAGAAACGCGTCAACTCAAAACCTTTTGGGCACACGGAACTGGACGAAATAGGATCGTTGTTGACAATTAGGGCTTGCAGCGGCATACTGATAAGAGTGTCCGAGCCTCCGTTTGTGCCCTGTGCCTGCGGTCCTCGAATACATGGAAGTTGCGAAAGCAGCTTCCGTCCAACACCACGGCCGAACGGCTCGTTCCCCGCAGCAGTTGAGTAATCGCAATTCGGGACGGGTTCAGCGTGAAAATTACGCTGCGGATAAAGGGCGGGGCCCTCGCTGTAAGTAGACGAAAGTCTGGATGTCAGCGCGAGGCATGCCCGCTGGGCTTGAAGAATCCATCAGCCCGCTTTGTCCAACGGTTCAGGCGGTGGGAGACAAAGGAATAGGAATGGCACGCAAGATTTCGAAGAATCTGGCTAAGGCGCGCGCGGCTGTTGAGCCCCGCACTTACGCCCTGACGGACGCAGTCCCCCTCCTGCAGAAGATCAAGTATGCGAAGTTCGATGAGAACGTCGACATCACCCTGCGCCTTGGCGTAGACACGCGTCACGCTGACCAGATGGTTCGCGCGACCGTTCTGCTGCCCCACGGTCTGGGCAAGACGAAGAAGGTTGCCGTGATTTCGACCGCGGAAAACCAGCGTCTGGCTACAGAGGCCGGTGCGGACATCGTCGGCGGCGAAGAGCTCGTTGAGAAGATCCAGAAGGAGTCCTGGACGGACTTTGATGCCCTGATCGCAACGCCGGACATGATGCGTTCGATCGGTCGTCTCGGTAAGGTCCTGGGTCCCCGCGGTCTGATGCCGAACCCGAAGACGGGCACGGTGACCACGGATGTGGCTGCTGCTGTGAAGGAAATCAAGGCCGGTAAGGTTGAGTTCCGCGCAGACAAGACCGCACTGGTTCACGTTCCGGTGGGCAAGAGTTCCTTTGAAGCAGAGAAGCTGGTCGAGAACGCGATGACCGTGATCGGCGCCGTGGTGAAGGCGAAGCCGGCTGCTGCGAAGGGCAAGTACATCAAGGCGATGTACATCTCGTCGACGATGGGACCTGGCATTGAGCTGGATCAGGCCGTAGCTGAGCAGGCTGCAAAGGCGTAACGATTTCGCCGCTGCGACGCGGCTCGATAGATTCGGCCGGGCACATGCCCGGCGAGGGATAAGACTATGGCATTGACCAAGCAGAAGAAGCAGGAGAAGGTAGCGGCGCTTGCAGGCGAACTGCAGGGCGCGACTGCGGCCATTATCGGCACCTTCACCGCGATGACCGCGGCAAAGGATGTAGATCTCCGCAAGACTGTCCGCGCTGCGGGCGGTAAGTATCAGGTGCTGAAGAACAAGCTGGCTCCCAAGGCCGGCGAAGGCACCAAGATTGAGAACGCGCTGGGCGGCCTGAAGGGCGTCAGCTCCATCGCATACACCTCCGGTGATCCGGTGGCTCTGGCGAAGGCTCTGAGCACCTGGGTGAAGGACAACTCGCAGTTCACCTTCAAGCTGGGCATCGTGGACGGCAAGGTTCTTTCCGTTGCGGAAGTGAACCAGCTGGCAACCATGCCGGGCAAGGAAGAGCTCTTCGCAAAGCTCCTGTTCCTCATCAACGCTCCGGCACAGCGTCTGGCTACGGTCATCAACGCAACCGGTCGCGATCTGGCTGTGGTGATCAACCAGGCCGTGGAGCAGAACAAGCTGGGTGGCGCGGCTCCTGCCGCAGCAGCAGCGGAAGCTGCTCCCGCTGCGGACACGGAAGGTGCTTCGGCTCAGGCCGAGGCGGCTGCCGACGAAGCTCCCGCAGAGGGATAAAAGTTTGGCCCGGCAAAGTATCGCCGGGTTCGCAACAAGTTTTGTCGTGACTGTTTCAAGGGGCGCAAGTCTGGGCGCATCGGAAACCTTGAATACGGGAAGGGCAGCCGGAATAGAAGTTGGATTTCGGGGACGTAATCAGCAGTATCCAGATTGATCGACTAAAGAGGGAATTACCATGGCAGACATCCAGCAGTTGGAAGACGCAATCGTTAGCCTGAGCCTGCTCGAAGCAGCTGAGCTCGTGAAGAAGCTTGAAGAGCGCCTCGGCGTTTCGGCAGCAGCAGCTGCTGTGGCCGTTGCTCCTGCAGCAGGTGGCGGCGCAGCCGCTCCGGCAGCAGAAGAGAAGACCGAGTTCACCGTTATCCTGAAGGATGCCGGCGCGAACAAGATCAACACCATCAAGCTGGTTCGTGAGATCACGAGCCTCGGCCTGAAGGAAGCTAAGGACCTGGTTGACGGCGCTCCGAAGCCCCTGAAGGAGAACGTCTCGAAGGATGAGGCAGCTACCATCGCCAAGAAGTTTGACGGCGTCGCAGCAGTCGAAATCAAGTAGTTTCGGCCAAGGCGGCTCCCGGCGTTCTCGCCGGGAGCCCTTTGCTGTGTATGCGATTTGCTTTCTATTCACGAAAGCAGTATACTTTCGTTTGGAAGATGACCGCCCTGCGTAGGACTGCGTAACGGCGCGACGGTCGGCCTCAAAACGACATTCGAACCTTCTCCGGTTCAAGCCAGAACCGGTCACGGTATGCCTCAGGCGGCGGAGGTTTATCGTGCAGTCAACGCCTCAAGTCTCCTGCCCCGCCAGGCAGCGAGAAGGGTAACAAGGGCGGCAGTTATTTTTAGCAAATTTGAACTGGTGCAAAAGTCGGATCTTGCGCTCACGGGCTTTCCTGTCCCTGTGGGCCATTTCGCGTCTCCGGAGAAACCTCCTAGTAGACCGCATACACCGGCATAGCACGTAACGGCAGGAAATCAGCAGTAACCGAGAAGACAAGCTTCGTATCACCCGGAACGGGCATCAAGCCCATCTCAATTGCGCGCGGAACTCGCACCGAGGCAGAGCCTCCGCAGGAACTTTAAGCGCACACCACCCACGAAACAGCCGCCCACACGGCCATGTTTCGGCTCTCAATCGAACTTTACCGCATACCATGCGGTGGAAATCGGAAGGGAGGCCTCGGCACGAACAAGGGGAGTCTACAACGTATGGCAAGCAACACCGAAACGCGCGCACTCCGCAGCCGTCTCGACTTTTCCAAGATCCCAACCGCAATTCAGATCCCGAATCTGATCGAGGTGCAGCGCCGCTCGTATGAGCGCTTCCTCCAGATGGACAAGCTGCCCCAGGAGCGCGAGGACAACGGCCTGCAGTCCGTGTTCACCTCCGTGTTCCCGATCACCGACTTCCGCAATGTGTCGGAGTTGGAGTTTGTCGATTACTCCATCGGCAACTGGGAGTGCAAGTGCGGTTACCTGAAGGGTCTGAACCACCTGCGCACGGCCTGCACCACCTGCGGCCACATGGTCATCACGGATCCGTTCCATCCCGGCGACGTGCTCTGCCATTTCTGCGGTACCTATAACAAGAACACGCCGGACTTCTGCACTAAGTGCGGTGACCCGGTGGGTCTGCAGTTGAAGTACGACCAGGCAGAGTGTGAAGAGCGCGGCATGACCTACTCCGCTCCGCTGAAGGTCACCATCCGCCTGAAGATTTACGACAAGGACCCGGAGACGGGCGTGAAGACCCTGCGCGATATGAAGGAGCAGGAAGTCTTCTTTGGCGACATCCCCTTGATGTCGGCCAACGGTACGTTCATTGTGAACGGCACCGAACGTGTCATCGTGTCGCAATTGCATCGTTCGCCCGGCGTCTTCTTTGAGACGGCGAACAACCGTACTTACTTCCTCGGCAAGATCATCCCGTACCGCGGAAGCTGGGTTGAGTTCGAGTACGACCAGAAGAACATCCTGTACGTCCGCATCGATCGTAAGCGTAAGTTCCTGGGAACCATTTTCCTGCGCGCTCTCGGCCTGCGCACGGACGAGGAAATCCTCAAGACCTTCTACACCGCAGACACCATCCAGATTCGCGATGGCAAGCTCTTCTGGCAGATCCCTGCTGAAGGCGCAACCAACATTGTTGGTGTGAAGCCTGCCAACGCGATCAACGGTACGGACGGCGCGGAAATCGTTGCTGCTGGCCGCAAAATCAGCACCGCGCTGCTGTCCAAGCTGCGTGCAGGCGGCGTCACGGAAATCGAAGTTGCTCAGAGCGATTTCGATGGCGCCATCTTCGCTGCTGATGTTGTCGATCTGACCACGGGCGAGCTGCTGTACGAGGCCAACCAGGAAGCTGGCGCAGACAAGCTGCACAAGACGCTGCAGAGCGGCGCCACCAGCTTCGAAGTGTTCTTCCCTGAGAAGGACGACGTAGGCAACATCATCACGAACACGCTGAAGCGTGACTCGGTTCGCAAGCCGGAAGAAGCTCTCATCGAGATCTACCGCAAGCTGCGCCCGGGTGACCCGCCGACGCTGGACACCGCGACTGCTCTGTTCGAAGGCATGTTCTTCGATCCGCGCAAGTATGACTTCTCGCGCGTGGGCCGTCTGAAGTTCAACATCAAGCTGTACGAGAACCAAGACGCAACCAACCTGGACAAGCGCACGCTGACGCCGGAAGACTTCTACGGAACCATCCGTTACCTGCTCAAGCTGCGTAAGAACATCGGCCTCGTGGACGACATCGATCACCTCGGCAACCGTCGCGTTCGCGCGGTGGGCGAGTTGATGGAGAACCAGTTCCGCATCGGTCTCGTGCGTATGGAGCGCGCCATCAAGGAAAAGATGAGCGTGTACCAGGAGATGTCGACGGCTATGCCGCACGACCTCATCAACGCCAAGCCCGTGATGGCTGCGATCCGCGAATTCTTCGGATCGTCGCAGCTCTCGCAGTTCATGGACCAGACGAACCCGCTGTCGGAAATCACGCACAAGCGTCGTCTGTCGGCCCTCGGACCGGGCGGTCTGTCGCGTGAACGCGCTGGCTTCGAAGTCCGCGACGTTCACCCGACGCACTACGGCCGTATCTGCCCGATCGAAACGCCGGAAGGTCCGAACATCGGTCTGATCTCTTCGCTGAGCTGCTTTGCACGCATCAACGAGTACGGCTTCATCGAGTCGCCTTACCGCAAGGTCAAGGACGGCAAGGTCATTGACTATGTCGCGATCACCAATGCTGGTGAGAGCGGTCTGCGTCAGGGCGACCCCGTTGAAATCAACGAAGCGCGCAAGCTGAAGCAGGATCTGGCGAAGGCTGGCAAGCGTGTCATTGAGACCGAGCCGTTTAGCTTCTACCTCTCCGCATGGGAAGAAGATCGTCACACGATCGCTCAGGCAAACGTGGAGATGGATGCTGAAGGTCAGTTGACGGAAGATCTGGTCAACGCTCGTCGTCAGGGTAACTTCGTTCTCGTTCCCAAGAGCGAGATCGACTACATTGACGTGTCGCCGAAGCAGCTTGTGTCGGTTGCTGCATCGCTCGTGCCGTTCCTTGAGCACGACGACGCGAACCGCGCTCTGATGGGTGCGAACATGCAGCGTCAGTCGGTGCCGTTGCTGATGGCGGAAGCTCCCTTCGTCGGTACCGGTATGGAAGGCGTCACCGCTCGTGACTCAGGCGCTGTGATCCTTGCTCGCCGTAACGGCATCATTGACTCGGTTGACTCCGAGCGCATCATCGTGCGCGTCGAAGGCGAGCATCACCCCACGCAGTTGTCGCGTGAGGTAGGTTCGGACATCTATCAGCTCACGAAGTTCAAGCGTTCGAACCAGAACACCTGCATCAACCAGAAGCCGATCGTTCGCAAGGGCGACCGTGTGGTGAAGGGGCAGGTAATCGCAGACGGTCCTTGCACGGAACAGGGCGAACTCGGCCTTGGCCGTAACGTGCTCGTCGCGTTCATGCCGTGGCGCGGTTACAACTTCGAAGACGCGATCCTCATCTCGGAGAAGCTGGTCCGCGAGGACTACTACACCTCGATCCACATCGAGGAGTTCGAGATCGAAGCGCGCGACACGAAGCTGGGACCAGAAGAAATCACGCGCGATATTCCGAACGTTTCTGAGCACGCTCTGCGTGACCTGGACGAGTCGGGCATCATCCGCATCGGTGCGAAGGTTGGTCACAACGACATCCTCGTGGGCAAGGTAACGCCGAAGGGCGAAACCCAGCTGACGCCGGAAGAGAAGCTGCTGCGCGCCATCTTCGGTGAGAAGGCTGGCGACGTACGTGATGCTTCGCTGACGTGCCCTCCGGGTATCGAAGGCACGGTGGTCGACGTCCGCATCTTCTCCCGCAAGGGCCAGGAGAAGGACGAGCGCGCCAAGCAGATTGAGCAGGAACAGATTGAGCGGCTGGAGAAGAACCTGGCTGACGAAATCCGAATCCTGACCGATGAGCGCCTGAAGCGTCTTGAGGCAATTCTGGGTGGCAAGGAAGTGCAGGCTGACCTGCATGACGAGCGCACCAACAAGAAGCTGCTCTCCAAGGGCGACATCCTTGATCGCGACACCATCGAGCTGATCAGCACGCGTAACCTCAAGCGTATTCGCTACGCCGACAAGGATCCGCGCGTGAACGAGCAGATCGACGAGATCGAAGAGATGACCTCGCGTCAGATCGACGTTCTGCGCAAGATCACCAACGAGAAGATCTCGAAGATGCAGAAGGGCGATGAACTGAGCCCGGGCGTCATCAAGATGGTCAAGGTGTATATCGCCATGAAGCGCCGCCTCTCGGTCGGTGACAAGATGGCCGGTCGTCACGGTAACAAGGGTGTGGTTGCACGCATCCTGCCTGAGGAAGACATGCCGTACCTGCCGGATGGAACGCCGGTAGAAATCGTGCTGAATCCGCTGGGCGTGCCGTCGCGTATGAACGTGGGTCAGATTCTCGAAACGCACCTCGGTTGGGCTGCGCACGAACTCGGCGTGAAGGTTGCTGAGTTGGCGCAGCAGGCTGCGGATGCCAACGAGGTTCGTGAGATCTTCAAGGCTCGCTTCAAGAACACGGCTGCTCTGAACCAGCTCTTGGAGCTGGATGACGAGATGACGCTCCGCGTCGCCAAGGGCATGAAGCGCGGCATCTGGTTCGGCACTGCGGTGTTCGACGGTGCACAGGAAGGCGAAATCAAGGCGCTGCTCGCAGCGGCTGGTCTGCCTTCGTCAGGTAAGAGCGAACTCTTCGACGGTATGACCGGCGAACCGTTCGAGCAGCCGGCAACCGTTGGCTACATCTACATGCTGAAGCTGTCGCACCTTGTGGACGACAAGATTCACGCTCGTTCCATCGGACCGTACTCCCTCATCACGCAGCAGCCGCTGGGTGGTAAGGCACAGTTCGGCGGACAGCGCTTCGGTGAGATGGAAGTGTGGGCGCTGGAAGCATACGGCGCGGCTTACATCCTGCAGGAGCTGCTCACGGCCAAGTCGGATGACGTCTTCGGACGTACGAAGATCTACGAGGCCATCGTGAAGGGCGAAGCGGCGATCGAACCCGGCGTACCGGAGTCGTTCAACGTGCTCATCCGCGAGCTGCAGTCACTCTGCCTTGACGTGGAACTCGTCAAGCAGGAAGACCTGAAGAAGATCCCGACGATGCCCATTGCGGCAGCCGCCGATTAAACGCCGGATCGGTGTCGAGGGCTGAACCCCTCGACACCCGGTTCGCGCGCACAGAGTTTTGGAATGGGCATGCGGCCCGCCACAAGTGACCGCGAAGAAGCAGTACCAACCGCAGGACCGGTTCCCCACAGAACCGCAACTGCACGGAGACTAACTACATGTTCCGTTCAAGCCCGTTTGAAATGTCCGGCCCCATCACCGACTTCGATTCGATCCGGATCTCGCTCGCATCCCCCGAGAAGATTCGTTCGTGGTCGCACGGTGAGGTGACGAAGCCGGAAACCATTAACTACCGTACCTTCAAGCCCGAACGCGATGGCCTCTTCTGCGCCCGCATCTTCGGACCCATCACGGACTGGGAGTGCCTCTGCGGCAAGTACAAGCGCATGAAGCACCGCGGCGTGATCTGCGACAAGTGCGGCGTCGAAGTCACACTGTCCAAGGTTCGTCGTGAGCGCCTCGGTCACATCGAGCTCGCATCGCCCTGCTCGCACGTCTGGTTCTTCAAGGGCCTGCCGTCGCGTATCGGCCACCTGCTCGACATCTCTCTGCGTGAGCTCGAAGCAGTTCTCTACTTCGAGTCGTACGTTGTTATCGACGCAGGTGATGCGCCCGTGAAGGAGCGCGAAATCATCAAGGACGAGCAGCGTTTCCGCGAGCTCGATCAGCAGTACCGTCCCTCGGGCTTCAAGGCCATGATGGGCGCAGAAGCCATCAAGGAACTGCTGAAGCGCGTTGAGATCGAAGAGCTCGCCATTGAGATGCGCGAGAAGATGAAGGTCGAACAGAGCCTTCAGAAGAAGCTCAAGTACGCCAAGCGTCTCAAGGTTGTTGAGGCATTCCGCCGTAGTGACAACAAGCCCCAGTGGATGATCCTCGACGTGATCCCGGTGATCCCGCCTGAGCTTCGTCCCCTCGTGC
>Ga0209233_1001059_pt1 | contig 11434 bp, 8 predicted proteins | sample AraplaCL_Cvi_mCL_FD_184269 | JGI IMG/M metagenome (GOLD analysis project Ga0209233, IMG submission 184269) | Arabidopsis root microbial communities from the University of North Carolina, USA - plate scrape CL_Cvi_mCL (SPAdes) (version 2) | ecosystem: Host-associated > Plants > Roots > Endosphere ... | reverse complement strand
AAATCTTTTACCCATTGTGGCAGGTCGTTCATGTAATAAGTGCTGGTGATCCAGTTGCCACTTTTGTCGTCAAACCAGTAGGCGGCATTGGCGGTATGTCCGGCAGGTAAGATACCACCGCGGTCTTTCAGGGCTATACCGATAACTTTCGAGCGGAAATTGGTAGCCAGACGCAGCTCGTCAGTAACGGTAGTCACCAATAAGTTGCGCGGCGACATTTTGCCGGCGGTTGAAGTACTGCCAACAGTCTGAACGGTTGAATCTTCAGCGCAATATATCTGGTGGCCGGTAGCCTGCACCACAAAATCATTACCCGCAATACCGTGAATAGCCGGAACCGAGCCGGTATAGATACAAGTGTGCCCTGCGGCGGTTACCGTTGGGATATAATCGATATTGGCGTTCTCGCAGCTAAAACCCTCGTTCAACAATCTTTTAAAACCACCGGCGCTGTAACGGTCGTAATAACGGTACAGGTAATCCCAACGCATCTGGTCGACTACGATACCTACCACCAGTTTTGGCCGTGGTAATGTAGTTGCGGTTTCTGTTTTCTTTTTGGTTTGTGCGTTGGCGCTTACTGTGGCGGCGCTTAGCAGGATTAAAAGATGTTTAAATTTCATTGTTTTCTATGTTTGGGTTGATGACCATCAAAAGGCCAAATATCAACCATTAACTATAAATTTCGATGAAGATAATGTTAATTTAAATTCAGTGTATTAATTAATAACCCATGTCATTTAGAGCGATAGCGAGAAATCTATACATGGATATTTACGCTATCCTTAGCATGTGTATAGATCTCTCACGATGTTCGGGATGACATAGTAAAAAAAGCGATGAGTTTCAAACCCATCGCTATTAAATGTGCCGGAAAAAGCGCGCTATGCCGGAAAAGTTAATAAGGTATGCTGACTGGCTGTATGCAGATCACGCCAGGCGCGGTTGATCTCTGTATCAGAACCCGCGGCTATTAATCCGCAAAGCGGATAAAGTCTGTCGACGATCTCACGTGCTGAAATAGCCAGTTTGCGGCTGGTTGTGCTAACCGCAATCAGATTTACATTGCTTACGATATTATGTTGTGCGATATCATTCCAGGAAACATCAACCGCTTCAAAGAAAGGCCTGCGCAATTCATCCATTTCTTTATTGGCCATAGCCAACGAATCGATCAAAGTGATCTTTTGCGATTGGGTTAGCCGCGGATGGTTCATGCGCTCATTAAAAACATCGGCACATAAATCCATAAAATGCATGGCCATGCCAGACAGGTTGACCGCCAGGGTAGCTTCTGCCAGTTGTAAAAACGGGTAACGATATAAAGGCGCGTCAACAACAACTGCAGCCGGGTCTATTTTAAAAGCGCGATTTTTATCTACCTGTAAATCTTTAATCTCAAAAGCATCGCTGCCGGTAGCCACCATCCCGATATATTTCCAGGCAGGTACCAGTTTGACGTCTTTTTTATCGAACACAAAAGGTAATACCAATTGCTCGCCATCATTGCCCAAAACCGGTCCGCCATTTTGGGTGATGGCGCAATTAGCCGTAATGTGCGTAGCATGATGGATACCGCTGGCATATTTCCAGAAACCGTTGATGAGGTAGCCATCATCCACAATTTCGGCTGTGCCGTGTACTGCGCCGCTGCCGGCCAGGCAAACCTCATGGTTAGCAAATATTTGCTGTGATAGTTGGGTATCCGTAAACCCACCAAACCAGCCCGCGCCGCTGCAAAGGGTAACCACCCAACCGGTGCTGCCGTCGGCCCAACTGATGGCTTCTTGCAGGCGCACCAGACTGGATAAGGTAATTTGCTTGCCGGTATATTGTTGCGGGACTAATAGTTTGAACCAGCCTTCGCGGTAAACAATAGCTAGCTGCTCGGGGTGAAGCAAGCCTGATTGCTCGGCTTCGGCGGCATGTTTTCTGATGATATTGACATCATCCGGGCTGATGCGTGCCGACGGATGTGTTAGTTGATTTTCCATAGATCAGGTGGTTAAAGCAAGATCGGCTTGGTTTTCTTTTTTCCATATCGCCCGCCAATCGAAGAACCCGAAAATGGCGACGATAAACAGGAACAGCGTTAAAGCTGCAAACATGATGAGGTGTTTGTAGCATAGCAACGGAATGGCAAAGAGGTTAGAGATATTCAGCAATATCCAATTCTCCATTTTGCGTCTTGCCAGCAGCCACATGCCTGCCCATGCGGTTGATGATACCCAGGCATCCCAGGCAGGAACGTTTGAAGTGGTAAAGTTTTTAAGCGCGACATAAAATATCGCCCAGCCAATAACCACGATTAAAGTAGTGATTACCCACTCGCGGGGAGTAGCCCAGCTGATTTTAACCGGCGGCGCATTTCGGCGTTTTATCCAGTGTATCCAGCCATAAACGCTCATGACGATGTAATAGACATTCAAGACCGACTCTGCATACAATCCCGCCGACAGTAAAACATAGATACCGATAGTAGTACCGGCAATGCCCGCAGGGTACAGCCAAATATTATTTACTTTGGCAAACAGCACTTCGGCTATGCCCAGCATTACGGCCGCCCATTCCCAGAAAGTGGTTTGGCCGGCTTGCTGGATAAATAGCTGTAACCATTGATGTAAAACACTCATAGTATAGCTCATTAATTATAAAAGCCCTGCACATGCAGGGCTTTTATAAGGTTTAAAATTTCAAATTCAATGAGGCCAGGAAGTTGACAGGCGCCTGGGCGAACCAATAGTTATAGTTGGTCACCTTACCGCCTTCTACATCTGGATAGGTTGCACCGTCCGACTGGTATTTGGCGCTGAACACATTATTGATCAGTAAACCTATACCGATATTCTTAACACCTTTGATGTTGAAATTGTAGTTAAGACGCACATCGTTCACAAAATAATGCGGCAGGATACGGTCGTTCGATGACGTGTTGTCCAGATATTGCTGACTCACATATTTGCTGATAAAAGCAATCTCAGCATGATGGCAAGGCTGATAGCTGATAGTGCTTGATCCTACAAAGTTTGGCGAGTAGGCGATATCTGTCTTATTGTAATTGAAGTTTACCGCTGTACCATTTTCATCAAACAATACCTGATTAAAGTTTTTCACTTTATTGGTGCTGAGGGTAGCAGTAGCCGCCCAGGTTAAAGGCTGTGCAATGCGTACCTTGCCATTCAGCTCGATACCTGCGCGATAGCTATCGGCAATATTGGTGCGGATGGCTTCGCCTACGTCGTCTAATGCGCCGGTTAATACCAATTGATTTTTGTACAGCATATAAAAGCCGTTAATGCCGGCGCTAAAGTTTGATTGTTGCGTGCGATAGCCCACTTCCAGATCTTTCAGGTTCTCTGCTTTAGGGCGACTGGCCGGTGATGAGTTTACGAAGTCACTGCGGTTAGGTTCGTGATTAGCTACTGCGATGGATGCGTATACGTTACTATTGTCGGTTACCTGGTAAGTGATACCTGCTTTTGGATTGTAAAAATTCAGGCCGACTTGCTGCTGCACATTCTTCAAATTCTGATCAAAACCCAGGAACGAGTAGCCGATGTGACGATACTGCATATCGCCATATAACAATACATCGCCTAAATGGTACTCGGCGCGCGCAAAGAGGTTGAAATCGGTTTTCTTGGCGTTATTGCGTGAGTATTCGTAGTCGGGCTGAATGTCGGTGCTTTGCTGTGTCCACTCGATGTTGTTGTAGTGACGGCCTTTATATTCGTTATAGGCGCCGCCCAGCGTCAAGTCGAGCTTGTTGGATGGCTTGTAGTTGAAGTTATAAGTTGCGCCGTAAAAATCATTATCCAACCATAAGCGACGCACCAGGTCGGTCGAGCTGATTGTGGTCCCGCCGACAGTTGCCGGTGTAACGCCGTAATCGCTCAACTGGTCATCGTTTCTATATTCTTCATAATAACCGTAACCACGGGTGTAATGCAGCGCCCCGCTAAATGAAAACAGCGGACTGATCTGCTGGTTATACAGTAACTGGTAATATTTCTGATTGTAATTGTCGGTCTGATTTGGATAGTATTTGCCGGTGGCGCTGATATAACCCAGCTCATTATACCGGCGGTTGCCATGTTGCACACTGTCTTGAGGAACACCGTCCCAGGCTTGGTGGGTTTGCTCATATCCGCCAAAAACGTTCAGACGCAGCACACTGGTTTTGCCATAATAAGCGCCGCTAAAAAAGTAAGAGTTAAGTTTTGAGGCAGAGCGCTCAATATATCCGTCAGAATACATGTTTGACAAGCGGCCATCAAACGTAAAATGTCCGCCTAACAAACCGGTACCCAAGTTAAAAGTATGTTTAACGGTTCCGTAAGAACCTGCCGAGCCGTTATATTCGGCATAAGCGCTATCGCGACGGGTAGTGGTTTGGATATTGATACTTGCACCAAACGCTCCCGCGCCATTGGTTGAGGTGCCCACACCACGCTGTACCTGGATGTTATCAACAGATGAAGCCAGGTCAGGCAGGTCTACAAAGTAAACGCCCTGATCTTCGGCATCATTCATCGGTATGCCGTTAAGAGTCACGTTGATACGCGTAGGGTCAGAACCACGTACGCGGATACTGGTATAACCAATGCCTGCTCCGGCATTTGAGGTTACAACGGTCGACGGTGTTTGTTCCAGCAGGTATTCAAAGCCACGGCCGGTATTGTTCTTGTCGAAATCCTTTTTAGTTAAATTGGTAAACGCCGTAGGCGAATTGGCCGAAGCGCGTGTAGCGTTCACCGTAACCTCTTCGGTAACATTAGTGCCACGGGTTAAGCTGAAGTCGGACGTGCTATTGGCATTAACAGCGACAGTTTTAGTAATGCTTTTGTAACCCAGATAGCTTACGGCGATGGTGTAACTGCCGCTTTTTAGATTTTTAAAAATGTACTTGCCACCCGCATTACTCATGGTGCTGATGGCTAAGTTTTGAATAGTGACGGTAGCGCCGGGCAATGACTCGCCGGTTTGCTGGTCTGTGATTTTCCCTGAAACAGAGAATTGGGCCGATGCCAGCAGTGGCAGCAGCAGGGCAACGAATGCCGAAAATAAATTTTTCAATTTGCGTTAATGAAAACATTAAACCATCTGTACATCAGGGCACAATGTACAGTACACTTAACTTGTTACCTCTCCCTACGCCGGCATTACCCGGATCAGGTGTAGTGGTGAGTGGTCAATGGGTGAGTAGTGAGTTAATATTCACCATTCACAATTCATCACTCACAACATGGGTTTGATCTCAGCCTGTCTTTCAGTTTGGTAAAATATGCTGCAGCGATATTTTGCTTTCCCAAAACAAGGCACCCCTTGAGAATTATGGGGCAAAGGTATAAATGATTTCGGAATTCGGATGTTTGATTTCGGATTTTTGACAGGTGATGTAGAGACGCGAAGCTTCGCGTCTCTTAACCGATATGCAATTGTGTCAAATATATTCTGGCAAAGACTCGAAGCTTCGCGTCTCTACAAATTCATCCTACCGAATTCCGAAATCAAAAATTATCCGTCAACTCCGAAATCGAACATCCGAATTCCGAAATCAAAAATCACCTTCCGAATTCCGAAATCAAAACATTACTTTTGCGATCTTTACCAAAAACTGTACTATGTTAAGAACACACACTTGCGGCGAACTTAATATCAATAATTTAGGCCAAACCGTAACTTTATGCGGATGGGTACAAAAATCACGCGATTTGGGCGGCACTACCTTTATTGATGTGCGCGACCGTTACGGATTAACCCAACTGGTGCTTAATGTCGATACTGATGCTGCTTTGCGCGAAACCGGCCGTACACTGGGCCGCGAATTTGTGATCAAAGTGAGCGGAAAGGTTATTGAGCGTACTAATAAAAATTTAAAGATCCCTACCGGCGAAATCGAGATCGCCGTTTCTGATATCGAGGTGTTGAATGCAGCTAAAATTCCGCCGTTTTTAATTGAGGACGAGACGGATGGCGGCGAGGAGCTGCGTGCTAAATACCGTTACCTTGATTTGCGTCGTAACCCGATACGCAACAACTTGGTACTGCGCCACAAAATGGCTCAGGAAATTCGCAAATATTTAGATGGTTTGAACTTTATTGAGGTGGAAACTCCGGTATTGATCAAATCGACCCCTGAGGGCGCCCGCGACTTCGTGGTGCCAAGCCGCATGAACCCGGGCGAGTTTTACGCCCTGCCGCAATCGCCGCAAACATTTAAACAATTGCTGATGGTAAGTGGTTTTGATCGTTATTTCCAGATTGTTAAATGTTTCCGCGATGAAGATTTGCGTGCCGACCGTCAGCCGGAATTTACGCAAATTGACTGCGAGATGTCTTTTATCACACAAGAAGACATTCTGAACATTTTTGAGGGATTAACCCGTCACTTATTCAAAACGGTTAAGGGAGTAGAGTTCGACGATTTTCCACGCATGCAATATGCTGACGCGATGCGCCTGTATGGCTCAGACAAGCCTGACGTTCGTTTCGGGATGGAGTTTGTTGAGCTGAACGATGTGGTTAAAGGCAAAGGTTTCGGTGTGTTTGACAATGCCGAATTGGTTGTTGGTATCAACGCAAAAGGCTGTGCTGAATATACCCGCAAGCAATTAGACGAGCTGATAGAGTGGTTAAAGCGCCCTCAAATTGGCGCTACCGGTATGATCTACGCCCGTTACAATACTGACGGAACTTTAAAATCATCAGTAGATAAATTCTTTAATGAAGATGAGCTGGCTAAATGGGCGCAGGCATTCGGCGCCGAAAAAGGCGACTTGATGCTGGTATTGGCCGGTACAGCAGATAAAGTACGCAAACAACTGAATGAGTTGCGCCTGGAAATGGGTTCTCGTTTAGGCTTACGCGATAAAAACACTTACGCGCCGCTTTGGGTTGTCGACTTTCCATTATTAGAGTGGGACGAAGAGACAGAGCGTTACCATGCGATGCACCACCCATTCACATCGCCAAAACCTGAGGATATCGCGAAACTGGACACCGCTCCGGGCGAGGTTCGCGCCAATGCATACGATTTGGTGATCAACGGTACTGAGATTGGCGGCGGTTCAATCCGTATCCATGACCGCGACTTGCAGGCACTAATGTTTAAGCACCTGGGCTTTAGTAAAGAAGAAGCCCAAAAACAATTTGGCTTCTTGATGGATGCATTTGAGTATGGCGCGCCGCCGCATGGTGGTATTGCCTTCGGTTTTGACAGGTTGTGCTCTATATTTGCCGGGCTGGATTCTATCCGCGATGTGATTGCCTTCCCGAAAAACAACTCGGGCCGCGATGTGATGATTGATTCGCCTTCAACCATTGCCGATGCACAGCTAGATGAGTTGAAAATTAAAACAACCGTTTAAGCAACCGGTACATAATAGTTTAAGTGGTTTCGCGTTATCGCTACGCTATACCACTTGTTATTGGTAGCTTTGCCGAAATGCTAAAAAATGTTAAAATTTAAAGGCATCCTATTTTATTTAAGTATAGTTGCATAGAAAAAGCATGAAAAAATATTTAGTCCTGATAGTTCTGTTAGTTGCCGGTTTATCGGCTTGTACAAAAATCGAAACCAATACGCTGGTAAAAAATCAGGCAGATGTTGATGACCAGAAGATACAGGAGTATATAAAGGCTAACCACATCACAGTAACCAAAGACGAAAAAACCGGCGTTTATTATAATGTCATCATTCCGGGTACTGATCCTAAGCCTACTGCTTTATCGACCGTAAAACTTACTTATTCTTACAAATATCTTAATGGAGTATCTATTGGTTCTGCCACCGGTGCACAAGCTAAATTGAATACATTTATAACCGGTTTGCAGGTAGGTGTTCTTAAAATCGGCACCGGCGGACGTATACTGCTCATTGTCCCTTCTGGCCAGGCTTACGGGTATGGATCATCAAATGGTATACCGGGCAATTCGGTACTTGTTTATACTGTTGATCTTGATGGTATCGGTACTAATTAAACGGGATTATTTGTGCGTTATATGAAAATTGTGAAAATGAAAAAATATTTACTATTACTTTGTGTTTGTGCCGGCTTTGCTTTTTCTTCATGCAGAAAAATTGTGGTGTCGCCTTTTGATGCAGCCAGGCAAGCAGTGATTGACGATCAGGCTATACAGGCTTATTTCTCGTTAAACCAGATCACTAACGTAACCAAAGACCCATCAGGCTTGTATTATCATATCGATACTTTGGGCACCGGCGCACATCCAACATCATCATCAAACGTGGTAGTAAATTATACTACTTATACTTTGGATGATGCACAGGTTGAGTCTCAACCAAGTTATTATTTTCAACTTTCTACTATAGATATCGCAGCGTGGCGCATAGGCCTGCCATTTATTGGTAAAGGAGGTACCATAACTTTATACGTGCCTTCGGCATTGGCCTTCGGATCGACAGGCAGCTCAAAGATAGGGGCAAATACCTGCGTTATTTACCATATTACACTACAAGGATTCTCTAACTAAACTTATTTAACCCCCGATTATCATCCAACCAACGGGAGAGGGCTCATGCGCGTGTAGGGCAGAGTCGTAAGGGTTTTTTTGCGGGACTGATCCAAAAATGACCTAAAAGTCAGTAAATGGTGATCCAAAGTGATCCGCTTCTTAGGGTCATTTTTATTAAACCGGTGACTTTTAATGGGTTGTAATTCTAGTCTGATCCAACTGATCCAAAATGATACACACTCGCGCGTGGATCACCTCGTAAAGATTTACGTTATATCGTTTAATTTACCTTCTTAAATTCATAAGGATCCTGCTCCACAAAGTCGGCCACTTTTACGCGTACTCCGGTTATGTGGCCGCCCTGTGTGCTGAACGGAAACACGGTTTTACCATAAATGGGATCAGAAAACGTAGCGTAGAAACGATTACCACCTACCGGCTGCATTTTTACAAACATTTTTGGGTGATGCTCAAAGCGCCCTTCTAAAACACTGCCCTCACCCTGGCTGATGGTCATATCGCCATACAAATCATTGTGATACCGGCCTATGTAAGCGCTGATAGGTTGGGCCGGCTGCAGGTTCAACATGACAGAGTCGCGCAGTTTTCTGTCGATTTTTTGCTCGGCCGCCATATTGGCTTTAAAGCTTGCCAGATATTTGTTGCTGTAATCCTGATAGGGCAGTTTAAAATAAGCATCCATGATTTCCCAGCGCAAGGCATCATAAAACGCATTTGCGTCTGTATTGGTCAGGATAACAATACCCAGATGATCCTGCGGAACCAGCGTTACAGACGATACATAGCCCGTTACACCGCCATCGTGCATTACAATGCGGTGCCCGGAATAGTCCTGCAAAAACCAGCCTAATCCGTACAGCTCGTAATTGGTTTCGCCGTTTAGATGGCGTATACTGCCTACATAGTCTTGCGGCTGGCGGGTAGCTGCGATGGCTGCCTGAGGTATTACCTGTCGGGGACCCACTTTGCCATCATTTAGCAGCGCCATTACCCATTTACTCATGTCGCTTACCGACGAACTGATGCTCCCGGCCGGAGCCAGGTTATCCAGCTGCGCGTATGGCACGGCGCTCAGTCGCTCATCGATCAACGTATGCGGGACGGTGCGATTAAAAGATTTAGGCATATCGGCAGTAAGGGCCAAAGTATTGATCATGCCCAGCGGGGCAAAGATGTTGTCCTTTATAAAAGCCTCCCAGCTTTTACCGTCAGCTTTGGGGATAATCTCGCCCGCGGTTAAAAAAGCTGCGTTGGTATAACCCCATTTGGTGCGGAACGGATAGGCGGCTTTTATTTGGGCCAGTTTGCCGATAACCTGCTCGCGGGTAAGATTGCTATTGTAAAAGGTAAAGTCGCCCTGAAAGGTCTTAAAACCCAGTCTGTGGCAAAGCAAATCGCGTATAATTACCTGGTCGCCGGCTTCTTTGTTTTCCAGCTTAAACCAGGGCAGGTATTTGCTCACCTTATCGTCCAATGATAGCTTTTTCTGTTCCTGCAGCATCGCCATGGCAGTAGCAGTAAAGGCTTTGGTATTGCTGCCAATCATAAAGAGGGTGTTCTCATCAACCTTTTCAGGAATGCCCAGCTCTTTTACGCCGTAGCCCTTCATCAGTACAATACGGTTGTCTTTGATAATGCAGACAGCAACGCCCGGAATGCGCCAGTTGGTCATGGCGCGGTTAACATACACGTCAATGCTGTCTTTTATAAATGAGGTCCTGTCTACCCCCTGCGCGTAAGTAAGGTTGACTAAAAAAAGGAAGCAAAACAGGCAACGAAAACTCTTTTTCATCCGGATTGAGTTAAAACAATAAGGTTGACTAAGGTACTACTTAAACGCAAAACAGCGTCTGGAGATTATATGTTTTTAACCAGAAAATAAAAAAGCCATCCGGTTGAGGGATGGCTTCATAATTATTAATTAAAACAACAAGGAAACTTAAAAATGGATATCATCTATACCTGAAGTTAGGTCTTCGGCCGTTTTTAGCCGCGCAAATGCCTCCTGCTCAAAATCCGTTTTACGACCCAGCATCGTAAAGTTTTCGGCAACAATTTCGGTAGTGTATTTCTTTATACCTTCTTTATCTTCGAATGACCGTGTGCGTAGCTTGCCCTCAATATATACCAGCTTCCCTTTTTGAAGAAATTTGGCAGCTACGTCTGCAAGACTTCGCCATAATACAATATTGTGCCATTCGGTTTGCTCCACCTTTTTACCATCCTTACTAAAAGTTTCTGAAGTAGCCAGTGGAAAACTTGCTACAGAAACGCCTCCTTCCAGTTGGCGTATCTCAGGGTCTTTGCCCAAATGGCCAACTAGTATTACTTTATTAATTCCAGACATAGTTTAATTGTACGGCTAATGTACATGTTTATTTCTAATTTAAAAAATTATCTAAAAATATAAAAATTACTTTAGAAAGCGGAAGGGATTTGAGCTTTTCTACTTCTATGAAAATCCAATTCGGCTCTATTTTTAGAGGCGGTTTAACTACTGTAATAAACCGGATATATAATCGCTGGTGGGTTAAAACGTGCTTTTTTATGTCAGATACGGCGGCAATTTCGAGGCTTGGGCCAAAGTATTCTATTACATCCGGATGAGCCATTAACTCGTTAACAGATAATAAAGAATCGGCCTCAAACATGGGTAAATCATACATATTTGCCCATATATCACGTTCATTTCGTTGGTTCATGAGTATGCGCCCCCCCTCGGTATATAAGAAGTAATTAAAGTAACGTTCCCTGATTTTTAGCTTATTTATTTTGACAGGTAACGATGTTGTTGCATTGTGTTTAAAGGCATAGCAATCCAGCCGTACAGGGCAAATGCCACAGGCCGGATTTTTTGGTTTACAAATCACCGCCCCAAACTCCATCATTGCCTGGTTGTGCATGCCGGGCATTTCACTATTAAGAAAATCGTTTG
>Ga0209233_1001058_pt1 | contig 11444 bp, 8 predicted proteins | sample AraplaCL_Cvi_mCL_FD_184269 | JGI IMG/M metagenome (GOLD analysis project Ga0209233, IMG submission 184269) | Arabidopsis root microbial communities from the University of North Carolina, USA - plate scrape CL_Cvi_mCL (SPAdes) (version 2) | ecosystem: Host-associated > Plants > Roots > Endosphere ... | reverse complement strand
GTTCAGATAGGCCGCCACCGGAGCCGGGATCGGCAGCCCTGCAATCGCCCACGCCAGGCCGAGCAGGGTCGATAGCACCATCGGATTGAGCACGATCTGTTTCGCCAAGGTAGTCGGGCGCGCTTTTGATCCAAGCGTGTCGCTCTTGTCGCTCTCCAGCAGGACCACCGTAGCCGGGAACATCACGGCCGCCACGAATACGGTCGCGACCGCCGCGGGCAAGACGGCGGGCTGGCCGTAGATGGCGTGCAGGATCGGCAGCGCGACGAACCCGGTGTTGGTCATCGCCGCTGTCATTCCCTGCATCGTACTGCTGGCCAGATCATGCTTCCTTCCAGCGCGAAGCGGCAGGAATACGAGCGCGAAGCAGAGCAGGGAGCCGCCTCCGAATGCGAGCAGGAAGCGCCACTCCAGCAGATTGCGCGCTGGTTCTTGCGCGATGGTGACGAACAGCAGCGCCGGCATCGCAACGTTATAGGCGAACTGCACCAGCCCATCGGCAAGCGAACGGGAGAGGTAGCCGAGCCATCCGGCCAGCCAACCTGTGACGATGATCGCAAACACGGGCAGAACCAGGCCGGCGACCTCCATCTGACGTCTCCTTATCGTATGACGACGTGTCCATGCCTTGTGCAGGAAAGCATATCGAGCCGAGCGTTGTCTCGGGAGCCGCGCGACCTGCTCGGAGCGACGCGGATCAGCAGATTCGATTAGTACATGAGCGGAATGATCGAGGCCGGCGAGTCGGTCATACGCGACGTGGTCGTGGCCGCACCACTTGATCTGCACGCAGTTGGGCTCACGAGCACGCAAGTGCTATAACAAACATCCTTCCGCGCGACTGATAGCAGGTGTATCGTGAATGAGAGCCGCTACCGGGAGTGTGCCGGAATTCCGGAAATTAGCTGCGGCCTTTGTGCCCACGGCGGGCAGTGCACTTTCAAAATCTAAGTTTGCAACATCTCAGTTTGGTGGCCGTGCCGACGAGCTCGGAACGGTAGGGATCATTGTGGCCAAAAGCTCAGAAGGAGCATCCCATGCATTTTTGCCTCACCGGACAATATACGCCACGCGCTCTCAATGCAATTTTGGAGAACCCCACGACCGATCGCCAGGAAGCCGCGAGAAAACTGATCGAAGCCGCCGGCGGAAAGCTGGTGTCGATGTATAGCAGTGCAGCGGACGGGCCGGGCGTGCTGGTGATTTTCGACGTGCCTGATCCGAGTACGGCTCCAGCCATTTCCGGCCTCACCGTGACAGTCGGCACGCTGCAGAACGTGAAGCTCACGAGGCTGTTCACGATGGACGAGATCAAGCAGGTGCGCCAAAACGCCGTCAAGCTGCGCTCTTCCTACAGCCCTCCGGGCAGCTGAGCGCTCATCGGATGTGAAAGAGAGGGGCCGCCGCGAGGCGGCCTTTCTTGTTCGGGCGGGACAGGGGCGTGCTTCTGACGCAAGCGTGTAAATCTGATCGCGTTCGATTTGGTTTAAGAGACGGACCGCGGATCGCGTGGTCCCCATCGGCCGGCTTCGGCCAGGGCGACGAAGCGCTCCACGGTGGCATTGAAAAGCGACGGCTCCTCCAGGTTCAACACGTGACCCGATTTCGGGAAGAAGGTGAGGCCCGAAGCGGGCAAATGTTGCTTCAGGAACAGGCTCGGCGCGATGCAGGCGTCGTCCTCGTCGCCGCAGATGATCAACGCCGGCGCCGTCACTTTGCGGATGGCATCCGTCATCGTGTAGATCGATGGGCGACCGCCCTGGAAGCCGCGCATGGTGTTGGCCGAGCCCCTGGCGTCATGGCGCGCCAGTGCGGCATAGAAATCCGTGTGTCCCCGCGGGTCCTTGACCAGGAATGGAATCCGTCCCGGCGCCTCGCGCGTGACCTTGGCGACCTCGGCCGATCCTAACGTCTCGAACTGCTCGGCATTGGCGCGGCATTGCGCGCGGAAGGTGTCGAGGTTTTCGATGGCAGAGCCCGAGCCGACGCCGGCGAGCGTCATCGAGCGCACGCGGTTCGGCGCGTGCAGCGCGACCTGCAGCGACGAGTAGGAGCCCATCGAGAGACCGACGAAGTGCGCCGCCTCGATCTCGAGGTGATCGAGCACCGCGAGCGCATCGGTATAAAAATGCTCATAGGTGTAAGCCTCGGCCGAGGGCGGCACATCCGACGGCGTGTAGCCGCGCGCGGAATAGGCGATGCAGCGATGGCCGCGCGAGAAGTAGCGCATCTGCGGCTCCCAATTGGTGTGGTCGGCCGCAAACTCGTGCAGGAAGAGAACCGGCGTGCCGTGACCTGCCTCCTCGAAATACAGGCGCACACCGTCTCTCGTGACCGCGTGGGGCATTGTCGAAGTCCTTCTTGTTGAGCCGAGTCAGAATTCCATCAGCTCGTGCGAGCATCGCAATTAACTCTTCCGGCGGCAATGCGGCACCGCTCACGCCGTTTAGGCATGCAGTCATCGCAGGCCGCCCCGTCGGTTGCTGCTGTTGACCGCCCTTCGCCTTTTTTTCGTCACATCGCGCCATTTAACGAGCGGCCCGCGTCCGGCAGTTGTGGGGCGGCAGAGAACCAGGGGGTGTCCAGGTCTGCGTACAGGGGCAAGAACAAGAAGGATTGAGTATGGTTGTGTCTACGTTTCGTCGGTCGCTGCAGCTTGCGGCGCTCGTCATGTGTTCGGCGGCCTTTGCCGCTTCTGCGACACCGGCTTCGGCCCGTTCGCATCATCACGGCGCGGGGCATCACGCCCGTTCAGGTCATTACAGTCATTTCGCGCGGCGCCATGTCCATCATGTCAGATCCTATGCCCGTGCATCGCGCTGGGAGCGCGGAGTCGCGCAGTTGCGCGCGGGCGGTTTCACAGATGCGCAGGCAAGCCTGACGATGCCCGGCACTGCGACTGAAGGCATGGGGATGTCGGGCGGCTTCGGTGGCTCGAACGTGGTCGCCGAAGCGCGGCGCTATATCGGCGGCAATCCGACCAGCCGTCGCAGCCTGTGGTGCGCGCGCTTCATGAACATGGTGCTTGAGCATACCGGCCATCGCGGCACCGGCTCCGATCTCGCCCGCTCGTTTGCAAGCTACGGCCAGCGCGTGTCCGGCCCGCAGGTCGGCGCCATCGCGGTGATGGGCCGGCGCGGCGGCGGTCACGTCGGCGTCGTCTCCGGCATCGATGCCGGCGGCAATCCGATCGTGATCTCGGGCAATAGCGGCCATCGCGTTCGCGAGCTGCCGATCTCGCGCGGGCGGATCTATGCGTATGTGATGCCGAACTGAGCGAGGATGCACATGACTGCGCCCTCTCCCCCTGCGGGAGAGGGCTGCACGATTGTCCGCGACATACTCCCTTGGGTGAGGGGTTCGTGCGGCAATCGTAGATTTGCGAGGAGGAGAGAACCCCTCACGCGGCGCAACCACTTCGTCCGATTTCGCCACCATCTCCCGCAAGGGGAGAGGGTGCATCCAGTGTGCCGCACGAGAGCACTCAGACCAGGCTCGGCTGCTCCACCGCGAGCTGATCGCCGACGGCGATGTCGCCATCCTCGATCACCTCGGCATAGATGCCGCATTCATTGTTGCCGCGCTGGCGCATCAGCGCGGGTGGAATTTCGAGGTCGCGCGCCGCAGTGTCGGGGTCGACGTTGACGGCCGCACAGCGGGTGATGGTCTTCACCACTTTCAGCCGCGCCGCGCCGATGCGAAGCGTCTCACCGACCAATCCGGCTTCGTGCCAGGCCGGCCAACCCTTGACGTAGAGATTGGCGCGGAAGCGCAGCGGGTGCACGGCCGCGCCCACCATGGTCTCGATCTCGGCGAGGCTCGCGAGGTTGATGATCGACACCACCTTGCGCGCGACGTCGGAGAAGCTGTGGCCAGTCGCGGACAGGATCTTCGGCGGGCCACGCAGCTCGTCGGTGAAGTTGGCCGCGAAGAAGCCTTCGATCACCGCGCGCCCCGACGCGCTCTCCAGGTCGCCCTGCGCGACCACCACGTCATCCCTTCGGACAGTCAGGACATGGGTTGCATCGTCGAACCGGCACGCGAAGCCGGCCAGCCGCTCATTGCGCATCAGCATCAGATAGACGGTCTTGATCTTCCAGCTAGGCGCGGCCGGGTCGAACCCGCTCGTGCCGTTCTCGATCGCGTAGCGCCGATCGGCGGGCAGGGTCTGTCCGACCCGTAGCGGGACCGAGCGCAGCGGCTCCGGCGTGAGGCCTTTGACCGGATAGCGGTACAGGCCGGTGATGGTAGCGACGGGGTTCTGGGTCATCCGTTCTAGTTAAGAGATTCTGCCCCCTCCGAGAACACGAAATTGTGAGGGCGCCCCTTCCGTTCAAGCGCCGTGCTTCCCACATCTGCCTCAAGCCGGACGAAAAATGCCGGCGACGCGCCGTTTGGCGCGCGTTGACGGACGTCAATGCGTGCCGGCGGAACCCCAATGAAGATGTCGCGGACAGTGCCTTCGGGGCTGACGCGGCAGGCTGAGGGATTTAAGTCATGAACATCGAAAAATACACCGAGCGCGCGCGGGGCTTCATTCAATCGGCGCAGTCGCTGGCCGTGCGCGACGGACACCAGCAGTTCTCGCCGCTGCACCTTCTCAAGGTGCTGCTTGACGACAGTGAAGGTTTGGCCGGCGGTCTGATCGACCGTGCCGGCGGCAATTCGCGCGCCATCCTGAAGGCGACCGAAGACGCACTGGGCAAGCTGCCGAAGGTTTCGGGCAGCGGCGCCGGGCAGGTCTATTTGTCGCCGGAACTCGCGCGGGCCTTCGATGCGGCGGAGAAGGCGGCCGAGAAGGCCGGCGACAGTTTCGTCACCGTCGAACGATTGCTGCTGGGCCTGGCGCTGGACAAGAACAGCGAATCCGGCGGCATCCTCGCCAAGGGTGGCGTTACGGCGCAGAGCCTCAATGCGGCGATCGAGTCCTTGCGCAAGGGCCGCACCGCAGATTCCGCGACCGCCGAGAACGCCTATGACGCGCTGAAGAAATATGCCCGCGACCTGACCCAGGCGGCGCGCGACGGCAAGCTCGATCCGGTGATCGGCCGCGACGAGGAGATCCGCCGCACGATTCAAGTCCTGTCGCGCCGTACCAAGAACAATCCCGTGCTGATCGGCGAGCCCGGCGTCGGCAAGACCGCCATCGTCGAGGGCCTCGCGCTGCGCATCGTCAACGGCGACGTGCCGGACAGCCTGCAGGACAAGAAGCTGTTGTCTCTCGACCTTGGCGCGCTGATCGCAGGCGCGAAATATCGCGGCGAGTTCGAGGAACGGTTGAAGGCCGTGCTGCAGGAGGTGACCGCGGGCGAGGGCACCTACATCCTCTTCATCGACGAGATGCACACGCTGATCGGCGCCGGCAAGGCCGACGGCGCGATGGACGCGTCCAATCTGCTCAAGCCTGCGCTGGCGCGCGGCGAGCTGCATTGCATCGGCGCCACCACGCTCGACGAGTACCAGAAGCATGTCGAGAAAGACGCCGCGTTGGCGCGGCGCTTCCAGCCGATCTTCGTCAACGAGCCGTCGGTCGAGGACACCATCTCGATCCTGCGCGGCCTGAAGGACAAATACGAGCAGCATCACGGCGTGCGCATCACCGACTCGGCGCTGGTCGCGTCGGCGACGCTGTCGAACCGTTACATCACCGACCGCTTCCTGCCGGACAAGGCCATCGATCTGATGGACGAGGCGGCGGCGCGGCTGAAGATGCAGGTCGACTCCAAGCCCGAGGAGCTGGACTCGCTGGATCGCGAGATCATCCGGCTCAAGATCGAGCAGGAAGCCCTGAAGAAAGAGAGCGATCCCGGCTCCAAGAGCCGGCTGCAGACGCTCGAGAAGGATCTCGCTGAGCTGCAGGAGAAGTCGGCGGCGCTGACCACGAAATGGAGCGCCGAGAAGGACAAGCTGTCGAACGCGCAGAAGCTGAAGAGCGAATTGGATGCGTTGCGCATCGAGCTCGCCAACGCCCAGCGTCGCGGCGAGTATCAGAAGGCGGGCGAGCTGGCCTACGGCCGGATTCCCGAACTCGAGAAGCGGCTGGCCGAGATCGAGGCCAAGGAGAATGCTGGCGAGATGATGGAGGAGGCGGTCACCGCCAATCATATTGCGCAGGTGGTCTCGCGCTGGACCGGCGTGCCCGTCGACAAGATGCTGGAGGGCGAGAAGGACAAGCTGCTCAAGATGGAAGAGGGCCTCGGCAAGCGCGTCGTCGGCCAGGCCGAAGCGGTGCATGCGGTCGCGACCGCGGTGCGGCGTTCGCGCGCCGGCCTGCAGGACCCGAACCGGCCGATGGGCTCGTTCATGTTCCTAGGCCCGACCGGCGTCGGCAAGACCGAGCTGACCAAGGCGCTCGCCGAATTCCTGTTCAACGACGAGACCGCGATGGTCCGCCTCGACATGTCCGAGTACATGGAGAAGCACTCGGTGTCGCGGCTGATCGGCGCGCCTCCCGGCTATGTCGGCTATGACGAGGGCGGCGCGCTCACGGAGGCGGTGCGGCGGCGTCCCTATCAGGTCGTGCTGTTCGACGAGATCGAGAAGGCGCATCCGGATGTCTTCAACGTGCTGCTGCAGGTGCTCGATGACGGCCGCCTGACCGATGGTCAGGGCCGCACCGTCGATTTCCGCAACACGCTGATCATCATGACCTCGAATCTCGGCTCCGAGTTCCTGGTCAATCAGCCGGAGGGCGAGGACACGTCGGAGGTACGCGAACTGGTGATGGGCACGGTGCGTGCGCATTTCCGGCCGGAGTTTTTGAACCGGGTCGACGAGATCATCCTGTTCCATCGCCTGCAGAAGAGCGAGATGGGGCGGATCGTCGAGATCCAGTTCGCCCGCCTGCAGAAGCTGTTGGAGGATCGCAAGATCACGCTGACCTTGGATGCGGCGGCACGCGACTGGCTCGCGGACAAGGGCTGGGATCCGGCCTATGGCGCACGTCCGCTCAAGCGGGTGATCCAGCGCAGCGTCCAGGATCCGCTGGCCGAGATGATCCTCGCCGGCGAGGTACGGGACGGCGACACGGTCGCGATCTCAAGCGAAGGCAATGTGCTGACCTTCAATGGCAAGGCCCATCGCACCGCCGAGATCGCGCAGTTCGAGGCGCCGATTCCGAAGCGCAAGCTGAACTGACCTTCTTCGAGCCTCACTCGTCCTGATAACGAACGGCCCTCGCTGCTGACAGTGCCGAGGGCCGTTTCTATTTTGCGGCAGGCGCACCGCGAGCGCGCCGCGCTGAAAAACGCTGATCCGCAGGCCGGACGTTACCCCGGCGGCTATCCCTTCCAGCCAGCCGGCGCGCGTCGCCGGGCGATCGTCGGCCGTGGCGTCAGAATGGCTTCACCAGGAGCGGAAGACGCTCCCCTGCGGAGCGATCATCTTAACATAGCGGAATCGGCTTCCGGCACTGCCCGGAACAATGTACCATTGCCCGCATGCGTGGCTCATCCGAGAGCAGGCGGTCGTTTCGGACCAGCAGGAGAGAGCAATGGCGGACCAGGTCCAGTGGCACCTTTCCGGTGACTATTTCGAGAATTGCAGCTGCAGCGTCGTATGTCCGTGCCTCGTATCGGCAGCCGCCCCGCTGACCGCGCGGCCGACGGAAGGCTTCTGCAACGTGCCGCTGCTGTTCCACATCGACACCGGCGGCTATGGCGACCTCGCTCTCGACGACCTCAACGTGGCGGTCATGCTCCACGCGCCCGGGGTCATGGCTGAGGGAAACTGGTCGGTGGCCGCCTATATCGATGAGCGCGCCGACGACAAGCAGACCGAGGCTTTGGGTGCGATCTTCACCGGCGCAGCCGGCGGACCTATGGCTGCCTTCACACCGCTGATCAGCACGAATCTGGGGGTGCGCAAGGTCCCGATCACATTCCGTATCGAGGGCAAGACGCGCTCTGCGGAAATCCCTGATATCCTGCATATGTCGGTCGATCCGCTGCCGACCATGCATCCCAGTGGCGAGATGTGGGCGAATATCGGCCATCCGGTCAGCCCCGACAGGATGGCGATGGCCGTCGGCGCCGCCGGCAACACCTACAACGATCACGGCATGCGCTGGGATAATTCCGGCAAGAACGGCCTCTACGCGTCCATCCGCTGGTCGAACTAATCTTACGGCGTCACAAGCTCGGAACATCGCCGTTTTCACCGTCATTCCGGGCGACGGCATCGAACCCTCAGGTGCGCAATTGCGCACCGAGACTCTCGAGGTTCCCCGATGCGCAATTGCGCATCTGAGGTTCAGCCCTAACGGGCTGCCCCGGAATGACGGTGGCTATGACGTAGTAAGATGAGCGCGGCGGATTGAAGTTCTGATCGTTCCTTCCGCGCCTCGGCCGGGCCGGTGAGCTTCGCAGCAGATGATCGACAGCACCCTGGAAACGATGCTGCGGCGGGATCGCCTGATCGTGGCGAGCGCTCTCGGCGTGATCGTCGCGCTCGCGTGGGCCTATGTGCTGTGGCTCGCCGCCGACATGGACATGGGCGGCATGGACATGGATGGGTTCCGCATGATCCCGGCCGGGATCGGAATCATGTTGCCGGCCAGCGAGCCGTGGCGAGCGATCGAGTTCGGCTACGTGTTCCTGATGTGGGCGGTGATGATGGTCGGCATGATGGCGCCCTCGGCGGCGCCGATGATCCTCATGTATGCCCGCGTCGGCCGGCAGGGGAGCATCGCCGGCAAGCCGCTCGCCGCGACCGGCTGGTTCGCCGCCGGCTACATGCTGACCTGGATCGGCTTTTCCCTGGCGGCAACGCTGGTTCAATGGCTGCTCGAACGCGAGGCTCTGCTCAATCCTCGCATGACCAGCGCCAGCACCACGCTGGGAGCAATCGTGCTGGTCGCGGCGGGGGTCTACCAGTGGACACCGCTCAAGGACGTTTGCCTCGCCCAGTGCCAGACGCCGCTCGGATTTTTGGTGCGCCACGGCGGCTTTCGCGGCGATGTGGCGGGATGCCTCTGGCTGGGGCTGCGCCACGGAGCCTATTGCGTGGGCTGCTGCTGGGTCCTGATGGCGCTTCTGTTCGTGGTCGGCGTCATGAATGTGCTCTGGATCGCGCTCCTGGCGCTGCTGGTGCTTATCGAGAAGCTGACGCCGTGGGGACGGTGGATCGCGCGCGCCGCCGGGATTATCTGTGTCGCCGCGGGGATCTGGATGATGTCTCCGGTTCCGGTAACGCAGGCCAGTCCGCTTCGCGTCTGGGAAGAGCAGGAAAGGGCTTTGCCGGCTTACCGGCTGGTCGCCTGCATCTGCAGCGGGCCGGCATCGGAGAGGCGGGCGCCGGCGCCGTTGCGACCGGTCATCATGGAGTCGATCCGGTCGCGCTCTTTCTCGAAGTTCGCCATCATCGGCCCTTCCAGCGAGCGGCCGCGCGGCAGCTTCACGCGCAGCGGATCGACGAAGCGGCCGTTGACCAGGATCTCATAGTGCACATGCGGGCCGGTCGACTGGCCGGTCGAGCCGACGAAGCCGATCACCTGGCCCTGCCGCACCCGTTTGCCGGCTTCGATGCCCTTGGCGAACGCCGACATGTGGCCATAGGCGGTCTCGTATCCGTTGTTGTGCTGGATGCGGATATATTTGCCGTAGCCGCCTTCGAGCCCGGCCTTCTCGATCACGCCATTGCCGGAGGCAAAGATGGGGGTGCCGTAGGCAGTGGCCCAGTCGACACCAGTGTGCATCTTGACGTAGCCGAGGATCGGATGGCGGCGGCCGCCGAAGCCGGAGCGCATGATCGCGTTGTTGACGGGCTTGCGGACCAGGAACTTCTTCGCGCTCTTGCCGCTCTCGTCGTAGTAGTCGACCACGCCGTCATCGGGGGTGACGAACTTGTAGTATTTCTTGGTCTCGCCGGCCAGGGTAAGCGAGGCGAACAGCACCTCGCCCTTGTCGTTGTTGGCGTTATTGTTGTTGTTATCGTCGTCGCCGGCATAAAAGACGTCGAAGGAATCGCCGGGCTGCACCTTGCGCTGGAAGTCGACGTCGTAGGAGTAGATCCGGATCATGTCGTCGATGACCGGCGTCGGCACCTTGTTGCGCATCGCGGTCTCGTAGATGCTCTGGTAGAGCCGTACGCCGCTGCCGTCGTCGTCCTCGTCGCTGCTGTTGTCGACGGTCTCGGTGGCCGTGTTCATGCTCTGCACGTCGACGGCGACATATTTGCCGAGATCGGACAGTGCGGCGACCGCTTCCACCGTGGTGTCGTTGGCGACGATGACGCGGAATGGCTGCAGCCGGGTGCCCGGCGTCGAACTCGCCGGTGCCATCAGGATGCGCAGCTTCTCGCCTTCTTTCAGGCCGCCGTCGCGGCCGCGCGGGCCGAGCTGGGCTGCGATCGCCCTGGCCTCGTCGGGGGTGGCGCCCTGGTCGCGCAGCACCGAGGTGACGCTGTCACCCTTCTTGACCAGATGGATACGCTCGGCGAGCGGATTGCCGCCGGTGATCTGCTCCTTGGTCTTGGGCAGCAGCGTGACGTTCTCGGGAACCACGCGTGTCTCGAAACCGGCGTAAGGGTCGGCCGGCGTGCTGCCTTCGCTGGCATAGGCGAGCTTCAGATCGCCGGACTGGGCGCCAGCGCCGCTGGCGTCCGCCGCCGCATTGGCCAGCGCCGCGTAGCGCACGCCGGTGCCGCTGCCGCGCCAATTGGCGGCGTCGCGGACCCGCATCGCGATCTCGTCAAGCCCGATGGAGGCGGAGATCTTCGCCTTGGGCAGCACGGCGGCAAGATCCTTGGTGACGAAGGACACCTCGGCGTCGGGCTCGACGGCCTCCGGATTGTTCGGATCCTCTGTCGTGCCGGGTGCGGCCGGTCCGCTATCCGCGAGCAGGCGCTGCGCGTTGAACGGCGGAATCTTTGCCGACAAATCGCTTGTGGTCATCGACAGGTTGCCGGAGATGCGCACAAACGGACGCACCCGGACCACGTCGCGGGCGCCGACCCGGGTCACGGTCGAGATCCGGACCAGGTTGCGCGCGGCGGTTGCCTCGTTCGGCGGCGGCAGCCGGTCGCTCTTGCGTAAGGTGGCGACGTGATCATTGGCACCGAAGGCGCCGCGCAGCGCGCTTTCGACGCGCTCAGGCATGCGTGCGAAGGTCATCTCGCCATCGAGAGACGCGAAAACGGCGCCGCCGATCAAGGCCGCGCCGCACAGGCCAGTGAGAATGGTGCCGCTGAACCATTGTACGGAGACGCGCCGGCGGTCGATCACCGCGGCCTCAGAGCCATCGACGGATAGCGGCGGCTCGTGCCCGAGATCGATAATCCCGATCTCGCGCCCATAAGCCCCGCGTGACGTCCGATGGTTCAACCCGCGTCCCCCAAATTCAACGCCGATGCCGAAGTCTTCAAGATCAGGCGTCTGTCGATCTGCGCGCACCATTCTATCCAAGAAAGGTTCAGGATGATGGCATATCGCATACGATTCGAAACCG
>Ga0209233_1001057_pt1 | contig 11447 bp, 5 predicted proteins | sample AraplaCL_Cvi_mCL_FD_184269 | JGI IMG/M metagenome (GOLD analysis project Ga0209233, IMG submission 184269) | Arabidopsis root microbial communities from the University of North Carolina, USA - plate scrape CL_Cvi_mCL (SPAdes) (version 2) | ecosystem: Host-associated > Plants > Roots > Endosphere ... | reverse complement strand
CTCCAGTTGTTATCCAGACGATGCGGAAAACGCGCCGCCAACGTGATTACATCTCCCGAACGCACATAAGAAATCACGTGATCTGCCTTTGGTCCCGTTGGAAGAAGAGGTTCGTATGTGGCCGACTGATCAAACGATGCCGGGCGCTCATAACGAAGCTGCAACGCCTGCATAATCACCCACAACTTGGGATATCCCTGCTCAAAGTGAGCCACTGCAAAACGTGCTGCATCTTCTCGCGATAACTCCCAAAGCTCTGCAAGCATCTTGCGACGCAGATCATAGTCCACCGGCCTGCGATTATCTGGATCAACCAACGAGTAGTCCCAAAGCTCAGCCCCCTGATACAGGTCGGGAACACCCGGCGACGTGCATTTCAGCAACGTCTGGGTCAATGAATTCACGCATCCGTCGCGGCGAATACGCTGTACAAATGATTCCACCTCAGCTACGAATACGGAGTCATTCAGAATCTGTTCGATGAAGCGGTTCAGGGCTTCTTCATAGGCCTGATGGTTCGCCAGCCATGACGTAACACGCTTCGCTTCGCGCATGGCCTTCTGCATGTACTGCTTCAACCGGTCTTCCGGGATAGGCCATGCACCAATCAGCGTCTGGTACAGAAAATACTCCGTGTTCGCGTCAGGGTATGCGCCTGTACGATACTTCGCGTTGACGCGCGACCATCGCTTCACTTTTGCAGCCCAGCGCGCAGGCATCTCGGCCAACACAGCAATCCTTGCGCGCACATCATCCGCTCGCTTGGTGTCATGCGTGGACAATGTCAACATTGTCGTTGGGAACGTTGCCTGCATGTGTGCGTTATAAGCATGGAACTGCTCTACGCTATTGCCCTCTGTGCCGGGATCGCCACCCACTTCATTCAACGCAGTGAATCGATTGAAGGTATAGAACGCAGTATCTTCCACCCCCTTGGCCATAACTGGTGATGTGAATTGCTGGAAACGTGCAACAAATTCACCTTCCAGCTTTCCTGTCACTTTCAGCGTCAGGATGTCGTACATGAAGTCGAACAAACCAGCATCGATATCCGGCTTGCGACGCTTTGCTTCCTCAATCGCCTTAGCAATGTGTTGACGATCTTCGTCCGCAATCTCTTGCCGGTCTGGCGTCCAAACCACATAGGTTCGATAGATATCGAAACACGCCGCAACGTTACGAATCGCACGTCGAATCTGTGCACGCGTATAGTCGCGGCTATCGCGATTGTTTTCACAGATGGCAACAAAGATATTTGCCAGACGATTTACATCACTGGCCAATGTCTCCTGCGCGATCTTGGATTTCTTCTCGAACATGACATCGGCGTAACTTTCCTGTTCGTTCGTGAAGTCGCGATAGATGGCATCGATCCTACGTAGCCCCTCAGGATCTACCAGGAGTCCGTTGCAGAGGTTCATGAAGTCATAGCCGCTTGTGCCCTGCACTGGCCAATCCTGCCGCAGCCATTCGCCGGGTTCCAGAATTTTTTCCACGACGATCCATGCGTGGGGAGAATGTGATCGCAGACGCTCCAAATACTGTTTGGGATCGCGCAGACCATCAGGATGATCTATGCGCACGCCATCCAGCACGCCCTTGTCCAGCCAGTACAGGATCAGTTCATGCGTCTCTTCAAAAACGTACTCGCGTTCCATGCGCAGACCGATGAGTGAGTTGACATCGAAGAAGCGACGATATCCCAACTCCTGATCCGATGTTCGCCAATAAGCAAGACGGAAGTTCTGCGCATTCAGTATTTCGTCCAGCGCATCAATGTTTCCGTTCAATTCCGCGAGTGCTTCATCAATCGAACGGCAGATCGCTTCTTCTTCGCGACACAGGCGTTGCAGCAATCCAAGCAGCACTTGTTTATCGCGATGCCGTGCAAGCTGCACACTGCGGTCAGTGGAATCCGGTGCTGGCAAACGTGCGAAGGAAACAGCAAGAAAATTCAGCGTGTCAGAGGGCGCCAGTTCCGCAGCACGCGTAAGAAGAGACGATAATGATCGGGGTGCAACAGGAAATTTCTGATCACCATAACGGACGATGAATTGCACGCCGTCGCGGGCAATATGGATTTCGCCCTTCTCAAGCACACGGCCATACTGATCGCCGAGTACTGGCATTAGCACTTTATCGCGCAGCTTTTCTTCGGCGGAGTTCCAGTCAATATCAAAAAAGGTGGCAAAGCGGCTGGAGGGTCCATTCTCCAGAACGTCCCACCACATGCGATTCGTGCGGTCCACAGACATATGGTTCGGAACGATGTCGAGAACCTGTCCTAAGCCAAGCTCTCCTAACTTCTTCGAAAATGCCTCGTGCCCTTCTGCTCCACCTAATTCCGCATTGACGCGATGGTGGTCCACCACGTCATAACCATGCGTGGAGCCACTACCCGCCTGAAGGTAAGGTGAGCTGTACACATGGGAAATGCCGAGGTCACGAAGGTACTCCGCAATTGCAATGGCCTGGGAAAAGGTAAATCCGGCATGCAACTGCAGGCGATATGTAGATAGCGGTGTGCGCATCGTCTCCTATGCAGGCTGCTCTGTGCCGCGCACGGTGGCAGCCTTTCGTGTCAAATCCGTTGGTTCACTCCGTTAGGTGCCGCTCGCAGGGCATGAGGTTGTTTGGCGAACTTTAGCGACGTCAGTCGACGGCAGTCACCGCCACTCTGCGCCGCTCCGCAAACACCAACAGGCTATGAATCTTTGCTCCATGACATACGCTTTTATTTCGCAATTGCCCATATGGAGTGGTCTTCCATGCGAGTGGATAGCTTTGCGCTTCATGATGCTGTTCTCCGATCTTCGGAGTCTCACTCCAAAGGTAGAAGTCAACATGCGAATCGAGATAGGCAAACGTCTGTCTCCTTCAATGCATCTTTAGGAGAGAAAAGAACTTCGCTGTGGAGAGAAATCTGCGCTACGGCATGTTTACAGGACAACGGCAAGGAGGATTTGCTTGAAGCCGAAAGAACGCCGCAGCCGCGTCATTATTGAAAACGTGCAACCGCAGGTAGACTGCGGACGCTATGCAGTAAAACGTATCGTAGGTGACCGCATTCGCGTAACAGCCACGATTTACTCTGATGGGCACGATCACGTCGCAGCGAAACTTCTTTACCGGCGCACATCTGAACATGCCTGGCGCACTACACCATTTCTGGAACGCGGCAACGATGTGTGGGAAGCAGAATTTACTGCTGACGCCATCGGCCCCTGGGTTTACAGTGTGCAGGCATGGGTCGATCACTTCGGCACATGGGTTCACGATCTGCACAAGCGAATCGACGCGCAAACGCCTCCTCCAAGCCCCGCGGAATTGCCCGGGGGGGCTGAGCAAAATGAGGGCGGGACCACTGTAGACGGAAATACAGTGGCGCTGGAAGACCTAAAAGCACCTGCAAAGTTATCGAACGGAGCAGCTAAATCGCGCCCTGCAAACGACATCACCTTAGCTCTTCAAACCGGCGCCATACTGCTTGATCAGGCTTCGGCTCGCGCACGCGCCACAAGTGCGCAGACGCTGAAAGGCGCCGCTAGTTCCTTGCGTTACATGGCGGAAAAGAATGCCGACTTTTATGAATTTCCGCTTAGCAGCGACATCATCCTGCTGGCGCTTCAATATCCGGATTTGAATTTTGCATCGACGTACTCCAAAGAGCTTCCGCTATGGGTGGATCGAGAACGCGCACGCTTCTCCACATGGTATGAATTTTTCCCGCGCTCATGCGGACACAACGGTGAACACGGCACGCTTCGCGATGCGATGGCACTGCTTCCAGACGTAGCCGCAATGGGATTCGACGTGGTGTACTTTCCACCAATACATCCCATCGGCACAGCCTTCCGCAAAGGGAAAAACAACTCCATCATTGCAGAGCCAGATGATGTGGGAAGCCCCTGGGCCATTGGCAATCGTGATGGAGGCCACAAGGCCATCCTGCATGAACTGGGGACATTTGCCGATTTTGAACAACTTATTGGTGAGGCCCAAAGATTGAACATGGAAATCGCGCTCGACATCGCGTTCCAATGTGCACCTGATCATCCGTGGGTTCGCGAACATCCTAACTGGTTCAAGATACGGCCAGATGGCAGCATTCAATACGCTGAAAATCCACCAAAGAAATACCAGGACATTTATCCCATCAACTTCGAGTCAGATGACTGGCGCGCTCTCTGGAAGGAGTTATGCAGCGTTTTTCTTTTCTGGATTGAAAAGGGCGTGCGCATCTTCCGCGTTGACAACCCACACACGAAGGCACTCCCCTTCTGGGAGTGGTGCATCGCGGAAATTCGGCAAACCCATCCTGAAGTCATCTTCCTGGCCGAAGCGTTCACGCGTCCGCACGTGATGTACGGGTTAGCAAAGGCTGGCTACACACAGAGCTATACCTACTTCTCGTGGAGAACACAGAAACACGAGCTCACGGAGTACATGCAGGAGATCACGACGCCCCCCGTCAGTGATTTCTTTCGCCCGAATCTATGGCCCAATACGCCCGACATTTTGGTGGAGTTTCTACAAGAAGGTGGTCGTGCGGCGTTTCAACAACGCGTCATCCTGGCCGCAACGCTGAGCGCAAGCTACGGCATTTATGGCCCGGCCTATGAATTGTGCGAACACGTTCCAGCCAAACCCGGCAGCGAAGAGTACATGGACAGCGAAAAATACCAGCTTCGCACTTGGGATCGCAGTGATCCGATTTCCATAGCTCCGCTGATTACATTGCTGAATCGTGTACGTAGTACACATCCTGCTTTGCAGAGAAACGATTCTCTTCACTTCCACGGCATCAGCAACGATTTCCTTATTGCCTATAGCAAACGATCAGGCGACGATGTGATCCTGACTATTGTTAATCTCGACCCGCATCAAACGCAGATCGGATGGACAGACCTGCAACTGATGGAACTCGGCATGCCGTTGGCAGGCGAATACGAGGCGCATGATCTGCTCACGGGAGAGACGTATCTGTGGCAAGGGTCTTATAACTATGTCAGCCTGAATCCGGAAAAGATGCCGGCACACATCCTGTTACTGCATCCCAAGCATCTGTCCGAACATACCGCCGCGGAGAGTACCGAAGATTGAGCGCAACGATTGCACGTCCGAAGAGGAAGAAGTCCGGCAGCGCCACTGATCCGCTCTGGTTCAAAGACGCGGTCATCTACGAACTACACGTAAAGGCGTTCGCCGATAGCAACAATGACGGCATCGGCGACTTTCCCGGCCTGATGGGAAAACTGGATTATCTGCAGGAGTTGGGTGTCACATGCATCTGGTTGCTGCCCTTCTTCCCTTCACCACAACGGGATGATGGCTATGACATCTCCGATTATCTGAGCGTCAATCCCGCCTACGGTACCGTAAACGATTTTCAGGCATTCCTGACCGCTGCGCATGCGCGTGGAATGCAGGTGATGATTGAACTGGTCATCAATCACACCAGCGATCAGCACCCGTGGTTTCAGGCTGCGCGCAATGCACCCGCTGGATCGCCCGAACGCAACATGTACGTGTGGAGCGATACGGACAAGCTGTACGAAGGCGTTCGCATCATCTTTACCGACACAGAAAAATCCAACTGGACATGGGATCCTGTTGCCGGGCAATACTACTGGCATCGCTTCTTTTCGCATCAGCCGGATTTGAATTTTGACAATCCCGTAGTACGCGAAACCGTTGCTGACATCATGCGCTACTGGCTGGATATGGGCGTGGATGGCCTCCGCCTGGACGCGATTCCCTACCTGATCGAGCGTGACGGAACCTCCTGCGAAAACGTTCCAGAGACGCACCTAGTCATCAAAGAGCTCCGCGCCGTGATGGAGTCTGAATACGAGAACCGCATGATTCTGGCGGAAGCGAATATGTGGCCGGAAGATGTGAGGCCATACTTCGGCGATGGTGATGAGTGCCACATGGCCTTCCACTTTCCACTGATGCCGCGCATTTATATGGCATTGCGGCAGGAAGACCGCTTACCCATCACGGAAATCATGGCACGGACGCCAGACATTCCGGTGAATTGCCAATGGGGCATCTTCCTTCGTAATCACGATGAACTCACACTGGAGATGGTCTCCGACGATGAGCGCGATTACATGTATCTGGCGTATTCGGCAGACCCGCGCATGCGTATTAACGTGGGCATTCGGCGCCGTCTTGCTCCGTTGCTGGATAATAATCGCCGTCGCATCGAACTACTGAATTCACTCTTGTTCTCCTTCCCCGGCACACCGATCCTTTATTACGGCGACGAGATCGGCATGGGCGACAACATTTATCTGGGCGACCGCAACGGCGTCCGCACGCCCATGCAGTGGAACAGCGATCGCAATGCAGGGTTCAGCCGCGCTGTACCTGCAAGGTTATATTCTCCTGTGATCATGGACCCCATCTGGGGTTACGAAGCCATCAATGTAGAGGCGCAGGAGAGCGATACTTCGTCCCTGCTGCATTGGACGCGCAACATGATTGCGTTGCGCAAACTGTTCCAGGTATTCGGTCGCGGAACGCTGGAGTTTCTGCGCCCGGAGAATCGCAAAGTATTGGCTTACCTGCGCGAATACGATTCAGAACGTGTCGTGTGCGTAGCGAATCTCTCTCGTTTTGCCCAACCTGTGACGCTCGATCTTTCACGCTTCAAAGGGATGATTCCTGTGGAGATGCTTGGATACGTCTCGTTTCCAAAGATCACTGACGAACCCTACCCCGTGACACTTGGGCCCTACGCTTTTCTTTGGCTTGAATTACAACCGGCACCACGAGATGAATCAGAAACACCGTCGACATTGGATGTACAAACAGCCGAGCTCGTTCTGCCCGCCGGCAACTTGCAAGGTGCCATTACGGGAGCCGGAGCAGAGCTACTGCAGGAAACCTTCCTGCCGAAGTTCCTGCTGACACAACGCTGGTTCGGTGCAAAGTCGCGCACCATCAAAACCGTTCACATTACAGGGAGTATTCCGCTTCAACGAAGCGATGCAGCGATCCTGATTCTCGGAATTGACTATGTCGAAGGAGATAGCGATCTCTATACCCTTCCCGTTGCCTATATCTCAGGCGAGCAAGTGGACAGCCTTCGCGCAGAATCGCCTCAGAGCATCATCGCCGCGGCACAGATGGGGGCAGCATCTGGCAGAGCGCTGGCGGATGGCCTTTTCATGGAAGAAGTCCGGCAAGAATTGCTCCACATTATCGAAGCTGAACAAACATTGGCTTCCGACACCAAAGGAATCCTTACAGGAAAACGCAGTTCTACATTTGTTTCCTTGCGGGCTAAGGATGCTGACATAGCGTCCCGTCGGGCTTCGGCAGAACAGAGTAATTCCTCACTACTCTATGGTTCCTCATTCATTTTAAAGTTATTCCGCAGGCTGCAATCGGGTGAAAACCCTGACGCTGAGATCGGCCGCTTCCTTACTGAAACGGCGCACTTTCAGCACATTGCCCCATTCGCGGGAGAGCTGCTGTACACCACAAAGGACGGCGAAGCCACGACACTCGGCCTTCTTCAAGGCCTGGTAGCAAATGAAGGAGACGGATGGGAGTGGACGCTGTCGCAGATCCATCAATCACCCGACGCGCCTTCATACACCGATGCCATCCGCCTGCTGGGACAACGAACTGGCGAAATGCATCGTGCGCTCGCCACGCCAACCGACAATCCTGCATTCGCCGTAGAAACCACGAATACCACCGCACTGCATCGTGATGCAGCGCGGTTGGAATCGCAAATCACCATTGCCATTGGTGCATTCAGAACAAGCTTCGCCAAGCTGCCGGATGCACTGTTGCCAGCCGTCGCCAAACTCATCAGCAAACGGGACGACATGTTGGCGCTTGCAGAAAGTCTCCGCCATCTTCCAGCAGGAAGTGCGGGTATTCGAACGCGCATCCATGGCGACTATCATCTTGGCCAGGTGCTTCGAACAAAAGATGACTTCGTCCTGCTCGATTTTGAGGGCGAACCCGCCCGTTCATTGGAAGAACGCCGGATGAAGCAATCGCCTCTGCGCGACGTAGCCGGCATGCTACGCTCTTTCTCTTACGCGGCGGCCGCGGGCTTTGGAGCGCAACCTTCCACGCAACGCGACGCATGGGAACACGCCGCTGCAAATGCATTCCTAGAGGGCTACCACCAAGCTGTTGACACGTTGCCTCACGCCTCCACCGAAGTAGAAGCAACTCTGCTACGTGCCTATCTTTTGGAAAAAGCACTTTATGAAATCATTTACGAGGTAAATAATCGGCCCGACTGGATTGCAATTCCGCTCGCTGGCATACTTGGTCTGCTGGAGATATCAGGAGGCAGGGCATGAGTACCACCACCGCAGCCATGGAGATGCGCATGGAATCACAGGTTGCGAACAATGCCGTAAGTACGGAGATTGTCATCTGCCTTGGACCTTGGTATTCCGACGCTTCTATCGACTCCTTGCAACCGCTTCTACAGGTGTTGCGCGAGGCTCTTGGAGATCGTGCTGCGTCCACGCTGATTTCCTACCCCGTTTCCAATCCCGAAACTGCTTCATGGAATCAGGATGGCTTATCGCTGCAACCATATCCGTCGCTCGCAAGCATACACACATTGACTGTGCAGACCTCGGCAGCGTATCTGAGCCTGCATGAAATCATGCGCGACCACAGCGCATCGTGCGGCATGCTGCTGGGAGCGGAAGCACACTCGCTTTCACCTGCAGCGATTCGCGGTTTGATCGATGCCGTCCACAATGAACAGGCAGACGTAGCCCTTCCCCGTTACAGCATCGGGCCACACGATGGCCTGATTAACGCAGCCATCCTGCATCCGCTTACGCGTGCGCTCTTTGGTGTGCGGAACGCCTTTCCTATGGCGCTGGATCTTGCGCTTTCTACTCGCGCCGCGGAACGCATGGCTACAGCAGCACAGCAACAAACCGCTACAGGACAGCCGGATACCCTGCTATGGCCGACAATAGAAGCCGCAGCTGCCGGATTCTCCGTGGCCGATGTCTCCTCTGGTGTTCGCGAAATACCTCATCCAGCAACGGTTGATCTTGCTACCATCCTCGGTGCACTAACGGCATCACTTTTCACGGAAATTGAAACCAAGGCCAGCTACTGGCAACGCACACGGCCGCCTGTCGCTATGCATTCCATCAACGGCATGCCCGATGTGCACCTTCCGACACCAACCGTATCTTCGGAAGAAACCTCAGAGCTGATTGAAAGTTTTCGCATTGGCTATGGCAATCTGCATGAACTTTGGTCACTTGTATTACCGCCGCAGACACTGCTGGGTTTGAAGCATTTGTCTCGTCTTCCCGCAGAAAGTTTCTCCATGCCCGATACGTTATGGGTGCGCATCGTCTATGACTTCGTGCTTGCGCACCGCTTGCGTACGATCAATCGCGGGCATCTTCTGGGTGCGCTTACGCCGCTGTATCTCGCTTGGGTTGCATCGCACATACAGGCCAACTCCATCACAGAAAATCCGCCAGAAACTCTCGCGCGCGCCTTTGAAGCGGATAAGCCCTACTTGGTTTCGCGTTGGCGATGGCCTGATCGCTTCAATCCATAGCTCATCTGGAACACACAGGAGATTCTCATCATGTTTTCGCAAGTCGAAGATGCTCTCATGGATTCGTTCAGCCGCGTGCTGACCAAGCTAGCGGTCTTTCTACCCGGCGTGCTGGCCCTTTTGCTGGCAGTGGTATTGCTTGCGCTGATTGGCGCCGCGCTGGCATGGGGCATTCGCGCCACGCTGACGCGTCTTCGTTTTGACGAACGCGTGGGAGAGCGCAATTCAGCCGGGGTGTCAGACTGGGCACCATCGCATAGTCCTTCTTTGCTCATTAGCCGCGTGGTCTTTTGGATGTGCGTGGCGCTGGGCTTTGCTATCGGCGTATCTGCATACGATGCGGCGGGCACAAGCGACCTTGCGCCATTCATCCTGCCTTATCTTGCTCACTCAGTCGGTGCGCTGATCATCCTGATTGCGGGCACTATTCTTGCGCGTTATCTTTCACGGTCCGTACTTATCAGTGCCGTTAATGCGCGCTTGAATTACGCACGTGCGCTTTCTCTCGGCGTGAAGTGGCTTGTGCTCATCTTCACCGCCGCAATGGTTCTGGATCATTTGGATATAGGCGGACGGATCGTCGAGATTGGCTTCGGTATCGTCTTCGGCGGAATGGTCCTGGCGTTGGCATTGGCCTTCGGTCTTGGCTCTCGCGATGTCGTGGCGCGCTCCATGGAACGCACAGCAGAGAAAGCCACACCGATTGATCGCGCTACCGAACGCAACGATACACCCCGCAGCGTGCGGCACTTTTAGCGCACGCTGCATCGACACCCTGTCCTCTTTACGGAAGCGCAGGGTAGTCGGTATAGCCTTCTGCTCCATGCGAATAAAACAGCGTAGGAATAGGAGTATTCAACGCCGCACCTTCCTTCAACCGTCGTGGCAGATCTGGATTGGCGATAAATTCCTTGCCAAATCCCACAGCATCCGCATCGCCACGCTCAAGGATGGCATTGGCACTCTGCAGGGTGAATCCTTCATTCACCACATAGACGCCGCCGAACAACTTCTTCAGCAGCGGTCCACGGCTGTCCGCAGCTTCATGTTCGCGTGCCATCAGGAATGCAATTTTCCGCTTCCCAAGCTCCGTTGCTACATGCGAAAAGGTCTCTGTGCCATTCGCGTCACTAATGCCATGTGAGTCGCTGCGTGGCGCAAGATGCATGCCGACACGGCCAGCGCCAAACACCGAAATCGCAGCGTCTGTAGCTTGCAACATCAATCGTGCGCGATTCTCAATCGAACCACCATATTCATCCTGGCGCGCGTTGCTTCCGCTTTGCAGGAACTGATCCAGCAGATAGCCATTCGCTCCGTGCAGCTCTACGCCGTCAAAGCCGGCAGACTTCGCATTCTCTGCGGCACGTCCAAACTGTTCCACCACACCGTGAATTTCACCAATGGTCAATGCTCGGGGTGTCTCAAACCCGGTAATAGGACGCACTAAACTCACATGACCATCCGCTGCAATCTCGCTGGGCGCAACGGGTGGTTCACCGTCAAGGTAAGAAGAATGGGAGATGCGCCCCACGTGCCAAATCTGCGAAAAGATACGGCCACCCGCCTGATGGACCGCTTCCACAACAGGCTTCCACGCCTCCACCTGTTCCGCAGACCAGATGCCCGGCACCTGCGGATAGCCAACACCTTTCGGATCCACCGGTGTTCCCTCGCTGATGATCAGGCCGGCCGAAGCGCGCTGCCGATAATACTCCGCCATCAATTCCGGGCGAGGAATGTGATTCACCGTGCCACGAAGACGCGTCAAAGGCGCCATGAAAATACGGTTCGGCAGATCAAGATCGCCCACGCGAATGGGATCAAATAGGGTCGGCATCTGTGAAACGCTCCTCGTCTTCCCGGTTGG
>Ga0209233_1001055_pt1 | contig 11511 bp, 9 predicted proteins | sample AraplaCL_Cvi_mCL_FD_184269 | JGI IMG/M metagenome (GOLD analysis project Ga0209233, IMG submission 184269) | Arabidopsis root microbial communities from the University of North Carolina, USA - plate scrape CL_Cvi_mCL (SPAdes) (version 2) | ecosystem: Host-associated > Plants > Roots > Endosphere ... | reverse complement strand
TGCCGCTTGGCGCCTGGCATGTCGTGGAGCGGGGTCTGTTTGATTGGGCTATTGGCAGGGATCGGATTCACCATGTCCATATTCATCGCCATGCTTGCCTTCGCCGACGAGGCGCTCCTGAACGCGGCCAAACTAGGCGTGCTTGCAGCCACGCTCATCGCCGCCACGCTCGGACTGGGATGGGGGAGGCTGTACGTTCGGCGCCTGCGCCGAAACAGGCCCGCTGATCGCTCCATCCAACGGTCAAGGATCTGATATCGCTTGAGCCACATGCGGGCAGCGCTCGACGTTGAAGACGCGAGTTAGAAGACATTGGCTCAGAAGACATTGGCTCAAGGTCGTATCAGTCCGGGAGATGCCGACCCTTTTGACGTGTCTGATGGTTCGAACCGAGGCGCTTCGCCTGCTGAAGCCGCAGCAACCGCGAGCGCGCGGTAGTGGTCTTCGTACTGCCTCGCCATGCGGCTCACGGAGAAGCGCTCTTCGAAACGAGCTCGTACCTTCCGTCGATCCAGTCGGCCCAATTCGCCGATCGCCCTCACGGCCTCATCCTCGTTCTCGACGACGAAGCCGGTCAGGCCATCCTCGATGACTTCAGGAACGGAGCCGGACCGATAGGCAATCACGGGCGTCCCGCAGGCCATCGCCTCGATCATGACCAAGCCGAAGGGCTCCGGCCAATCGATCGGAAACAGCAGGGCGGCGGCTTCGGCAAGAAAAGGCTGTTTCTTGGCGTCGTCGACTTCGCCGACGAGCTGGATGGTTTCGCCATCGATGTGAGGTTCGAGCCGTTTCTTGAAATAGGCGGTCTCGGCGCGTGGGATTTTCGCGGCGATGCGAAGGGGCATGCGGGCTGCGTGCGCGATGCGGATGGCATCCTCCGGCCCCTTCTCGGCGGTCAGGCGTCCGAGAAATGCGAGATAGGATCCCTGTTCGTAGGACGGGCGAAACAGGTCCGATGGCAGCCCATGCTGGACCGTGCCGATCCATTTCGCATCCGGAAGCGGCAGGCGCTGATGATCCGAGATCGAGACAAATCGGGCCGTGGGAAACTGCCTCAGCACGTCGGGAAGTCCAGGCAGATCCAGCCGCCCGTGCATCGTGGTCAGGAACGGCACGTCGAGGCGGCTGAGCAACGGCAGATGCAGCCAGTCGATGTGCGCGTGGACGACGTCGAATTCCTTCGCGCGCCCAGCAATCGCCTCGAGCAGCATCGCGCCGGCGGCGTTGGGATCCGTGCCCTTTCGCCCGAGACGCAACGCGCGGGGCCAAACGGGGTGCAGCCTGGCCTTGGTGCGGGAATCGCCGCTCGCAAACAGAGTGACCTCATGACCGCGTTCGACCAGCTCGTCCACCAGCCAGGCCACCACGCGTTCGGTACCGCCGTAGAGCTTCGGAGGCACGCTCTCCGCCAAGGGAGCAAGCTGAGCGATGCGCATCGACGGCACCGATCAGACCTGCGTGCGCACGACCGGCGCGATGAGCGCAGAAAGGGGATCCGAGATGGCGAGCAGCGTCCGATCCGGCCTGGAACTATCGACCCGGCAAACCAGCCCTTTCATGACCCTCACCATTCGTCATTGGAGAGCCGCTCGAGATAGCTGACCCCGAAACTCATGAGTTCTTCGGCATCGCCCTCGCGCGCTTCCCATTTTCTTTGCAGGTGGCACTCCAGGAGACACCGACGCGCATCCGCGGCATCGACATCGCGGTGCCTCGCCCGATAAACGGACCAGGCGGACTCCACCGCTGTCCGTAGCGGTCCGTCGTCGACCATTCCTCAGCTCCGAGATCGAAACAGGTGTCGGACGAGAACGCGTCGTAGCGGTGGAAGTTTCCAGTTTTTCCCGGAAATCAGGTCGGCCGCGGGCGCGACGGCTGTTGCTGTTCTTGGCCAGCCGCGTGCGATCGGAACGTTCTTCCGCGTCCGCCGGTTTTCTCGCGGACAATGAAGATGACGAGGCATGGTTGGCCAAGCGGAGCAGGAACTGCCAGCCGGCGAACGACCGGGCCATCGCATCGCATAGGATCTTCGCAGCACGGGATACGCGAAATGACAAAACTTCTGAAACTCCCGACCTGGACCGACGATGAACACATCCTTGCCGTGGTCGAGACACCGCGCGGAAGTACCTGCAAGCTGGATTTCGACCCGGCGCTCGGCGTCTTTACCCTCGCCAAGCCTTTGATGGCCGGGCTGAGCTATCCCTACGATTGGGGCTTCATTCCTTCGACCAAGGCCGAGGATGGCGACCCGCTTGACGTCCTGGTCATTCACGACGCCCAGACTTATCCCGGGGTGGTGCTGACATGCAGACCGATCGGGATTCTCGAGGTCGAGCAGAAGAGCAACGGCAAAACGGAGAGGAACGACCGTGTCTTCGCGGTGCCCGATCGCTCTCCGCTGGAGACCGATCTCAAGGACATCCGCCATCTGCCGTCGCGCGCCCGCGACGAGCTCGAAAAGTTCTTTGTTGCGACCGATGCCCTGGAAAGCAAGGAGCTGCATTTCCTGGGCTGGCGCGGTCCCAAGCACGCAGCCAAGACCATCAAGCGTCTTGCCAAGGCATAGTCAGCGGACCGATCGGCGCTGGGATCAACGCCAGCACCGTTCTCGGCCGCGCGTTCACCTCCGTTGGAAATCGGCCATCTCGTAGATTGGCCGGATTTCGATCTCGCTCGGTCCCGGCATCGGATTGGGACAGCGCTTCACCCAGGCGACAGCTTCGTCCATGTCCTTGACGTCCCAGAGCCAGAAGCCGGCGACCAGCTCGCGGGTCTGCGTGAAGGGCCCGTCGATGACAGCACGGTCGGTGCCGTCGAATGCGATACGCTTGCCGTAGGAGGAGGGCTTGAGGCCGTCGGCCACGAGCAGAATGCCGGCCTGCCGCAGCTCGTCATTGAAGCGGCCCATCGCTTCCATCATCTGGGTTGTCCAGGGCTCCGGGAAATCCCCCCTTTCACTCTCAGCGGTTGCCTTCACGAGCACCATGACCCGCATCGTCTGCCTCCTTGTTCGAGCCGGCCTCATCGGGCGGGCATCGGAACGACGAATGGGGTTCGGGAAGGCCGACATCATCAGGCGATTTTTTAATCGGCTGGGACGCTGGCCGCGTAGCTATCCTGAACGTGTTGACGGCTCTGCTTGGTCCGCTAGGTTTCGAACATGTCCTCCATTCGCTCTGTATTGCTCGACCTCGATGGGACGTTGATCGACTCCCAACCCGGCATTGCCGCAAGCAGCTTGGCGACACTGCGTGCACTCGGACATGATCCTGACGAAACACTCGATATCAAACGCTTCATCGGGCCGCCGCTCGAAGACATGTTGCGGGCCTTGCTGCAGGCGTATGGAGACGACCGGGTGGAGGAAGCCGTGGCGGCATATCGCCGGCATTACGGCGAAAGCGGCCTGTTCGGAAGCGAGCCTTACGGCGGCATCGGCGACGCGCTTGCCGAGATGCGGCGGGCCGGCCTCCGAATCTATCTGGCCACATCGAAGCGCGAAGTGTTTGCGCGACGTATCCTCGAGCACCTGGAATTAGTCGCATATTTCGACGGCATCTATGGCTCGGTGCCCGGCGGCGCGCTGGACCACAAGCCCGAATTGCTCGATTATATCGTATCTGAACGTGAGATCGACGCTTCGCGCAGTCTGATGGTGGGAGATCGCCGGCATGATATCGCCGGCGCTCACGCGGTCCATATGCGTGCACTCGGTGTGCTCTGGGGCTATGGCAGCCGGGACGAACTCGAAACGGCTGGTGCCGACCAGTTGGTGGACCAGACCGCCGATCTCGCGCGCACGGTCATATCAATGCTGAACGGATAGCTTTCGTTTCAGGAGGTTCGGCGTTGCGCGCGTGAGGATATGGCCCCGCTGCGGCGTGCCTCACCACGACGGCCACCAATTCTGCTGTGCGGGGCGAAAATACTGCCCACCGCGGCGGCGGGTGTAGGTGGTCTGAGTGTCCCAGCTCCGCTGAAAGAAGGAGGTGGATGCGCCATCGTCCGAGTCGTCCCCGCTCACGATATTGATGTCGGCCGACGGCTGGCGTGTCTCGAAACCGCCCTGGGGCTGATTGCTCAGCACCGCGACGAACTCGGTGCGATAATTGGTCTCACTCGAGAGCGGCTCGTCCGAGATGATGATCGAGGAGCGCGGCAGCGCGGTCGGCGCGATGCGGTCCAGCACCTCCTGCGGGATGGTGATGCGGTCGAGCGCGTCCTTGGCATTGTCGCCATTGTCGATCGTGACCACGCTCCAGCGCAGGCCCGCGCCACTCTGCGCCATCGCCGTGAAGATGTGGGTGCCGATCGGCCTGTTCGGATCGCGGATCGTGACCGGGACCTCGATGCTCGCGTCGAACACCTCGCCGCCGCCATCGCGCGCCGGCTTGTGCGTATCGCGCCGCACGTAGAGCCTCTGGGTGGCGCGGCTGATATAGACCGACACCGGTTCGAGCGCGAGCTTGGCCTCGGTCGCCGCCTTGGCCGTGTCGGCTTGCTTGGCCTCGGCCGCCTTGGCCGCGTCCTTTGCCGCGGCGGCGGCGTCGAGCTTCGGCTTGGCGTCGGCCTTGGCGGTGTCGAGCGCGGTGCCTGCATCCGCGGCCTTGAGGGCCGCCTTCTGTTTTAGGTCTTCCAGACGCGCTTTGGCCTGGTCGGTCTTGGCGACGGCGAGCGCCTTGTCGAGAGAGGCGAGATCGGCATCAGCCCGGCTCTTCGCCTTCTCCAGCTTGCGCAGCGATGTGGTGAGCGCCGCGGTGTCGCGCGCGGCATCTGCCGCGGCTCTCTTGGCTTCGTCGGCCGTCATCGCAGCCTCCGTTGCCGTGTTGGCGAGCGTCTGGGCCCGACCGGACGCGGCCGCTATCGCGTCCGCCTTGGGCACCAGCAGCGCCGGGTGCGAAAACTCGACCGGGGAGGGATCATCAGGCGCAATGATCACCCGCATCCCGATGCGCGTCTTGGTGAACAGGTTTTCCGCAAAGCCGTAGGGCATCCGCACGCAGCCATGCGAGGCCGGATAGCCGGGCAGCGGGCCACCATGCAGCGCGATGCCGTTCCAGGTGAGGCGCTGCATGTTCGGCATCCAGGCGTCGTCATAAAGGGTCGAATGGTGGTCCTTGTCCTTCTCGATCACGGCGAAAACGCCGGCCGGCGTCTCCCGCTCCGTCACGCCGGTGGACACCGGCGCGCGGAAGATCCAGCCCTCGGCATCGTAGAACGTGACTTTTTGCGTCTTGATCGACACGATCGCCATGATCGGCTCGCCTGCCGGGCGCGGCGCCGTGGCCTCGACAGCGTGCGCGGGACGCGCCTGCCGCGCCGCAGCGCCGGTGGTCAGCGCGGCGAGCGCGGCAAGCGTCACGATCGTGGAAAGCCTCCAAGGCCGCATCGCTCCGATGGATTGCACCGTCGTCAGTCGATTGTCCATGTCATGCCCTGATTGAGCGCCTGTCCGCGCCTGCAGCAATCGCGTGTCGAATCAACATCTATACGCTCGCTCAGGCATTTGCGTGAAGGGACGCGATGTCACCTCTCATAGACCGAAACAGTCTGGCGGCCCCTCAAGTTCCGCTGGCGCGCCTCATTTCCGTCCCCAATAGCAGGTGGGCACGTTCGGCTCCGGGCATGGTGATTTGGCGCACTGTGGCGTAAAGCGAGCCGAATCTGGCTCGCGCGCAGGCCGCTAAGCCCGCATCATCAAAGGTTTTCCATCCCGTGTCATTTTCGATCACAAGTCCGCCGCTCGTCCGAGCTTTGGCCGAGCGCGGCTATGAGCGGCCAACCCCGGTTCAGACCGCCGTACTCGCCGACGAAGCCATTGGCCGCGACCTTCTCGTCTCGGCCCAGACCGGCTCGGGCAAGACGGTCGCTTACGGACTGGCCATCGCAAAGGATCTCCTCGGCGAGGCCGAGCGGTTCGGGCCCGCCGCCGCACCGCTTGCCTTGATCGTCGCACCGACGCGTGAGCTCGCGTTGCAGGTTCATCGCGAGCTTGCATGGCTTTATGGTCATGCGGACGGGCGTGTCGTCTCCTGCGTCGGCGGCATGGATCCGCGCCGTGAACAGCGCGAGCTTGCCGCGGGCGCGCATATCGTCGTCGGCACGCCCGGCCGCCTGTGCGACCATCTGCGGCGCGGCCGTCTCGACATCTCGGAGCTGAAGGTCGTCGTCCTCGACGAGGCCGATGAGATGCTCAATCTCGGTTTTCGCGAGGACATGGAATTCATCCTCCAGACCACGCCGGAGACTCGTCGCACTCTGCTGTTCTCGGCGACATTCCCGCGCGGCATCGTGGCGCTGGCCAAGCAGTATCAGCAGCACGCGTTTCGGATCGAGGTCGCGGGCGACGAAGGTGGACACGCCGATATCGAGTATCGTGCCATCCGTATTGCGCCTGGCGATGTCGAGCATGCTGTGGTCAACGTGTTGCGCTTCTACGAATCGCCGACCGCGATCGTGTTCTGCAACACGCGAGAGGCGGTCAGGCATTTGCAGGCGGCGCTGCTGGAGCGGGGGTTTTCCGTCGTCGCTCTGTCGGGCGAATTGACGCAGAACGAGCGAACCCAGGCGCTACAGGCGCTGCGCGACGGACGGTCCCGTGTCTGCGTGGCGACCGACGTGGCGGCGCGCGGCATCGACCTCGCAAATCTCGATCTCGTCATCCATGCGGATCTGCCGAATGATGCGGAGGTGCTCCAGCATCGCTCGGGCCGCACTGGTCGCGCAGGCCGGAAGGGTGTCAGCATCCTGCTGGTGCCACCCGTACGACGACGGCGCGCGGAATTGTTCCTGGATCAGGCGGGTATCGACGCCGTCTGGGCCACGGCGCCGCAGCCGGATGAGATCCGCAAGCTCGATCACGAGCGGATGCTGCAGGATACGGTCTTCACGGAGGAGGCGACCCCGGACGATCTGATCCTGGCGCAGGCGCTGCTTGCCGAGCGTTCACCCGAGGACATCGCCTCAGCGTTGGCGCGGCTTTATCGCGCGCGGCTGCCTTCGCCCGAAGACATTCTCGATCCGGGCGAGGGGCGCGAGCGGTCTCGCGACGATCGCGGCCGTGACAAGGAGCGGGCGCCGCGTGGCGATGACCGCGCATCAGCTCTCCGACCGAAGCTGGGAAAACCTTCGTCGCGCCACGGCATGGGCGAGGCCAGCGTCTGGTTCCGCGCTGCCATCGGGCGACGGAAGAATGCGGAAGCGCGCTGGTTGCTGCCGATGATCTGCCGACGCGGCGGCATCGACAAGCGCGACATCGGCGCCATCAAGATTTCCGACACCACGACCGAGTTCGAAATCGCCGAGCGGGTCGCGGACGCCTTTGCCGCCAACATCCGGCGTCCCGACAAGGAAGACAACATCCGCATCGAGCCACTGGCAGGCGCGCCATCGGGGCCGCCGCCTTCCGACGGGCGCTCCCGTGCGAGCAGGAGCGATGGCGCCGATGCCGATCGTGGGGCGCGCCACCACGCTCATCCGCGCAGCAAGCCGCGCGACGAGGCCGCACCGACGCAACATCGCAAGCCGGATCGCGAGGCGGCGTTCGGGAAAAAGAAACACCGGAATACGGCCGGCCACACCGAAAACAAGCAGCCGTTCAATGCGCCGCGCGGGAAGGGCGGAAAGGCTGCAAACGGACGGAAGCTGAGGAAAAAATCTCGCGGGTGATCTTCGTCAGATACGTGCGAGGGAATGGAGACGGACCGAAGCGCGGAGCGTTGCCTCGGACGTAGTTGGTTGGGAGTCATTCCAAGGCAGGTCGCGCGACAAGACAGCGGAGCTGTTTTGCGCGGAGGGCTGAACCCGGAATCTTGCGTGATAATTTCCGGATTCGCTCGCTGGCGCGAGCGCCCCGGAATGACGATGTGGGGTGGAGGCGGCCTACGACATCGCTTGATGATCGCTCGACAGCTTCGAGATCCCGGGTTCGCGCCTGACGGCGCGCCCCGCGATGACGTTTCGAACTAAGCTCGAAACGTCACTTGCGTGAGACTATTTGGGCTGCGGGACGATCCGGATGTAGGGCTTCGGCGCCTTCCACCCCTGCGGATAGATGCCCTTGGCCTGCTCGTCGGAAACCGAGCCGGAAATGATCACGTCCTCGCCCTGCTTCCAGTCGGCGGGGGTCGAGACGCTGTGCTTAGCGGTGAGCTGCAGCGAGTCGATCGCGCGCAATATTTCCTGGAAGTTGCGGCCCGTCGACATCGGATAGACCAGCACCAGCTTGATCTTCTTGTCCGGTCCGATGACGAAGACGTTGCGCACGGTCTGGTTATCGGCCGCAGTGCGCTTGGCCGGGTCGCCGGAGACCGCAGCGGGCAGCATGTCGTAGAGCTTGGAGACGTTGTAGTCGGTGTCGCCGATCATCGGGTAGTTCGGTGCCGCGCCCTGGGTTTCCCGGATGTCCTCCGACCATTTGGCGTGCTTGTCCACAGGATCGACGGACAGGCCCATCAGCTTGACGCCACGCTTGTCGAACTCCGGTTTCAATCGGGCCAGCGCACCGAGCTCGGTGGTGCAAACCGGCGTGAAATCCTTCGGATGCGAGAACAAGAGCGCCCAGCTGTCTCCGATCCAATCGTGGAACTTGATCCGGCCTTCGGTGGTTTCGGCCTCGAAATCCGGGGCCACAGCGCCAATCGGTAGTGCCATCTGATCACCTCATGTCTTTCCAGTTATGGATAAATTCTTTCTTGCCACTATAGGAACTGGCTTTAAAAAAGGAACGGGGGGCTCATAAAAGAGAATGACGTTCTCCGCAATTCAAATGTGCCAACAAGTTCTTTTGAGCAGGCGGGCTCTCGCGAAATATCCGTAAGACTGCGGTCTGCCCAGATTTCGCCATGTCCCCAGCCCACCACGCCGCCCTCGCAGGCGAGGCCTGCAAACCATGACAGAGGCTGCTGCGGCATATCGGCAACCGTCTCAAAAGCGAGCGATCACGGTTTTGAAGTGTTAACCGCTCGTTCACGTCCCGACCGACATGGTGGGTCAACCAGCAACTGAGAAGCGAACAATGTCTGCCTTTGCACTGAAGGCCGTCGATTCCACCGACGTCCTGGAACCCACCTGTTGTGAAACTGCGGCCTCGATGCTCGCGATCGTCCGCGACGGCGTGATCACCGGTGAGGGCCCTACCACGGGTGGGCGCGTCCATTTCTCCCGCGTGCTCGATGCCGACGATGCAGCGTGGTGCGCGCGCATCCTGACCGCCGCAGCGGTCAACGATCAGGCGGTCAGCCGTGCCGAGGCCGAAGCGTTGTTCGAAATCAACGAAGCGGCAACCGAGCGCAGCGACGAAGGCCGGTTCGACGACCTCCTGGCCAAGGCGATCGCCCATCACGCCGCGTCCGCATCGGGTCTGCCGGTGCCGCCGCGCAGCACCGCGCTGGCGCCGGAGACCGCCATCGAGAGCTGGGCACCCGCCAATGCGCGCGGCGTCAACACGGATATCCTGGAGTGGGTGGCAAGCCAGATGCGCGGCAAGCGGCTGTCCAATCGCGCGCTGGTGACGATGGTGGCGACGCTGGTCGGCGTGACCGCGCTGCCGCTGGCGCAGCTGCCTTACATGATCGATATCGGGATGTGAGTTCTTTTACCCTCCCCTCAAGGGGAGGGTCGTCTTTATTCCAGCGCGATAGCTTTCGTCTCATTAGTTTGGAATTGGCGGCCACGGATTGCTTTGCCGCCGTTTTCCGGTTGGCAGCCGCCACCGAACTCACAAAATAAAAAAGAGCTAGCGGTCGCAATGCTGTCTCGGACCGCCAGAATAGGGTTGATAGGTGCAGTCCGAACCACGGAACGAGTTGTAGAAGTGCTCGCAGGCGGGAACGTTGCATTGGCCGCCTTGCGTGTCGGTTGGCAGAGTGTCAACCAGCGCGGAGGCGTCGGACGGGATCTGCGATTGTGCCGTCGCTTGTCCGACCGTTGTAACCGCTGCGTCCGGTGCCGCGCGCGCTATGTTCGGCAAGTCCGCCTGCTGCATGAAATCCTTCCAAATTCTGGCCGGTAGCGAGCCACCGGTGACGCTCTTCATCGGACTGTGGTCGTCATTGCCGACCCAGACACCGACAACGAGGAAGTCGTCAAACCCGATGAACCAGGCATCCCTGTAGTCCTGTGTGGTGCCGGTCTTCCCGGCGGCAAAGCGGTCGAGCGCCGCCGCGCGGCCGGTGCCATGCTCGACCACGCCCCGCAGCAGGCCGATGAGCATCCCCTGGTATTGTCCGAGACTGTGCTGCGCCCCACCGGAGCGATCGACCGCGACAAAGTCCGAATCTTGCGCAGTCTTGATGCCGGAAATGCCATAAGGCGTGACGGGCGCCTTGCCGGCGCGCACGGCCGCGTAGGCCGAGGTGAGATCGAGCAGGCTCACCTCGCTAGTTCCGAGTGCGAGGGAAGCGTTGTTCTGCAGCCTCGCGTGCAGCCCGAGCTCGCGCGCAGCCGCGATCACCTGGCGAATGCCGACCTGCTGGGCCAACCGGACCGCGGCATCGTTGAGCGACTCCGCGAAGGCGTCCGCGAGTGTTACCTCGCCCTGATTGCGATGACCATAATTCTCAGGATGCCAGCCGTGGAGATCGATCGGCGCATCGAGGATCTTGTCCTGCGGACGAAGGCCGTGGCGGAAGGCGGCATAGTAGTCGAACAGCTTGAAGGCCGAGCCGGGCTGCCGCTGAGCCTGCACGGCGCGATTATATTGGCTGTCGGCGTAGCTTCGTCCGCCAACCATGGCGAGCACCGCGCCATCGGGCCGCATCGCGATCAGCGCTGCTTGGCTTGCATGCTTGTCGCTCCCATATTTCGCGAGCGTCGCAGTCACGATATTGGCGGCCAGCTGTTGTAGGCGCGGGTCGATCGTGGTGCGCAGGTTTACGGGGCCGCCATAGGCAGGGGCGATGGCGGCGGCCTTGTCATAGACCCAGTCGGCCAACCACCCGGTCGAGGGCGGTGACATCTCGGTCGGTGCCGGGATTGCCGGGTGCAGTTTCGCCATCATCGCGGTCTCTGACGTGATCTTGCCGTTGTCGACCATCGCGTCGAGCACGACACTGGCTCGTTTGTGGGCCGCGTCCAGGTTGCGGAACGGATCGTCCTGGCTGGGCGCGTTGATCATGCCCGCCAGCATTGCGGCCTCGGGCAGGGAGAGATCGGCCACCTTCTTGCCGAAATAGAGTTTTGCGGCCGCCGGAAAGCCGACCGCGCCAGCGCCCAAATAGACGTTGTTCAGATAGGCCGTCAGAATCTCGTCCTTGCTCAGGTGATGCTCGAGCCAGAACGACATCGCGGCCTCCCGGATCTTGCGGCCGTAGGTTCGCTCCGGGCTGAGGAAGGTGATCTTGACAAGCTGCTGGGTGATTGTGCTGCCGCCAGCGACAACCTTGCCGGCTTCGGTGTTCTGCATGAACGCGCGAACCATGGAGGTGAAATCGAGGCCGCTGTGTTCATAGAAGTGCCGATCCTCAATGCTCAAGACGGCATTGATGACATCGGGAGGCATGTCCT
>Ga0209233_1001054_pt1 | contig 11518 bp, 9 predicted proteins | sample AraplaCL_Cvi_mCL_FD_184269 | JGI IMG/M metagenome (GOLD analysis project Ga0209233, IMG submission 184269) | Arabidopsis root microbial communities from the University of North Carolina, USA - plate scrape CL_Cvi_mCL (SPAdes) (version 2) | ecosystem: Host-associated > Plants > Roots > Endosphere ... | reverse complement strand
TTTGGCGGCGAAGGCTGGGCCATCACCCGGCTGACCTGCGAGCTCGAAACCGGCCGCACCCACCAGATCCGTGTCCACATGGCCCATATCGGCCACCCGCTGGTTGCCGATCCGCTCTATGCCTCCGGCTATGCCACCAAGGCCAACAGGCTGCCCGACGAGTTGAAGACGATCGTCACCGGTCTCGGTCGCCAGGCGCTGCACGCGGCGGAACTCGGTTTCGAGCACCCCGTTACCCATGAGGAGATGTTCTTCGAAGCCGAGCTTCCGCCGGACCTCGAAGCACTGGAAGAAGCGCTCGAACCCTTTGACCAGGCGGTCGGACGGACTTGAGCGGGAGGCTACGGTTGCAACCGATTTAGCCGCGACCCCTTGCGAGGCGCGCCGAGCGCGGCCGACGGGAGCAAATTGCAGGTTTCGAACAAGGCCTGAGTTACTATGCGTAACCGTGATGGCAGCCGTGCACATTTGCAGGGGAAAGCCATCTTCCAAGTTACGATTGGTGACCTATATCAAGGCCACGCCAGAGGTATGCCTTAGCGGATACCCTCCGGCAAATCCGCCCGCAAATGCGGGGGAAGAAGGGGGACCATATGGCCCAGAGTAATTTGCCGATCCTCAGCTCGGAAGGTGGCCTCGGCCGCTATCTGCAGGAAATCCGGAAGTTCCCGATGCTGGAGCCGGACGAAGAATTCATGCTCGCCAAGCGGTATAAGGAGCACACCGATCCCGCGGCGGCGCAAAAGCTCATCACTTCGCATCTGCGACTCGTGGCCAAGATCGCCATGGGCTATCGCGGCTATGGGCTGCCTATTTCGGAGGTGATTTCCGAGGGCAATGTCGGCCTGATGCACGCCGTCAAGCGCTTCGAGCCCGACAAGGGGTTCCGCCTTGCCACCTACGCCATGTGGTGGATCAGGGCAGCGATTCAAGAGTACGTGCTGCGCTCGTGGTCACTGGTAAAGATCGGCACCACGGCGGCGCAGAAGCGGCTGTTCTTCAACCTGCGCAAGGTGAAGGGCCAGATCGCGGCGCTCGATGATGGCAACCTGCATCCCGACCAGATCAAGCAGATTGCCACCACGCTGTCGGTTTCCGAGGAAGACGTGGTGTCGATGAACCAGCGGCTGGGCGGCGACGCCTCGCTCAATTCGCCGATGCGCGCCGACGAGGGCAGTTCGGAGTGGCAGGATTGGCTGGTCGACGACACGCCGGACCAGGAAACCACCCTCGGCAACTCCGAGGAGTACAACGAGCGCATGGCCCTGTTGACCAACGCCATGGGCGACCTCAACGAGCGCGAGAAGGCGATCTTCCAGGCCCGGCGCCTGCAGGAGAACCCGGCGACGCTCGAGGAGCTGGCGCAAGAATACAACGTTAGCCGCGAGCGTATCCGTCAGATCGAGGTGCGCGCCTTCGAGAAGGTGCAGGACAAGGTGCAGCAGCAGGCGCGGGAGCGCGCCCGCGAACGCGAAGCAGCCGTCCTCTAGGCACGACGCGTCACACTCAATCACAGGCCCCGGTTCCTCTCTGGACCGGGGCTTTTGTTTGCGCGACGTAGGCCGGACGACGCGGGCACTCCCTCCCCGTGCTTGTCTCAACCCGCTCGATCCGTTACGAACGGGCCGACTCTGGGAAGCGTTGAATGGCCACCAAAACCAAGCTGATCGATCCCCGATTGCCGCGGGGGTTCGAAGACCGTTGGCCCGCCGAGATCGCGGCGATGGACGCCATGATCCAAAAGATCAAGGGCGTCTACGAGCGCTATGGCTTCGATCCGGTCGAAACGCCGCTGTTCGAATATACCGATACGCTGGGCAAGTTCCTGCCCGACACCGACCGGCCGAATGCCGGCGTGTTCTCGCTGCAGGACGACGACGAGCAGTGGATGAGCCTGCGCTACGATCTCACGGCGCCGCTCGCCCGCCACTTTGCCGAAAACTACGACCGGCTGCCAAAGCCCTATCGCAGCTATCGCGCCGGCTACGTCTTCCGCAACGAAAAGCCCGGCCCCGGTCGCTTCCGCCAGTTCATGCAGTTCGACGCCGACACGGTCGGCGCGCCGGGTCCGGAAGCGGACGCCGAGATGTGCATGATGATGGCGGACACCATGGATGCGCTCGGGTTGGCCGGGAAGTACGTGGTCAAGGTGAACAACCGGAAGGTGCTGGATGGAGTGCTGGAAGCGGCGGGCGTGACAGGCGAAGCTGCCAAGCTCGGTGTCCTTCGCGCTGTCGACAAGCTCGACAAATTCGGCATTGACGGTGTTCGCTCCTTACTCGGGGAAGGCAGGAAGGACGAAAGCGGAGATTTCACTAAGGGTGCTGGCCTGGACCCGGTGCAAGTGGAGATCGTGTGTGCAGTCGTTGAGAACTCCGACTACATGCCCATGGGCTCCGATGCGCGGGTAGCGACTTGGAACCAGAAAGTTGAGAATAACGAAACCTTCCGGCAGGGCTTTGCGGAAATCGGAGTCATGCACTCCCTATTCAAAGCCGCCGGCTACGGCCCCGACCGTATCCGCATCGATCCTTCCGTCGTCCGCGGCCTCGAATACTACACCGGCCCCGTCTTCGAGATCGAACTCACCTTCCCCGTCACCAACGAGCAGGGCCAGCAGGTGGTGTTCGGCTCGGTCGGCGGCGGCGGGCGCTATGATGGGCTGGTGAGCCGCTTCCGCAGCGAGCCCGTGCCGGCGACGGGCTTTTCCATCGGCGTGTCGCGCCTCGCCAATGCGCTAAAGCTCACCGGCAATCTCGGCGCCCTCGAGCCGGTCGGCCCGGTCGTCGTGCTAGTCATGGATCGCGACCAGACGGCGCGCTACCAGGAGATGGTGTCGCGGCTCCGCAAGGCCGGCATCCGAGCCGAGATGTTCCTCGGCGCCACGAAGAATTTCGGCAAGCAGCTCTCCTATGCCGACAAGCGCAATTCGCCCGCCGTGATCATCGAGGGCTCCGACGAACGGGCCCGCGGCGTGTTGCAGATCAAGGACCTGATCGCCGGCAAAGAAGCTGCCGCCAACATCACCGACAACGCCGAATGGAAGGCCGAGCGTCCGGGCCAGTTCGAATGCGCCAACGAGGACCTCGTGGCGCGGGTCGCCGAACTGCCGGCGGTCAAGGCCGGGCTGGGGCGCAAGTGAGGCCGCCGCACGAACGCCGCACGGCGCTGACGCACCTCGTCGAGGCCGAAGGCGTGGCACGGGTCAATCCGCCCATGCTGCTCGAGGCCAACCAGTATTTCGAGCTAGCGGGCGAGGAATTCGGCCGCAGCCTGCTGATGACGCTCGCCAATGACGGCGTCGAATATTGCCTCAGGCCCGAGTTCACCATCCCGATCGTCGCCCAGTACGTGGCGCAGGGGCTGGCCGGCTCACCGGTCGCTTACGGCTATATGGGGCAGGTGTTCCGGCAGGATGCCGAGGGGCCGCACGAATATGTCCAGGCGGGGGTCGAACTGCTTGGCCAACTCGATCCGGAGCAGGCGCTCGATGAGGTGCTGACCTTCGCCCGCCGCGCCCTGAGCGTTTATCGCATGATGACGCCGGCCATCCGGCTCGGGGGCGTCGGGCTATTCGAATCGGTGCTGGCGCATGCCGACATGCCCGACGTCTGGCGGCCGCGCATCCGCGCCCGCTTCGGCCACAAGGACGCCATGACGCGCCTTCTCGACCGGCTGGCCGATTCGCACACCGACAAGCCTGACGCCTCGGCCGAGCCGATCGACCGCGAATCGCTGATCGACTACGTCTCGGAGCAGATGGCGACGGCGGGGTTCAATCCGGCCGAGGGGCGCCACCCCGAAGAGGTGGCCGAGCGCTACCACGAAAAGCAGGCGCTGGCCGCCGCGCACGTGCCGCTGCCCACCATCGACCTGCTGCGGCTCTACATGTCGATCGAGGGGAACGCCTCGGAGGTGCTCGACGAGATCGAGGATCTTGCCGAGGTCTACAAGTTCGATCTCTCCGAGCCGCTGACGGCGCTCCGCCACCACCGCGCGACGCTCAAGGCGCTGGCGCCGCAGTCGATTGTCACCTTCGATGCAGGTTTTTCGCCGCGGCTCGAATATTATACCGGCATCGTCTTCGAGATGCTGGGCGACGACGGCGCCATTCTCGCCAGCGGCGGCCAGTACGACCGGCTGCTGCAGCGGCTGGGCTCGAGCGTGCCGGTCACCGCCGCCGGCTGCGCCGTCTGGGTCGACCGGGTCGAGCAGGAGATGGCGCCGTGAGCAATGTCAGCAGTGCCACCGGCATCGGCGGCCTCACCCTCGCCATCCCGTCGAAGGGCCGGCTCGAGGAAGATGCGCGCCACGCCTTCGCCCGCGCCGGCATGCCGATCGAGCGGCCGGGCGGCTCGCGCTCCTACCAGGGCACCACGTCGCGCCAGCCGGACCTGGCGATCCGCTTCATGCCGGCGGGTGAAATCGCCCGCGAATTGCTGCGCGGCACCGTCGATCTGGGGGTCACCGGCGCCGATCTGATCGAGGAAGGCTCGGAAGAACCGACCAAGCAGGTAGTTTCGGTCCGCCCGCTCGGGTTCGGCAACGCCGACGTGGTGGTCGCGGTGCCGGCGCCCTGGATCGACGTGACGCAGATGGTCGACCTCGCCGACGTCGCCGCCGATTTCCGCATCCGCCACCATCGCTGGCTGCGCGTCGCCACCAAATACGTCAACCTGACGCGCCGCTTCTTCATGCGCCACGGCATCATCGAGTATCGGATCGTCGAGAGCACGGGCGCCACCGAAGCCGCGCCGGTGACCGGCAGCGCCGATTTCATCGTCGACATTACCTCGTCGGGCTCGACGCTGTCGGCAAACGGGCTGCGCGTGCTCGAGGATGGGCTGATCCTCAAGAGCGAGGCGCAGCTCTACGTCTCCCGCGTCGCCGACTGGTCGCCGATGCGCAAGGCGCAACTCGAAGCGCTGATGTCGGTCCTGAACTGGGCCCCGCCCGGCATCACTACACTGCTCTGATCGGCGAGACGCCTGAGCCTCCGAAGAACCCCCGGCCCTCCCCGCAAAGGGGAGGGTGTGGGCTGAGTATTTGGCACGGCTTTGCCACTGCCGCAGCGCGGCCCCCTCCCCCTTGCGGGGAGGTCTGGGGAGGAGGTTCTCCTCTCTGCCACCAGCCAAACCGGCCAAATGCGATGGCACGGCCAACCAGGGCGAAGATGCACGCCAGGCCCCGCCAAGAGTCGTGCTTGCTTGACCTTGCGGGCGGCACGGTGTCAGGTCCGGTAACCGCCCTCCTGCCCCTCCGCCATGTTCGCCATCATCAACGTCGTCCTGCCGATCTTCGCCCTGATTGCGGCGGGCTATCTAGCCGTGCGCTTCAAGGCCTACCCGCAGCGGGGAGTCGACGCGCTGGTGGGGTTCGTCAACAATTTCGCCACGCCCTGCCTGCTGTTCGAATCGATGGTGACGTCGGACTTTCGCAGCGTCTTCAACCTGGCGGTCATCGTGCCGTTCTATGTCGGGGCGCTGTTTTCGCTGCTGGTCGGCACCATCATTGCGCGAAAACTGTTCCGCAACGGCCTCGAGGATGCCATCTCGTCCGGCTTTGCGGCGATGTTCACCAACACGCTGCTGGTCGGCTTTCCGATCATCCACCGGGCCTATGGCGATACCGCCATGCCGACGATCTTTTCCATCGTCGCCTTCCATGGCTCGATCCTGTTGACCAGCGGCATGGTGACGATGGAACTCGCCAAGCACGATGGCGGCTCGATCGGTCGCACGCTCACCGTGGCGGTGCGCCGGGTGGCGGCCAACCCGCTGATCTGGGGGATCGGCGCCGGGATCAGCTTCAACCTGTTGGGCATTCCGGTGCCCGAACCGGTGATGGCGTTCATGGCGCTGATGGGCAATGCGGTTTCACCAGCGGCGCTGTTCGGCATCGGCGGGGCGCTCAACGAATACAAGCTGTCGGAAAGCTGGCTGCAGGCGTCGGTGATGAACCTCCTCAAGCTCATCATCCATCCGCTGATCGCCTGGACGCTGATGGTGCCGATCCTGCATGTCGACCCCAAGCTCGCCCGTTACGGCGTGCTGCTGGCGGCAATGCCCAGCGGCATCAACTCCTATGTCTTTGCCACCTATTACAATCGCGGCACGAGCGTCGCCGCCAATACGCTGCTGATCGGCACCGTAGCGTCGGCGATCACGGTGAGCGCCTGGCTCGCCTTCCTCGGCTGAGCTATTGCGCCGCGGCTTCGGCGGCGATGGCGAGTTCTGTCGGTTCGGAGGCTTGCGGCACGGCCCGGACCGGGTGGGTGTAGCCGGCATCGAGGCCGGTCGCGACGCGCACGTGGCGGTCGGTGGGGCAGATACCGAGCGCCGCGTCGAAGGCGATCCAGCCGAGCCCGTCGTCCCAGGCTTCCGCCCAGGCGTGAAACGCGGCCGGGTGGTCTTCACCGGCCGCCAGATACCCCGTCACGTAGCGGGCAGCGATGTCGAGGCCCCGGACCGTGGCGATGAAGGCATGGGCGAAAGTCGCGGCGTCGGCGACCGTCCGCTCATCGACCTCTTCGTCGACAGGCACGTCTCCCTGCGACTGCTCCTGGCCCGACTGGCGCTGCCGCTGCGTGCCCGTCGCCGCCAGTTCGACAACCTGCGGCCCGGCATCGAGCGGCCCGAAACGGTAGAGTTCGCCGATCCGTCCCATGATGGCGTGCAGCAGCGCGATGCGGGCGGCGCCCGAGCGGGCACTGGCGCGGAACGGCTCGACCAGCGAAGGATCGGCCTTGGTCAGGGCCGTGGTGCGCTTGTACAGCGCGACTACCGGCTCGCCGGGGACACGCCCGAGCACACCGTTGCGGTCGGCGGTCTCGACGGTGCCGGCGACGGCGATGCTCAGGGTCTCGTCGGCTTTCGGCTGGCAGACCAGCAGAGCCCGGTTGCCGAAGGCGTCGGTGAAGCGAGCCGCCGTCTCGATGCCGGGCATATCAATCGCCCATTCCTTGACGGTCTGGCTCGGACCGGACAGGGGCGTCAACAAGAGATGCTGCAGGGCGCGCGGACCCCCGGGGCCGACCTTGAGGCGCAGTTCGTGCCGGATGGTGATCTTCATGAGCGCTTCAATAGAAGTTGTAGCTTTCCGACAGCGTTTCGGTCAGCCGGTTGTTGCGTGAGACGAACTCGGTCAGGAATTCGTGCAGGCCGCCCTGAAAGATGTTGTCCATATTGTTCCCGTCGAGCATGGCGTTGACCTCGGCGACGGCGTCGTGGACCGGCAGGCGCCTGCCATAGGTTTCGGCCAGCATGTCGAGCGTGCGGGTGATGTGCGAGAAGCAGAAGGCGAGCGAGCGCGGCATCTCCGGGCGGAGGATGAGATAGTCGGCAATGTTCCAGGCCTTGTAGCGGTCGTGGTAGACGTGCCGGTAGCTCCGATGGGCAGAGGCCGCCCTGAGGATCAGCGTCCATTGCTGGATATCGACGTCGCCGCCGACAAAGGTCTCGCGCGGCAACAGCACGTAATATTTCATGTCGAGGATGCGGGCGGTATTGTCGGCGCGCTCGACATAGCCGCCGATGGTCGAGAAGGCGTAGCCGTCGTCGCGGAGGATGGTCGAGACCAGCGCGCCGCGGAACTGGTGGCTCACCTGCTTCACCCAGGCCAGCAATTCCGGCAGTCGTCCACCGCTGATGTCCTTCGGCTTGATCGCGGCAAACTCCAGCCAGGCGGCGTTGATGGTCTCCCAGACTTCGAGTGTCAGCGCCGTGCGGACCGAACGCGCGTTGGTGCGCGCGGCGAGCAGGCACGACCGGACCGAGGATGGGTTCGTTTCGTCGAAGAGCATGAAATTGCTGACGCTGGCGACGTCCGCGACCTGATGCTTCTGGGCGAAGGCTTCGTCGACCTCGGCCGCCTGCATCATCGAGACCAGGTGCTCAGCCGCCCCGCCTTCGCGCCGCGAGGTCAGCGACATGCGGTAACCGACATCCAGCAGGCGAGCCATGTTTTCCGCCCGCTCGATGTAGCGGGAGAGCCAGAACAGGTTCTGCGCGGTGCGGCCTAGCATGTCTGGGCCTCCGGGCGGCTGGACAGAGACCCCCGCCGCCGATCCCTCCCCTCAAGCGGGAGGGGAGCAGGGCGGTGCCGCGCAGCAAGGCTCCCCTCGCCCTTGAGGGGAGGGATGGGGTGGGGGTAAGCCGCAAGCGCTGAACCTGCTGCGGGCTCCCCACCCTGGCGCCGCGCGGAGGAGGGAAAATGGGAGCCTGGCACTGCCAAATTGGTCCTGCCCATCCTCATTCTTCCAGCACCCAGGTATCCTTGGTGCCGCCACCCTGGCTGGAGTTGACGACGAGCGAGCCTTCGGTCAGCGCGACGCGGGTCAGGCCGCCGGGGGTGATGCGAATCTGGTCGCCGACCAGCACATAGGGCCTGAGGTCGACGTGCCGGGGGGCGATGCCCTTTTCTACATAGGTCGGGCAGGTGGAGAGGGCGAGCGTGGGCTGCACGATATAGTTGTCCGGGCGGGCGATGATCTTGTCGCGGAAAAGCTGTTGCTGCTCCCTGGTGGAGGCGGGCCCCACCAGCATGCCGTAGCCGCCCGAGCCGTGCACTTCCTTCACCACCAGCTCGGCGATGTTTTCGAGCACATAGGCCCGCTGGTCCGGGTCGGTGCAGTTGTAGGTGGGTACGTTCGAGAGCAGCGCCTTCTCGCCGAGGTAGAAATCGATGATCTCGGGCACGTAGGTATAGACCGCCTTGTCGTCGGCGATGCCGGTGCCGGGCGCGTTGACCAGCGTCACGTTGCCGGCGCGATAGGCATCGAACAGGCCTGGCACGCCCAGCATCGAATCGGGACGGAAGGTCAGCGGATCGAGGAAATCGTCGTCGATGCGGCGATAGATGACGTCGACCCGCTCGGGCCCGGTCGTCGTCCGCATGTAGACCTTGCCGCCGTCGACGAAGAGATCCTGCCCTTCGCAGAGCTGGGCACCCATCTGGTCGGCGAGGAACGAGTGCTCGAAATAGGCGGAGTTGTAGATGCCGGGCGTCAGCACGGCGATGGTCGGCGCGCCGCTCGAGGTCGCGGGGGCAACGCTTTCGAGGGTTCGCCGGAGGTTTTCGGGGTAAGTCTCGACCGGCGCGACCTTGAGCCGCTGGAACAGGTCGGGAGCCAGCTGCAGCATCGCCTCGCGGTCTTCCAGCATGTAGCTCACGCCGGACGGAGTGCGGAGATTGTCCTCGAGCACGTAGAACTCGTCCGGGCTGACGCGGACGATATCGACCCCGATGATATGCGAGTAGATGCCGCGCGCCGGCTCCAGCCCCATCATCTCGGGACAGAAGGCCGAGTTGTTGAGGATCAGCTTTTCGGGCACCCGCCCTGCCTTGAGGATTTCCTGGCGGTGGTAGATGTCGTGGAGGAAGGCGTTGAGGGCGCGGACCCGCTGCTCGATGCCTTTCGAGAGCCGCCGCCATTCCAGCGCCGAAATGATGCGCGGGATGACGTCGAACGGGATGATCTTTTCAGTCGCCTCGCTCGAGCCGTAGACGGCGAAGGTGATGCCGAGGCGCCGGAAGATGCCTTCGGCGTCTGCCGCCATCAAGCCGAGGGCCGTGTCGGACTGCTCGCTGAGCCAGGCGTCGAGCACCGCGTAGGGCTCCCGCACCGACCCGTCGGCATTGCGCATTTCGTCGAATGGCGTCTTGTCGCCCATCAGGCTCCGAAAAAGTGTTGCGGCCGTCCCATCGCCTTCGCATTGCTACACAAATGCGCGGCGACGTCCAGCGCTCTCGGCACAATTGGCTGCGGGTCGACAGCCGGAGCTGCCGGGGCTAAAGCTTCCACCCGCCCAACCCGGTTGCCGTGGGAGATCCGCCATTTCCGCCGATATTCTGATGACCCAGCCGCTGCTCAAGAGCTGCGCCGATGCGCTCGACCAGGCCTTTGCGGTGCATCGGCTTTTTGCCGCACCCGACCGCGAGGCGATGCTCGCCGAGGTCGCCCCGAAGATTCGCGCCATCGCCGGGGGCGGGGTCGACGCGGCGCTGATGGATCGGCTGCCGCAGCTCGAAATCATCGCCAATTTCGGCGTCGGCTACGATTCGATCGATACCGCCGCAGCGAAGGCGCGCAACATCCGCGTCACCAACACGCCCAACGTCCTCAACGAGGCGGTGGCCGAACTCACCATCGGCCTGATGATTTCGCTCGCCCGCCGGCTGCCGCAGGCCGACCGTTTCGTGCGCGAGGGCAAATGGCCGCAGGGCGGGTTCCCGCTGCAGGCCGAGCTTACCGGCAAGACCGTGGGCATTCTCGGCCTCGGCCGCATCGGCAAGGAGATCGCCGCCCGGGCCCAGGCGCTCAAGATGCGCGTCGTCTACTATGGCCGCCGCCGCCAGCCGCGCGAGCCTTTCGCCTTTTACGACGACCTCGTCGCCATGGCGCATGACTGCGACTGGCTGGTGATCATCGCGCCAGGCGGCAAGGCGACGGAGGGCATTGTCTCCCGTCGCGTGCTCGAAGCGCTCGGCCCCGACGGGCGGCTGGTCAATGTGGCGCGCGGCACCCTGATCGACGAGCCGGCAATGGTCGAAATGCTGCAGTCGGGCGGCCTAGGCGGAGCGGCGCTCGATGTGTTCGTCGACGAGCCGCGGGTCCCCGAGGCGCTGTTCGGACTCGATAACGTGGTGCTGTCGCCGCACCAGGGCAGCGCCACGGGCGAGACGCGCTTCCTGATGGGCAAGCTGGTGGTCGACAACCTCGTCGCGCACTTCAACGGCGATCCGCTGCTCAGCCCGGTGGTGTAGCAGGGCCTGCGTTTCTTCCTCCCGCCAGCCGAAGGGGGGGCGAGCATCATCACGCTCGGTCGAGGAATGCCTCGATCAACTCTACCGTCAACTCTGGCTTTTCGCTTGGCACGAAATGGCTGGCGCCGGGAACGATGGCGAGTTCGGCGTGCGGGATGGCCTCGAACAGGCGGACCGTGTGGAGGAGCGGAATCAGGGTGTCGCGATCGCCGTTCAGCACCAGGGTCGGGGTGGTGATGCCGCCGAGTTCTTCGGTGCCGATCGCCGGCTCGGTTTGCCACAGGGCGAAGGTCTTGCGGATGATCGCGGGAAAATGCGCCGGCCCGTCCGGCGATTGCGCGCCGTAGGTCTCGCTGGCCGGTCCGAGCCAGGGGGCCTGCGGGTCGAACAGCCCGGGGTCGAGCGCGTCCCAGTGGAAATTGGCGCCGATCAGGACCATGCGCCCGATCAGTTCGGGATGCCCGAGGGCGAGCAGCAGCCCGATGATGCCGCCATCGCTCCAACCACAGAGATCGATGCGGTCGAGGTCGAGAGCGGCCAACATGGCAGCCGTTTCGTCCGCCATGTCGGCATAGTGGAAGGGTCGGTCGAGATCGGCGGTGCGGCCATGCCCGGTGCGGTCGAAGCCGAGCACCCGGCGCCTGGCCGCGAGCCGATCGCCGATTGCCGAAAAGAAGGCGTCGCTGTCGTCCAGGCCGCCGTGCAGCAGCAATAGCGGGCGGCCGGTCCCGGCCTCCACCACCCAATGACGATG
>Ga0209233_1001053_pt1 | contig 11529 bp, 7 predicted proteins | sample AraplaCL_Cvi_mCL_FD_184269 | JGI IMG/M metagenome (GOLD analysis project Ga0209233, IMG submission 184269) | Arabidopsis root microbial communities from the University of North Carolina, USA - plate scrape CL_Cvi_mCL (SPAdes) (version 2) | ecosystem: Host-associated > Plants > Roots > Endosphere ... | reverse complement strand
CTGTACGCGGAAGTCCCGAAGCATCCAAATGTCACGTCCAAGTGTCTCGCCGACCCATATCCGATGACGGCATGCGCGCGCACGCCAGACAGGTCAACAGATGCACGATAGAATACAAAACTCGAAGCTGTTGATCGACGAAACTCAGCCGGAGCAGGCCGGATCTGGTCGCGACCTGCGCATCGATGCCTGTCGCGGCCTCGCTTTGTGGTGGATCTTTCTCGATCATGTTCCCAACAACGTCGGAAGCTGGCTGACGCCGCGCAGCTACGGCTTCTGCGATGCCGCCGAGATCTTCATGTTCATCTCGGGCGTAACCTGCGCGCTGGCCTATGGCAGGGCACAGCAGCGGGAAGGTTGGAGCAGCATGATCGGCCGTTCGCTGCGGCGGGGATGGGATATCTATGCCGCGTTTCTCCTGCTCACGGTCGCTTGCACAATCCTCGTCTACCTCGCAGGCACCGACCATCTTGCCGACGAGAGCAATACGCGGGTTCTGTTCGAAAGCCCGGGCGCCGCGCTCGTGCATGCCGCAATCCTGCAGTACCGCCCCGTCAACACGGACGTGCTGCCGGTTTTCGTGATCTATCACGTGTTGTTCGCTCCGCTGTTGTGGCTGCTGCTGCGAGCACCAAACGTGACGCTTGGCCTTTCGTTGCTCCTTTATGCGCTCGTGCAGATCTTCGGCTGGAGCGTTCCGGCCTGGCCCAACAGCGTCTGGTACTTCAATCCGCTGGCTTGGCAGTTTCTGGTCGTTCTGGGCGCCTGGTGCGTCATCGAGGGCAACAAAATCCAGCGATGGGTGGCGTGGCGCCCGGTGCTCGTTCTTGCTGTCCTCTATCTGGCTTTTGGTCTGGTCCTTGCATTGAGTTGGGGTATCAGGCCGCCGGTTCCGCGATCGCTAGCGAGTGGCTTCTCGCCTTTCGACAAATCGAATCTCGGTCCGTTGCGGTTGCTGCATTTCCTGGCGCTTGCCATTGTGGCCTGTCGGCTCATTCCTCGGGATTGGCGAGGACTGTCGACGCCGGTGATGCGCTGCGCGAGGCGGTGCGGCGAGAACTCGCTGCCGATATATTGTCTCGGCGTCCTGCTGGCGCTTGCCGGGCAACTGACGCTGCTCGAGATCTCGGACCGGCTTGCAATGCAGATCGGGCTCAGTCTTGTTGGAATCCTGGTGATGATCGCCGCCGCGACGCTGCTGAACGCGATCAGCAAAAAGTGCGAGCGTCAGCCCCGGTGGACGCAGTCGACGATCATGCACACCCAGCGCAACTGACCGGTTTTTCCTCCTCGCCAGCTCGCTGACGGCGCGGCGCTTGGTCCGCCCATGCGCTGCGAGGTGATCGCCCTTCGCATTGGTCTCTTGCGTGCATTGGCACGCTCCGCTTCTCTGTCGGCCGGCATCGCCGGCCGGGACGATGCGCGCCTGCCTTCCCTCGCGACCAATCGGGTTCAGCCTCCATGCGTGTCTTCTCTGCCGCTCTCGCCACCGAGACCAACACCTTCGCGCCGATGCCGACGGGCATCGCGACCTTTCACGAGCGCGCGTTTTATTCCGCCGGCCAGCATCCGGATAAGATGCAGATGCATGGCGGGCCGCTCTGGGCGGCGCGCCAGGTCGGCCCTGCGAAGGGCTGGACCTTGATCGAGGGGCTGGTCGCGGCGGCCGTTCCGAACGGCCTCGTCACCCGCACCGCGTTCGAGACCATGCGCGACCAGATCCTCGCCGACCTCAGGGGCGCGCTGCCGGTCGACATGGTGCTGCTCGGCCTGCACGGCGCCATGATCGCGGACGGCTATGATGACTGCGAGGGCGAGCTGATCACGCGCGTGCGCGAGATCGTCGGGCCTGACGTGGTGATCGGCGGCACGCTCGATCCGCACTGCCACTTGAGCGCGGCGATGGTCGAAGGCGCGGATCTGTTGATCTGCTGGAAGGAATATCCGCACACCGACATTCTCGAGCGCGGGCAGGAGCTGGTCGCGCGCTGTACGGACCTCGCCGCGAAGCGCCTCAAGTTGAGGCATGCGCTCGTCGACACCAACATGATCGTGACCCTGCACACGACGCGCGAGCCGGTGCGCAGCTTCGTCGACCGCGTCACCGCGCTCGAGGGCAGGGACGGCATCGTCTCGGTCTCGATCGTGCACGGCTTTGCCTGGGGCGACACGCCCGCGATGGGTACCAAGGTGCTGGTCTACAGCGATGCGGCCGTTGACCCCGACGGCGGCAAGGCGAAGGCACTGGCGCAACGTTTGACCGACGAGCTGATCGCGATGCGCGAGGCGCTGACCGAGGCCGCGCCTGGGATCGATGCGGCAATCGACCAGGCGCTGGCTGTCGATGGCACCGTTGTGCTCGGCGATGCCAGCGACAATCCCGGTGGGGGCGCGCCCGGTGATTCCACCCACATCCTGCGCCGGCTGCTGGAGCGCGGAATCGGCAATGCTTGTCTCGGTCCGCTATGGGACCCGGTCGCGGTGCGGATCGCCTTCGACGCCGGTGTCGGTGCCAAGCTTCCCTTACGGATCGGCGGCAAGATCGGGCCGCTGTCTGGCGATCCCATCGATGCGGTTTGGGAGATCAAGGCGCTGCAGGAGAACATGGTGATGACCGGGCTCGCCGGCACGCCGGCCAAGCTCGGCGACAGTGCGCTGATCGAAAGCGGCGGCGTCGAGGTCGTGATCACCAGCTTCCGCTGCCAGACGTTTGGGGTCGACGTCTTCACCCAGCTCGGCTGCGATCCGCGCGCGCGCAAGCTGGTCGGCGTCAAGTCGGCGCAGCATTTCCGGGCCGCGTTCGCGCCGATAGCAAAGGAGATCATCATGGTCGAGGCGCCCGGCGTGGTGGCGCGCGATCTCTCGCTGCTGCCCTACAAGAAGATTCAGCGCCCCAAGTGGCCCTTGGATGAACTGCCGACGGCGTGACGCGGGCGGCTGTTTCAAAATGCGACATCGATGAGGGCCGTTCTTAACGATCGGAACGCGCTTCGAACGAAGCATGTCCGAATCGCTGGCGAGGTCAGGTACCCGGCTTGTTCACGCTAGATGTCGTTGCTGGTCGGCGCCGCACGCCATATCGTGCCGACCGTCCCCGGCGCGGCCGCTCGATACGAGCCTCGAAATATTAAAGCCCACGGCGAGCGCTCTGATATCGCTGAGCTGCTGCAGGCATCAGCTGCCGCGCACATCAGGTGCCTCAAAATGACACGCGATGCGCGCGGCTCTTAATTTCCGGAACGCCGCCGGAACGAAGCAGGTCCGAATCGCTGATGAGGCCAGGTACGTCACTTGTTCGCGCTAGATGTCGGGCTTTGGCGGAGGGGTACACCATATCCGGTCGCGGAGTCCCATGCGGCCGAATGCTTTGAAGCCAAAAACATTAAAGCCCGGCGCGAGCGCCGGGCTTTGGATTATCAGTCTGTAAGAACGCGTCAGATCAGAACGCGACCTGCGTGCGCATCGCGAATGCATCGAAATGCGAACCGGCATCGGCGGCATTGGTGGAGCTGACCTGCTTGGCGATATCGCCATGCAGATAGTTGAACATGAAGCGCACGTTGCCGTTGACGTACCAGTTCAGGCCCGCGGTGTAGATATTCTGCTTGCCGCCGGCGATGCCGGCAGCGGTCGCGAGCTGATCGTTCAGGTCCATCCTGCTGAACCGCCCGGCGATTTCCCAGGCTCCCCAGCCGCCCGTCTGCCACGAGAACGGATGGATCGGCATGACGCCGCCATAGGCGGCATTCGCGGCGTTGTACTTGCGGCTCTCTCCGGTCAGGATGTAGGTCGCTTCGACATAGCCGCCCTGGAAATTCAGGCTCGACGCGCCGGTTGGCGGCAGACCGGTGTTGGCGGTGCGGTCGACGTTGAACCAGTAATATTCGCCCTGGGCGAAGAACGAGCCGTAGGTCGCGGCCGCCTCGACGCCGTAGACCTGGGCGCCGGAGACGTTGGCGATCGCGCCGGTCGAGATCAGGGCGGTCGGATCGATGCGCAGCTCTGGACGATCGCTTAGGGTCAGCGTCTGTGCTTGCGTGACGAGATTGCGCGGCGGCTGGATCAGCCATTCCGCATCGGCGCCGAGATGGACCGAATAGTCCGGGCCGCTCACGATTTGGCCGGCCACGCGCGCGGTCGCGCCATATTGCTCGCTCATGCCGGCGGGCGTGACGCTGGAAGCGGCGTGAATCTGGCCGGTGGTCGGACCCGTGACATAGGCACCGGCCCAGAACCGGTCGTTCCACCAGCGTGAGCCGAAGGCCGAGCGGAAGTCGCCGGCGGCGATATTCTGGGCAATGATCCCGACCGAGGCGCGCTCCATGAATGGGATGTCGTTTGAACTCGTAGACTCGTCGAGCGTCCAGGCCAGGTCCATGATGCCGCCTTCGATCGCCATCTTGCCGCCGAACGGCTTGAAGCCGGTGTAGCTCAGATAGGCGTTCTCGACGCCCGACGTGCCGCCGCCCGGAAGCGATCCGGGCGCCGTGCCGCCGAAGCCGTCGGACGAGCCGCCGAAATCGTAGATGAGCGCGTAATTCCAGTCGCCGAAAAACTTACCAATCACACCAATGCGTGCGCGGCGAAGGTTTTCGCCGCTGTCGAGCCTCTGTGGCGAGGTGGCCGCGCTGTTCGGCCGGTAGTCATAGCCGCCGACATCCCAATGCACGCGGCTGGTCAACGAGATGCAGTTCTCGCCATCGGCGGTGCAGATGGTGGGCCGGTTGTTCGGCATCGTCACCACCACGCCTGAGATCGGCGCCGTTCCCTTGACCGGGTAGGTCGCGTTGGCGTTCATGACCGCCGTCTTGACTTCGGCCTTGGCATTGTCCGCCTTGGCATTCGCGCTCGCCGCGGCGGCCGCGTTGGCCGAGGATTGCTTCTGCAGCCGGTCGAGCTTCTGCTCCATGATCTTGAGCTGCTGCTTGAGCAGCGCGATCTCGGCGTCGTTATTTCCTTCGGCTTGCGCCGGCACTGATGCCGCCGTGACCAGACCCACCACGGCGGCCGCCGCCGTTGCCGTTCGTATCCTCATGTCTGAATCCCCCGATTTGTGATGGATCGCCCATCCAACTGCGTAAAAATCTAGAAAAAGCCGGTGACTGTCATGCGACAGACTAAGCGCGATGGTCGATTCGACCTACACGAAACCACGTGGCCGCTTGAGCGGCTATCATATGACAACGATCATCTCGTTCGATGATGTCTTCGGTTCCTGGTGTCGCTGGACAGCAACATGCGGTGCGGCCGACGCAATGTCGGCCGGCAGCGGGAGATAATCGCCTGTCTGGTTGGTCAGCGCGTGATGCCGCGCAGCCGCAGCTCCGCGATGATCAGGTCGGCGAGATCTTCGGCCGTTCTGCCGACCGTCGTCACATGCAGCTCGGGATGTTCCGGCGGCTCGTAGGGCGCGTCGAAGCCGGTGAAATTCTTGATCGTGCCGGCCTTGGCTTTGGCATAGAGGCCCTTGGGATCGCGCCGCACGCATTCTTCGATCGGGGTGTCGACGAAGATCTCGATGAAGTCGCCTGATGGGACGAGGCTGCGCACCGTCTCGCGCTCGGCGCGATAAGGCGAGATGAAGGAGCACAGCACCACCAGCCCGGCGTCGGTCATCAGCTTGGCCACCTCGCCGACGCGGCGGATGTTCTCGACGCGGTCCGCCTCGGTGAAGCCGAGATCGCGGTTGAGGCCATGCCGCAAATTATCGCCGTCGAGCAGCATGGTATGGCCGCCGGCGGCATGGAGCTTCTGCTCGACCAGATTGGCGACGGTGGACTTGCCGGCGCCCGACAGGCCGGTGAACCACAGGATCGCCGGCCGCTGCTGCTTCAGTATGGCGCGCTCGGCCTTGCCGATCAAAAGCGGCTGCCAATGCACATTGGTGCCGCGCCGCAGGCCGAAGCTGATCATGCCGGCGCCGACGGTGGCATTGCTGAAGCGATCGATGATGATGAAGCAGCCGCTAGAGCGATTGGCCTCGTAGGAATCGAACGCGACCGGGCTGTCGGTCGCAAGATTGCACAGGCCGATGTCGTTCAGCGCCAAGGTGGTCGCCGCCAGATGCTCGCGGTTGTTGACGTCGATCCGGTACTTGATCGCGGTGACCGTGATCGGCGTGGTCCTGGTGCCGATCCGCGCCAGATAGGAGCGGCCGGGGATCAGCGCATGCTCGCTCATCCAGATCACATGCGCGGCGAACTGGTCGGAAACTTCGGGGCGTGCCTGCGGCGCGGCCAGGAGATCGCCGCGCGCGACGTCGATCTCCTCGTCGAGCACGATGGTCACTGCATCGCCGGCGCCGGCCTCGTCGAGCGGCCCGTCAAAGGTCACGAGCTGCCGAACGCGTGATGCGCGGCCGGAGCCGGCGACCACGATGGGATCGCCGATGCGGATCGCTCCCGACGCGACCGTGCCGGCATAGCCGCGGAAATCGAGGTTCGGCCGGTTCACCCACTGCACCGGAAAGCGGAACGGCTGCGCGCCGGTGTCGCGCGTGACGTCGACCGTCTCGAGATGTTCGAGCAGGGCAGGGCCGCGATACCAGGGCGTGTTCGCCGAGCTCCGGATCACGTTGTCGCCGTGGCGCGCCGAGATCGGGATCGCGACGATCGAGTTGAAGCCGAGCGGCGCGGCAAAGGCCGTGTAGTCGGCCACGATCCGCTCATAGGTCAACGGATCGAAGCCGACCAGATCGATCTTGTTGATCGCGAGCACGACGTGCTTCAGCCCGAGCATCGCGGCGATCAGCGAGTGCCGGCGCGTCTGCACCAAGATGCCCTTGCGAGCATCGACCAGCAGCACTGCGAGATCGGCCTTGGAGGCGCCCGTCGCCATGTTGCGCGTATATTGCTCATGGCCGGGCGTGTCGGCGACGATGAAGCTGCGCCGCGAGGTGGTGAAATAGCGATAGGCGACGTCGATCGTGATGCCCTGCTCGCGCTCGGCCTCCAGCCCGTCGACCAGCAGCGCGTAGTCGAGCTCGTCCTCGGTGGTGCCGTGCCGCGCGGAGTCCCGTGCCAGGGCCGAGACCTGGTCGTCGGTGAGCAGCCTGGAATCGTGCAGCAGGCGCCCGATCAGGGTCGACTTGCCGTCGTCGACCGAGCCGCAGGTCAGGAAGCGCAGCAGGTCCTTGCGATGATCCTTGGGCAGAGCGTCACTGATCGGCGAAGCGGAGGCCATCAAAAATAGCCCTCCTTCTTTTTCTTCTCCATCGACGCGCTCTCGTCACTGTCGATCAGCCGCCCCTGTCGCTCCGAGAAGCGCGTGACGCGCATCTCCGCCAGGATATCATCGAGGCTGGTCGCGTCGGACAGGATCGCACCGGTCAGGGGATAGCAGCCGAGGGTGCGGAACCGCACGCGGCGCAGCTGCGGCCGCTCGCCCGACGCGAGCGGCAGGCGTTCGTCGTCGACCATGATCAAGGTGCCGTCACGATTCACGACCGGGCGTTCGGCTGCGAAATAGAGCGGCACCACGGGGATCGCCTCGCAGGCGATGTAGTCCCAGATGTCGAGCTCGGTCCAGTTCGACAGCGGAAACACCCGGATGGATTCGCCGGGCGCAATCCGCGTGTTGTAGAGGTTCCAGAGCTCGGGCCGCTGGTTGCGCGGATCCCAGACGTGGCCCTTGGAGCGGAACGAAAAGATGCGTTCCTTCGCGCGGCTCTTCTCCTCATCACGCCGCGCGCCGCCGAAGGCGGCGTCGAAGCCGTGCAGGTCGAGCGCCTGCTTCAACGCTTCGGTTTTCATCACGTGCGTGTGCAATGACGAGCCGGACCTGATCGGATCGATGCCGCGCGCGACGCCCTCCTGATTGACATGGACGATCAGGTCCAGACCGAGCCTCCGCGCCGTCGCATCGCGAAAGGCGATCATGTCGCGAAATTTCCAGGTGGTGTCGACGTGCAGCAGCGGAAACGGCAGCCGCGCCGGATGGAACGCCTTCAGCGCCAGATGCAGCATGACGCTGGAATCTTTGCCGATCGAATACAGCATGACCGGCTTTTTGAACTCCGCGACCACCTCCCGCATGATCTCGATCGACTCGGCTTCGAGCCGCCGGAGATGCGCAGGCAATTTGCGGGGCCGCGGGGCCGCTGTGGTCGAGGCGTCGTTCATATCCGTCCGTGCGAGCTGTAGTGATGTACCGGCCGATGGCGAGGTCCGCAACGGCCGGAACCGAGCGGATCCTCCGGCGCGCGTCTTTCGCAGGCCAAACGATCCGAGCAATTGGGCTGGCATAAGGCCGCGATCAGCGCGGCTGCGGCCACAGGCGACGGAACACGGCGCCGAGATCGAGCGGCGCCGGCGACAGCGGCCCCTGTGGTGCGCGGGTCAGCAGCGCCGTCAGGACGAGCCCGGCGATCGCGAGATAGAAGCACAGCCAGAAGCCGTCGATATAGGCCAGCACATTGGCCTCGCGTTGCACTTCTGCCGCGAGCGTGCCGATCGCACGGCCCTGCGCCGAGCCGGCACCAAAGCTCGTGAAGTGATTGACCAGCGTCTGCAGCACCTTCATCACATTGGGATCGCCGCTCTGCACATGCGGGCCGAGATAGGCCGAGTTGATCTGTTCGCGCACCCGCAGCCAGGTGCCCATCAGCGCCACGCCGATCTCGGCGCCGCCGAGCCGCATGATCTGGATGTAGGCGGCGAAGGCGGTGGCGCGCGTGGGATCGGAATTCGACAGCGCCAGGATGATGATCGGCAGCAGCGTGAACGCCTGGCCGATCGACTGCAGCATGACGATCGTGACGAAGTCATCGCGCGCCCAATCGTGCGTGAGCCCGGTCCCGAGCAAATTGGCACTGGCGAACGCGGCAAAGCCGACCACCAGGACGAGGCGGGGATCGACATGGCGGAGCAGGGCAATCGAGACCGGCACCAGCACCACCATCGGCAGCGCGCCATACAATATCAGCAGCACGCCACTCTGCTCGGGCCGGAGCAGGCCGATGGTTCCGAGGAAGTTCGGCACCAGCGATGAATTGGACAGGCTGGTCAGCGTATAAAGCAGGATGATCGCGAGCGAGAGTCCGATATTGCGCGAGAACAGCACGTTCACATGGGCCCAGGGATGCGAGACCAGCGCCTCGTTGACGAGAAAGCCCACGAACAGCATGGCACCGCCGAACAGCAGCGCGGTCACGGTTCCGGAGTTGAGCCAGTCGAGCCGGTTGCCCTGGTCGAGCCCGGCATAGATCATCGACACCGCGCAGCCGAGCAGCAGCATGCCGCCCCAATCGGCATCCTTCACGAGCTCCCGGTTCACCTCCTCATGCGGCGTGCCGAGATAGACCATGAGCCACATCAACGGTGCGACCGCTACGCCCTGCCAGTACAGCCATTGCCAGCCGAGATGCTCGACATAGAAGCCGACCAGCGAGGTCGAGCTGTCGAGCGCGAATCCGACACGGATCGAATAGATCGCGATTGCAGGCAGCCACCAGCGGATCGGCAGGTTGCGCAGGATGATCATCAGCGTCGCCGGCACGAAGGTGCCGAGCAGCATGCCGTGCAGGACGCTGAGCCCGATCAGGGTCGGAAAATGGTGCACGAAGGGGATCACCAGCGACACCGCGGCATAGATCAGGCTGGGGACGCCGAGCACGCGGCGCAGCCCGAACGCGGTAGCGAGCCAGGCCACCGCCGGCGCGATGAAGATCTGCGAGCCGATCGCGGCGGTGGACAGCCAGGCGCCTTCGTCGAAGGTCAGCGAGAAGGCGCCGCGCAGGTCGGGCAGGCCGACCGTGGTCAGCCGGCTGTCGAAATTGGCAAGGAAGGCGCCGAGCAGCACCGCACCGACGGCGAACAGCGGATAGCGCGCGATCTCGCCGCGAGAGACCGGCCCGTGGCCCGCCGTATCATTTTCTGCCATCGCCGCGATCGCTATCGATATGGATATGGGTCACGACCGACATGCCGGGCCGCAGCTTGTCGAGCAGCGGCTGGTTGTCGTCGAACGCGATGCGCACCGGGATGCGCTGCACGATCTTGGTGAAATTGCCGGTGGCGTTGTCCGGCGGCAACAGCGCGAATTGCGAGCCCGAGGCCGGCGCGATGCGCTCGACGCGGCCGTGCAATGTCTGTCCCGGGAAGCTGTCGACCGTGATCTCGACCCGCTGACCCGGCACCACATGCGTCAGCTGCGTCTCCTTGTAGTTCGCGATCACATAGACATGCGGCAGCGGCACCACATCGATCAGGTTGCTGCCGATATTGACGTAGTCACCGGGCTGCACCTGGCGCTCGCTGACGACGCCGTCGAATGGTGCCATGATCTTGGTGTAGCCCAGCTTCAACTTGGCCGCCGCGAGCTGCGCTTTGGCGCCGGCGATCTCCGCCGTGCGCTGCTTCTTGGTACCCTGCAGCACCTCGAGCTGATGTTGTTGCGCGGCGATCACGGCGCGGCTGGCGCGCAGATCGGCCTCGGCCTTTGCGTAGGCCGCAGTCGCCTGTTCGAGCCTCTGCCTTGTGCCGGCCTCGGTCTGCGACAGCGACTGCTGGCGTTCCTGCTCCTGGCGCGCCTCGACGTCGGCGGCGGACGCCGCCACCTGCGAGGCCTGGGCCTGCGCGATGGTGGCATATTGCAGCTCGATCTGGTTGCCCAGATTATCGAGCGTGGCCTGCGCGGCTTCCACGGCGGCTTCGGCCTGCGCGACCTGCGCTTCGTAGTCGGCGGAATCGATCTGCACCAGGAGATCGCCAGCCTTGACGCGCTGGAAGTCGGTCACCGCGACCTTCAACACCTCGCCGGCGACGCGGCTCGAAAGCCTGGCCATCTCGGCGCGCACATAGGCATCGTTGGTGGTTTGCGTCCCGGCATTACCGACCCACGCGTCCCACCGCAGCGTCGCCAGCCCCACGAAGCCGAGAGCGATGATGACGGCCAGCAGCGGGATCACAAGCCGCGCCAGTGTGCCGTGCGGGTGAGGCGGCGCGGCGACTGCTGCTGCAGGGGTTCGCGGAGCGGCGGCGGCGCTCGATTCTTGACTCAAGGACATCTCTCCATGGGCGTACCGCGTGAAGGGCTGGTCGCGACGAACATCGGGATATGGTGGTTCTCTACGGCAAATTGGCGATACGGACCAGCCGCGCCCGGAGCGGCAGGGCGAGCCGCATCGTGCAGTTTAAGAAAGTCCGGAACCCGCTGTACCGCTGTCATTCGGCTTCGATCCGGGCCGATTAACGCTATGCGCAGGGGTGTTTTGTATCGCGGCCGACAATGCTCTATCGTGCGGCACATTTCGCCGGGCCGCCCGGCTGCACATTGATTTCGAGAAAGGCGTTCGCATTCATGGCAAGCAAGGGCGCGATTCTGATTGCCGGCGGCGCCGGCTATATTGGATCTCATTGCAGCAAGGCGGTGGCGGCAGCCGGATTCCTGCCGGTCTGCTACGACAATCTGGCGACGGGCCATCGCAACTTCGTGCAATGGGGGCCGCTGGTGGTCGGCGACATCGCCGACAGCATCAGGGTCGCTGCGACGATCCAGAAATATGACGTTCGGGCCGTGATGCATTTCGCG
>Ga0209233_1001052_pt1 | contig 11545 bp, 12 predicted proteins | sample AraplaCL_Cvi_mCL_FD_184269 | JGI IMG/M metagenome (GOLD analysis project Ga0209233, IMG submission 184269) | Arabidopsis root microbial communities from the University of North Carolina, USA - plate scrape CL_Cvi_mCL (SPAdes) (version 2) | ecosystem: Host-associated > Plants > Roots > Endosphere... | reverse complement strand
GTCGGCGAGTTCCATCTGCGAGAGGGCGTTCTGATAGAGGGCGAGCTCGTCGCCGGGCACCCAGGGCCGTGGCAGTTGCAGCTCGTAGAAGATGCCGAACTTCATGACGACGTCTCTCCCAAGTTTCTTGCCCGCATTATTGTTGTTGTCGGCATCTTAATGCGTGGGGCGCGGCTGTCTACGGAGCAGCCATTCCGCCGCGCGGGAGATCGATCCCTCGCCTGCAAATGGCGATGAAAGCCGGATTCCGGCGCGCAGGACGGGGTGCGGCGAACTTGACTGGTTGATCCAGATCAACGCGTTAGCGGCTCGAACGTATCTAGAGTGCGGCAAGGCAACGGCCCGGATGCCGTCCCAATCCCCACATCTCAGACGAGACCGAATATGTCGGCCCCACACGACGCGACTTCGCGCGTGCGCCGTAAGCGCATGGAGATTTTCGCCTTCCTGTTCCTGACCGCGGTCGTGATGCCCGTTCTCGCGGTCGGAACGGTCGGCTCCTACGGGCTCGGCGTCTGGATCTACCAGATGTTTGCCGGCCCGCCGGGCCCACCGCCCTCCCCTCATTAAATCGCGAAACGAAAGACAGGCATCATGGCCCAGGGCTTACTCAACAAAGCCACACTGAACCGCCGCGCATTGATCACGGGACGGGTGCTCGGCGCCGACCGCGTCATCGCGCCGCCCGGCTGCGAGATCGCCAGCATCATCGTGCAGGCGCGCCCCGAGCGTCTCGACGCGCTGGCAGCCGAGATCGCGGCCCTTCCCGGCTGCGAGATTCACGCACGAGACCCGCGCGGAAAACTCGTGGTCGTGACCGAAGCGCCTGATGCCGGCAGCCTCGGCACCATGCTCAACACCATCCAGTCGCTGAACGACGTCTATTCCGCGGCGCTCGTCTTCCACGCGATCGAAACCGCCTAGTCGAGGAAGAGCCATCATGACATCGCCGAAGCTCGACCGCCGCCAGATGCTCAAGCTCGAGGCCGCCGCGATCGCGGCCGTCGCTGCGGGCATGCCGCAACCTTCGCTCGCCGCCAATCTCGTCACCGAGCGCGAGACCTCCGAACTGAAATGGGACAAGGCCGCCTGCCGCTTCTGCGGCACCGGCTGCTCCGTGATGGTCGCGACCAAGGACAATCGCGTGGTCGCCACCCATGGCGACATCAAGGCCGAGGTCAATCGCGGCCTCAACTGCGTCAAGGGCTACTTCCTCTCCAAGATCATGTACGGCCACGACCGCCTGACGCAGCCGATGCTGCGCAAGACGAACGGCAAGTACGACAAGAACGGCGAGTTCACGCCGATCAGCTGGACCGAAGCCTTCGACATCATGGAGCTGAAGTGGAAGGAGGCGTTCAGGAAGCGCGGCCCGAACGGCGTCGCCATGTTCGGCTCCGGCCAGTGGACGGTCTGGGAAGGCTATGCGGCCTCCAAGCTGTTCAAGGCCGGCTTCCGCACCAACAACATCGACCCCAATGCGCGGCACTGCATGGCCTCGGCGGTCGCCGGCATGATGCGCACCTTCGGCATCGACGAGCCGGCCGGCTGCTATGACGACATCGAAGCCACCGACGCCTTCGTGCTGTGGGGCTCCAACATGGCGGAGATGCACCCCATCCTGTGGACGCGCGTTGCCGATCGCCGGCTGTCCGCGCCGCATGTCCGCGTCGCCGTGCTCTCGACCTTCGAGCACCGCTCGTTCGACCTCGCCGACATCGGCATGGTGTTCAAGCCGCAGACCGATCTCTATCTGCTGAACGCCATCGCCAACCACATCATCAGGACCGGCCGGGTCAACAAGGACTTCGTCGCCGCGCATACCGTGTTCAGGCGTGGCCAGACCGACATCGGCTATGGCTTGCGGCCCGAGCATCCGCTCCAGAAGAAGGCGACAGGCGCGGCCAAGGCCAACGACTCCACCGACATGAGCTACGACGAGTACGTCAAGTTCGTCTCGGACTACACGCTGGAGAAGGCCGCCGAAATGTCCGGCGTGCCGCTGAACCGGCTGGAGGCGCTGGCCGAGCTCTATGCCGATCCCAAGACCAAGGTGGTCTCGTTCTGGACCATGGGCTTCAACCAGCACACCCGCGGCGTCTGGTGCAACAACCTCGTCTACAACATCCATCTCTTGACCGGAAAGATCTCCGCGCCCGGCAACAGCCCGTTCTCGCTGACCGGGCAACCCTCCGCCTGCGGCACCGCGCGCGAGGTCGGCACCTTCTCGCACCGCCTGCCCGCCGACATGGTCGTGACCAACAAGGAGCACCGCGCCAAGGCCGAGCATCTCTGGCTGCTGCCCGAAGGCACCATTCCCGACAAGCCCGGCGCCCACGCCGTGCTGCAAAGCCGGATGCTGAAGGACGGCCTGATCAACGCCTATTGGGTGCAGGTCAACAACAACCTCCAGGCCGGTCCGAACGCCAACGAGGAGACCTATCCGGGCTTCCGCAACCCCGACAATTTCATCGTGGTCTCGGATGCCTATCCGTCGGTGACGGCGCTCGCCGCCGATCTGATCCTGCCGACTGCGATGTGGGTGGAGAAGGAAGGCGCCTACGGCAATGCCGAACGGCGCACGCAGTTCTGGCACCAGTTGGTCAAGGCACCCGGCGAAGCCAAGTCGGATCTTTGGCAGCTCATGGAATTCTCAAAACGCTTCAAGATCGAGGAGGTCTGGCCGGAGGAGCTGATCGCCAAGAAGCCGGAGGTGCGCGGCAAGACGCTGTTCGACGTGCTCTACAAGAACGGCCAGGTCGACAAGTTTCCGGTTTCCGACATCGAGGCTGGTTATCTCAACGACGAGTCCAAGGCGTTCGGCTTCTACGTCCACAAGGGCCTGTTCGAAGAATACGCCTCGTTCGGCCGCGGCCACGGCCACGACCTCGCGCCGTTCGACACCTATCACAAAGAACGCGGCCTGCGCTGGCCCGTCGTCAACGGCCAGGAGACGAAGTGGCGTTTCCGCGAGGGCAGCGATCCCTACGTCAAGCAAGGCGCCGATGTGCAGTTCTACGGCTATCCCGACGGCAAGGCGCGCATCTTCGCGCTGCCCTACGAGCCCCCGGCGGAATCGCCCGACAGCGACTATCCGTTCTGGCTGTCGACCGGCCGCGTGCTGGAGCACTGGCATTCCGGCACCATGACGCGCCGCGTGCCCGAGCTCTACAAGACGTTCCCCGAGGCCGTCTGCTTCATGCATCCGGACGATGCGTCGGACGCCAAGATCCGGCGCGGCGACGAGGTGAAGGTGGTCTCGCGCCGCGGCTTCATCCGCGCCCGCGTCGAGACGCGCGGCCGCGACCGGCCGCCGCGCGGCCTGGTGTTCGTGCCGTGGTTCGACGAATCCAAGCTGATCAACAAGGTGACGCTCGACGCCACCGATCCGATCTCGCTGCAAACCGACTACAAGAAATGCGCCGTGCGCATCGAGCGGGTGAACCTGTCATGATGAAACGATGTGGCATCGCCCTGCTCGCCGTCGCGATCGCCGCGGGCGCAAGCTCGCTGACCGCGCAGACCGTCAATTCGGGCCTGCGCGGCCCGACCCCGCTCAATGACGAGGGCCCGGCGCCGCCGATGCTGCCGAACCGCAACACCTCCGAGCGGGAGGTGCGCAACTATCCGGAGCAGCCGCCGGTGATCCCGCACACGATCGACGGCTACCAGGTCGACCTCAACGGCAACAAATGCCTGTCCTGCCATGCGCGGGCACGCACCGCGGAATCGCAGGCGCCGATGGTCTCGATCACCCACTTCATGGACCGCGACGGCCAGTTCCTCGCGTCGATCTCGCCGCGGCGCTTCTTCTGCACGGAATGCCACGTGCCGCAGAACACCGCGACGCCGCCCATCAGCAACGACTTCACCGACATCGACACGCTGCTGTCGCGCGCAAGCCCGGGTGGCCGGCGATGACGACAACCGCCGACGAGCCCAATGAAGACCTGAAGGCGAAGCGCAGCTTGATCGCGCGAAGCTGGGATTTCGCGCGCGAGCTCTGGCAGGTGCTGATCCGGCCGAGCTCGGTGTTCGGGCTCGGCGTGCTCGTGCTCGCGGGCTTTGCGGCCGGCGTGATCTTCTGGGGCGGCTTCAACACCGCGCTGGAATTGACCAACACCGAGAAGTTCTGCACCGGCTGCCACGAGATGAAGGACAACGTCTACGCCGAGCTGAAATCGACCATCCACTTCTCCAACCGCTCCGGCGTGCGCGCGACCTGCCCGGACTGCCACGTGCCGCACAACTGGACCGACAAGATCGCGCGTAAGATGCAGGCCTCCAAGGAGGTCTGGGGCAAGATCTTCGGCACCATCAACACCCGCGAGAAATTTCTGGATCACCGGCTCGAGCTCGCCGCGCACGAATGGGCGCGCTTCAAGGCCAATGATTCGCTGGAATGCCGTAACTGCCACAGCGCCGATTCCATGGACATCACCAAACAGTCGCCGCGGGCCTCGGTGGCGCACCAGCGCTTCCTGTTCACCGGCGAAAAGACCTGCATCGACTGCCACAAGGGCATCGCCCACCACCTGCCCGACATGCGTGGCGTTCCCGGCTGGCAGTAGAGGCGAGGTCTGAGCAAGCGCCTCGTCCTTCGAGACGGCTGCTTCGCAGCCTCCTCAGGATGAGGCTGACGGGCACTTCTGCCTTTGAAACTGCTGCCGCGAACTCCGCCCTCATCCTGAGGGCCCGCCGAAGGCGGGCGTCTCGAAGGATGGCCGCAGGGTACGGCCGGAATTGCGCGTGCCCCCCGCTTGAACCGGCGGGGCGAATGGTTAGTTTTGGGGATGGCGAATCGCTCCGTTTCGCTCCTTCTCAAGACAGACATGGCGACATTCACCCCGCATCAGGACGCCGCGCTCAAGGCCGTTGGCGACTGGCTGAAAGCAAAACCGGGCCGCAACGGCACGCCGCCGGTGTTCCGCCTGTTCGGCTTTGCCGGCACCGGCAAGACCACGCTGGCGCGGCACATCGCCGAGGGCGTCGACGGCGAGGTGAAATTTGCCGCCTTCACCGGCAAGGCGGCGCTGGTCATGCGCAACAAGGGTTGCGACGAGGCCTCCACCATCCATTCGCTGATCTACCGCGCCCGCGAATCCGGCGAGGAGCAGCCGAGTTTTGAATTGTGGGATGACGCGCCGGCCTCCAAGGCCAAGCTGATCGTGATCGACGAATGCTCGATGGTCGACGCCGAACTGGGCCGCGACCTGATGTCGTTCGACTGTCCGCTGCTGGTGCTCGGCGATCCCGCGCAGCTGCCGCCGATCCAGGGCGGCGGGTTCTTCACCAACACCGAGCCCGACGCGATGCTGACCGAGGTGCATCGCCAGGCCCAGGACGATCCGATCGTGCGGATGTCGATGGACGTGCGCGAGGGCCGCGAGCTCGACATCGGCCGCTACGGCGAGAGCGAGGTGGTGTCGCGCAAGGAGCTCGACCCTGACCGCGTCATGGGCGCCGACCAGGTGCTGGTCGGCCGCAACAACACGCGCCGCGCCTACAATATGCGGGTGCGGCAGCGCCAGAACATCGAGGACGTGTTTCCGGTCGCCGGCGACAAGCTGGTGTGCCTGCGCAACAACCGCAAGAAGGGCCTGTTCAACGGCGGCCTGTGGCGCGTAAAATCGCGCAACACCTCGCGCTCGAAATCGCGCATCCTCTCGATGCGGCTGTCGCCGGACGAAGACTTTGGCCACAAGATCACGAAGGTCTCGGTGCGCGCCGATTGCTTCGAGAGCGGCGTCGAGGCGATCGCCTGGGAGCAGCGCAAGCCCTATGACGAGTTCGACTACGGCTACGTGCTGACCGTGCACAAATCGCAGGGTTCGCAATGGGACGACGTCGTGCTGTTCGACGAGAGCTTTGCGTTCCAGGAGAGCCGGGCGCGGTGGCTGTATACGGGCATCACGCGCGCGGCCAAGCGGCTCAGCGTGGTGGTATAGGGGCTGCGGCCGCGCCACGAGTCCTGATGCGTTCACGAGGTGCTAGGCTTTGCCGTGTAATACGCCCTGCGACTGCAGGGAGTGACGCACATGACCGAACGCGCCGGAAGACCTGATTACCTCGACACGTCTGACCATGCTTGCGTGAGCCGCCGCGGCGTTCTGACATCGGCGGGTATGGCGGCCTGCACGCTCGCCGCGTCGGTCGCCGCGCCGAGAATCGCACTGGCCGCGCCGCATCGCGCGCAACCGGACAAGCCGGTGCGGGTTTCCAGGCAACGGCTCAATGAGCTGGCGGCGACATTCTACACCGTGTTCAACGAGCACGACGTCCTGCCCAAGACCTTCTCCGACAAGCACGCCGCCCGCTATGACGTCGAGCTGCGACGCATCACCACCTCCACGCGCGTGCCCGAAACCGGGGAGCGCGTCACTGTGAGCGGGCTCGTGGCTCTCCCCGTCGGGATGCGCGGCGCAGTGCCGGTCTTGTCCTGGCAGCACGGCACGATCCTGTCGTTCGATCAGGTTCCGTCAAACCTGTTGCGGCTCGGCGATGACGGCTACCAGCTGCGCGACAACGTCGACTCGCTGGAGACGCTGTTCAACATCCACCGCTTCGCCGGCAACGGCTATGCCGTCATCGCCGCCGACTACATCGGCAAAGGCCCGTATCGCAACGGCCGCGGCGAGGCCTATGCGGTGAAAGGCGCCACGGTGCAATGTTGCCTTGACGTCCTCAACGCCGGCCTCATCGAGCTGAAAAAGCTTGGCCTCCGCCCCGCCGCGCTATTTCTGAACGGCTGGTCGCAGGGCGCGCTGAACACGCAATGGCTGAAGCAGGAGATGCAGCGCCGCAGCATCAAGGTGACCGCAAGCGCGGCGCAAAGCCCGTTCAACAATCTCGCCGAGAGCTTCCGCTACTGGGTGAACCCGACCGCCTTCATTCCGCCGGCTGAGACGTCCTATCCGATGCCGCCGGCCTGGATCACGCCCTGCCTGATCGTGCTGCTCGGGAGCTATCGACGCTATTATGGTTTGGGCGACCTGTTCAAGACCGCCATCAAGCCGCAATATCAGGCGTTCGCGGAAAAATACTGGGCCGATTACAGCCTGGCGGGCGAGACGGCGAAAGGCGTGCCGCCGGCGAGCGATTTTCTGGTCGAGGGATTGTTCGACCGCTTCACCCACGACAGCAACAGTAGGCTGTTGCGCCAGCTCGGCACCAACGGCGCGACCTTCTGGGATTACAATTCTCCGATCCGGCTCTATTACGGCTTGGCCGACGAGGCGCTGCATCCGCGGCTGGTCAAGCCAGCACTCGCCGGCGGTGGGCATTTCGCGGAAGGTGTCGCGGTGAACGGGGCAAGCCATCGCGTGACGTTCCTGGCGAGCCTCTATGGCGACGGTGCCGTCCTGAATGGACAATCGACGGCGTTCGACTGGTTCAACTCTCTGCTGTGAGCGGCGCGCCGGACATGTGGCGCCTCATCACCAGCCTTCATTTCCCCGCCACGAAATAGAAATCCTCGCGTCCCGGCGGCGAGCCGTAGGAAAACGGCTGCTGCTCGTGCTTGGTGACGGACCAGACGTCGTCGCGGACGATGTCGAACAGCTTTCGGATCTCGACCTTGGGCGTCTTGATCTCGCGGGCGAGCGCGGTGGCGAACGGGCTGTCGGCGCCGCCGTCGCCGTCCATCGCGGTCTCGCCGTGCTTGGCGGCGTAGACCACCATGAAGCCGGCGCCGGGCTCGATGTTGGAAAAGCCCTTGTCGACCAGCTTGAGCGACAGCGTTTGCTGCATCGTCGGCGCGAACGGATTGTCGCGGCAGGCATCGAGCATCACCAGCCGCACTTTACGTGCGGCGCCGACGGCTGCGATCACCTGCTCCAGTGCCACGGCTTGGGTCTCGGCATCCTTGTCGGCGGCGAGCTTGGCATCGACCGGGACGAGATAATTCACTCCGCCGATCTCAAAACCGTGGCCGGCGTAATAGACCACGGCCCAGTCGGCCTTTTCCGCTTCATCCGCAAAGGTCTTCAGCGCCTCGAAGAACTTGTCGCGGGTGAGGTCGCTGACCGAGATCACGGTCTGGAAACCGACATCGTGCAGCACGTTTGCGATCAATTTGGCATCGCGCGGCGGATTGGGCAAAGCGTGCACGTTCTTGTAGGCGCCGTTGCCGATCACCAGCGCGACACGGCGGCCTGTGGGCGCGCCCGCCGGCGTTTGCTGCGTCAGCACGGCGAGCCGCTCCTGCGCCACGGCGCGGGCGCGCGCGACGTCGAACTCGTCGAACTTCGTCAGCGAATAGGCGGCCGCGCGATAATCGGCGCGGGCCTGGGCGAGATCCTTCTTGCGCTCGTAGATCTGACCGCGGCCGGAATGGGCCCGGACATTGTTCGGGTTGATCTGGATCGCCGTGTTGTAGTCCTTCAGCGCGGCGTCGAGGTCGCCCTTCATCATGAAGACGTCGGCGCGATTGTTGATCGCGTAGACGTTTTTCGGCTGCTTCTCGATCAGGCCATCGCAATCGGCAAAGGCCTGGTCGTATTTGCCCATCAGGCCCCAGGTAGTGCAGCGGTTGCTGGCAATCTGCTGCGCGGCCGGATCGATCTTCTCGGCCTCGGCGAAATCGGCGATCGCGCCGTCGTAATCCTTCAGCAGCGTGCGCACGCGCGCACGATTGGTCCAGCCGAACAGGAATTTGGGCGTGTACTTGATCGACAGGTTGAAATCGTCGAGTGCGCTTTGCAGCGCGCCGTGGCGCAGCTGGATGAAGCCGCGGTTGCTATAGGGGACGCCGTAAGTCGGGCGCTTCTGGAGCGCGAGGTTGTAGTCGGCCATCGCGCGGTCGTCCTGACCGGTGCGTTCATAGGCGACGCCGCGGAGATTGAGTGTCACGACATTGTCCGGATCGAGGTCGACGGCCGTGGACAGGGTCTCGATGGCGTGGACGTAATCGCGCTTGTTGATCAGCGTGTTGCCGCGAACGGTGAGCGCGATGGCCTTGTCCTTGCCGGTGACGCGGTCGGCATTGAGCAGATTGTCGCAGGCTGTCGCCCGCGCCTGGAGCTCCGCCTGGCGGTCGCGGCAGGTCGCGAGATCATCACCGGGCTGGGGCTCGGCCGCGGCGATCGCTGTGGCGGAGGTCAGGATGACGAGGGTCAGGGAAACGACGCGCCGCATGTTGTCAGGCCAGCTCCAGCCACCACTATTTTTAAGTCGATCGACGATTGCGCGGGTTCATCTAGCGCGGAGTTCCGTATCACGCCAAGCCAGCCCGCACGCAGCGTTTTTCACAGACTCGTGTCCGTCCGGGCGTAACAATTGGTGGTCTTGCCCGTATCTCGGATGACGCGAAAATGCGGCCGGCCAGGCTGTTCGCCCGGCGCCAACCGACCTAGACTGTCGTAACCTTCCGGAAAGAGGCTCTGTCATGCGCCGTCCTGCCCTTCTGACCCTGCTCGCCGCGACCACCGCCCTGACGCTGGCCTTTGCCGTGCCGTCCCGGGCGGCCGAGGATGCGGTGGTGATCCCCGCGCCCACCGTGGACGCGACGCCGGCCAGCGGCATCCAGACCGCCGTGGTCGCCGGCGGCTGCTTCTGGGGCGTGCAGGGCGTATTCCAGCACACCGCGGGCGTCGTCAACGCAGTCTCCGGCTATGCCGGCGGCAGCAAGGCGACCGCGGATTACCAGACCGTCTCGAGCGGCCGGACCGGCCATGCGGAATCGGTCGAGATCAAGTACGACCCGAAGAAGATCTCCTACGGCAAGATCCTCCAGATCTACTTCTCCGTGGTGCACGACCCGACCCAGCTCAACCGCCAGGGGCCGGACACCGGCACGCAATATCGCTCGGCGATCTTCACCACCTCCGACGAGCAGAAGAAGGTGGCGGAGGCCTATATCGCCCAGCTCGACGTCGCCAAGGTGTTCGCCAAGCCGATCGTGACCAAGGTCGGCGCGCTGGAGGCGTTCTATCGGGCGGAGGCCTATCACCAGGACTATCTGACCCTGCATCCGAACCAGCCCTACATCGCCTATAACGACCTTCCCAAGGTCGAGAACCTGAAAAAGCTGTTCGCGGATAACTACATCGAGAAGCCGACGCTGGTGAGTGCCAGCAAGGCCACCAACTGATCGCGAGATCGCACAAGAAACGGGAGAGCCATGCCCGACATCAAGACCAAAACCACCGACGGCAACAACACCGACGCCAAGGTCATCAAGAGCGAAGAGCAGTGGCGGCGCGAGCTGTCGCCGATGCAGTACGCGGTGCTGCGTGAGAAGGCGACCGAGCGTCCCTTCTCGGGCGAATACGAGCACGACCACCGTGCCGGCACCTATGTCTGCGCCGGTTGCGGCAACGAGCTGTTCGAATCCGACGCCAAGTTCGATTCCGGCTGCGGCTGGCCGAGCTTCACCGCGCCGGCCGTCGACAGCCATATCGACGAGGAGCGGGACGTCAGCCACGGCATGATCCGCACCGAGGTGCTCTGCGCCAAGTGCAGCGGCCATCTTGGCCACGTCTTCCCGGACGGCCCCGGGCCGACCGGCCTGCGCTATTGCATCAACTCGGCGGCGCTGAAGCTCGAGCCCAAATAATAAGGTTGCGCGCGGCCGGGTTCCGATGTGGAACCCGGCCGCGCGATATGCTTTTCTTCACTGGCGGTGCAGCGGACGAGCGTAGTCCCGCGGCCGCCAGGGAGGATGCTATGACCCTCGGGACCATCCTGATCATCCTGGTGATTATCTATCTGCTCGGCGGCCTGTCCGGCCGGATCGGCGGCTATGGCTACGGCATGGGCCATTCCGGCATGGGGATTGGCGGCGTCGTTCTCGTGGTGCTGGTCGTGCTGCTGCTCGCGGGTAAACTATAAACCATATAACACATTGAAATTACTTGGTTTATAGCCCTTGCGGGGCTGCCATGCGCGGATTCATCATCTCTCATCGCAGGGGTCGCAATTTTGTCAAAACGGCCTATATTAGTGGACGAAAATGACCTGTGCGGCGGGCCCACATGATTGTGGCCTCCACCGCCCCAAACCCCACGCGCTTAAAGCCCCAGACAAGATCACGAGGTCTTTGACCATGCGTCCACTGCGTCCGTTCAACTTCAATACCTCCGCCGAGCTCTTCCCCGCCGCGATCCGCAAGAAGAAGCGCGCGGGCTTTACCTATCGCCGGTTCGGCACCGCGGCCGAAGCCGTCCAGTTCGCGATGGAGCAGTTGCCGACGGACTCGCTGAATGGCGCCTATCTCCAGGTCGAGGAAGCGCGCTTCGACCAGAACGGTATCCGCTCGCTCTATGAGAGCGAAGCCTTCCCGCTCGAGCGCCACCGCAAGCCCGAGCCGGTCGCCGCTGAGACCGACGCCGACGCGGCGTAAGCTTTTTCGCCAAGCGCGATGCGAAAAGCGCGATGGCCGAAGGGCCGTCGCGCTTTTTGCTTTTTGGGGCTTTCTCTCGTCATTGCTGTCGATGTTCACTAATTCGCTGATTGGATCGCGGTGGTCTTGGTTGCTGCAAAGGTCTTGGGAGTTCGGCCTGCCAGGGCCTGATGGGGTCTATGGTTGTTGTAGTAGACAAGGTAC
>Ga0209233_1001051_pt1 | contig 11547 bp, 10 predicted proteins | sample AraplaCL_Cvi_mCL_FD_184269 | JGI IMG/M metagenome (GOLD analysis project Ga0209233, IMG submission 184269) | Arabidopsis root microbial communities from the University of North Carolina, USA - plate scrape CL_Cvi_mCL (SPAdes) (version 2) | ecosystem: Host-associated > Plants > Roots > Endosphere... | reverse complement strand
TGATGATGCGGGTGCGGTTCTTCTGCCAGCGGATGTCGACCATCGCGGCGATCAACAGGATGCCTGCGAGCGCCATGCGGTTGACGCCGCCGCGCGCATTGAGCGTGGTCAGGCCGTTGGTGATCAAGAGCACGATCAGAACGCCGACCAGCGATTTGGCGACCGAGCCCTTGCCGCCGCCGAGCGTGATGCCGCCGAGCACGGTCGCGGTCAGCACGATCACCTCAAGGCCGACGCCGATGTCACCGCCGACGGTGCCGAGCCTTGCTGCGAAGAACAATGCGGCGATGCTGGTCAGCACGCCGCTCGCGACATAGCACAGCGCGATGGTGCGGCGAACCGGAATGCCGGAATTGTAGGCCGAACGGCGCGAGCCGCCGATCGCGGTGATGTGCCAGCCCGGGCGCAGCCGCGTCATGAAGATATGGCCGAAGATCGCGATCGCGATATAGACCAGGGCGACGCTCGGAATGCCGAACACGTCGCCGCCGCCGATGAAATTCCAGGACGGGATGTCGGGAAAGGCCGCGGCGATCGAATTGGAGTAGCGCTGGATCAGCAGATCGAACGCCGAACGGTAGATGATCAAGGTGATCAGCGTGGTGATGAAGGCGCGGAGCCGAAGATATCCGATCAGGACGCCATTGACGGCGCCGAGCAGTGCGCCGCAGGCGAGGGTGGCGACCACCACCGCAGGCACCGGCCAGTTCAGCACGTCGAGCAGATAGAGCGCGCAGAAATCCGTCAGCGCGAAAATCGAGCCGACCGACAGATCGATGCCGCCGACGATGACGACCAGCGCCATGCCGAGGCCGATGAAGCCGATCTCGCCGGCCTGCCGCGCAGTGTCGGCAAGGCTCGCCGGCGACAGGAAGTGATCGATGGAGCGGCTGAGCGCGAAGCCGACGATCAAGAGCAGGATCACCGGAATGGCGGTCTCGGTCCAACGCTTGGACAGGATCTCGCCGAGGAGATGATCCGGCCAATAGCGGTAACGCAGGCTCGTCAGGGTATCGCGCATCGGCATTCCAGCAAGGCGTTGGATTTCGGGAGATCGACGTCCCGGGCGGAGCGCGCCCGGGACGTCAAGCGGACGTGGCCGGGCTATTTCTTCAGGTCACTGAGATTCCAGCACGCGGTCTGGCTGTCCGCGTTCTCCTTGGTGATCGGAATCAGGGTGGTGTATTCCGAACCCTTGATCGAGCCGGCCTTGGCGCCGGACGACAGCAGCCATTTGATGGTGCCTGCCATCTGCGCGGCCTGGGTCGGCACGTCGTAGCTCAGGTTGAGGTCGAAGGCGCCGGACTTCACGAGTTCGCAGGCGCCCTTGCGCTCGCCGCCGCCGGAGGTGGCGACGAACACTTTTCCGGTCAGGCCGGCCTCCTTCACCGCCGCCGCGGTGCCGATGTCCATGCCGTCCCAGAAGCCGACGATGCCGCAGAGATCGGGATTCTGCTTCAGCACCGTCTGGGTGATCGCCTTTGCCTTTGCGGCATCCCAGTCGGCCGCCTGGCTCGAGACCACCTTGATCTCCGGATGCTTGGCGAGCACGTTCTCGACGCCCTTGAGCGTGTAGGCGCTGGCCGCCGCCGAAAGCGCGCCCTGCACGATGGCGATCTTGTTCGACTTGCCCTGGCAGGCCTTCACCACGGCTTCAGTGTCCTTTTCGCCGATCTCGATCCAGTTGGCGCCGACGAAGGCCGACGAGCGATAGGCCGATCCCATGTTGATCTGGATGACGTAGATGCCTTCGTTCTCGGCGCGCTGCAGCAGCTTGGCGTAGGTCTGCACGTCCGGATTATGGATCACCATCACGGCCGGCTTCTCAGAGATCAGCGAGGTCACCGCCTGCGCGCCGGCATTGGTGTTCCAGTTGGGATCGCGGATCTCGAACTTGACGCCGTATGGCTCGAGCTCCTTCTTCATGCCGGCGTACCAGCCTTCGGTGAGGTCGAAGTTCATGGCGACCGGAACATAGGCCACCGTCTTGCCGGCGAGCGATTCCTTGAACGGCTTCTGGAACGGCTCGTCCAGGCCCTGCTGGGCCAGAGCCGGTGCGGCGATGGCCGCTAGCCCGAGCGCTGCGGCGATCACCTTGGCAGTCCTGACAGCGTATTTCATTGCTTCCTCCTTGGTCGTGATTGATCTTTTTGTGGCTTGGTTCAGATGTCGCCCTGCTGTGCCGTTTCTTCGTTGCGCGGATTCAGGAATGAATCGGTGATGACGGCGAGCAGCAGGACGACGCCCTTGACGAGGTTTTGTCCGGCGTAGGAGATGTCCATGATGGTCATGCCGTTGAGCATGGTGCCGATCAGCAGTGTTCCGATGATGACGTTGAGAACGCCGCCGCGGCCGCCCGACAGCCCGATGCCCCCGAGCACGACGACGAGAATGACGTCGTAGATCAGGGTCGAATTGAAGACGCGGGTTGGCATCGAGTTGACCGACGCCGCCATCACCAGGCCCGCAAAGCAGCCGATCAGGGCCGCGACGACATATTGCAGGACGATGATCGGCCGCGAGGGGATGCCGGTGACGCGGGCCGCATAGGGATTGTCGCCGATCGCGTAGATGTAGGCGCCCCAGCGCGTCTGCCGCAGCAGGAAGGCGACCACCACGCAGGCGATCGCAAACATCACGATCGAGGTCGGAATGCCGAGGATGGTACCTTGTCCGAGCCGCTCGAAGCCCTGCATGCCGTCGCTCCACTGCACGACGTCGAGCTGAAACAGCGCGGCCTGTCCGAGGCCGGCGAGCAGCAGGCCGGTCGCCAGCGTCGCAAACAGAGAAGGGACTTCGGCGTAGGCGATCAGCCAGCCATTGACCAGGCCGAAGGCGATCGTGAGCAGCACGGCCGTCAGCAGCGAGGCCGGCAGCGAGTGGCCGTTCTGCACCATCTGCAGCACGAGACCCGGAGGGACCGCGAGCGCTGCGATCAGCGAGATGTCGATGCCGCGCCCGATCACGACCAGCGCCATGGCAAGCCCGAGAATGCCGAGCACCGCCACGTTCTGCAGCAGCGTCAGCATGTTCTCGGGCGTCAGAAAGCCGCGCAGGAAAATCGAGAACGCCAGGAAGAGCACGGCGAATACGGCGAAGACGATCTCCTGTTGATTGAATCGCAATCGCTTCATTGCCTCGTCCTTCCTGCTTCTATGGCTGCGCCGTCGGCCTGGATCTCGTGCGGGAGCCGGTCGCGACGCGGCCGGGCCGCGTCCTGCCGGCGACCGCGGCGTCGACGAAGGCGCCGACGGCGTTGATGTAGGCCTCGATCGAGGTGCCGCGTCTGCGGTACTTCGCGCGCTTGACGTACCAGTCCTGCAGCAGCGGCTTGATCAGCGACGCCGTCAGCGTGACCTGGTCGATGGCGAACACCCCGCTGGCGACGCCTTGTTTGAGGACGTCGGCGATGATCTTCTCGGTCATCACCTCCATCTCGATGGCGCGCTGGCGCTCCGCGTGCGGAAACGACTTTGCCTCCATGAAGGAGAACACGAACCAGGGCTGCATCGCCTCGCTCATGCGAACGTGGGTGGCGATGATCCAGTGCAGGTGCTTGCGTGCATCCTGCTTCACGTTGGCGGGCGGTGCGGTGAGGACCTCGGCGGCCGTTTCGGCGACCTCGCCGAGGATCATCGATAGCAGCGTCGGCTTGCTGTCGAAATAGGTATAGAGGCCGCCCATGCTGAGGCCGGACGCCTCCGCGAGCTGGCGCAGCGTGGTGGCGTGAAAGCCGTGCTTGTTGGACAGCGTCAGCGTCGCGCCGATGATGCGCGTGAGGTTCGGAACGGCGAGATGCGGCTTCTGGACCCGGATGGAATCACGATGGCGTTCGAGAATGCGTGCGCAAAGCACGTCCATCGCGAACGCATTCGTCCCCGGCCGCTGACGCGCGAGACCCACGTTGCCTCCCTGGCTATGTCCCCGGATCTTTTCATTTGGTTGCCGATCCGGGTCGGGCTTTTCGCCCTTGCTCAATTCCTAGCCCACGAACCGCGGTTCGGAAAAGGGGGATGATCAATTTTTCTGAGAGAGCGCTCGCTCGTTTTTTGGGCCGCGCCGCGTCGCTTGCCTGGAGCCCGGCGCCGCTCCGGCGCTGTTCGGGAACTTTTCGCGCTGAAAGGTCAGCACAAATTCCCGGCACTCCGGCCGATCACGTTGCCGGTTAGACGGCCGTCACATTTCCGACGACGGGCGTGTGAGAAACTGCGCAGAGCGCCGGTTTGCTGATTCCATGCGAAAATCTGACGTGACGTGCCCGCATTGCCAGGCCGGCTATCGCCGGATCGAATTGACGTCGAAGGGCGGCATCGCCGGCGAGTTTCGATGCCTGGTGTGTGACCAGTTGATCGAGCTGATGGACGGTTCGACCGACGTCGCCTTTCGGCTGACCGTGCAGCCGGGCAAGACGTCCTACGCTTACTAGAGCCTTTTCCGCTCGGATCGGAGCGGAGCGGGCTCTAGACTCTTGTTTGACGCGTTTTCTTCACGCGAACCGGTCTCCACTTCGCTCGAAACGCTCCAGCGCCGACGTCCTTGCAAGCGAGGCGGTGAGCGATCGCGGCCCGCAATCATTCGCCGCGGATATCACTCGGGGCCTTGTTGGTCCAGCGGTGAAACGCACGCCTGAAGTTTGCCGCATCGCTGAAGCCGAGCGCCAATGCGATGTCGTCATTGGCCAGCGTCGTGCTGCGGAGATATTTCAGCGCAATCTGGGTCCGCAGCTCGTCGTGCAGCCCCCGGAAGGAAAAGCCCTGCTGACGAAGCTGGCGGCGCAACGACCGGTCGTTCACGCCGAGCAGCTTGGCGATCGCCTCGAAAGTCGGGGGATTGGCGATGTCGCGAAGCAGGATGGCGCGGATTTTTCCGGCCACGCCGGTCCGCAATCTCAAGTCTCCGAGCAAGTCGTCGCAGAGGGCGACGATGGTCGGGTACGTCGTCTTGTTGCCGAGATCGGCTCTCCGGTCCAGCAACTGCGCCTTGAAGACGATCTGGTTGGTCGGCTGATCGAAGCGCACCGGGCACCCGACATGATCGAGCGGAAGATCGAAATCCTGTGCCTGCGGATAGGCGAGCGTGATTTCAAAGGGAGCGAAGCTTGGTCCCATGATGTCGCGCATCAGCGAAATGTGGATGCCGATCTGCATCTCGGCGACGAACCGGTACAGCGCGGAATCGGCAAGTGCGTGCAGGTTGGGTTCGATGGTCCATCTCGCATGGGCCTTGTCCTCGCTGAATTCGATCGTCGCCAGCGGCGCGGCGAGCGCGTGGTAGCGCATCGCGAATTCCATTGCCTTGCGAAAGTCCGGGCAGCACAGCAGCGCATAGCCGTACATTCCGTAGGTCGAGATGTGGATCGATGCGCCGATGCGATAGGGCAGGTGACGGTCGGTCGACAGGCGCAGCGCGTTTTGACAAACCGTCATCAGCTGCGTCAGCGATATCCGCGCCTGCGGTGAGTGGACATCGGCCAGCGGAATACGGGTGTCGCGCAGGATGGCGTCGGCCGGGACGCCGGCGCCGGCCAGCATGTCGAAGACGGCGCCAAGCTTGGTCGTCTCATAGACCTTGTCGCCGGTGCCGACGGTCTGGATCTCGTTGCGGAGCCCACAGGCCTCTTCAGTCGCGTGGTTGGTTGCAAAGTGAACCAGCCTTTCCTTCGGTCGGAAAGCAGTGCGCCGCAAACCTGGCCCGAGTGGATTTCCGTTCGCAAGCCCTCGGAACATAGCCGGTTCGCGCCAAAACCCAAGACTCATCAATGGGCCTCCCTTGCTGCGCAGCAGCAAGACCGTCGCCATTGATGAGAGCACCTTGTCCGGTTGAGACCCCGCCGATGTCCGTTTCGGACCTTCACAAATCTCGGGCGTCACGCGAGGCTTCGTCCTAATGTCACACGGTCAGACCGTCGTGATGCAGCACGGCAGACCACACGATCCGCTCGCTTAGAACTGCGGACGCAACGGTCGGAGGACATGCCAGGTCGAGGGAGGCTTCCATGGTTGGAAGGCTGATTCAGACTGCCCAATCCGCCTATCACTATCCGCTCATCTTCAAGCAGCTTTGGCACACGCCGAGCGTCCAGGCGCCGGACCAGGAGATCGTCTATCGCGATCTCAAGCGCCAGACCTATCGACAGACCAGAGAGCGGATCGGCCGTCTCGCCTCGGCGCTCAGCAAGGCCGGCGTCCAGCCCGGCGACACCGTCGGCGTGCTCGAATGGGACAGCCATCGTTTCCTCGAAGCGTTTTTCGCGATCCCGATGATGGGGGCCGTGCTGCAGACGGTGAACGTCCGCCTGTCGCCGGAGCAGATCGCCTATACGATCGATCACGCCGGCGCGTCGACGCTGCTGGTCAATGATGAGTTCGTCGGATTGCTTGAGGGCATCAAGGCGCAGTTGCCCAAGGTCAAGCGGATGATCGTGATGTCGGACAAGCCGTCGCCGCAGACCGGCAGCCTGTCCTTCATCGGCGAGTATGAGGGCCTGCTCGCGGCGGCCTCGCCGGATTACGACTTTCCCGATTTCGACGAGAACACCCAGGCCACCACCTTCTACACGACCGGCACCACCGGTCTGCCGAAGGGCGTCTATTACAGCCACCGCCAGCTCGTGCTGCACACGATCGCCGGTCTCGCACTGTTCGGCATGGCCGGGTCGCAGGGGCGCTTCTCGCGCGACGACGTCTACATGCCGATCACGCCGATGTTCCACGTTCACGCCTGGGGCTTTCCATGGTCGGCGACGCTGGCCGGCACCAAGCAGGTCTACCCCGGCCGCTACGAGCCGGCGATGCTGGTCAAGCTGATCAAGAGCGAAGGCGTCACCTTCACCCACGGCGTGCCGACCATCCTGCAGATGCTGCTCAACGCCGCCGCTGCGGCCAAGGTCGATCTCAAGGGCCTCAAGATGGTGATCGGCGGCTCTGCGTTGCCGAAGGCGCTGGCCAAGCAGGCGATGGAGGCCGGCATCGACATCTTCGCGGGTTACGGCATGTCGGAGACCGGCCCGCTTGCCGCGGTCTCCCATGTCCAATCCAGGGATCTCAGCGGCGATCCTGACGGCGAGGTCGAATTCCGCACCCGCGCCGGCATGGCCGGCCCGCTGGTCGATTTGCGCATCGTCGATCCCGACATGAAGGACGTGCCGCATGACGGCAAGTCGCCCGGCGAGATCGTGCTGCGGGCGCCCTGGCTCACCCAGGGCTACTTCAACAATCCCGAGGGCTCGGAGCAGCTCTGGGAAGGCGGCTATCTGCACACCAGCGATATCGCCGTGGTCAGCCCGGGCGGCTACGTCCAGATCACCGACCGGATCAAGGATGTGATCAAGACCGGCGGCGAATGGGTCTCCTCGCTGCAGATCGAGGATCTGATCTCGCAATGCGCCGGCGTGGCCGAGGCCGCGGTGATCGGCGTCAAGGACGAGAAATGGGGCGAGCGGCCGCTCGCTCTCGTGGTCAAGAAACCGTCCGGTGCCGACGGCCTCAGCGACGACGCCATCAAGGATCATCTCAAGCTGTTCGCCGACAAGGGCGTGATCTCGAAATACGGCATCCCCGGCAAGATCCTGTTCATCGACAGCATTCCAAAGACCAGTGTCGGCAAGATCAACAAGAAGGAGCTGCGCGAGCTGTACGGCGACATGTGACGGCTCGACACAGCCAAGAGCGGATCGAGGAGGACGACATCATGAGCAACTTCACTTTGGCCGGCCTCGGCGAACACGTTGGCAAGGAGCTCGGACTTTCCGACTGGGTCGCGATCGATCAGCAGCGTATCGACAATTTCGCGTCCTGCACCGGCGACCATCAATGGATTCACGTTGATGTCGAACGCGCGAGGCGGGAGAGTCCGTTCCGCGGTCCGATCGCGCATGGCTATCTGACGCTCGCGATGGTGGCGCCGCTGGCGATGCAGGTCGGCATCATCCCGCGCGATGCCGCCGCCGGGTTGAACTACGGGGTCGACAAGGTGCGCTTCCTGGCGCCGGTGCCATCAGGCGCGCGGGTGCGGCTGAGAGTCGTGCTGTCCGGCGTTGAGCCGAGGGACGGCGGCCAGGTGATCATGAAAACCCTGAACACGCTGGAGGTCGAAGGTTCCGAGAAGCCGGCGCTGATCGCCGAAACGCTGGCCCTTCTGATCCCCGCGGCGGGAGCAAAGCAATGAGCACGGAAAATCGCAGTCCGGAGTCCCCGGCGTCTGACATGTCCGAGGCGGCGTCCAGGAATACGCTGGCGCTCAATCCGCTGGTCGGCATCCAGGGGCAGGACCTCGTCGAGGGCGCCGGCATCCTGTTCAAGGCGGTCATCAACGAGCCGAAGGTCGCGACCGAGCAGTGGCTGTCGTTCGTCGGCGAGCTCGGCTCGATCGCCGCCGGCAAGTCCGAGCGCGCACCGAAGGCCGGCGACAAGCGGTTTGCCGATCCGACCTGGAAGGAGAGCTCGCTGCACTCCGGCCTGCTCAAGGCCTATCTGGCGTGGGGCGAGGCGGTCAACGGCCTGGTCGACAAGACCAGCCTCAGCAACATCGACAAGCAGCGCGCGCATCTGATCACGGATATCCTGATCGATGCGGTCGCGCCGACCAACACGATGCTCACCAACCCGGCGGCGGTCCGCAAGTTCATCGACACCGGCGGGCAGAGCCTGTGGAGCGGCCTGAAGAACTACATCGGCGATCTGACGCAGAATCGCGGCATGCCGTCGATGGTGGATATGAGCGCGTTCAAGGTCGGGGAGAACCTCGCGACCACGCCGGGTGCGGTGATCTTCCGCAACGAGCTGATCGAGTTGATCCAGTACACCCCGACGACGCCGACGGTTAGGAAGCGGCCGCTTTTGATCACGCCGCCGCAGATCAACAAGTACTACGCGCTCGACCTGTCGCCGGACAAGAGCATGGTTCGCTTCCTGCTGGAGAGCGGCTTCCAGGTCTTTGCCGTGAGCTGGCGCAACCCGACCGCGGCGCATCGCGACTGGGGGCTCGACACCTATGTCGCGGCGCTCGACGAGGCGGTCGACGCGGCGCGCGAAATTTCCGGCAGCGCGGACATCTCCATGATGGGATCCTGCTCCGGCGGCATCACCTCGACGGCCTATTTCGCGACGCTCGGCAGCGCCACTGAAAAGAAGATCAAGAATTTGGTGCTGGCCGTCTGCCTGCTCGATCCCAACTCGGCCGAGGAGAGCACGTTCGGCTGCCTGATGACGCCGGAGACCATGCGCGCGGCCAAGGCGACGTCGCAGCTGCGCGGCATCGTCGATGGCCACGACCTGGCGCGGATGTTCGCCTGGATGCGGCCCAACGACCTGATCTGGAACTACTGGGTCAACAACTACCTGCTCGGCAACCAGCCGCCGGCGTTCGACATTCTCTATTGGAACGCCGACACGACCCGCCTGCCGGCGGCGCTGCACGGCGACTATCTGGATCTCTATTTCTCCAACCCGTTCGTCAACGCCGGCAAGCTGACGCTCAACGACAAGACCATCGACATGAGCAAGGTCAAGGCCGACAGCTACGTCGTCGCAGGGGTGACCGACCACATCACGCCGTGGAAGGGCGTCTACAAGACCGCGCAGATCATGGGCGAGGGCACCACCTTCGTGCTGTCGAACAGCGGGCACCTACAGAGCCTGCTCAATCCGCCGAGCAATCCCAAGGCGTCGTTCATGATCGGGCCGATCTCCACGGACAAGCCCGATGCGTTCATGGCCTCGGCGGAGAAGCGCAAGGGCAGCTGGTGGCTCGACTGGCGCGACTGGCTGCAGGCGCGTTCGGGTGACGAGGTGGCGGCGCCCGCTTCGCTCGGCAGCGCGCGCTATCCATCCCTTGGCGCGGCACCGGGGACCTACGTCTTTGACTGACGATCTCACCAGCGCTGACAAGGCCGGCCCGGCGGCGGTTGCGCAGCGCGGCACGATCGAGACGCGGCAAATCACGATCGACGCCCAGCTGCTTCAGGTCGCGATCCGGCACGGCGACGGCAGCGGGCCGCCGCTATTGCTGTTCAACGGCATCGGCGCCAATTGGGAGCTGGCGAAGCCGTTCCTCGATGCGCTGACCGGCACCACCGCCATCATCTTCGACGTGCCCGGCATCGGCGGATCGCCAAGGCCGGCATGGCCCTATCGTCCGTCGACCCTGGCGCGGCTTGCCGCCGGGCTCGTCGCGGAGCTGGGCTACGCCGAGGTCGATGTCGCCGGCGTGTCCTGGGGTGGTGGCATCGCGCAGCAATTCGCGCATCAGTTTCCAAAGCGCTGCCGCCGCCTGGTGCTCGCCGCGACCGCGCCCGGTTTCACCATGGTGCCGGCAAGCCCGTCGGTGCTGTGGAAGATGGCGACGCCGCGCCGCTACACCGACAAGGGCTACATGAAGACGATCGCCGCCGACATCTATGGCGGGGCGTTTCGCGACGATTCGTCATTGATCGGCCGGCATGCGGCCGCGATGCACGGCGCGCGCAGCACGGGTTACTTCTACCAGCTGCTCGCGATGACCGGCTGGACTAGCCTGCCCTGGCTGTGGTCGCTGCCGCAGCCGACGCTGATCCTGATGGGGCGCGACGATCCGCTGGTCCCTCCGGTCAACGGTCAGATCATGGCGAGCCTGATCCCGAACGCCGAGCTGCGCCTGATCGACGATGGACATCTGTTCATGGTGACGCGGCCAACGGAAACCGCCGACCTGATCGAAGCGTTTCTGGCTGACGAAAGCCGTCTGGCCGTGTCGTCATCCCTGCTCTCGCGAACGACGAGCTACTTCAGGGATCTCGTTCTAACGTCCGGAGGCGGACAGCAGAAGCCTTAAACACAGCAACCAGGGAGGATATCGTGACCGACAATACCTCTTACATCGATATGCTGCGGAAGTTCGGCAGTGATCTCGGCTTGCCGAAGCTGAACGTGGACGAATTGCTGCAGGCCCAGAAGAAGAACCTGGAGGCGCTCGGCCAGAGCGCGAAGGTTGCGGCCCAGGGCGCGCAATCGGTGGCGCAGAAGCAGCGCGAGGTGATTGAGGCGGGCTTGCGCGAGGCCTCGACCTTGGCGCGCGAGTACAAGCCGCTCGGCAAGATTCATGAGAACCTCGCCTTGCAAACCGAGTTCGCGCGAAAGGTGTTCGATATCGCGGTCAAGGGCGCGCAGGACAGCGCGTCGACGGCGCGGCAGTCGACCACGGAAGCGGTGAAGATCATCCAGGACCGGATGAAGGAGAATTTCGAGGAGTTCCGCGCCAGCGTCCGCCCGAACAAGCCAACCTGACGTCACGTTGAGATGAATCCCGGCAGGGCGTGGGTCCTGTCGGGAGCGCGATAAGGGCGAAGCATCGCCATGCATCAGGGAGCATACCATGGCTAACGCGCAGGCGACACGGCCACCCAAGCCCGATTACGAGCCGCCGCCGATCAATGGTGATTTCTACGGGATTGCCACCGTCCTCAACGACAAGGAGCGCGCGCTGGTGCAGCGCGTGCGCGCATTCACCGAGGGCGTGGTCGCGCCGGTCATCGAGGAGTTCTGGAGCCGCGACGAATTTCCGTTCGCGATC
>Ga0209233_1001050_pt1 | contig 11567 bp, 12 predicted proteins | sample AraplaCL_Cvi_mCL_FD_184269 | JGI IMG/M metagenome (GOLD analysis project Ga0209233, IMG submission 184269) | Arabidopsis root microbial communities from the University of North Carolina, USA - plate scrape CL_Cvi_mCL (SPAdes) (version 2) | ecosystem: Host-associated > Plants > Roots > Endosphere... | reverse complement strand
CGATCGCATGCTCGCCGCTCTCGTGCCGATATTGACGGTGGTAATGACCGGCATGGTAGCGATCATTATGATGGCGATCCTGCTGCCCATCTTGAGTTTGAGCAGTTCCATTCAGTGAGAAATGGCCATGAAAAAGTATAGTTCTGCCTCTGTCGGCGCGGTCGGCGTGCGCCGCAACCTGCCGGCGAACATGATGCGCAGCGCGGGCTTCACCCTGATCGAAATGATCGCCGTGCTCGTGCTGATCGGCATCGTCATGGGCGTGGTCGCCAACCGCGTCGGCGACAGCATCAATCGCGGCAAGGTCAACGCCGGCATCGCGCAGATGCGCTCGCTGGCGACCAAGGTCGAGAACTACGCGCTCGACAACGGCGGTCCGCCGGCGAGCCTCAATGATCTGGTCGCGCGCCCGAGCAGCGCGTCGAACTGGAACGGGCCGTACGCGACCGAGTCCGCGCTCAAGGATCCGTTCGGCCATCCATTCCAGTACAAGTCGCCGGGCGATGACGGCCGCGATTTCGATATCGTCTTTCTTGGTAAGGACGGTCAGCCGGGCGGCGACGGCTTGAACAAGGACGTCGGCAACTGGCAATGACCCGCGCCGGCTGAGTCCGCGTGCTTCGATGATGAACAACTTGCGAGCGTCGCGCGGCTTCAGCCTGATCGAAATCATCGCGGTGGTGTTTCTGATCGCGTTGGCGATCGGCGCCGTGTCGATCTCGTTCTCCAAGAGCATGAGCGGCGCGAAGGTGCAGGCGGCGACGCGTGACATGATCGCCGCGCTGCGCTTCACGCGCGGGCAGGCCATCGTCAAAGGCAAGGAAACCACCTTCGATCTCGATCTGGCGAACAACAGCTACACGGCGCCGGGCCGCCCGTCGGTACAACTGCCGAAGAACATGCGCCTGACCATGTACACCGCCGACCAGGAAATCACCAGCGAAACCTCCGGGCGCATCCGTTTCTTCGCCGACGGCGCCTCGACCGGCGGCCATATTTCCGTGCTCATGGAGCGCGTGGAGTGGCGCATCAACGTGGACTGGCTCACCGGTTCGGTCACGCGCGAGGAGTTGCACAAGTGAGCGCGCGACTACCCAACGCGATGGCGCGGCAGCAGGGCGGTTTCACCTTGATCGAGCTGATCGCTGCGTTCGTCATTTTCGCGATCGGTTTCGGCGTGCTGCTCGAAGTGCTCGGCGACTCGATGCGCACCACGCGACAGGCACAGCAGGCCACCCAGGCCGCGCTGTATGCGCAGTCGCTGCTCGACGTGCAAGGCATCGGCCAGCCGCTTCAGGAAGGCGGCAGCAGCGGCGATTTCGACGACACCTATCATTGGCAGCTCAATGTCGTGCGCTTCCAGCCGCAAATCGCGACGGCAGGATCGACTTTGGCGCAGGCGATGCCGACGCCCGGTCAGCCCGAGCTGTTTCAGCTCGAACTGGTCGTGAGCTGGGGCAATCAGTATCTGCAACACCACGCGCGTTTCGTGACCTTGCGTTCGATGGCGCAGAAGCCGCCGGGCTACAACGGCGTGCCCGGAATCTGACGACCATGCGCATGCGATCTCGCCAGCACGGATTCAGTCTGCTCGAAGTGATGCTTGCCATCCTGCTGCTCGGGCTGCTGCTCGCGGGCGCGTACAGCGGCATCACCGCCGCGGTGCACAGCATGAGGTCGGGCGAAGCGGTGATCGAACGCGTCGACAAGGTGCGCACGGTGCAGGAATTTCTGCGGCATCAGATTTCGCGCATCCTGCCGTTCCCGTACGCGCAGCAGGGAACCATTCCGATCGTGTTCGAGGGCGATGGCAAATTCATGCGCTTCGTCGCACCGATGCCCGGCTATCTCTCGCGCGGCGGCGCGTACGTGCAGACGCTGACGCTCGCGCAGGGCAACGACGGTGACACGCAGCTCGTCTTCACGAGCACGCTGCTCAACGGTTTCAACAAGGACAAGAACAAGACGAGTGAAGACTCGACCGTGGTTCTGCTCGATCACATTGAAGAAGGCACGTTCCGTTATCGCGGCTTGAATCAGCAGGGCGAGTTGATGAAGTGGGGCGACGGTTGGAAGGACAGTTCCACGACGCCGCTGCTGGTGGGCGTGGATCTGCGTCTTGCCGATGGCCGCCGGATTCAGTGGCCGCAGATGGAGATACCGCTGATGATGGACGTGGGCGCCCGCCGCGCAGGGCCGACGGGGTTGAGTCGATGAACGGCATTGCGCTTCGAGGCAAGCATCCCTCGCGCCGGGAACGAGGAGTTGCGTTGATCCTGGTCATGTGGGTGGTTGCATTCATGACCGTGCTGCTCGGCAGCTTCGCGCTGATTGCGCGTACCGAGAATCTCGAGTCACGGCACATGTTCGACACGACCGCCGCGCGTTACGACGCGATCGCCGGTGTCGAACTCGCGCTGTTCCAATTGCGCAACCCCGACCCGATGCAGCGCTGGGTCGCCGATGGGCGGTCCTACGAAATCCCTTACGAGGGCGCGATCGTACACGTGGAGATCACGAACGAATCCGGCAAGATCGATCTCAATGTCGCCGACAGCACCACGCTGATGACGTTGTTCCAATTCGCCGGGCTCGACCTCGGCGCGGCCGAGGCGGTGTCGGATGCGATCCAGGATTGGCGCGATGTCGACAACGACGTACGCCCGCACGGCGCCGAGGCGCAGCAGTACGCGGCTGCGGGCCTGGACTACGGTCCGACCAATCTGCCGTTTCAGACGGTATCCGAAGTGCAGCAGGTGCTCGGGATGAATTACGAGCTTTTTAAAAGGATCGAGCCTGCGATCACGCTGTATTCGGGATCGCGTACGCCCAATCCTGCCTACGCGCCGTTCGAGGCGCTGATGGCCATTCCGGGAATGACGACGCAGCTTGCGCAGCAGATCATCGCGGCGCGTCAAGCCGCGCCGCCGGGAACCACCGGTGCGATCGAGGGTCTGACTCTCCCGGGAGGCGGTGCTGTCATGGCCACGGGCGGCGGCGTCACGTATAGTATTAAGTCCAAGGCTACCCTCCAGAACGGTGTCAGCATCACGTTCGACACGACCATACGCATGGGCGGCATGAGTTCGTCGGGGAGGCCATATACGGTGTTGCGCTGGCGTGACGGCGAAGCTTCGTAGCGCATGCCTTATCGAGGGAGGGAGCTTGCGTCGCGGCGGTCGCGCTGGACGCCCGTTACCTTTTGTTACGTTTTGAGAACTTATCCTTGCCGGCACAGTCTTTAAGCGGCCGGTTGCGTTGCGAGCAAGAACAAATCAATACAACTTTGACATCCCGATATTTTGCCGATGAATGCGACTTCCGCCATCAATGTTCAGCTCGCACGTGTACGCCTGCGTTACGCGAATAGCGGGCTGCCGAAGTTCTTCGCCTGGTGGGGGCGGGAACTGAAGAGCTTGCTGCCGCAGCGCTGGCGCGAGATGTTCTCCGAAGGGGCTCAAGAGCTGCTCGTTGACGCGAACGCTGGCGAAGTCGGCGTGTGGCGGCAGTCGAGCGGACGTTGCGTCGAGTACGGGCGGATTCGGCGCGATCAGGCGGTCGACGATCAACGCAACGAGTTTTCCCGCCTGCGCGACCGCATCGACGATCCGGGTCTGCGCGTGTTCTATTGCATCCCGCTGGCACGCGTATTGCGGCGCGAGCTGAACCTCCCTGCCGCGACGGAAGACAAGTTGCGCCAAGTGCTCGCGTTCGAAATGGACCGGCAGACGCCGTTCAAGGCCGACCAGGTCTATTTCGACTATCGCATTGCGCATCGCGATGCGGCGGCGAAGAGCCTCAAGGTCGATCTTCATGTCGTGCCGCGTGCGCAGCTCGATCAGGAACTGGCCGCAATCGCCGGGCTCGGCATCGCGCTCGACGGTGTGGATTGCTGGCGCAGCGGACCGGGCAACGGGCGTGCCGGGCTCAATCTGCTACCGCAGGAGCGGCGCGTGAAGCGCGTCAATCAGCGCCTGCGCCTCAATCTTGCTTTGGGTGCGGCGGCGATCGTGCTGTTCGTCATTGCCGGCATCCTGTTTCTCAACAATCGCCAGACCGCGCTCGACACGATGACCGCGGAGGTCGAGAAGGCGAAGGCCGATGCCAAGCAGACCGCGGCGCTGGCCAAGCGGCTTAAGGACAACACCACGTCGGCGAGCTACCTGTACCGTCTCAAGCGCGATACGACGCCGATGACGGCGATGCTCGCCGATCTGACCAAACGGCTTCCCGACGACACCTTCCTCGAACGCATGACCGTCGACGAGAAGGGCAAGGTCGAAGTGCAGGGGCAGAGCAACAATGCGAACAAGCTGATCGACGGCCTGCAGAAATCCGAGGTCCTCGATAACGCTGCGTTCATCGGCACCGTGCAGCCGGATGCGCGCACGAAAAAAGATCGCTTCACGATGAACTTCCAGCTGCACAAGCGGCCCGATGCGGAGGCGCCCGACAAGGAGAAGAAACCGGGCGACAAAGCCGGCAAGCCAGCGGGGGATGCCAATGCGCCTGCTGCCTGAGTCCGCGCGCAGTCAGCGCTTCCTCGCCGTGGTGCTGCTGTTGATCTCCCTGCTGCTTGCCTACCTGCTGTTCGTGCACTGGTGGCTCGTGGCGCCGTATCTGGCGATGCGCGAGCAGTACTACGATCTGAAGGATCAGCAATTTCATTTCGCCGAGCTGATCCAAAGCAAGCCGCAGATCGAACGCCAGCTCAAAGAGGTCGCCGGGCTCGAGCAGGAGAATCAGGCGTTTCTCACCGACGCCGACTCGGCCAGTGCGTTTTCGGATCTTTCCGAAAGGCTCAAGCGCGCGGTCGAGCAGAACCTCGAGCCGAATGCGCGCTGCACGGTCAACGGTATTTCGCCGTCGGGCAACCGCTCGCCCGAGGTGTATTTGCGCGTCTCTGCAAACGTGAACATGAGTTGCCAGTCGGAGAGTTTTGCCAAGGTGCTCTACACGCTGGAGACGAGCAATCCGTACCTGTTCGTGGATCACTTGGTGATGTACCGCATGCAGCCGATGTTTACGCCCGGTACCAAGGCCCCGACCGGAGCGACGCTGGTCAGCGCGCAGTTCACCCTGTCCGGTTTTCTGCGCCAGCCCGGCGGTGAAAAGGGGGGCGGCAAATGAACCTGCGCGTCTCCCGTAGTCTGACGATGGCGTTGGCCGGAATCTGCGGCTTTCTGCTCGTTCTCGTCGTGCTGTTCTGGTTCGGCGTGGGGCGCGGCTACAGCTGGTGGCCGCTCGATCCGCTCGACGAGGCCGCGGGCAAGAAGAAGCTCGTAAATGCGCAATACCGGCTGGGGGCGTGGGACAACTTCGCCGAACTCAACGCTCGTCCGCTATTCAACGAGGACCGCCGGCCGACGCCGCCGATGCCGGCCGACGGGCCCAATGTGGCGCCGATTCCCAAGCTCGACGTGATACTGTCCGGCGTCATCATCACGTCGAAGGTGCGCATGGCCCTGGTCAAGGAGAAGGGCAAGGAGAAGGCGATGACGGTCAAGGAAGGCGGGTCGATGCCGGGCGAGTGGTCGGCTTGGAGTCTGGCCGAGGTCAAACCGCGCGGCGCGGTGTTCAAGAATTCCGCCGGAGAAAGCGCGACCGTGGAACTCATCCCTGTGGCCAGCAGTCAGAAACCCACGCCGCCACCGCCTCCGCGCACGTCGGCACCCGCTCCCGCTACCCCGGGCCAACCACCGCAAGCCGGCCAGCCGCAACAAGTTCTGCCGCCCCCGGGCCTACCCGTGGCGCCGGAAGCGGCGGCCGCGACAGCAGATTTGCAGCAGCGCATCGATGCGCGCCGACAGCAGATTCGCGAACAGCAGCAACAGCAGCAACAACAACCGCCGCAGCAACCGCCGCCGGAATCGCCGCAGCCTGTGCAGCAGCAATAAATTCGAGTTTGAGAGGTATTAGGTAATGTCAATGAAAGCTGTATTTTTGAGCCTGTGCGTCGCGCTGGCGTTTTCGATGGTCGGCTGTGGTCGATCCAAACCGGAGTCGTCCAAGGCCGCCACTGCAGAGGCGGTAACCGAGCAGGAAGCCGCGCCGTCGCCGCCGGATGCGCCGCCGCCAAAATCCACCGCGGCGCCCGTCGCGGCGAAGCCTGCGCCTGCGCCGCCACAGCCGGTGTCGTTTACTCCGTTGGCGCCTGGGAAAGATCCCCCTGGAGATGCCGAGCGCCAGAAGCTGAACGATATTCGTGCGAAACAGGCCGAAGCGCTCAAGCGTGAGCAGGAGCAACGGGCTGCCCAGTTGCGCAATCAGCCAGAGAGCAATGATGCCCAGTAACTGCAGCTTGCCATTTGAAGGAGTGCTGAAGTGATCCTACGTCAACGCCCCGCCATCGTGATCTTGTTTGCCGTGCCCGTGCTGCTTGCCGGTTGCGCGAACCTGCCCGGCATGAAGCAGGATGCCGTGAATGCAGACCTTGCTGCAGACAAGCCGGTGCAGCCGGCGCCGCCGTATCATGCGCCGGATGAGTCGAAGCCGATCACCATCAAGCAAGGCAGCAAGCCGCGCACGGACTCCACCCTGACGCCCGGCACCGGGCAGCTGATCAACTACGATGCGGCCCGGGTAGCTCCGGCGAAGGGCGAGTCGGGCGGTTCGGGTGAGATCACGTTCAACTTCGAGAACCTGCCGATCCAAGCGGTGGTGCAGAACATCCTCGGCGGGTTGCTCAACGAGAACTACACGATCTCACCGGCGGTGACCGGCAACGTCACGTTCTCCAGCTCCAAGCCGGTGTCGATCGATCAGGCGATGCCGATCCTCGAAATGTTGTTGGCGTGGACGAACAATGCGGTCGTGCGCAAGCAGGGCCGTTACGAAGTCGTGCCGGTCAAGGACGCCATCGCCGGCAGCCTGAGCCCGGGCCTGTATTCGATTAAAGCGGTGCCCGGTTATCAGGTGCGCGTGTTCCCGCTCAAGTACATTTCTCCGAAAGAGATGGAGAAGCTGCTCAAACCGTACGCGAAACCCGACGCGATCGTCTCCGCCGACAACTCGCGCGCGATGATTGTCATGGCTGGTACCGCATTCGAGCTACAGGCGTACGAGCACACGATCAATGTCTTCGACGTCGACTGGCTCAAGGGCATGTCGGTCGGTGTGATCGGCCTGCGCAACATGGAAGTCACCAAGCTCATGCCCGAGCTCGACAAGATGTTCGGCGACAAGGCGGACACGCCGATCGCGGGTATGTTCCGCTTCATTCCGATGGAGGCGACCAATTCGATCGTCGTCATTACGCCGCAGCCGGATTACCTCAAGCGTGCGCAGGAGTGGATCTATCGCCTCGACCTCGGCGTCGGCGAGAACGGTACGCAGCTTTACGTCTACGACGTGAAGAACGTGAAGGCGGTTGAGCTGTCGGATCATCTCAATGCGATCTTCACCGGCAAGAGCAGCGGAGTGTCGTCGAAGAGCAATTCGGGCAATACCGCGCCTGGGTTACGCGGCAGCAATATCGGCGGTTCGCTGTCGAGCGGCATCGGTAGTGGCGCGACGAGCATCAACAATCAACGTCCGTCCACGCCGAGTCTCACGACGACGGGAGGCGGCACACCGCTCGGTGGTAACAAAGACACCGATATCCGCATCACGCCGATCGAAGAGAACAACCAATTGCTCGTGATGGCGACGCCGGGTGAGTACGACTCGATTCTCGCCGCGATCCGCCGGCTCGACGTGTCGCCGCTGCAGGTGCAGATCGAAGCGAAGGTGCTCGAAGTGAAACTGCAGGGCGAGCTAAGTCTTGGCGTGCAGTGGTGGTTCGACGGGCTGATCAATCAAAACGTCAACAATAACTCGCAAGCCGCCACGGGCTACCAGTATGGACCGGGGTTCACTAGCAACGCGGGCGACAGGCACCGCTCGTCGCTTGGTGGCGGCGGCAGCGCTTTGCCCGCCAACAACGGCGGGTTGTTCTATTCGTTCTTGAACAAAAATTTCCAAGTTGCGATCAACGCGCTGCAAACCAGCGGCACGGCGAAGACGCTGTCCGCGCCGTCGTTGGTCGTACTCAACAATCAGCAGGCGAACATTACGGTCGGTGATCAGATACCGATTCAAACCATTTCGTACAATCCCTACGGAACGGCGGTCACTGGCTCGACCACATCGTCGGCTTTGAGCACGATCGGCTCCACGCAGTACGTCAGCACGGGTACGACCTTGCAGATCACGCCGCGCGTCAATCCGGGTGGTCTGGTCTACATGGACGTGGCGCAGGAAATTACCACCCCGGGTACCGCCCCCGCCGGCAGCAACCCGCCAATCAGTCAGCGCGACTTGAATACGCAGATCGCCGTGCAGAGCGGTCAAACCGTGCTGCTGGGCGGATTGATCCGCGAGGACAACACCAACAGCAACTCCGGCGTTCCACTTCTCAGCAGCATTCCCGTCGTCGGCAACCTGTTCAAGAGCACCGACAACCAGCGCACGCGCACGGAGATCATCGTTTTGATTACTCCGCGAGTGATCTACAACGCCGAGGATGCGCAGACGATCACCCAGGAATACCAGGACAAGTTCGAATCGCTCGCGCCGCTGCGTGCTAAGCAAAAGGCGCAGAAGGCCGGAGCAGTGCCGGAAGATGGGCAGGGCGCCGTCGTCACTCCCATTCCTGCAACAGCGCCCGCGAATGCGCCGGCGCCCATTGAAAAACCGAAGCAGTGATTACGGATATGAATAGAGCCAAGATTTTATTTCTCGCTTGCGGGGTCGGTATATCGGCGCTTCTCACTGTCGGTTGTGCGAAGAAAGATCCGGCGGAACTCGTTCGCCAACGGGCGACAGAGCGCTGGGATCTTCTCGCTGAGCGCCATGCCGTCAAGGCCTACGACTACCTGAGCCCGGGGTACCGTTCCACGCACACGCTTGAGCAGTACGTGGCCTTCGTCGCTACCGCGCGAGTGCAGTGGAAGTCGGCGAAGGTTGAATCGGTGCAATGCGAAGAGAAAGAGGTGTGCACGGCAAAGCTCACCGTCATCACGGTTCTCCCCGGCGCGGTCATTCAGCGGCCGAGCGACATGGAGTACGCCGCACCTGTGGTCGAGAAATGGGTAAGCAGTGATGGGCAGTGGTACTTCCTACCCGATTCGAAGGTCGAGGGAAAGAACGTAGCCGAAGAAGCCGCATCGACGCACGCACTGACACCTCCCCTGGCTCCCGCGGCATCGGCCCCGTCCCCAGCGCAGCCGGCAGCAGACAAGGGCAACAAAGAGAACCACTAGTGGCAGATGGGTGAGAGGTTGTGAGGGTTATAGGACCTCACTCTCGCCGTTTCACCCCAGTTGCCCCAAGTTTGGAGTCTCGTAACATCCTGAGCAGGCTGCCTTTTTAGGGGCGCGGCGACGGGTTGGGAAGCCCTGGAAAATAGTCACCGCGGGGAGTTGCGTTGACAATGCGGATATCGTAAGCTTGAAGTGCTGTTGCTTGGACTCGTCGGGACTTCTTGCTGAAAGGCGGGGGTACGAATGGGCGGGCCGGCAAAAACATAAGCCCTGTGACCGAAAGGAGTTTAGTAATGAAAAGAACCAGTCTTACGACTGCCGTCATCGCCGGTATCGCCGGTGTTGCTGGCATTTCCAACATGGCGAGCGCCGTCTATTTGAACAACGACGGCCTGGGTCAGGTCCTCATCTACCCGTACTACACTGTCAACGCTGGCAACACCACGCTGCTGACGGTTGTCAACACGACTGCTGCTGGTAAGGCCGTCAAGGTCCGCTTCCTCGAAGCGTACGACAGCCGCGAAGTCCTCGACTTCAACCTCTATCTGTCTCCGCACGACGTGTGGACGGCGGGTGTGGTTCCGGTCGGCCAGGGCGCCGGCGTGTGGACCAACGACAACAGCTGTACGGTCCCGACCGTTCCGACGGGCGGTGCGGCCAATGCCTATCCGTTCCAGACGAGCGCGTTCGACGGCGGCGTTCTGCCGACCGACGGCGGCCCGACGGACGTCACTCGTACGCTCGAAGGTTATGTCGAGCTGATCGAAATGGGCACCGTGACCAACACGACCAACAACAGCCTGAAGGCCATTACACATAGCAATGGCGTTCCGTCGAACTGCGGCCAGGTCTATGGCGCGTGGAACGGTGGTTACTGGGCTTCCGACGCCTCGATCGACATCGGTCCGTCGACCGGTGGTCTGTTCGGTTCGGGCGCGATCGTCAACGTCGCGGAAGGCGTGATCTCCGGCTACAACGCCGACGCCATCGACCAGTTCTACACCGCGAACGACCTGATCACGCACCACACCGCTCCGGGTTCGCTGTCGCCGTCGATCGCTAGCGCGACCTCGACCACCAGCTATGTGTTCGCCCCGAGCCCGACCTCGAGCACCCCGACGCTGATCACCACGACCTACGCCGCTGGCGTGGACGCGGTCTCGTCGCTGTTCATGGCCGACGCGATCTACAACGAGTATTGGACCAGCGGCGGTACGGCTGCCAACTCGGAATGGGTTGTCACGTTCCCGACCAAGCGTTTCTATGTTGACCCGGCCAGCGCCACGGGCGGTCTGAGCCCGTTCGACGTTCTGTTCACGAGCAAGAACGGCGGTACGTCGTGCGCCTCGATCGGCATCAGCAGCTACGATCGCGAAGAGAAGTCCCCGGCTGGTTCGATCAACTTCTCGCCGGCGCCGGTGTACGGCAATGCGCTGTGCTACGAAGCTCAGGTTGTTACCTTCAACCAGGGTAAGGGCGCCAGCGTGGTGCTCGGCTCGAACCTGACGGCCAACATCAACACCGGTGCGAACAACGGCTGGGTGCAGATCGACCTGTACGGCAAGTCCCCGGCGAACCACATCCTGCCGGCTTCGTACACGATCAACAGCAGCAACGTGTTCCGCGGTCTGCCGGTCACGGGCTTCTGGGTGGCTGAGCTGGTCAACGGCAACGTCGGTGGCGTTCTCTCGAACTACTCGGCGCTGTTCCGTCACAAGCTGCACCGCACCTGCGCCCAGACCTCGGGTTCCACCTGCTCCTAATAGGGGCTGGGGTTTAGGTGATGTAGTGTTACAGGACAAGGGGGAGCTTGCGCTCCCCCTTGTTTTTTTTTGTTTAAGTGGTTGAAAAAAGCGGACAAATGGTGTATGCGTGCTTTGCACCTTTATCCATAATTCGTTGTTGACTACAAAACGTTGTTGATTACAAACAATAGCCTTGCGGAATACGGAGAAAAATATGTTGAAGAAATTATGCTTGACCAGCCTGGCGCTGGTGTTCGGGTCGTCGGCGTTCGCCCAGACCGCACCGGTCACCACCACCACCAATTACAGCTCCGCTGTGACGATCAAGTCGGCCAACAACTGCTCGATCACCGGTGCTACCTCCCTTACCTACGATTCTTCCACCAATACCATTACAGCTGTCGGCGGTAACGATAGTTGTGCTGGCGGCAATCCACCCCCGAACGTTGCGGCCGTATCGCTTTCGATCACTCCGACGAGCTATACCCTAGGTCAGACGGGAGCGACCCCCGTTATCAACGTGACGAATAACACATCGCCTGCTACGGTCACCTGCACGTTGACGCCAACCAATGGCTTT
>Ga0209233_1001049_pt1 | contig 11585 bp, 8 predicted proteins | sample AraplaCL_Cvi_mCL_FD_184269 | JGI IMG/M metagenome (GOLD analysis project Ga0209233, IMG submission 184269) | Arabidopsis root microbial communities from the University of North Carolina, USA - plate scrape CL_Cvi_mCL (SPAdes) (version 2) | ecosystem: Host-associated > Plants > Roots > Endosphere ... | reverse complement strand
AGGGAAATAGGCATAGGACAGCAGCCGCGGCGCGGCGATGCTGTTCTCCTCGGAGCGCCTCTTCTGGTCGATCATCCAGGTGAGCCCGTTCATCGAGCCCATCTCGCGCACGGTGGTGACGCCATGCGCCAGCCACAGCTTGTAGACATAGTCGACCGGCGGCACCCAGCCGTTTGCCGAGTGATAGGCAACGCCGGCATGGGCGTGACAATCGACGAAGCCCGGCGTCACCCATTTGCCGCGGCAGTCAATCTCGTGATCGGCCGGCTCGCCCGGCTTGCCGCCATAGCCGTAGCCGACGACCTTCTTCATGGAAACGATGCGGCCATTCTCGACGATGATGTCGACCGGACCGATCGGCGGCGCGCCGGTGCCATCGATCACGGTGGCGCTGCGCAGCGCCAGCCGCTTGAACGGGCCGATACCGCGATCGCGCGAAGTCGCCGCCGGCACGATCGCCTGGGTGCCCTTGTTGCGGATATGCGCGAGCTCGTCACCGGGAAGGATATTGGCCTGTTCAGTCATGCTCTCGTTTCCTTTTATTCCAATCCACTCATCAGCAAAGATCTCGAGGATCGGGCGGCATCACCCTCTCCACAAGGGGAGAGGGTTTGCACCTCTGTTGCGGAAGCAGAGCAGCGTCATGCCACGCCTAAGCCGTCTTGTACCGCCGCGCGAAGGCGACGCTGCCGAACACGGTGAACACCATCGTCACCGCCAGCAGCATGAAGGCGAGCGTGGCACCCATCGGCCAGTTGTTGCCGCGCACGAACTGGTCGTAGACCGCAGGCGCCATCATCTTGAACCTGGGGCCGCCGAGAAGCACCGCCGTTGCATAGGTGTTCATGCACAATACGAACACCAGGATCGAGCCGGCGGCGACGCCGGGTACCGACAGCGGCAGGATCACGCGCCAGAAGATGCGGAAGCCCGAGGCGCCGAGATTGGCGGCGGCATCCTCGAGGTCGCGCGGGATGCTCTCGATCACGGCGGCGAGCGTCAGGATCATGTAGGGCAGCACGACCGCGATGATGCCGATCACCACCGCCTTCGGCGTGTACATGATCTCCAGCGGCTCGGAGGTGATGCCGAGCTTGAGCAGCACCAGATTGACCAGGCCGCCGCGCGCGAACAGCGCCATCCATCCGGCCGAGCGCACGACATTGCCGACCAGCAGCGGAAACAGCGTCGCGATCACGGCAAGGCTCTTCCAGCGGCTCTCCATCCGGCCGAGCCAATAGGCCGCCGGAAACGCAAGCACCAATGTCAGCAGCGTGCAGAGCAGCGCGATGCCAAGCGTCGCGACGATGATCTGCTGGTAGTACGGATCGGTCGCCGCCTTGATATAGTTCTCCGGCGAGAGCGCCTGCACCATCATCTGCGTCGGATGAAACTGGTTGAGCGAGATCCGGAACATCAGGATCATCGGCCCGACCAGCAGCGCGAGCACCAACAGGCAGGCGGGGACAACCAGCAGAGCCATCTTCCGAGTCCTCGACCGTCTAGCCTTTGAACTCCTTGTTCCAGAAGTCCTGCGTGCGCTGCGTGCGCGCAGCGGCGTAGGCATAATCCGGCTTCAGAAGCCGCGCGCGTTCCGCCTCGCTGAGGCTGACCTGGACGGCGAGATCCTCCGGCAGCACGGCGTCGGTCACGGTCGGCACATAGCCCATCTTGTCGGCGAAGCCGACCTGCGCCTTGGCGTCCAGCATCGCGTCGAGATAGGCGAACGCGCCCTGCTTGTTCTTGGCGTTCTTCGGCACCGAGCCCTGGAATACGATTGCCGGCGCGCCCTCCTTCGGCACCACGTGTCCAAGCGGAATGCCGGCCTTCTTCCACATGAAGCCGCGCGCCAGCCACATCGTGGTCAGCCACACCTCCTCCGACTTCAGCGCCGCCGCCAGGGCCTCGTTCGACGGATAGATTTTCACGTCGAGCGAGCGCCACTCCAACAGCTTCTTCTCGGCCGGATCGAGATTGCTCGGTCCGCCGCCGCCGGCCAGCGCCGCGGCCAGCGTGTTGTTGGGATAGAGAATGTCGGCGAGACCGACGCGGCCGCGCCATTTCGGATCCCAGAGATCCGCAAAGGACTGCGGCGGCGTCTTCACCTGGTTGGTATTGTAGAGAATCACCTGCGCCGAATAGATGTGCGGAATGGCGATGTCGCTGCGCAGCTCCGGAAACACCTTGTCGAGCCGCGTCACTTGCTTGGCATCGATCGGATCGAAGGTGCCCGACTGCGCGACGATGTACATATCGCTGTCGGACAGCAGGGCAACATCCATCGAGCCGCGCCGGCTCTGCCGTTCGGCGAGCAGCTTGGTCTTGCGCGGATCGTTGTTGGCGATGTCCTGCACGATCTCATATCCCTTCGGGATCAGGATCGGCTTGTCGATGATGTCGCTGAGTAGCTGGCCATAGTCGCCGCCCCAGGTGCCGACCACGATCTGGCCGCCTTCGGCGCGCGCGGCGGGAAGATTGGTGGCCAGCGCGGCAGCGCCGGCGGTTGCGGAGAGAAAATGGCGTCGTGAAATCATGATGACCTCTCAAACTCGGGGCAATGCTTGCGGAACGAGGCGCGGGGCCTTGCGGTCCCAGTCCAGGGAAACCATGTCGCCCGGCTTCAGTGCGGCCAGCGGCTCATCGGCGTGGGGCGTCGACTGCACGATGACCAGGGCCTCCGCGCCCACCGCGACGACATATTCGGTTTGCGCGCCCATATAGGTGACGGCCTTGAGCCGCCCCTGAATGCCATCAGCGCCGCCGCCGGCCTGCAGCGTGATCCGCTCCGGCCGCAGCGCAAAGGCGGTTGCATCCTTGCACTCATCAGTCGCGCTGTCGACCGGTAGCAAAAGGCCGCTGCCGGTGCGGAACTGCGTTTCGCTCTCGCGGCGGCCGGCGAGGATGTTGCAGCGGCCGACGAAGTCGGCGACGAAGGCATCCTTCGGCGCGTCATAGAGCTCGCGCGGCGTTCCGATCTGGCGCACGCGGCCGCTCTCCATCACCACGAGGCGATCGGCCATGGTCAGCGCCTCCTCGCGATCATGCGTGACCATCAAGGTGGTCAGACCGAGCCGCTGCTGCAGCGAGCGGATCTCGAGCCGCACCTCGGCGCGCAGCTTGGCGTCGAGATTGGACAAGGGTTCGTCGAGCAGGAAGATGCGCGGATTGATCACCAGCGCCCGCGCCAACGCCACGCGCTGCTGCTGGCCGCCGGAGAGCTGTCGCGGCAGCCGTTCGGCGAGATGCGACAGGCGCACCAGCTTGAGCGCGTCCTCAACTTTCTTGCGACGATCAGCCGCATTCAGCCCGCGCATCTCGAGCCCAAAGCCGACATTGTCGGCCGCGCTCATATGCGGAAACAGCGCGTAGGACTGGAACACCATGCCGGTCGCGCGCTTGTAGGCCGGCAGCCTGGTCACCTCTTCCTTGTCGAACAGCACGCGGCCGCTCGACGGCGGCAGGAAGCCCGCGACCATGCGCAACGTCGTGGTCTTGCCGCAGCCCGACGGGCCGAGCAGCGCCACCAGCTCGCCCTCGCGCACCGAAAGATCGAGCTCGTCCACCGCCACCGATGCGCCGAAGCGCTTGGTCAGCTTCTCGATCGCAAGGCTCGACATCAGACCACTCGCGACAGCTTGACGAAGCGGTCGGTCACCACCATCAGCAGGCCGACGAGGGTGATCTGCACGGTCGCCACGGCGGCGAGCGTCGGATCGATCCGGAATTCGAGATAGTTCAGCATCGCAACAGGCAGTGTGATCCGGCCGGGTCCCACGAGCAGCATCGAGAGGTCAAGGTTTTCGAAACTCTGGATGAAGGAGAACATCGCGGCTGCGACAATCCCGGGCCGCATCATCGGCAGCGTGATGCGGCGAAAGACGGTGAAGGGATTGGCTCCGAGATTGGCGGCCGCTTCCTCGGCGCGGCGATCCAGCCCCTGCAGGCTCGCAACGACGAGGCGAACGGTCCATGGGATCGCCAGCAGCGTGTGCGCTGCAACCAGCCCTTCGGTCGTTGCCTTGATGTCGCGGTCGAAGAAATCCTCCGCCATCACATAGAGCATATAAAGGCCTGAGCCTGCGACGACGCCGGGGACCGCGAGCGGCGCCAGCAGGAACGAGCTCAGCCCTCCTCGCCAGGGAAACTCGCCGCGCACGATCGCGAGCGCCGCCGCAGTTCCGATCGGCACGCCGATCGCGGCCGCCAGCAGCGCGATCTCGAGGCTGGTGGAGAGGCCGCGGAAGAATTCCGGCTTGCCCCACGCATTCGCATACCATTGCAGCGACAGGCCCGGCGGCGGAAAGCTGATGATCTCCTGCGCGAAGAAGCTCGTCACCACGATCATGACAACGGGGGCGAAGATGATGAGGTAGGCGACTGCAATCAGCGTCCGCACCAGGACGCGGCCGAGCGACGGCTGATCCGTCAAACGGAGGAACATTGCAGATACCTTGTCACGCAAAAACGCCCCTAGAAGCCCCAATCGGTTCTCACCCATCGTAGTCCGATGCGCCCCCGTTCGCCAAGCCCACGGCGCACGCATAGCGTTATGCATCAGACTGCTTTTTGCATCGCCGCAGATGATGCGCTTGCCGCGCGACTGATCGTCGCCCTGCAAAAAGCAAACTCGGCGGGACATGGTGAGCGTCCACAACCACACACTGCGCAACGTCGGCACGGATAGTTTTTGAGCAGCGCCTGCTCATTTCTTGAACCCGCGCGATCCAACTTTTCGTGCGCCCTCGGACAAGTCTTCAGGCCGTGCGCGCACATAAGCTTTCCTTCGAGCCTGGCGAGGAACGACAGCATCACGGCACCGCCGGGACCATCCGATCCATCGTCGTTCGAAGGAGCTGGCACATGCAGAATTGGCTTTTCACCAAAGCGCGGCACGCCTTCCTTGTCGCGCTCGGCGCGGTCGTCGCCGCTGGGCTCTTGTTGCCCATCGACGCGCAGGCGGCGACGCCTGCCGGCTGCGCGGCGTTGCAGGACAAATATCCGGACTGGAAAGGCAAGGCGCTCACCAACGCCATCAACCCGCACACGCCGGGTTATGAGGCGATCGACCCGAAAGACCCGAGCAAATATGTCGGCTTCGACATAGATCTCGGCGAGGCGATCGGCGACTGCCTCGGCTTTAAGCTGACCTACAAGCCCGTGGTGTTCGCTGCTCTCTTGACCACGCTAGCGAGTGGTCAGGCCGACATCGTCATCTCCGATATCTACGCCACCAAGGAGCGCGCCAAGGCCGCCGACTTCATCACCTATTCGAAGGTGTTCGATGGCGTGCTGGTCGCCAAGGGCAATCCGAAGGGCATCCACGGCATCGACCTGACCCTGTGCGGCGCGGCCGCCGCAGAAAACACCGGCTTCGTCGAGGTGCCGCTGGTGCAGGACATGGCGCCCAAGTGCAAGGAGGCCGGCAAACCGGAGCCGACGCTGCAGCTCTACGACAACAACGCCAACTGCATCCAGGCGATCCTCGCCGGCCGCGCCGACACCTACATCAACGACGTCAACACGGTCGACCAGGCGGTGAAGGCCAATCCGGACAAGCTGGAGAAGGCGATTGCGGTAACGATCCCCTACTCCGTCGGCATCGCCGTGCCCAAGGACAACCCGAAATTCCGCGACGCCATCATGGCCGCGCTGATCGAGGTGCAGAAGGCCGGCATCCACCAGGAGCTGCTCAAGAAGTGGGAGCTCGATCCCGCCAACTTCAAGGAGCCGGACATCCTCCAGGCGGACTAAGACAGGGCGAGACCTAACTCATACAGAGCGGCACAGGCGGTGTACCCTCTCCCCTTGCGGGAGAGGGTGCCGAGCGAAGCGAGGCGGGTGAGGGGTATCTATCCGCACTTGCAAATGTCGAGACAAACCCCTCACCCGCCGCGAATTTCGCGTCGCTCATTCGCCCACCCTCTCCCACAGGGGGCGAGGGTGCACCGCCGACGCCGCTAAGGCGCGCTCCATCTCATCAGGCTTCCATCACCGATGTCCCTCTTCCTGCATTATCTCAGCATGCCGTATCTGCTGCAGGGCATCGAGCTGACCTTGCAGGTGACAGCGCTCGGGCTCGGCGGCGGACTTATTCTCGGCCTGATCCTCGCCTGGATGCAGCTCAGCCGGCTCTCACTGCTATCGGCCTTCGCGCGCGGCTACACCGTGATCTTCCGCGGCACGCCGCTGATCCTGCAGATGGTATTCGCCTACGACGCGCTGCCGCATATCGGCATCAAGCTGCCGGCTGTGATGGCCGCGGGCCTCGCACTCGCCTGCAACGAGGCGCCGTTCATCGCCGAGATGCTGCGCGCCGGCGTGCTCGGCGTCGATCGTGGGCAACTACTGGCGGGCCAGGCGCTCGGCATGACGCCGGCCGTCCTGATGCGCCGGATCATCGCGCCACAAGCGATCCGCACCATGATCCCCGCCTTCGGCAACGAAGCCGTCAGTGCGCTGAAGAACTCCTCGCTCGCCTCTGTCATCGCGGTGCAGGAGCTGACGCTGCGCTCGACCCAGCTGGCGTCCTCGACCTTCGACTTCTTCTCGATCTTCTTCGCCTCGGGACTGATCTATCTGGTGCTGACCGGCGCAGTCAGCGTGATCCAACTGGCGCTGGAATGGCTGTTGGATCTCGACCGTATCTCACGGCAGCGCAAGCTCGCCGACTATCTGCCTTTATTGCTTCCTTGGCGCCGCAGCGATCTCGCGACCAAGCTCGAGCTTGCCACGCCTGCCGTTGCGATCGTACCAGCCGTCGTGACTGAGCCCTCACCGCTCGCGCTGACGCAGGAACAGCGCGCCAGGCGCGCCGCCACCATCGCTCGCAACAATGTCGCTGTGGAGGTGAGCGATCTGCGCAAGGCTTATTACGGCAACACCGTGCTTGATGGCCTCGACCTCACGGTGCGGATCGGCGAGGTAATCGCGCTTCTCGGACCTTCTGGCTCCGGCAAAAGCACGCTGCTTCGTTGCATCAACCATCTCGAGAACTGGGACAGCGGCACCGTGCGGGTGGGCGGCAAGCGGCTCGGCTTCCGCGATGACGGCAAGGCGCTGTCGCCGCGCGCCGTCGCCAACGAGCGCGCCGAGGTCGGCGTCGGCATGGTGTTCCAGCAGTTCAATTTGTTCAGCCATCTCACTGCCAAGGAGAACATCGCCGGTCCCCTGCGCTGGGTCCACGGTATGGGCCGCTTCGAGGCCGATCGGCGTGCCCTTGAACTGCTGGACCGCGTCGGCCTCAGCCATCGGGCCGACGCGCTGCCACGGCATCTCTCCGGCGGCCAGCAGCAGCGCGTCGCCATCGCGCGTGCGCTGGCCCCGAACCCGAGCGTACTCTTATTGGACGAGCCGACCTCCGCGCTCGACCCTGAGCTCGTCAATGAGGTGCTGGAGGTGATCCGGCGGCTCGCGATCGATGACGGGCTCACCATGATCATCTCGACGCATCAGATCCGCTTCGCCGACGAGGTCGCCGATCGCGTCGCCTTCTTGAGCGGCGGCGTCATCCTTGAGGAAGGTCCGGCGTATGAGGTGCTGACCCATCCGCGCCATCCGGTCACCGCGCGCTTCCTGTCCGTGATGGATGCGGAGCGGCAAGCGGAGCCGGTGCGATGAGTTCATCCTTCACGTCAACATCAATCACTTCGCGTCCGTTCTGCAAAGAGGCCTTTGCATGAGACATCATCTGTTGCCGGTTTCACCCAAAACCGTTCACTGGGGCTACTTCTCCAAAGTCGTGGCGCCGGCACTGATCTTGCGCTCCGGCGACCGGGCCACCATCGAAACCCTGACGCATCACGCCAATGACGACTATGAGCGCATGATCAAGGATGATCCGGGCGCGGAAAGCGTGTTCCGTTGGACCAGGGAGCACAAGGCAGTCGTGCGCCGCGGCTCCGGCCCCATTGAAGGCCCGTTCATCCGCGGCGCTGGCGAAGGTATCGGCGTGCATTTGCTCACGGGTCCCGTGGCGATCGAGGGTTCTGAGCCCGGCGACGTGCTGGAGGTCCGCATCCTCGACATCAAGCCGCGTCCGAGTCAGTGCGGCTGCCACGCAGGCAAATGCTTTGGCTCCAACGTCGCCGCCAATTGGGGCTTTCACTACCATGACCTGATCGAGGAGCCGAAGCCGCGCGAGGTGGTCACCATCTTCGAGCTCGACACGTCGGGCGAGCCGTTCGCAAAGGCGGTCTACAACTATGTGTGGACGCCGCAGACCGATCCCGACGGCATCCTGCACCCGACCATCGATTATCCCGGCGTCCGCGTCGACCACGCCACCATCAGGAAGCGCGAGAACATTCTCCCTGGAATCAAGGTGCCGGCGCGGCTGCATTTCGGCACCATGGGGCTGGCACCGTCGGAAGCCGACTACGTCTCCTCGATTCCACCAAACTATACCGGCGGCAACATCGATGACTGGCGGATCGGCAAGGGCGCGCGGATGTACTACCCGGTCGCGGTGCCCGGCGCCTATTTCTCGGTCGGCGATCCCCATGCCGCGCAAGGCGATAGCGAGCTCGGCGGCACCGCGATCGAGACCTCGCTGACCGGCGAGTTCGAGTTCATCCTTCACAAGAAGAACGATCTCAGCGGCACAGCGCTCGACGGCCTCGCCCATCCGCTGCTGGAGACCGATCAGGCCTGGTCGGTCTACGGTTTCACCTATCCGAACTACCTGGCCGAGCTCGGCAAGGACGCGCAGACCGAGATAGCCAATCACTCCAGCCTCGACCGGGCCATGCGCGACGCGTTCCGCAAGCTGCGCCGCTTCCTGATGACGGTACACAAATTGAGCGAGGACGAGGCGATCTCGCTGATGTCGGTCGGTGCCGACTTTGGCGTCACCCAGGTGGTCGACGCCAATTGGGGCGTCCACGGCACTATCCGTAAGAATGTGTTCCGGTGTGATTAGTAATTGGGCGATGGGGTGAGGCGAACGCAGTGCGCTCCCCCCTTGCGGAGGAGGGTCGGGGAGGGCGTCCCCCAATGGCAGTCTTCATGGGGACCCCCACCCCCTAACCCCTCCCCGCAAGGGACAGGGGAACAGAGCGCGCTCGCGGCGAAGCGCCGAACAAAAAGAGCTTTCGAGCCAACGACTGGACAGCACATGGACCGACATGCGGCTGCACGGGAGGCACATCATGAATCTCGTCTGGCATGGGGGTTGCTTGACCCTTCGCGTGTCGAGCAGTCCCATGAGTTTTCGGCCCTTCACCAGCGAATCCTACACGCGGGATGATCGCCCCGCGGCGTGGCGCGACGTGCTGAGCGCGGTCGGCCTGCAGCCGGCTTCGGGCAGCGGCGTCCATGATGGGCATGCCACCGCCTCGCATCGCAACGCGCCCGGCGTCGCGTTGACGCGGATCGCCGCCGGCGCGCAAACGATTACCGCCCTCGCCCAATCGAACGAGGACCTGCCGATCGCGCTGCTGCCGATCGAGGATGGCGCAGCGCTACGAAGCGCAAGCGGCCACCGCATCGTTCCCGCAGGCAGCTTGTTGCTGCTGCCGCGTGGTGGAAATTGGAGCGTGGTATTCCAGCGCGACATGCGCGCGATCGTGCTGTCGGTTACATCGGATGCGCTGCATGGCCGCATCGCCGGCAAGCTCAAGCGCAGCGACCCCGAACTCGTCGCCGCGACCGGCCTCGGCGCCGTGTTCTGCCGGCTGCTCGATACCTCGGCGCGAACATTGGAGACGCTGAACGATGCCGAATGGAGCGTGGTCGCACAGAGCCTGGTCGATCTGCTCCTGACGCTTGCGCACCAGCAGTCGGCGCTCTCTCCTGACTCCGGCAACAGCGCGACGCAGGCCGCGATCCTGCACCGGATCTGCCGAACCATCGAGCGCAGGCTCGACGATGCCGAGCTGACGCCGGCGCGCGTGGCGCAAAGCGAAGGAATTTCCGAGCGCTATCTGCAGAAACTATTCGAAGGTGTCGGCGACAATTTCAGCCACTACATCCGCGAGCGGCGACTGCAGCGCGCCTTCGCCGATCTTTCCAATCCAATTGAAGCACATCGTTCGATCTCGGAGATCGCCTATCGCACCGGCTTTGCCGATTCCGCGCATTTCAGCCGCAGCTTCCGCCAGCGCTTCGGCACCTCGCCGCGCGAATTCCGTCAGCGGAAGGCCGAGCAAGCCGTGGAATCATCGTCCGCGCGCGGGCAACGCGGCTGGCCGCAGGATGCGCTGCTACGCGCGCATCACACCGCGCCTGCCAAGACTGGCACGATCCCGCCGGCACCGGCGAACGATCGCGGCGGGCCGGCGCAACGCAGGCATCACCATCTCGCCGCCGACGCATCTCGGGTGCATTGGGGTTATTTCAGCCGCGCGCTGCCGCCGCAGCTCGAGATCGCCTCCGGCGATACCATCACCATCGAGACGCTGACCCAGCATGCCTCCGACGATCCAGCGCGGATGATCGCGGGCGATCTTGGTGCGGAAAGCGTGTTCGGCTGGACCAGGACAAGCAAGAATGTCGAACGGCGCGGCGCCGGCCCGATGGATGCCAGCGTCTTCGGCCGCGGGGCCGGCGAAGGCTTTGGCGTGCACATCTGCACCGGTCCGGTCGCGGTGAAGGATGCGCAGCCCGGCGACGTGCTGGAGGTGCGTATCCTCGACCTCGTGCCGCGGCCGAGCCACGCGCCGGAGCATGCAGGCCGCGTGTTCGGTTCCAGCGTCGCCGCCTGGTGGGGCTACCATTATCATGAGCTGCTCTCGGAGCCGGCGGTGCGCGAGGCGGTGACCATCTACGAGATCTTTGCTGACGATCCCGCACCGCACGCGCGCGCGCTCTACGCCTATCGCTGGACGCCGCAGACCGATCCGTCGGGTATCGTGCACACGACTTACGATTACCCCGGTGTTCCCGTCGCGCCCGGCAGCGTCAAGCGCCGCCACGGCGTGCTCGAGGGCATCAAGATTCCACTGCGGCCGCATTTTGGCGTGATCGCAGTCGCGCCGCGCGAGGCCGATTTCGTCGACTCGATCCCGCCCTCTTACTTCGGCGGCAACCTCGACAATTGGCGACTGGGCAAGGGGTCGACCGTATATTTACCGGTCGCAGTCCCCGGCGCGCTGCTCTCGGTCGGCGATCCTCATGCGACGCAGGGCGATGGCGAACTCGGCGGCACGGCGATCGAATGCTCCATGACCGGTACTTTCCAGGTGATCCTGCACAAGAAGTGCGAGCTGGCCGGCAAAGTCTTCGCCGATCTCTCCTATCCGCTGATCGAGACCGAAACGGACTGGGTGCTGACCGGCTTCAGTCATCCGAACTATCTGGCCGAGTTCGGCGCGCAGGGGCAGAGCGAGGTCTACGCGACCTCTTCGCTCGACCTCGCAATGAAGGACGCCTTCCGCAAGATGCGCCGGTTCCTCATGCAGGCCAAGGGTCTCAGCGAAGACGAGGCGATCGCGCTGATGTCGGCGGCGGTCGACTTCGGTGTCACCCAGGTCGTCGACGGCAACTGGGGCGTCCACGCGATCCTGAGCAAGCGGCTCTTTGCGGATGCGAACTGACGTGCTCCGATCGCAATTGCTTCCTGGAACCCGCCATTGCGAGCCAACGGATCC
>Ga0209233_1001048_pt1 | contig 11595 bp, 9 predicted proteins | sample AraplaCL_Cvi_mCL_FD_184269 | JGI IMG/M metagenome (GOLD analysis project Ga0209233, IMG submission 184269) | Arabidopsis root microbial communities from the University of North Carolina, USA - plate scrape CL_Cvi_mCL (SPAdes) (version 2) | ecosystem: Host-associated > Plants > Roots > Endosphere ... | reverse complement strand
GGTCTGCTCCATGGAGATGATCCGGGAATGGCCATGCAGGGACGGGTGCAACTGATCACGGCCGACATCGACGGCAAACACCAGCGCCGCGCCACTTGCGAGCAGCACCTCGGTGAAGCCGCCGGTCGAGGCGCCGACATCGAGGCAGACATGATCCTCGATGTCGATCGGGTACTGCTCGAGCGCAGCCTGTAGCTTGACGCCGCCGCGCGACACGAAGGGATGCGCCGGCTCGGCCTGCAGCACCGCGTCGACCGGAATGGTCTCGGAGGCCTTCGTGACCTGCTTGTCGTTGGCGATGACGAGGCCGGCCTCGATCGCGGCCTGCGCCCGCGCGCGGCTTTCGAACAGGCCGCGTTCGACCAGGAGGATATCGGCGCGTTTGCGGGGTGGGCGCATCGTCAGGTTATCGGCGGTTATGCTTCATGGTTGTCGGGATCCATAAACACAGGACGTTGTTGATGCGAAAGATCTAAACCGGTTGCCGGCCACAAACGACTTCCTGTGGTTCTGGGTCTCCGCTTTCGCGGGGACGACAGCGGAGTTTGTCTCAAGCAGAACGTCGGAAGCCGCGCCTCGTCGGTTACGACAGCCTGATCTCACTTCGCTAGCAGCCTCTCCGCCGCAAGGCGCACGCAAGCCTCGAACGCCGTCAGATCACGCCAGATCTCGGCCGGCGGCTCGCGCGGCGTCACCAGTGGACAGCCGTGCAGCTCCAGCGCATGGATCATCATCAGATTGTCGGGTTGACCGAAATCCTCGACGGTCAGGCCTTCGGAATCGATCAGCCGGCCGTCCTCGGAGCGCACCGCGGTAAAGCGGCGGGCGCGATCGGCATAGATAGAGGGATCGTTGGAATAGCCGAGGCAGAGCTTGCCGCGGCCCGCCATGTAGCCGAACTCGTAGACGGTGCCGGCGTCGGCGCCGGGACCGCGGAATGGCGTGAGATTGGCGATGATCGCATCCGCCATGTCCATCATCGTCTCGTTGCCGCGAAAGATGTCGAGCGACGCCGTGTGCGAAGCAAGATCGACGGTGTTGTCGAGCGGGTAGAGCCCGCTCAGGCCATATTGCGCGCAGATCGCAACCTTCCGGCGACCGGCCTCAAGCGCATCCGGCAGGAACACGTCGGGACCTGCCAGATACACTTTCTTCATAGATCACCGCGATGCGGCTCAGGCGAGCTTGACGGTTTCCGTCTTGGCGTCCTTGCCGAGGGTCTCGAACACCTTGGCGACGATACCCTTGGCGTCGAGACCGGCGCGGCCATACATCGCGGCCGGCGTGTCATGGTCGAGGAACACGTCGGGCAGCACCATCGAACGCATCTTCAGCCCGCCGTCGAGCATGCCCTGATCGGCAAGGTACTGCATCACGTGCGAGCCGAAACCGCCGATCGAGCCTTCCTCGATCGTGATCAGGATATCATGCTCGCGCGCCAGCTTGAGGATCAGCTCCTCATCCAGCGGCTTCATGAAGCGGGCGTCCGCGATGGAGGTGGAGAGGCCGTGCGCGGCGAGCTCATCAGCCGCCTTCTCGCATTCGCCGAGACGGGTGCCGAAGGAGAGCAGGGCGACCTGCTTGCCCTGGCGGATCATGCGGCCCTTGCCGATCTCCAGGGGAATGCCGAACTCCGGCATCTCGACGCCGCGGCCTTCCCCGCGCGGATAGCGCAGCGCGCTCGGGCGATCGTTGATCGCGACCTGGGTCGCCACCATGTGCACGAGCTCGGCTTCGTCGGACGCCGCCATGATCACCATGTTGGGCAGACAGCCGAGATAGGCATTGTCGAATGAACCGGCGTGGGTGGCGCCGTCGGCGCCGACCAGCCCCGCGCGGTCGATCGCGAAGCGCACCGGCAACGACTGAATCGCGACGTCATGCACGATCTGGTCGTAGCCGCGCTGCAGGAAGGTCGAGTAGATCGCGCAGAACGGCTTGTAACCTTCGGTCGCAAGGCCGGCCGCGAAGGTCACCGCATGCTGCTCGGCGATGCCGACGTCGAAGGTGCGATCCGGGAATGCCTTGTTGAAGATGTCGATGCCGGTGCCGGACGGCATCGCAGCGGTGATGCCGACGATCTTCTCGTCCTTCTCGGCTTCCTTGACCAGGCTCTGGCCGAACACGTTCTGATAGGCCGGCGCGTTCGGCTTAGCCTTGGCCTGGGTGCCGGTGGCGACGTCGAACTTGACCACGGCGTGGTACTTGTCCGCGGAGGCTTCCGCCGGCGGATAGCCCTTGCCCTTCTGGGTGACGACATGGACCAGGATCGGGCCGGTCTCCATGTCGCGGACGTTCTTGAGCACCGGCAGCAGGTGGTCGAGGTTGTGACCGTCGATCGGGCCGACGTAATAGAAGCCGAGTTCCTCGAACAGCGTGCCGCCGTCCATCATGAAGCCGCGGGAGTATTCCTCAACGCGGTTGGCACGGTTGGCGATCACCTTCGGCAGGTGCTCGTTGATCTGTTTGGCGACCTCACGCAGCGTACGGTAGGTCTTGCCGGAGTAGAGCCGCGACAGATAGGCCGACATCGCGCCGACCGGGGGCGCAATCGACATATCGTTGTCGTTAAGAATCACGATCAGGCGGGAGTTCATCGCACCCGCATTGTTCATGGCCTCATAGGCCATGCCGGCGGACATCGCGCCGTCGCCGATCACGGCGATCACATTGTTCTTGCCACCCGAGAGGTCGCGGGCCACGGCCATGCCGAGGCCGGCGGAGATCGAGGTCGAGGAGTGTGCGGCGCCGAACGGATCGTAATCGCTTTCCGAGCGTTTGGTGAAACCGGAGAGGCCGCCGCCGGTGCGCAGCGTGCGGATGCGGTCGCGCCGGCCGGTGAGGATCTTGTGCGGATAGGCTTGGTGACCGACGTCCCAGATCAGGCGATCGCGCGGGGTGTCGAAGACGTAATGGATGGCGGTGGTGAGTTCCACCACGCCCAGGCCGGCGCCGAAATGGCCTCCGGTCACCGAGACGGCATCGATGGTCTCCTGGCGCAGCTCATCGGCGACCTGCCGGACCTGCTCCACCTTGAGCCGGCGAAGATCGTCCGGTGTCTTGATGGTGTCGAGAAGCGGCGTTTTACTAAATGTGGTCACGGCGATATTCCAATTTTGCAGGTCGGGTTCAAGGGCCGACGTCAGAGAGGTTCATCGTAACGGGCGGCGAAACCTCAATCATCTAAGGTGTCGTCCGCTCGGACCAAAGCCATAGAAGATAGCCCAACTGCGGCTTAAGTCTGTCTATGTGATGTAAATCACCCTTGGCGGTACCCATCCGGGCCGTTCGCCAAGTGGTTTCGACAAGTCGTTCGCAAGCGTCGCGTACCAAGTCATTTCGTCAGCCTTTGCAGACAGTTAACTCAGTCGCGTCCTCGCGGATCGCGTGCCTCCAAAGCCCGCAGTTCCCGAAACCTTTACACCAAAGTGCGCCTTAAAGCCAACCCAACGGAATATGGCAAGCCTGCCGGTGCGACCGGCAGGCCACCTTTTCACCGCGGCTTCAACCGCGGCGGCGGGCTGGTTGTTCCTTCGTGGTGCCGAGATCGGGCGGCGTGGATGTCCGTGCGGGCCCGGATACCGCGAGTGCGGACCAGGCCAGCTCGCGCTCCGGGCCTTCGGACGTGGTGACGACCGTGAGTGCAGCGGCGGGGTGAGCCATGCGTTCGCGGAGGGCCACCGGTCCGCAAACGATCATGAAGAAGTCGTAGGCGTGTGGCCGCTCGTTGGCCATCACGAACTGGAAGTGCACCCGAAAGAACTGCCAGCGGAACAGGTTGTAGTGATCCGGACGAATGATTTCCCGGAAGCGCACCGGCACAATGGTTGGATTGCGCTTGGCGCTGCCGACGTCGATGCCATGTGAGGTCACGGGATCGAGCTTGAAGAAGTTCATCACGTCCTTACGCGCTTGGCAGTCGATCCAGTCGATCTGGGGCTCGACCGCAAGCTGCGCGAGATGATCGCGGAAGTCGGCTGCCGCCTTGTGGAACCCCACGATCGGGAAATTGCCGCCGAGCGTCAGCAGCATGATGCGCGGGCCATGGCGGCCGAGCGACGGATCGAGCTTCAAGGCCCGCGCCAGCATCTCGGCGGCCAAGAACGAGCCGGAACTGTGGCCGACGATGACGATCTCGTCGGCCTCGCTCGCGCGGACCACCTCGGTGAGGTACTTCGCGAAGCGATCGATACGCTGGTCCCAATCAGGCCGTTGCCGGTGCGCGAACTGAATAGTCCAGATGGTATCTCTGAGCAGATACAGAACGTAGGTCTGGTTCTCGAAATAGCGCAGCGCGCCCCAGAGCAGCGCCACGAAGACAGCCGACCCTGCCAGCCAGGTCAGTGGCCAAGGCGCTCCCAGCGCATCGAGCCCCTTGCCGAACATGAAGCCGCCGACGGCCGCGACCAGCGTCTCCAACAGCAGGATGATGTGCGGCCAGGTCATGAAAATCGTGAACCGCCAGCTCGCGCGCCAGAACCGGCCGATGGTGCCGCAGAAGATCATCCACAAGTAGAGCCGCACGGCATGGGGCACTGTCCGCCAGATCGGCGCGGTGAGGTCGCTCTGGATGAAATCCTCAAACCGGAGGAAGTCGTAAGTCGTTCGGGTCTGCCAAGCCTGCCCGTCTCCGTGGGCCTTTGTCTCGATCGACCAGGACGTGATCTCGTCGTCGGACTTGCTGTGCGGCCGGCTGAGGGTGGCGGAAAGCTGATAGAGCCGGGCGAACTTGCGCAGTTCGGTGCGGAACATGCGGTAATATTGCGCAAGTCCGCGGGGGTCATAGCCCTGCACGTAGATGATATGGCGGTTCGAGACGCGCACGCGCTGTGAGATCCCAAAGCGTTTCCATGAGACCGAAGCGGGCGAAGATTTAGCTGTTCCATCGCCCTGCGTTCGTGAAAACTTGGCAATGTGACAGCCTCCGGCCCTCGGGCTCCCCGATGCGGACTATAGCAGGAGCGGGCGGAGGCTAAGCCGGGTTTGCAAAAGATTTCAGCAGCTGTGCACGGCGGTCCGCCGCGCTGCGGCCGATCGGCGCATGCATCATTCCGAGCAGATGATCGGCTCGTTGTCGTGCCTTGTGGATAGCCGATAGCCGGACCAAGGTCACGGCGCCATTCCGGCAGCGGCGCGCGGCTCTAGCTCGCGTGCCAGACCTTACTGGACGTCGAGCGGCTCGACGTCGACGGCCTGACCGCTGGCATCGGTGGTGATCTTCTCGACCCGCGCCTCGGCTTGGCGCAAAAGCTCCTCGCAGCGACGCTTCAGCGCCTCGCCCCGCTCGTAGATGGTCACCGATTCCTCGAGTGGCACCTTGCCTTCCTCGAGTCGCCTCACGATCGTTTCCAGCTCCTCGATCGCGCGCTCGAAGGACAGTTTCTTGACGTCGGTTACAGGGGTGTCCGCCATACGATGTTCCTGCGACTCTATCGACCTTGGGCCGGCTTTTACACATTGCGGCCGCCGCTGTCAGGCCCCCGCGACGTCGCGGGTCGGAACCGGGGTTAAGGAACCTCAGGCGCCGGTCAGGGCCGCGACATGAGCCGCCACCGATTCCCTCAAGCCTTGCAGGTCGTAGCCGCCTTCCAGGACCGAGACCACGCGGCCGCCCGCAGTCTTGTCGGCGAGCTCCATCAGTTTGCGGGTGACCCAGCCGAAATCCTCCGCACGCAGATTCAGCGAAGCCAGGGGATCGCGATAATGCGCGTCGAAGCCGGCCGAGATGATGACGAGCTCGGGGCTGAACTTCGTCAGCTGCGGCAGGATCAGGTTCTCGAAAGCTGAGCGGAATTCCAGGCTGCCATCCTCCGGCGCCAGCGGCGCGTTGACGATGGTGTCGTGATCGCCGCGCTCGCCGCGCGCGCCGGTGCCCGGAAACAGCGGCATCTGGTGGGTCGAGCAGTACATCACGCTTCTGTCGGCCCAGAAGATGTCCTGGGTGCCATTGCCGTGGTGGACGTCGAAATCGACGATCGCGGCACGCTCGATTCCATATTTGCGCTGGGCGTGGCGGGCGGCGATCGCGACATTGTCGAAGAAGCAGAAGCCCATCGGCTTGGCTATCTCGGCGTGATGGCCGGGTGGCCGCACGGCCACGAAGGCATTGCGGTGGCTGCCTGACATCACGGCATCGGTGGCCTTCACCGCGCCGCCGACGCCGCGCATCACCGCCTCCCAGGTGCCCGGCGACATCGAGGTGTCGCCATCGAGATAGATCAGCCCGCTGCTCGGCGCGATGTGGCGCAGCTCGGTGACGTAGTGCTCGTTGTGGCAGAGCAGGACCTGCTCGAGCGTGCCTTCCGGCGCCTCGTCGCGATCGAGCAGGGCGAAGCGCTCTTCCGTCGTTGCCTCCTCGACCGCACGCAGCCGGTCGGGGCGCTCGGGATGGCCCGAAGGGGTCGCGTGATCGAGGCAGGCCTGATGGGAGAGATACAGCGTCGTTGACATATATACCCGCCACTCGCGCGTTACGGTTGAGGTCGTAACTTAGGCGCTCGGCACAGGCTCGGAAAGGGCCGTGACGGCGGGATGACGGGTTTCTCGCTCCCTGTCCCGTCGACTAATGCGCCGTTGCCGTGATGCGATCGCGCGGCGGCGGGGCGACCGGGCTGCCCGCTTTGATATAGGCGAACAGCACCTCGTCATCATATTTGCCGTACTGCGCGTCGCTGCCGTCCTTGAACGCGGTGAAGGCATCGCCGCCGAGCGCGAGATAGGTGTTGACGGTGACACGGTAGGAGCGCCTGGGGTCGATGGTCTCGCCGTTGAGCTTCAGCGAGGCGGCGTCGATGCGCGCGCCCGCTTGCTTCGTCGCATCGTAGCCGTAAGCGAAGCCCTTCGAGACCTGGAGGATGCGCGGCCGGGCAGGGTCCGCCCATTGCTGCTCCAGCGCCGCCTTGATCTGCGCGCCGCTCAGCGTCAGCGTCACCAACTGGTTGCGGAACGGCTGGCTCGCGAACACGTCCGCATAGGTCACGCTGCCGTCCTCGCGCCTGACGAGATCGGTGCGGATGCCGCCGGGATTGGTCAGCGCGATCACTGCTCCGCCTGTCTCCGCATCTGATGTCGCCGCGAGCTGGGCGTCGGCGACGACATCGCCGAGCGCGCTTTCGCCTGATGCGTTCGGCATCCGCGACAGCGTCTCGATGATCTCGCCGGCGCGCTGCTCGGCGATGGGACGCGCGAGCTTGTCATAGGCCTCGATCAGCGCGGTCTGCTCGGCATCCTTCGCAAGGCTGGTGCGCACGATGACATTACCGGCCTTGGCGCTCGCGACGTCGCGCGTGGCCGGATCGAGCGTGACGTCGATCGCCGTGACCAACGTGCCGTATTTGTCGCCTGAGGTCACCAGCCGGCCGTCGATGGTGCAGACATAGGCCTGGTGGGTATGGCCGGAGATGACGAGATCGACGGCGTGGTCGAGCTTTTTGACGATATCGACGATCGGCCCGGAGATGCCAGGGCACTCGTTGATGCCGCCGGTGGGCCAGCCGCCCTCGTGGATCAAGACCACGATCGCCTCGACGCCCTTGGCCTTCAGCTCGGGGACCAGCGCGTTCACGCTCTCGGCCTCGTCCCGGAATTCGAGGCCCGCCGCCGAGGCCGGCGAGATGATGCCCGCGGTGCCCTTCAGAGTGAGCCCGATAAAGGCGACCGGAATGCCCTCAAAACTCTTGATCTCGTAAGGCGGAAACACCGTCTTTCCGGTGTCCTTCACGACTGTTGAGGCCGCGAGATAGTGAAACGCGGCGCCGGGAAATGGATGCGGGCCGCGGCAGCCGTCCGTCGGATGGCAGCCGCCGTTCTGCATCCGCAAGAGCTCGTCCTTGCCTTCGTCGAATTCGTGGTTGCCAACGGACGACAGCGCAAGTCCCATCAGCGACATCGACTCGATGGTCGGCTCGTCATGAAACATCGCCGACAGGAAGGGGCTGGCGCCGATCAGATCGCCGGCGGCAACGAAGATGGTGTGCTTGTGGCCCTCGCGCAGCTGCCTCACCAGCGTGGCCATGTGCTCGGCGCCGCCGGCCGGGACGGCGCTGCTCTTCGTCGGATCGCCGGCATCCTTGATGCGGATGCCGCCAGGCGGCGGCTTCAGATTGCCGTGGAAATCATTGATGGCGAGGATGCGCAAGCTCACCTGGCCTGCGCTCTCGGCACGGGCGGGCAGGGCCGTGAGCGCAGTGAGCAGGGCGGACGCGAGCAGCAGAGATGCAGGACGGGTCATGCGACGATCGTAACCTGGGCAATGACGGTGGCCGAAAGCTCAAGGCAGTGTGGATCGCAACATGCAACCAAATTGCGACCGCATGAATTCAAATTCGATCAAACATTGTTTGTATGTCGGCGCCGCTGAGCCGACTCTCTCCGTCGTCATTCCGGGGCGCGCCGTTGCGACAAAACAGCGAAGCTGTTTTGCGCTGAAGGCGCGAGCCCGGAATCCATCGTGCCTCGCGTTCCGCGGCGAAATGGATTCCGGGTTCGCCTCTTCGAGGCGCCCCGGAATGACGAGTCAACGCAATCGAACGCCAATGAATGGTTGCTAGGAATCGTCATGCCGACAGCATGGGTGAGCGTGCACCACCCCTCAATGCTTCTTGCGGTCGACGAACGCCTTGAAAGCGGCGATCGCCTCCTTTGAGCCCATGCGCTCGCCGAAGATATGTGCCTCTTGGTCGATGCGGCGGGTCAGCTCCTCCGGCGGCGTCCGCAAGAGCTTGCGCGAGATCGCGACCGCCTCGGCCGGCAGGCGGCAGAGCTCGCGCGCCACCTTGTGCGCCTCGACCTCGGTATGGCCCGGCGACACCACGGCGTTGACGAAGCCGGCGACCTGCGCCTCGTCCGCGGTCATGGTGCGACCCATCACCAGCATCGCGAAGGCGCGCTGGTGGCCCATGGTCGCCGGCATCAGCAGGCTGGAGGCGCCCTCCGGCACCAGGCCGAGCTGCATGAAGGGCGTGGAGAACAGCGCGGTCGTCGAGGCCAGCACATAGTCGCAGTGGAACAGCATCGTGGTGCCGATGCCGATCGCCACGCCGTCGACCGCGGCGATGATCGGCTTTACATTGTGCGCCAGCGAATACAGGAACTTGGTCATGTCGGAGGCGCGCGCGGCCTCGCTCGACAGCGCGCCGGCCTGCAGGAATTCCTCGAGATCGTTGCCGGAGGTGAAGACGCCGGAGCCGCCGGTGATCATGAGGCAGCGGATGTCAGGATTGTTCTGCGCGGTGTCGATCGCATCGCTCATCCGGCGATACATGGCCTGCGTCAGCGCATTCTTCTTCTCGGGTCGGCGCAGCTTGATGACGCGGGCCCCGCCCTCTTCGGTGACGATCACGTGGTCGGTCATGCTCAGTCCCTTGCGCGCGGCCGCGGCGGCTGCAGGGCCGCCTTACGATGTGAGTCCTGCCGCGCCTAGCGTACATCATCCGCGTGGCAGGCCAAGCGGCGGAATCGACCGCACGCTCAGCGCGCATCAAAGGTACGCGCCTGCGTGGTTAAGGGCTCCTTGTCATGTAGTGATAATCCCAGCGAATTCCACGCGCCCGATCGCGTGCCCTGCCAATAAGCGAAAGCCGCTTCTCAGCAGCCGCGGCAGATGCTGACGGCACCGCGGCGCAGCAGGCGGTCATTCTCTTTGACCGCGGCGCGCTCGAGCTTTTCCCGCTGGCGCTTCGGCAGATTCCGCCAGGCGCGGTAGCGCACGCGCGGCGTGTAGGCCGGCCGTGTCGAGGTGAGCGGCACGCCGCTCGGCACCGGTTGGACGCCGAGCTGCTGTGGCAGCGGCGGCATGCGCGCCGCGTTGCCGATCCCGGAGGGATCGCGTATCGAGCCGATCGGGCCGTTGGCGTTGGCCGGTCCCAGCGGAATGCCGCTGGTGCCGGTGTCTTGCGCGAATGCCGGCAGCGGGAGTGACAGCACGAGCAGGGCGGCGAGGCCCGGGCCTGTGATTATTGTCCGGCGGCGCATGCGGCGTCGCTGCGCCGGCATCATCGATGAGGTCATGCCACTGATATCTCGTGTGGTGGCCGAGAGGAGAAGTCCCCCTGTGGAACAAAGTTCCGTGACCGCCGCGATGCCGCAGCGTTGATGCCGGTGCGACACGCGGCAGAATGGCGCCACACTTGTTACTCACCCAGATTCTGTCTGCGTGCCAAAACCTGTCTCACGGCCAGCGGCGGGCGAGGGCGGCGCAAACAAGCGCGCGTCGGCCCGCGGTGCTGGAGCTCACTCACAGCAGGAGGTTCGAGAGCCATGACCACATCAACAGCACAAAGCAGTGAGGCCGCCATGCAGACGCCGCCGGTGGTCTCGCCAGGGGAATGGGAAGCTGCGCGCCAGAACTTGCTCGTCAAGGAGAAGGCCAACACCCGCGCCCGCGATGCGCTTGCCGCCGAGCGCCGCCGCATGCCGTGGACAGCGGTGGACAAGGCCTATGCGTTTGAAGGCCCCGCGGGTAAGGTCAGCCTGGCCGATCTGTTCGACGGCCGCCGCCAGCTGATCGTCTACCGTGCCTTCTTCGAGCCCGGCGTGTTCGGCTGGCCCGAGCATGCCTGCCGCGGCTGCTCCATGGTGGCCGACCAGGTCGCGCATCTGTCGCACCTCAATGCGCGCGACACCACGCTCGTCTTCGTCTCGCGCGCGCCGCAGGCCGACATCGCGCGGCTCAAGGCGAGCATGGGCTGGACCATGCCGTGGTTCACCATCACGGATACGTTCGATGCCGATTTCGGCGTCGACCAGTGGCACGGCACCAACGTGTTCTTCCGCAACGGCGGCCGCATCTTCCGCACCTACTTCATCAATAATCGCGGGGATGAGCAGATGGGAAGCACCTGGAATTACCTCGACATCACGCCACTCGGCCGCCAGGAGGTCTGGGAGGATTCGCCGGCAGGCTATCCGCAGACGCCGACCTACAAATGGTGGAACTGGCACGACAGCTACGTCGAAGGCGCCGCCCCCGACAAGCGTTGGGTTGAGGTGTCGGATGCGGGAGAGAAGGCGTTCCGGACGGAGAAGTCGTAGTGCCGCCTGATCGGTGATGGCCTCAATTCAAGCAGGGCAGGGAGGTGAATGTTGCCCGGCCGGAGGTAGGAACAAAGCCTGGGTCCGTCAGTTCGGACTCGAACTCTACCCCAGCCAACCTCCCGAGGCCATCATGTATCACCACGTCAAGAAGCTGATGTTCACTGTTCGCGTCGACGAACCCGATCCACGGTTCGGCAACATGCTGCTGGAACAGTTCGGCGGCGCGAACGGCGAGCTTGCCGCGGCGATGCAATATTCGATTCAGGGCCTGAATTGCGAGGACCCGGATCGCAAGGACCTGTTGATGGATATCGGCACCGAGGAGCTGAGCCATTTGGAGGTCGTCGGCACGCTGGCGCGCATGCACCTAAAGCCTGCGAAATTCGATCGCGAGGCCGCCGAAGCCGATCCGCTGGTCGCGATCGCCGGTGGTGGTGGCGTGAACCTGTTCAATTCGCAGGGCAATCCATGGACCGCCGATTACCTGAAGATCACCGGCGAACTCGACGTGGACCTGCGTAGCAACATCGCCGCCGAAGCGCGGGCCAAGATCGTCTACGA